>Ga0335073_10002990_pt1 | contig 23393 bp, 16 predicted proteins | sample Lox_Sample_22_FD_207093 | JGI IMG/M metagenome (GOLD analysis project Ga0335073, IMG submission 207093) | Soil microbial communities from Loxahatchee National Wildlife Refuge, Florida, United States - Lox_Sample_2.2 | ecosystem: Environmental > Terrestrial > Soil > Wetlands | place: USA... | reverse complement strand
ATTGAAGGTGGATGCGCACAGCACGCAGCAGCGGCTCGGTTACACGGGCCGCGCACCGCGGTGGGCTATCGCGTACAAATTCACCGCCGAGTCGGCCGTCACACAACTCGAAGACATCATGATCACGGTGGGCCGCAGCGGAAAGCTAACGCCGACGGCGATGCTGAAGCCGGTGTTTGTGGGCGGCGTGACGGTGAGCCGCGCAACGCTGCACAATGCGGATTTCATCGAGCGAATGGGGCTGCTGGTTGGCGACTGGGTAAAGGTGGAGCGCGGCGGCGATGTGATTCCAAAGGTCGTTGAAGTCGTCGAAGACAAAGAACACCCGCGTGGGAACCGCAGATTTTCATTTCCTGCAAAGTGTCCAGAATGCGGAAACGCCGTTGTCCGCGAAGAGGGCGAGGCAGACTGGCGGTGCGTGAATGCGGACTGCCCGGCCAAACTGCGCGAATCGCTGCTGCACTTCGGCAGCCGCAGCGTGATGAACATCGAAGGGCTGGGCGATGCGGCCGTGCAGCAGCTGCTCGATCGGGGAATGGTGAAGAGCGTCGCGGATCTGTATTCACTCACCGAGGAGCAGCTCGTCGAGCTGGAGCGGTTTGCGGAAAAATCGGCACGGACATTGCTTGCCGAGATTCAGCGATCGAAGAATGCCGGCCTTGCGCGTGTGCTGATGGGGCTGGGGATCCGCTTCGTGGGCGAGCGCACGGCGGAGCTGCTGGCGCAAGAGTTCGGCTCGATCGATGCGGTGATGGCGGCAAGCGCGGAAGAACTGGAGCGCGTGGAGGAGGTGGGCCCACGCATCTCCGAGGCGATCCTTGACTTCTTTTCGCGTCCCTCGAACCAGGAGCTTGTCCGAAAACTAAAAGACGCCGGCGTGCTGATGACGGCGGAGAAGAAGCAGCGCTCCACGCAGCTTGCCGGGTTGACCTTTGTGCTTACCGGCACGCTTCCCGCGCTCACCCGCGACGAGGCAAAGCAAAAGATCGAAGCTGCGGGGGGCAAGGTGGCTGGCTCTGTCAGCAAGAAGACAAGCTACGTTGTAGCCGGAGAAGAGGCTGGATCCAAACTGGACAAGGCGCGCGAGCTCAAGATTCCGGTGATCGACGAGCCGGGTTTGCTGGCGCTGCTCGATTCTCGGCAGACGCAGGGCTGAGCGTTCCGTTGCGCATCCGCGCTGTCTTGAACTTCGCTCCGCATTCCGCCATCCACGGCAGCAGAGCCATGGTGAGCAGGAAGAGATCCATCCACACAGCAGCCTCCATGCTCAATGGTGTTCCGGAGGCCGCGAGCGTTTCGCGAACCTTCTTGTGCGTGACGCGCAGGTAGAGCCTTGCGCTCGTCACAGGCCACGGCGGCCGGCGACCTCGCTTTTCTGGCCGCGCTCCCGCTCGCGTTCCCATGCCTCAGAACGCCAGGCGCGCGAGGCGTAGCGCGGGGGCTCATCCAGTGGAGCGGGCGGCTCCGCGGCTTCAAATCGAAGCGGCTCCGGTGAGCGAAGGATGGGCGGCGGCGCGGCGGGTGGGAGCAGGCGAATGGATGACCCTGTCTCCCCGTAGGCTGCGTTGGAGGTCAGGCTGGTGTCGGCGATTGCGACAGCGGGCGGCGCGGGTTCGGCATCCGGGATCGAAGGGCGCACAGCGATCGATCGGGCCATGAAATCATCGACCAGTTTGTGCAGACAGGTTTGCCCGCACAGGTGCTTCGAACCGGGGCGGGTGCGACGCCGCGAGGTCCATCCGCTGACGCGCAACTCTCCCGATTGCTCGTAGGCCACAAACCAGTGGTTGGTCTGCCGCTTCTCCGCTCCGCAGATGTCGCACGAGATCGCCTGCCGGATCAACGCAGCCCCCAGTGTCAGTCTTTATTTCCCGCACTTCTTCTATTTCATCGGACCCCGACGCGAATCGATGAGAGCGCCGCGTGAGGAATCTGTGGAGCGGATCAATTCCGGACAAAGAAGCCGGCAGAGTGTGCTAAAACGGGACAAAAAAGAACGCGGCATGATGCCGCGTTCCGATTCAAGCTCAATTTTTTCGCATCGTTTACGGCCCGGCTGTGGCGAAGTAGCCTTTTTTCGCGTGCACCTTGTACCGGCGGTCGTAACAGTAGAGATAGATAGTTCGGAAGGCTCCGTTGTACTGGAAATCTGCAGGCGTGTAGTTCAAGGCGTACTGGCTGCGCAGTTCGGTCTCGATGGACTGGAAGCTGGTGGCCATATCCTCAACGTTTGGCGGCCAGAAGGCCTCGCCGCCCGTCTCCGTGGCCAATTCGTCAAGCACTTTATCGCCCGGCCCGCGGCTCGGCGTCCAGTTGGTGCTGATGGCGTAGATGATGGTTTCGGCGCGTTCGCACTCCTTGATGGCTTCGCTCAGGTAGACGCGGCTCTGGTTGTCGTCGCCGTCCGAGATGAGGATCATGGCCTTGCGCACCGGCTCAGGACCGCGTTCGGTGAGCATCTTATCGCGGCACGCCGTGTAGACCGCGTCAAAGAGTGCGGTGCCGCCACCGGGGCGCAGCTTGTTAATCCCCTGCTCCAGCGCATCCATATCGTCGGTCCAGTTCTGCGTGACGGTCGGCGTCACGTCGAAGCCCATCACGAACGCGCGGTCAGACCGGGACTTGAGCGCCTGCAGCAGGAATTCGATGGCCGATTGCTGTTCGAACTGGAAGCGCGAGTGAATCGACGTGCTGGCGTCGATGACCAGGCCCACCCGCAAAGGCAGGTTGATCTGCTGATGGAAAGAGTTCACCCTGGCCGGCGCCTTCTGGTCGTCGAGCAGCGCGAAATCATTTTGGGTGAGATTCGGAATATAGTGGCCGTGGCTGTCGGTCACGGTGAAGATCAGGCTGACTTCGTTGGCGCCGATCTTGAAAACCCTGGAATTGGCGTTGTCATCTGCCTGGCCCGGCTGATTTGGCTGCCCCTGCGAGGATTGTGGCGGTTGCGTCGTGGAGTTTTGTGCCGGTGGCGTCTGGTTCTGTGCGGGTTGCGCCGGAGCACTGGGCGAGGTTTGCTGCGAGGGCGCCGCGGCAGTTGCGAAACAAGCCGCAAGCGCAAGGCACAAGAGATTTCTGATCATCACTTCCTCATTTTAACAATGGGGCACGCGTCCCCGCGGCTGCGACACATCTCGAAACGCATCTGGGCGGTAACCTCAACTGGGCACAGTGGCCTGTAGCTGGCTCAGAAAGGCCTCAAGCTCCTGCGGCAGAGGGGCTTCCAGTGTGACCAGCTTGCCGCTCAGCGGATGCGCAAACTCGAGCCGCGCCGCATGCAGAAAGTTGCGGCCGAGGCGCAGCCGCTCCGGTCCGGCATTGCGCCGCGCAGCTCGCGAGGTCGCTGCTTTGAGCGCCTCCTGGTCCGTGAGTTGGCCCGCGCCGCCGTAGAGCGTATCGCCCACCACTGGGTGCCCGATCGACGTCATGTGCACGCGGATCTGGTGCGTGCGCCCGGTCTCGATGCGCACCTGCACCAGCGTAAACTTGCCGAACCGCGTAGCCATGCGCCGGATCACTTCAAAGTGAGAGACGGCGGAACGGGCATTTTCGTTAGGCTGTGTGGTCATGCGCGTGCGCCGTACCGGATCGCGGCTGACGGCCGCCGTGATAGTGCCTTTGTCACGCTTCACTTCGCCCTCAACGAGCGCAATATACGTCTTTTTGACGCGGCGGCCGGAAAACATCTCGCTCAGCGCGGCGTGGGCGCGATCATTCTTGGCCACGACGATCAGGCCGCTGGTCCCCTTATCGAGCCGGTGCACAATGCCGGGGCGCAGGTCGCCGCCCGTGGAGGAAAGCGAGCGAAAGCGGTGGAGCAGCGCGTTCACCAGCGTTCCCTTGCTGCGGGCACTTTCGGTCTGGCCCGAGCCGGCGTGCACCATCATGCCTGCGGGTTTATTGACAACGGCGAGGTCCTTGTCTTCATACACGACGTCGAGCGGAATGGCCTCCGGAGTTGCCTGCAGCGGCGCGGGGCGCGGTTGGCCGGTGATGGTGAGGCTCTCGCCGCCGCGCAGTTTGAACGAGGCTTTTTCCGGCGCGCCATTCACCTGCACGTCGCCCTGGTCGATGAGAAGCTGGATGCGCGACCGGCTCACAGCTTCGGAATGTTCGGCGAAGAATTGGACGAGGAACTGATCGAGCCGCTGGCCTCGCGCCTCGGCGGGGACATCGATGGTGCTCAGGTCACTCATGCACCGCTTCTCCCTGACCCGCCTCTGCGGCTTCGTGCTGTTGCGATGGTAAGAGACTACGCCCTTCGCGCTCCCACAGTACGAGCCCGCCGGCAAGCACCATCAGCACAGCGGCAATCTGCGGGCTATCGAGCGCACCGCCGAGCACAACGCCACGCCCTTCGGGATCGCGCCAGAGCTCCGTCACATAGATTGCGATGCCCGCACCCAGCAGCCAGAGCCCGGCCACGTCGCCTTGCTGACGCCGCCTGGGCAGCCACGCGAAGAGGAGGGCCGCGAGGATCAGAAATGCGAGCGCCGCATAGGCTTGCACCGGGTGCAACCGGACATCCAGCGGCGTTCCGCTCCAGAGCGCAGCATAGGGGCTGGTGTAAGTAACAGCCCACGCAGCGGTGGACATCGTGCCGTAGCCGGAGCCGGCAAGCAGCGCCCCCACCTGCTCCAACGCCAGGCCCAGCGCAAGCGGCGGAGCGAGCGCATCGGCAGTGGCGAAAAGGGGCATTCGATGGGAGTAACCATACAGAATCCCGAATCCCAGCGCGGCGAACACCGCAACACCCGCTAACAGCGGGTGATGAATCATTGCCAGGCCAAACATCCACGCGGGATGCAGACGCAGAGCACTCCAGTTGACGGCAACTAGCAGCAGCCGCTGCGCGGCAAGGGCCGCGCACAATGCCACCACGCAGAGGTTCCACATGTGCAACGGGTTGACGCCGGCTACGCGGGCCGTGCGCTGCGCGACGGCGAGCCCCAGCAGCACGCCGAGCGCCGCCATGGCGCCATACGATGGAACAAAGACTGGTCCGATGTGAAAGAGGACTGGGTGCACCTGATGAGAAGAATACGCGATGCGCGGGAGCGACGCTCCGAAGCCGTCAGGCGAAGAAGTAGAAAGCCGACCCACTGGGCCGTGAGCAATGCGCTGGTGAACCCGTCCTAAGACGGTGGAGCTCCCCGCGGTTCATTAGGCATTCCGGACTGGCGGACACGGCACACAGAACCGATGGTCGAGTCGAGCTCCTGTTCAATGAATGTAGGTTCAACCAGCGTTGATCACCCACCTGCTTTGCAGGCCGGTTTTCTATTGCGGATACTATGGGTATCGCGCGCAAATTGCAAGTCTTGTCGAAAGCGGTCGCAATGTGCTACGTTCTCCGGCCGGCTGTATTCGCCGGCCGGGAACAGCAATGACTTCGAATTGCGCATCGCCCTGAAAGCGAATACAGCAGCTAAAACGCGTAAAAGACGCCGCCCATGGGCTCCATGGAGTGCGTGTACTGGCCGGTCGCGGGATAGATCAGGGAAAGATTCGGAGCCCTGTACATGTTGTCACGGAACTGTCCGCGAATACCGAAGTGCTGCGAAAGGGCATACTCGAGGCCGCCGCCGTAGATGAATACGGGCCTGACGACAGTCTGGGTCCCTGTGTCAGTCAGGTGGCCAGGAGTCGCGCTGATAAAGAATCCGAGGCCGCCCACGGCAAAGGGCCTGAGATTGCCAAACCTCTTCGAGGCTACGTAGTCAAAACCGATCTCGCTGCTCTTTGAGCCAAGTTCGAGGGGCTTGTTCGCGCAGGTAAGTGCACAGGCGCCGGGCGCGGGAGAGTAAGTCTCACTGCCGGAGTAGAAGGAATACGTCATTTCGAAGCCGACGTATGGCCTGAGGAGGTAGCGTGCTTCTACCATCCCACCGGCGGTGTTCTTGGGGGCCTGGTACGTGCCCAGACCAGTGGAGGATTCGTTCAAGACTTCAAAACCGCTTACGCCAAGATCGAACTGCGACTCGCTTGCAGCCTGCTGCCGCGTCTGCCTGGCGGAATTGGGCTGCGCCGGCGCGGTTGCGCTGCTCTGATCCTGGGCCGCCGCGCCGCTCCATGCGGCGATTGCCATTAACGCAACGACGGCCTGCATCCACTTCATCTGCATTCTTCTCTCCGTTTCAAGGTTTGCACTGCTTTGGTCGTTCTGACCCCGGAAAACGTAACGGACCAAGGTTTCGCGAATCGCGCGTGCGAACCGGCCCCTTCCGCATAATACATTCCCGCATTTCCGCACTGGCCTTACCGACGGCGCCAGATGTCCTGGTGGTCGCACCTAATCCTGCCGCTTCTGGTTCCACACTCGTGTTCCCAGTCTATGCTGGGGCTGAGGAGATGCGAAAAACTGGATCTTTTCTTTCGACGCAGCAGCAGGCTATGTGGCACATGGGCACAGGCCTCGCCGGTGCCATGGCAGTAATCGGTGCGCGACCTCGACGGGAGACTTGACGAAGCGGAGGGGAGACGCAGGCCTATCAGCTTCACGGAGAAAGGCGAGAAATAATCTGGGCGGCCGAGGGGCGTTCTATATCACATTACGGTACTTCGGAAGAATCAAATCCATGAGCTTGGCAACCACTCAAGTGTGGATCGCTTCTAATTGCGTGTTGCCCTTCCCCGTCACCGGGTGGGTGCAAGGTTGTCCTTGTGCCCCGGTGGCGCCAATGCCACAGAGCTGCCGCCCATATTTTCCGCCTCTTGCTTCCGCGTGCACACACTGGCCCATTCCACCGCCGCATCGCCATCTTAAGATGAGAGAATGAAGATGCCGGTCTAGAGCAGTTTAGAGAGTTGACGCTTAAGATACTGAGTGCGCCAGATTGCCGCTTCCTGCACGTCGCAAGGCGATCCAAGCGTCAGACCTTTGCGTGAATTTCCTAAGCGGCAGGAGCCGGATTCGAGAAACTCCCAACCATGCAGCGCGTCCTTTCTACGCACCTTTTCCTGAATCATCGGTTGCACCCCGGGCTGCTGGAGATTGCCAGCCGGTCGGGGGCGCAGGGGGTGGAAGTTTTTGCCGCCCGCCAGCACTTTGACTACACCAGCCGCGAAGACGTCCTTGAGCTGGCCGAATGGTTCCGCTCCGAGCCGGTCGCGCCCTTCTCGATGCACGCCCCGCTGTTTCCGGATCGCGAGATGGGCCGCGCCGGCGCACCCGCTGTGAATGTCCTGCATCCTGAAAAATCGCGCCGCATCGACGCGATGGACGAGGTGAAACGCGCCCTCGAAGCGGCCGAACATATTCCTTTCAAGCACATGGTGGTGCATCTGGGCGAGCGGATGGACGGTTGGTCGCCGCGGACCATCGAGTATGCGCACACGGCGCTCGAGCACCTGGGGGCCTTTGCGCGGCCGCTGGGTGTAAAGCTGCTGGTGGAGAACCTGCTGAGCGAAGCCACCACGCCCGAGCACCTGATGCTGATTCTCGAGATGGGCCACCTGGACAATATCGGGATCTGCCTGGACCTGGGCCATGCGCACGCCAGCGTAGGCGTCGCCGAAGCCATTGCCACGCTCGGCAAACGCATCGTCTCCGTCCACGTGCACGATAATCACGGGCAGAAAGATGAACATCTGTGGCCGGGCGACGGCACTATCGACTGGGACGCTGCAGCAAAGGCTCTAAAGGCGCTGGCTGCGCCTCCCGCGACCGTGCTCGAGATTCACTACAACCTCCATGACGATCCGCACGCGCTGGCTGGGAAGATCGAGCAGGGGTTTGCGCGGTTTGAGTGAATTCGGCAGGATCGTAGTTAGTCCGCAATCAACTCGCCGGGCAGAATAGGCCGGGTGCGCGGCAGGATGCCTCGTGACGAGGCGATGCCCATGGCCGCAAGGACGCCCACGAAGATGACGAGCTTGACTAGGCTGCCAGTACGCGTCTCCGGCAATGCTTTCCAGAGAATCAACAGGACCGTCTGCGCGATGGTGACAGACCAGACGGAGCCGTAGAAATAGCGGCGCTCGATGCCCTCGCGTTTGGTGGAGCGGCCCACGCGCGGCAGCTTGCCTGCGGCGCCGAGAAGCAGAATTACGGCGCAGAGCGGGAAGTACGCGTACTGGTAGATCTGCTTGAGATACCAGGTGCCGGTGACGACGGCGATGACCAGGCCGGATAGATTCAGCAGAGCGAAGTTGATGACGCAATTCCACGCGAAGGTGTAGCAGACCTTGCGGTAGAGCGGATTGGGCCGGTCCTCATCGAAGCGCAGAATGTAGGGGCGCGGTTCAACGCCGGGCAGCTGCGCGCAAAGGCCCGCAATGCCGGTGCCGAGCAGCACCAAGCCGAGCCAGATTGAATTGCCGCGGCTGAAGCCGTGCGCAAACAGGCTGAAGGTGAGCGGCCCGGGCGTAAGAAAAAAAACCCATATCCAGATGGGCCAGTGCGCCAGACGGTAGAGGCGCGTATTTCGCTGCCTGATCTTGCGCTCGTGGGCGTATTCAACCTTGCCGCTGTATTGCATCAAGGTGAGTCTCGCAAAGGGGGCGCGAGCCCGTCAAACCAAGCTCGGACGCGTTCGGACAACCGCGCATCGAAAAAATTCAGGATGAAACGTCTGGGCGACATTCGCATCGGGATCTCCGGCTGGCGCTACAAGGGCTGGCGCGGAACGTTCTATCCGCAGAAGCTGGCGCAGCACCGCGAACTTGAGTTCGCCTCGCAGCACTTCGACACGATTGAATTGAATGGCTCGTTCTATAGCCTGCAGCGGCCGGCGAGCTACAAGCGATGGTATGCGGAGACACCGAAAGACTTTGTCTTCGCCGTGAAAGGCTCGCGATTTATTACGCATATGCGACGATTGCGCGAGCCGGAGCAGCCGTTGGGGAATTTTCTCGCGCAGGGATTGCTGGCATTGGGCGAGAAGCTCGGGCCGATTCTCTGGCAGTTCCCACCGAATATGAGATTCGACGCGGCGCTCTTCGATGCGTTCTTCGGCATACTGCCGCGCACGCATGCCGAAGCCGCCGAGTTTGCCCGGAAGCACAGCAACCGGCCCAAAGCAACGACATGGTTCGAGGTTGAGCGGGATCGGCCTCTGCGGCATGCTGCCGAAATTCGCCACGCGAGCTTTCTCTGCGAGGAATTTATCGCCCTTTTGCGCCGGCACAGGATTGCGCTCGTGGTCGCGGACTCTGTTGAGTGGCCGCTCCTGATGGATGCGACAGCGGATTTTGTCTACTGTCGGCTGCACGGCAGCGAGCAACTTTATGCCAGCGGCTATGACCCAGCGGCAATCGAGACCTGGGCACAGCGCGTGGTGCGCTGGGCGGGCGGAGAAGAAGTGCGCGACGGAGACCGGGCCAGTGCCAAAGATGCGCGCAAACGGGCGACACGTGATGTTTTCGTGTACTTCGACAACGACGCGAAGGTGCGTGCACCGGCGGACGCGCAGTCGCTGCGGGAACGCGTCCAGCAACTGAGACCAGCAACTGAGAATCGACGAGCTGAGCCATGATAGACTCCCCCTGCATTCGAAATAAGCGTGCAAAGGGAGCTATTGATGTTGAAACGCTGGATAAGTGTGAGTGCAAGTCTTGTTTTCCTGATCGCCGCAACTGGAGCAGCTAACGGGCAACCCACGGAGAAACTGGAATGGGTTGGCACATGGGCGGCTTCGCCGATGCTGGCCCTCGGCGGATTCAATGTGCGTCCATTTGCAGCCACCACGCTGCGTGAGATCGTCCATGTCTCTAATGGCGGCGACCAGATCCGCATCCGGTTTACGAATGAGCTCGGCAGCGATCCGCTGACGATCAGCGACGCGCACGCGGCGCTCAGCGCGGGCGGCGCCGCCATCAAAGATGGAACGGATCACGCTGTCACCTTCGGTGGCGCGACGAGTGTGCGCATTGCTCCGGGCGCTGCAGTCTTTTCCGATCCGGTGCCTCTGGCTGTGCCGGCGCTCTCTGATGTCGCAATCAGCTTCTATCTGCCCAACCAGATCATGCGCGCGGAAACCTACCACGCCTTCGCCGACCAGGACAATTTCTTTGCTGATGGCGATGTAGCGGGCGCGAGTTCCCTGCCTCAGCCCACCACGGTCACTTCGTGGTACTTCGTCGATGGCGTCGACGTGCCCGCGGCGAACGGCGCGCGCGCGATCGTGACGCTCGGCGATTCGATCACAGACGGCGCGCACTCTACGCTGAATGCGAATCTGCGCTGGCCGAATGTGCTGGCCAATCGCTTGAAGCAGGAGCACGGCATGGAAAACGTCTCGGTACTGGATGAGGGCATTGGCGGAAATCGCGTACTGAACGAAACGGCGGGACCGAGCGCACTCACACGGCTGGATCGCGATGTGCTCGCGCAGGATGGCGTAAAGTATGTGATCGTGCTCGAGAGCATCAACGACATCGGACGGCTGGCACACCTGACCGCGCCCGAGGACGACATCAATGCGCAACAGCTGGAATTCGCGCTGAAGCAGATTGCCGATGCCGCACACGAGCACGGTATCAAGGCGATCGGCGCAACCCTTACGCCGTACGGCGGCGCGAATTATTACTCCGAGAAGGGTGAACAGGTGCGCGAAGCAGTGAATGACTGGATTCGAACCAGCGGAACCTTCGACGGCGTAGTCGACTTCGACCAGATTACGCGCGATCCGCAGAAGCCCACCTGGTTCAATCCCGCATACGACTCGGGCGATCATCTGCATCCCGGCGACGAGGGATACAAGGCCATGGGTGCGGGAATTGATCTGAAGCTGTTTGGAAAGTAGCTTCAACTATTGACGGAGAGGCGAGTGATCGGACGTCATTGTCCTTAGCTCGCCTCTTTCACTGCAACCCTATCGACCACGTCGCGCGCGGCAGTCTGACGCCCGGCATACCGGAGCTTCAACACCTCATACACGATCGTTGTGGTAAAGGTTACCGAGATCCATACGGCAACCGCTTCGATCGGCAACCCGGCCCATGCACCAATGAACAGACCGAGCATCTCGTTCTGCTGATAACCCCACCACTTGTACGGAACGGCCAGCGTGGCCTCCCAAAACATGCTGATGAGCAGGATCATGAACAGTGTGAGGCTGAAGGCGCGCCAGTTGATGAACCGCCGCGCGGTCGCGAAGAGGCCGATGGAAGGAACGGTGCTGCCGGCGACCAGCGCGATGAAGTAGGCCGGCCATCCTTCAGGAAAAGGAGAGAGCAGCTTCTTATAGGCGATCGCTGCCGCGATCAGAACAAGCCCCGCAATGAGCGACGTGGGATGAAAGCCGAGCATCCGGCGTATGCTTCGCGAAGCACCCTCGTAGTCCTGAACGTTGTACGCCGCGAGCCAGTACTCGCCCGACCAGACGTAGAGCAGAAGAACCGCGAGAAACCCGGTGAAGTAAAAGAAGTACTCCTCGATGGGAATCGCGCCGCCGAGCGCGGGAGCGCCGATACCCAGCGTCGCGCCGGCATTCGGATATGTAAAGAAGCGATTCGCGAAGAAAAAATCCAGCCCAAAGCCCACGGGCACGAGAAACAGCAGCGTCTGCCAGAAGGCACGCTTGGGGATGCGCACACCTTCGCTGGGCACGAACCAGCCGCCGATGACCGCGATGGGCACAATAAAGAGCAGCAGGCTCCAGCTATAGCCATGCGGTGTGGGATTGGCGCTGGCGATTTGCACGGTTGCGGGGACGCGCACTGTGTGCAGCGTAACACCCGCCGGAACCGCGATGATGGCGAACATGGCCGCCACGAGCCATGCGCTGAGACGCGCGCTTGGACGATCTTCACGCATGGGTCGAACCTCAAGGTCACACGCGATTGCGACGATTGTACCGCTATTGTTGCCACGCCTATGCGAAACATTCTTCGATTTCCAAACCTATTCTCCGGCGGCGCCAACGAAAAACTAATTGACAAGCAAATCACGGCAATTCCATAATTTCCCACCAGCTTCATAGCGGAAAACCGGTCATCTCCGAATCATTTCGGCAAGGAGCCTCGCGAAATGGCTTACGATGTACCAGGCTTGCTGCAGATGTCGTCTGCAGACCTCGATTCCCTCTTTTCGTCGAGCCCGGCGGGAGATATTCCCAACGGGCAGGCGAAGGGCACGGCCATCGTCGCATCAGGCACCGTGTTCAGTCCTGAGATTGCGGAGTTCATCACTCTATTTGTCTGGCAAGGCAAGACGTTTGACGGGGCGCATGGCGTACTCCGCAATCGCATTCTCCCCTTCGGTCTCAGCGCAATCGTCGCGGAAGTGTACAAGGCTCCGAGCCTGCTGGACAACAAAGAATGCATCGTCCTCGACTACTCGAAGACCTCTGAGGTCGCGCAGTGGATCCGCGATGAGATCCGGCTGATTGGACCGGACTTTTATCTTGGGCGCGTGTACTGGAGCGGAAAGCCCCTGATTCATTTTTGCCTGCAATTCGGAGCTGCAGCCCAGTCTTAGACCAATCTGCGTATACACGAAACGGAAGCCGTCAATGGCTCACTAACACAAAAAGATATCGGCCTGCGCAGCGGAACCGGAACAGCAGAAACCTGCTGGCTGCGTCGCCCCCATGAGGCAAACCGGATGGGCATACGAACGAAGCGCGTCCCATGATGCCGCAGTCCAATGTGCTGGTGAACGTCCCGCTCCGGCCGGAGCGGGAGGCCGAGTTGCGCGGTCTGCTGGCGTCGATGAACTTCGTTCCGGGGCGCGTGAATCCAGCCAACGCGCTGGTTCCATTCGAGCAGTTCTCGCAGATTCACGTGGCCCGCTTCGTAATTCTGGATGACCAGACGACCGGTGACCTGCAAGTGGCTTATGGAATCCCTGCGCCGAAGTATCCGCTGAGCCTTGCCTTTCTGGCCGATTTCGACGGGCCGGCCGATGCCTTCCGTGCCGATCTGGCCAGGCGCGCCGGCAAGGGGTTGGAGCACATCTTTTCCTGCTGCGAAGGTTTTACCCCGGGCATGGACATTGCGCAATGGATGAAGGAGCGCGAGATTGCTTCGGCAACAGATTATGTGAACTGGCTCGGGCGTAGCGTCGGGCAGATTCGCGAAGAAGATGCGTTGCGCGAGGCGCTTGACACCCATCTTCAACAACGGCCGGCAGCGTTTGCGCAAAAAAGCCCGCGGGAAGTTCATGCGGCTCTACGCGCATTCCTGCAGGAGGAGATTCGTGCAGGCCGTCTCGCGCTGACGCCACCGCCTGCCACGCCGCTCGGTTGGTGGTTACGGAACGCGGCGCATCTGATTGCCGTGCCGCTCGTGCTACTGATCTTTTCGCCATTGCTGCTTCTCTATCTGCCGTTCTTCGCGTTTCAGCTGCGCAGCCGCGAGAAGAGCGATCCCGAAATCGCGCCGCGTGTCGACCCTTGCCAGGAAAAGCGGCTCGCCACGATTGAGGACTACGACGTGACCAACCAATTCACGGCGATGGGCAGTCTGAAGCCGGGGCTCTTCCGGCGCTGGACACTCGTTTTTCTGCTGTGGCTGCTCAACTGGACGACCCGGCATATCTACACGCGGGGGCAGCTCGCGCGGGTGGGCACGATTCACTTTGCGCGCTGGGTGTTTATCAACGAGCGCGGGCGGCTGCTGTTCGCCAGCAACTACGACGGAAGCCTCGAAACCTACATGGACGACTTCATCAACAAAGTCGGCTGGGGATTGAACCTGGTGTTCAGCAACGGCGTGGGGTATCCGTCGTCGCGATGGCTCGTGCTCGACGGTGCGAAGAACGAGCAGAAGTTCAAGTACTTTCTTCGCCGGCACGAGCTGCCGACGGACGTTTGGTACAAGGCGTATCCAGGATTGACGGCCTTCGATCTGAAGAGAAACACCCTCATTCGCGAAGGAATTGAAAAAGCCAGTCTGTCGGAAGCAGAGCTCCGGCAGTGGGTGGCGCTTTTTTGAAGGAGCAAGGGATGTTCGCGGCGGTGGACTACACAGACGTGCAGGGGCTGGTGCGGTTCGGCTTCGGCAATATGGCCGAAGCTGTGTATCTGCTGCTCAACGTCCGTGACCCGCAGGCCGCGCGTACATGGCTTGCCCAGGCGCCGGTGACCACCGCGCTCGAGAGGAGTCCTGTGCCGTCCACCTCGCTGCAGATTGCGTTTACGTGGCAGGGATTGGAGGCACTCGAGGTTCCGGATCATGTCGTGACTGGATTTTCCGCTGAGTTTCTCTCCGGCATGGCGGGCGACGCAAACCGCTCGCGCCGTTTGGGCGATACGGGAGCGAACGCTCCCTCCACGTGGGCATGGGGCGGCAACGGCAGAATTCCGCACCTTCTGGCGATGGTGTTTGCGGAACCCGGCCAATTGGATGGATGGCTGCGGTCGATACAGGGCTCGTGGTATCAGGAAGGCTTCAACGAGATTGGCCGGCTGACGACTTCGGATCTGGGCGGGCGCGAGCATTTCGGCTTCATCGACGGCATCAGCCAGCCGCAGATCGACTGGACCCGGACTCGCACGGTCTCGGCGAACGGCAATCAGCTCGCGTACGGAAATATCACATGCCTGGGCGAATTTTTGCTCGGCTATCCCAACGAGTACAGCCGTTACACCGATCGACCGCTGCTTGATCCGCAGGAGGCAAACGCCAGCGATCTGCCGGATGCCGAGGATCAGCCGGGGAAAAAGGACTTGGGCAAGAACGGAACGTATGTCGTGTTCCGGCAGCTCCGGCAGGATGTGCGCGGCTTCTGGCAATTCGTCGACGAGGCGACGCGCGACGCGCACGAGACCGGCTACGGCGTGGCCGAAGCGATGGTGGGGCGCAGGCTGGAAGATGGTGCACCGCTCGCACCACTCGTCCAGACGCAGATTGCCGGCGTAGGCACGACGGGAAACGACGCGAAACGGCGGCAGGATGCACGGCTGAACCAGTTCAACTATGCGGATGATGCCGACGGCATGCACTGCCCGTTTGGAGCGCATGTGCGGCGCGGGAATCCACGAACGCCCGATCTGCCTGGGAATCCATCGGGAATCTTCTCACAGTTGGCGCACATGCTCGGCTTCGGGGAGACCAGTCTTCATGAGGACCTTGCCGCGGCGGTGCGCTTTCACCGCGTGTTGCGGCGTGGGCGCGAGTACGGGCCAGGCCTTTCGCCGGGTGAGGCGCTGCAACCCGCGCCGACCAGCGATCCCGAACGCGGCCTGCATTTCATCGCGCTCAACGCGAACATCGAGCGGCAGTTCGAGTTTGTGCAGAACGCGTGGATGGCGCGGACAAAGTTTGACGGGCTGACCGAAGAAAGTGATCCTCTGCTGGGCAATCGCGAGCCGGTGCAAGGCTGCCCGTTTACGAACACATTCTCCATTCCGCAGGCAGGCCATGTGCGGAAACGCCTGATGGAGATGCCGCAGTTTGTTACGGTGCGGGGCGGAGCGTATTTCTTTCTGCCTGGCATCCGGGCCCTTCGATACTTTTCAAAAGCAGGTGGTACCGCAGCGCGGAGGTAAATTTCAGTGACGGATAAACGGAGTCCTTGGCTCACGGCCCTACTCAGCATTGTTGTGATCGTGGTTGCGTTCGTTGGCGCGGCATTCTTGAGTTGGTGGCTCAGCCAGCCCCGGCCAGGGCACGTGAAAGACGAACCCCTGCGAGCGGGCCGCGATGCCTCCACGTTTGTGGCCGCGGATGAGGATTACTTCCACGATATGGATGGCGGCATCGATCTGACCGCAGCCGCGCCTGCGGCCGACAAGACCGCGCTCATCAAGGGCCGCAACACGTGGCTTGTGTGGTCCGGCGGCAACGACAAATTATGGGACACGCTCATCTACCGCAGCGCCGGTGCACTGGATTTTCTGAAGGTGCTCTCCGATCATCCGGCGCTGTTGAAAATCGATCCGAATTTCAGCCGCGATCATCGCTGGGAGTATCTGGGACTGGTCAACGATCCGTGCTTTGAGAAAGCCACCGGACCCGACCCCGACCGGTGGGGGCTGTGGCTCGATAAGCGCCGCGCGGATTGCCAACCCGACCCGTTCGAGAATGCGCAGAAATATCCGGGCGTGAAGATCGGCTCGCGCGGCACCACGGTGGACGGCAAGGATTTTCCGGTGGGCTCGTTCTATGGATACGAAACGGGTATTGTGGGGCTGCGGCTGTTTCCGAATCCCGACTTTAACGAAGCAGCGGCGAAGCACTGGGATCCGGTCCGCTATTATACCGATCCCTCATACTACAACGACAAAAACCTTGTGCGCCCCTATCGCGTAGGCATGTCGTGCGGCTTCTGTCATGTGGGGCCAAATCCGGTAAAGCCGCCGGCAGACCCGGACAATCCCAAGTGGGAGAATCTCAGCTCCGAAGTGGGCGCACAGTATTTCTGGATCGACCGGATCTTCTATTGGGAAGCCGATAAGTCGAACTTCATCTGGCAGCTCTTTCACTGTTCGAGACCCGGCTCGCTCGACACATCATTTGTATCCACAGACAACATCAACAATCCACGCACCATGAATGCGGTCTATCTGCTGCAGGAGCGGTTGGATCACTCGCTTCGTTGGGGCAAGGAGACGCTTGAAGGTCCGCAGAAGAACAACAAGCAGCTCAATGATTATGTGAGCAGCGGACCTCTCACCAAATACTTCCAGCCGCCGAACACCGTCTTCACGCCGCGCGTGCTCAAAGATGGCTCTGATTCGGTGGGCGTGCTTGGCGCTTTGAACCGCGTGTTTCTCAACATCGGGACGTTCAGCGAAGAGTGGCTGCTGCACTTCAATGCGCTGGTAGGCGGCAAGATCGTCACGCCGATTCCCATCGCCATCGCGCGCCAGAACTCAGCGTACTTTGCGGCGACGGAAAATCAGACGCCGGATATGGCGCTGTTTCTGGTGGCTGCCAGTGGCGCGCATCATCTGGCGGATGCTCCCGGAGGCGCGGTAGAGCTGAAGAAAGATGAGGCGCTTGTGCCGCGCGGCAAGCAAGTGTTTGCGGAGAACTGCGCACGCTGCCACTCGAGCAAAATCCCAACTCCGCCGCCGGACGTGGCGGCCATTGCAATCGACCAGGGCGGAGGTTGCGCGGGGAAGAACTATCTCGACTGCTGGAACAAGTATTGGGCGTGGACCAATACAGATGATTTCAAGAAGAAGATGACCCAGATGGTGCAAGCGCCCGATTTCCTCGATCACAACTATCTTTCAACGGAGTTGCGCATTCCCGTGACGCTGACGCAAACTAATGCGTGCAGTCCGCTGGCGACGAATGCGATCGCCGGCAACATCTGGGATAACTTCTCTTCGCAGTCGTATAAGGATCTGCCGTCGGTGGGGACCATCACCTGGTACCAGCCCTATACCGGCGAGCCGAAGAGCTACCAGATGCCCGCGGGTGGGCGGGGCTACACGCGTCCGCCATCGCTGGTCAGCCTTTGGTCTACGGCGCCGTATCTGCTGAACAACAGTGTCGGCCAGTTCAATCCTGATCCTTCCGTGCAGGGACGGCTGCAGTCGTTTCAGAACTCGATCGAGCAGATGCTGTGGCCCGACAAGCGCGACAAAGACGAACTGCTCGGCGACAAGATTCCGGGCAAGATCGACCGCACCACACAGGACACCTATCTGCGCATCTCCTACGGCTACCTGCCAGATGCGCTGCAGAGCCTGCGTGGCATCGGCCGATTTTTTCCCTGGCTACTAGACGACAAAGACAAGATGATCCAGATCGGACCGATTCCGAAGGGCACGCCCGTCGGCCTGCTGACCAACATCAACCCGCTGAGTGACAGCGACGATCCAACGGTAAAGCTCGAGCACGACAAGCAGTTGCTGGAGCTGGTGGTGCAGATCGACTCCGATCTGAAGAAGCTGGGCCCGAATGCAACCGATGAACAGGCTCGCCAGGTATTTGCCAATCTGGTGGACAGGATGCTCAACCTGAGCAAGTGTCCGGACCTGATCGTGAATCGTGGCCATTATTTCGGCACAGACTTGTCACCCGATGGCAACCACCTAAGCGATGCGGACAAGCGCGCGCTGATTGCGTTTTTGAAGAGGTTGTAGTTTCAACTGAGATCGATCGCGGTTGAGGGGAAAGGGAGGGCAAGATCCGGCAGCTTGCCGAGCCCTTTTCCTTTGCGTGGCCATCTTGCCGCCGCGCGGTGAGCTTGACAGTCTAAACCTGCGCTCAGAAATAATCACTCCATGCGACGGACGGTGTTGTTGGTTGCGGTGCTGTGTGCGGCAGGTGGGTGGGCGCAAGAGGCGGTGCAGTTGCCGTCTCCGCAAACCGCAGGCGGTGAGGTTACGCAGAGTTTCCAGTTCGTTTCAGATGGCCCTGCCGGGCCGGGCTGGTCACGACCGGATGAGATAGCGCGCGTATACTTTCACGACAATCTGAGTGCCCTCTTTGAGCGCACAATTACGCTGAACGGCGAACTGCCCGCGCGCACCACGCTGCGCTGGATCTTCACCGGGCCACATGCGGGGCTCACGGTGGAGCTGAGCGCCAGCAAGGTCCGCCTATCGGAACGGTATTACGATTCGATGGGCCTTTATCAGGGCCAGGGCAATTATCCCGAAAAGACAGTGCTCGACCTCGATCGGCAATATACGGGCGAGGCCCGCACACTCACCGTAATTGCGGACGCACATCTGGCCGTGCGCGTGCTCGTCAACGGCGCCGAACTGCTCAACGCGCCTCTGCTCTTTGATCTGGATCGTCACCAACTGATGTACGCGGCCCCGCGTACCGCTCACGACGTAGTAGAGGGTGCTCTGCTCCGGCCTGAGATCCGGACGGTGGTCGTCTCCATCCGCCCAGATCAGGTCCACCAGACCATACTCGGTTTCGGCGGCAGCCCAAGCATTCCGGCCTACCTGGAGATGAGCGATGAAGGCAAGCGCGCCTATTGGCAGATGCTCAAACGCTATAACCTGCTGCTATCGCGCGAGTACCCAATGGGCACACAGCTCAAGCCGGATTTGAGCAATCTGGACGACCTGCGCGACGCGACTCCGCACTACTACGGCGACAACTTCCCCAACAGCGAAATGTCGAGTTTCGACTACAACAAGCATGTAGTCGAGCTTGGCGGTGACGTGATCTACGAACTGTGGGCGCTGCCCGCGTGGGCAACCGAAACCTACAACGGATCGACGGTCGTGGACACATGGAACCGGCAGGTCCGGCGCGTTGCGAATCCGCAGGAATACGCGCGCATCGTGGTCGAGTACTGCAAGAAAGAACAGGCTGCTACAGGAATGGCGCCGCTGATTGTCGGACTCGAGAACGAGGTCGACCAGCCGCCGGATGTCTTCAACACCATGGCGGTGACGCTGCGCCGCGAATTGGACAAAGCCGGTTTTACGCACACTCGCATTCATATGGCAGATGCCAGCTTCATGTTCAAAGGCATCGCGCGAATGAAGGAGTTGCGTAAAGACCCGCAGGCGTGGCGGGTGATCGACTACGCGGCTACGCACGAGTACGACTTTCAGGAATTCATGTCAAATCCCGACCTATATGACCGTGCGATGCAGGCGATGCACGCGGCCGGCGAGGGCAAGGAATTTCTGGCGACCGAGATCTGCTTCAATGATCCGCACTATCAGGAACTTTCCTACCGCATTGCGCTTCAGGCGGCGCAGCTCTATCACAAGAATCTGACGGAGCTGGACGCCGTCGGCCTGATGTATTGCTGGCTGCTGCTCGACGTCGAGCAACCCAGCTTTGCCGGTTCGCGGTCACTGATGGAACCGGAGCGGACGAAGGGGTGGGCCCCTGTGGCGAGCAGCTTCGAACTGCGCGTGCTGGGCGCTTACAGCCGCCACATTCGGAAAGGCATGAAGCGCATTGGAGCGGAGAGCAGCGATCCCGACCTCCTGACGACGGCGTTCACGAATGGGCAAGACGAGACGCTGGTGATCGTGAACCGCGCCGCAACCGCCCGCCGGCTCACAATAGGTGGTGCCGCTCATCCCTGGGCTGAGATGGAACGCACAGGATTGGAAGAAGACAATGCGGTCACGGCTGTTCCTGAAGAGATCGTCATACAGCCGGGCGAGATTGTGACGCTTTCGACGATCAAAGCAGAACAGTAACCTTCAGCTTCACTCTGTGCGTTGAGGTGTTTTGTGAATTGGAAGCGGGCAGGTTGTGTGTGCATCGGCGCGTTCGCTTTTGCCGGTCAGGTTTTGTCCCAGGTGACGATTGACCATCATTGGTCGAATACCGATGCACAAAGCCTGATTGGCTTGCCGATGGGCAGCCACAAGACCATCGTTGACAAACAGGGCAATCTGAAGTGGTCGCAATGGAGCCTGAAGCGCAGGCCGCTCGATGCACCCATTGGCTTCAGCAGCCAGATGGATGGCGAACTGGCCATTGAAACATTTGCCGGCTCGGAGCCGCTGAAGGTGACGCGGCAGGTGCTCTATCGCGGGCGTTATCCGTTTATTGAGTCGAGCGGGCGGGCCGCGGACTTGACGCTCGACGAGCTTGCCTTCGCGGTAGACCCGGACGCAAAGCCGGGAGAGCTGCCGGATCGCAACTCCGGTGCGAGAGGGATGGATATGGTGCGGCTCAGCCTCCGCAATGAGGGAGCGGCAGCAGCGGATGTGGCCATTAAGCTTAGTGGGAGGGAGCGCAATCTGCCGGGACACGTTGCAGGAAAATCGCTTGTCACTCTCGGCGGCGAGGACGTCGCTCTGGTGACCGAAACGGATGGCATGGCCGCGTCTCAAGAGAGCGATGGCATCATGCTCGTTCTGCACGACCGCATTCCTGCGCATGGCACGAAGACCGTATGGATTGAGCTGCCGTATGAGTGGCCGGCGGCGCGCAACGCGGAGCTGTCGCAGGAAGGTGGCGAATCGTTACTCAACAAAGCCGTCGCGCAATGGGAGGGCCTCTGGGCACTCGGAACAAAGATAGACTTTCCAGAAAAACAGTTGAACGATTTCTACTACTCGTCGATTGCCTACGTGCTCATCCTCACCGAATATGACGCCCGCGGCGATCTTTGGACTCTGGACGGTCCAGCGGTGTACCGGCAGTATTGGGGCCGCGGCGAGTATTTCCAGGCGCGCGCATTGGAGGTCGCGAACTACATGCGTCCCGCGCGCGAGAGCGTGGAACATGCGCTGCACATTCTGAACGACGATGGCGAGTGGGATGGACCACCGGTCAGCGGCTGGCCCGCATGGGACAACGCGGGCGGTAATGCGGGCGCGGTGTGGGAATATTATCTCTTCTCGCGGGACAGGCAGTGGCTCGCTCAAGCGTTCCCGGCCCTGGTGCGATCGGCTGAATGGATTCGAGACCATCGCGAGGAATCGAGGTTGGAAGGCGTCGCTGACGTTCCTTCCGGAGCAGAGCCAATCAGAAGAATGATCTCTTCCAAATGCCGTCCCGAACCACAGCCGGAACTGAAGCCAGGCGAGAAGACCTACTGGTATGGGCTGCTGCCGTGGAGCTACGGCGATTCGGGATTGCCCGAAGGCCATTCCTACTCGCACAACTATCTGGCAGCTTATGCCCAGCGAGTAACACGCGACGCTGCAAAATTGTTAGGTGATGAGAAGGACGCCGCCTGGCTTGATCGCGAGTATGGGGCGTACACGGCCGATATCCGCGAGAGCGTGCGAAGGGCCGTAACGCTCGAGAAAACGCAGCCACCCTATCTGCCGGCCATGCCCACCAACCCCGAGGGTGCGTACTCGCAGAGCTTTCTGGCCGTGTACCCCACGCAGCTCTATGCGCCTGACGACCCTCTGATCAGTGGATTGATTGCCCGCATGGAGCGGGAAGAAAAGCAGGGCCTCCCGACCAACGTGGCATGGGCCGGAGCTGCGGGCGTTTGGGCCGGCGAGGCGATGAACATAGCCGAAACGTATCTACTGCGCGGTGAGAAAGAGAAGGCCGCAGCGCTGCTCGAGGCGGCGCTGAATCACAGCTACACGACCAACGTATGGAAGGAAGAGATTCTGGTGGACGTGGATCTGCTGCGCGCCTGCGATACGCCGCACAGCAAACGCAGCAACATGGAAGGCACTGGCGACATGCCCGAGGCCTGGGCCAATGCCAACCTCGTGCTGCTACTGCGCGATATGCTGCTGAACGAACGCGACGGCAAGATCCATCTGCTTCCCGGACTGCTTGCCGGCTGGGTGCCCGAAGGCAAGTCTCTCGCCCTGGACGACGCACCCGTCACGACCGGAGGCACGGTGAGCCTGCGCGTGGAGCACGCCAGCGCGAAGATCTGGCGCATCACGGTCGATCCGCATGGGGTCGCACGCGACTTCATCGTTCATCTTCCCTTCGAACCCGGCACTCTGTACCGCATTGAGAGCCGCGCACCAAGCCGTGCAGCAGAACTCCCCCTTTCGACCGCCAAACGTATCACGATAGAGCTGGAGCTCGACTGACCTTATCCGCACGGTTTCAGAAGAAGATGTGAACGCCTCCCTGCAGAGCGCGATTCGTATTCAGCTGGCCCGTCACGTCAGCAAAGGATGCGGACGTCGGGCTGACATTCGCTGACGACATCTGTGCGTGGTTCAGAGCGTTGAATGCATCCACGCGGGGCTGCACCATCACCCGCTCCCAGATCGTGAAGTTTTTCATGATCGAGAAGTCGAAGTTGTTTGTGGGATCGGAGCGCAGCAGAAACTCCGGAAACGTTCTGAAATTCCATGATCCGGGCTGATCATTTGAATTTGTGTCGAACCCGGACGTGCTGAACGAAGGCCCGTTTGTATTGTGCGGATGATTGCTGAATCCGCTAAAGTTGCCGGAGTAATTCGCGTTGGTGGACCACTGGATCGGTGTGCCGGAGAGATATTGATAGATCGAGGTGAGCTGCCATCCCCCTATCAGCTCATCGAGCAGAGTGGAATTGTTCAGGAGCATCCTGCCCTTGCCGAATGGGAACTGATAGATCGCGGTTACGGAAGCGTGATTCGGGAAGTCCGACGTTGTCTCTCCATACCACAATGGGCCGCCCGGATTCAGCTGGGCCACAGTCGTTCCTAGCTGCCGCGAGTATTCGTAATTGAAATCGAACTCCAGCCCGTGGGACATACGCTTGTATAGCCGGAACATCAGCGCATTGAAATTTGCAGACGCGCCGGGAACCAGAGACTCCGTGACGCCGCTGTATTCCGGGTACGCCTGAACCAATTGGCTGACCGTGACCTGCGAGTTCGTATTGAGAGCCGTCGTGTTCGGCACAGTTGCACCCGATGAGCTCGTATACGAGGGCATTAGCCCAACGAATGGATTGGTTACTTTGACCGCCATCGCATTGGATACCGCAAGTGCTGTGGGGCTGTTCTTCGACTGCGTATGGTCGAGGTAAGGCAGGTACGGAATGGAGCTCACAGGATTGTTGTAGCTGTTGTGGACCTGAAGTACGTGAATGCCGCCGATCTCAACCAGCCAGTTCTTCACGAACTGCTTCTGCATATCGA
>Ga0335073_10002988_pt1 | contig 23399 bp, 23 predicted proteins | sample Lox_Sample_22_FD_207093 | JGI IMG/M metagenome (GOLD analysis project Ga0335073, IMG submission 207093) | Soil microbial communities from Loxahatchee National Wildlife Refuge, Florida, United States - Lox_Sample_2.2 | ecosystem: Environmental > Terrestrial > Soil > Wetlands | place: USA... | reverse complement strand
TGGCCCACGATGAAACTGGCTGCTGACGCCCTTGCGGAATTCGGCGTGGCCTGCGAAGCCAAAGTGATTTCCGCGCATCGCGATCCGCGCGGGTTGGATGAATACGCCGGCAACGCGGTCCGGCGCGGCTTGAAAGTCATCATTGCCGGCGCGGGTGGCGCGGCGCATTTGCCGGGCGTCACCGCCGCATTCACGACGTTGCCGGTGATTGGCGTGCCCATCGAAAGCAAGTCTCTGAAAGGGCTGGACTCGCTCCTGTCCATCGTCCAAATGCCGCCCGGCGTGCCGGTGGCCACGGTCGGGATTGGCGCAGCCAGGAATGCCGGACTTCTCGCAGTCCAAATCCTCGCGGTCGGCGACGAAAAACTTCAGGCTGCTTTGGATCCATTCAAAATCAAGCTCGCGGAAGAATCCCGGGCGAAAAATAGGAATTTGAAGTAGAAAAATTCGGAAATTTCGGAATGAAATAAAGCCCACACAAAAGTGTGGGCCTTGGCCGATCCCCTGTCGTTGTCCGCCTCCGGGGACCGTACACGGTCGGGCAGACAACAAGAACCGACCGCTACCTTAGCGAATATACTCCCGCACTCCAAATTTGGCAATTGCTTACGCCGCCTCGGCGTCCTGCTTTCGACGAACTATCGGTTTGCTCTCGCCACGCACGACGGCGGCGGTGATTTTCACATGGACGATATCGGCCACTTCGGGCACGTCGAACATGAGATCGAGCATCAGCTTTTCGATGAGACCGCGGAGCGCGCGCGCGCCGGTGCCTTTTTTGAGCGCCAGCGAAGATAATTCGTGGAGAGCGTCTGGAGTGAATTCCAGTTCCACGCCTTCCATCGCCATGAGCTTGGCGAACTGTTTGGTCAGGGCGTTTTTCGGCTCGGTGAGAATGGAAATCAACTGTTGTTCAGTTAATTCACACAGTGTAGTGACAATAGGCAGGCGCCCGATGAATTCCGGTATGAATCCAAAGTTGAGCATGTCCTCGGGCTCGGCGTATTGAAGAATTTCCGCACGGTCAGCAACAACATCTTTCTGTCCGATCGCGCCGAATCCCATGACATTCTTGCCCATCCGGCGCTGGATGACCCGTTCCAGGCCCACAAATGCGCCGCCGCAAATAAACAGGATATTCGTCGTGTCCACGCGAATATATTCCTGTTGCGGATGCTTGCGTCCGCCCTGGGGCGGGACGTTGCAAATCGTGCCTTCCAGAATTTTCAACAGGGCTTGTTGCACCCCTTCACCGCTCACATCGCGCGTAATAGAAGGGCCTTCGGCCTTGCGGGCGATTTTGTCGATTTCGTCAATATAGACAATTCCGCGCTGGGCGCGTTTGACGTCGTAATCGGCGTTTTGGAGCAATCGCAGGACAATATTCTCCACGTCTTCACCCACGTAACCGGCCTCAGTGAGCGTGGTGGCGTCGGCGATGGCAAAGGGGACGTCGAGAATTTTCGCAAGGGTCCGCGCCAGGAGAGTCTTGCCGGAGCCCGTGGGGCCAATCATCAAAATGTTGCTCTTTTCAATTTCCACGTCCAAATGACGCGAGACAGGGGCGTTTGTCGTGCCGGCTGACTCATCTTCCGGCGTGGGCTCAGGTTGAATGCGCTTGAAATGATTGTGCACGGCCACTGCGAGCGTTTTCTTGGCATGCTCCTGTCCCACGCAATACAAATCCAATTGGCGTTTGATTTCGGCGGGTTTGGGCACCGAGAATTTGGTGTTCTTTTTTTGGTTTTGCACCTGCAACTCGCGGTCCAGGACGTTCTTGCACAGGATAATGCAATTGTCGCAGATATAAACGCCTGGCCCGGAGATGAGTTTTCGAACTTCCGCGTGCGATTTGCCGCAGAAACTGCACATTGTAATATTATTTGGTCTAGCCATGTAATGCCTGCAACAGACGGATTCTAAGCCGTCGTGTATGCCTGATGCAAAAGATTTTACACTATCTTTGAATCTTTTCCACAAGGGATTCGCATTTGCCTCAAAAAAATTTACAGCTGCCTGTCAGGCCGAAAATTGGCCCGGTCCCGTCATGTGCCGCCTCCCACATTGAATACTCAATAGCTACAATCCAAAAATAAGAGATTTGATTATTTGACCTTTAGCAACCCTGTGCATAAGCTTTCCGTCTTTGCATGAAAATAGTTGTATGTGATCCGATCTCGCCAAAAGGAATTGCGCTGCTGCAGCAGCGCCCCGAATTTCAGGTAACCGTGTTGCCCAAACGGCTGGCTGAAGCCGAACTGTTGCCGGTCGTTTCCGATGCGGTAGCGCTGGTTGTCCGTTCCGAAACCAAGGTCACGCGCAAAGTGATCGAGTCTGCCCCAAAGCTGCGGGTGGTGGGCCGGGCCGGCGTGGGCGTGGACAATGTGGATATCCAGGCAGCCACCGACCACGGCACGGTAGTCATGAATACGCCCGGCGGAAATACCGTCACGACCGCCGAATTGAGCTTTGCCATGCTGCTGTCCCTGGCGCGCAAAGTGCCACAAGCCCACGCCACGATGGTCGCGGGAAAGTGGGACCGCAAACTGTTTCAAGGCGCGGAGCTGGCCGGCAAAACACTTGGCATCCTGGGCATGGGCCGGATCGGAACCGAAGTTGCCAAACGCGCGATCGCCTTTGGAATGCGTGTCGTCGCGTATGATCCCTACCTGACGGAAGACCGCGCCCGGGCCATTGGCGCCGGATTTGCGGACAGCGTGGATCAGGTTTACTTTGCGGCGGACTTTATCACCGTTCACATGCCGGTGACACCGGAAACAAGGAGCATGCTCAATACCGCTGCATTTACCAAAATGAAGCCGGGTGTCAAAATCGTAAACTGCGCGCGCGGCGAGATAATCGCCGAGGACGACCTGATTGCCGCTTTGGATTCCGGCAAGGTGGCCGGGGCGGCGCTGGACGTTTTTTCAGTTGAGCCCCTGCCGGCGGAGCATCCGTTCCGCAAACATCCGAATTTGATCCTGACGCCGCACCTTGGCGCCAGCACCGAAGAGGCGCAGGAAAAATGCGGTATTGAAGTCGCCGAAGTTATCGCCGGCTACCTGCTCACGGGCGAAGTGCGCAATGCGGTCAACCTGCCGTATCTGGACGCGAAGACCTATGAGCAGGTCAAACCCTATCTGCCATTGGGCGAGGCGATGGGCAAGCTGCTGGCGCAGCTTTCACCAGCCGGTGCGGATCGGATTTATATCACCTACGGCGGACACGCGCAGCAATTACCGAATGCCGACCCGGTCACACGGGCGGTGTTGATGGGATTCCTGGCGAACAGCAAGCTCAAGGACGTAAACAACGTCAACGTCCGCTCGGCGGCCGCCAGCGTGGGGCTGACAGTCGAGGAAAAGAAATCCGACGAGCCGGTCACGTTCAATGAATGGGTTCATGTGCAGGTTTTCAGCGGAGAGAAGAAGTTGATTTCAGCGGGTGGCACGTTCTTTGGGTCGCCGAACAATCCGCGCATTGTGCGGCTGTTCAGCACGCCGGTGGAAATCCCGATTTCGGGAACGCTGCTGATGTTGAACAATAAGGACCGTCCGGGTATCGTGGGTCATTTGGGAACGCTCCTGGCCAAATACCGGGTCAACATTGCCAACATGAGCCTGTCGCGTGATACGGTCGGCGGATTGGCATTGACGGTTTTGAATCTGGACAGCGCGCCTCCGGTCGAGGTTTTGACCGAACTGGAAAAAGATCCGGATATCAGCAACGTCAAAGTCGTGAAATTATAAAGCAGCATGATTGAACCTAACCTGACGGAAACGCTCTAAACCAGAACATCCAATGAAAGTAAAACCAATATTGATTCCCGTGATTGCGGCGTCCGTGGCAGCCGGCGCCGCTATTCTAGCCATTTCCACGCACGCCGCCGCGCCGGACACAACGCAGGGCGTGCAGACCAATTCTTCTGCCTCGCTCTTTCCCGATCCTGTGATTGCCAGCGGCGCGGGAGTGCAGGTCAAGCGCAGTGAACTGGACGACGTGCTGACCAGTTTGAAGGCGGACGCAGCGTCCCAGGGCAAAACAATCCCGGCGGAGCAACTCGTCCTTTACGAAGCCAAGGCGCTCGAAACGATGATCGATGTGCAATTGCTCGACCAGCAGGCCAACGACGCGGACAAGGCGACCGGCGCCCAAAAGGCGGACAAAGCGATGGCGATCCTGCTCAAACGGGCCGGCTCCCAGGACATGCTCAACATGCAACTCACTGCCGCCGGGACAAGCGAGTCTCAATTCCGAAAAAAAGTCGCCGACGAAGCCACCGCCACGGCCGCGCTTCAACGCAACCTCGGTATCAATGTCAGTGATGCTGAAATCCAAAAGTATTATGACGGCCATCCGCAAAATTTCGAGGAACCGGAAATGGTCCACGTGCGCCATATTTTGTTCCTGACAATCGACCCGCAGACGCATGAGCCGCTGGCGGACGACGTCGTGGCGCAGAAACAAAAGGAAGCCAGCCAGGTCCTGGCAAAGGCCCGTGCCGGAGCTGATTTTGCAAAATTGGCCGAGCAATATTCCGAGGACCCTACCACCAAAGACAACGGCGGCGATCTGCCTCCATTTGCCCGGGCGACGGCCGATCCGTACCACGCGATGGCTTCGGAGTTCGAAGCGGCGGCATTCTCGCTCACCAACGGTCAAATTAGTGACCTGGTCAAAACGGTCTACGGTTATCACATTATTCAACTCGTCGACAAAATTCCGGCCAAAAAGCTCGCTCTCACGGACAAGGTCCCTCAATCGGAAACCACGGTGGCCGAATACGTGAAAGACGGATTGACACAGGAAAAGACGCAAAAGCTTGAGCGGCCCTATCTGGCGAAGTTGAAGAAGGACGCGGACGTCAAAATCCTCGACCCAGACCTCAACTCCGCGCTTGAGACATTGCTGACCAGCACCAACGCGCCGGCGGCCCAATAGAGAAAAAGGAACGCTTGCCAAACGGGGCAAGTGGCGCGATTCTGGTAAGCTATGAAAACACTCGTGACGGTAATACTGATTCTGGCCTGCGTGGGGCTGGTGGTTGCTCTTGTTTTCACTCAAAAGAATATTGATGAGCAAAAGAGGCAAAAGGACGCGCAAATCATGGATTTCTCAAATCAACTTGTCACCGCAAACGACGAGCTGACGGATTTGCGCCAGGTCAACCTGAGCTTGACGAATGACCTCAACGCCAGCCGGGACCAGCTTGTGCTTCTGAGCAATCAGGTCCTGACGATTTCAGGTTCGCTTTCAAACAGCGATACACAATTGAAGATGGCGGAAGACCAGATTTCAGCGCTGCAGGCGCAGAACCAGGCCCTGGATGATCAGGCGCTGCAATATTCAAATGCGATTAACAATTTGAATGCAAAAATTATCGCCGCCAAGACCCAGCTTGCTGAATCGGAAAAAACCAGTGAATTCTATCATGGTGAAGCGACGAATGAGTTCGCGGACTATCAGGCCCTCGACGCCAAATTCAAGGATTTGCAGGCCGTGCGCGCGCAGGCGAAGAAATTGCACAATGAACTCGTCGTGGAACGGCGGTTGCAATGGATTCGCGAGGGCCGCCAGCCCGGAAACAACGTCAAAGGCGCTCAATTGCTCATGGCGCGCACCTGGCCCACTAATGCGCTCGTGCCCGCCACGCATTATAATTTGTCCGTGGAGGTGGATTCCAGCGGAGCTGTCCATATTGTGAATGATACAAATGCCCCCGGCTCAGTCAGCCCGCCCCAATAAGAACACAGGCCGGAGGCATTCGTGACGATTTATGCCGACCTACGAATACCGTTGTGAAAAGTGTGGAAACGAATTCGAAGCGTTCCAGTCCATCTCTGCCGAACCGCTTAAGAACTGCCCCAAAGAACTTTGCGCGCAAAAAAAATGGGGACGCGGCCGGGTGACAAAAAAAATCAGCGGCGGATCAGGTCTCCTGTTCAAAGGCAGCGGCTTCTATATTACGGATTACCGCAGCCAAAAATACAAGGACGCGGCAAAAAAAGATTCCACGCCCGCTTCTGACGGCAAATCTGATTCAAAACCGGCCAAAAGCGAAAGCAAGCCAGCGTCTGCTTCGGCTTCGACAGCGAAGAAGTAAACTTTCTTGAAACGGTTTCCATTGGTTTATGAGGCAATCCGCTTCAACGCTTCAACGCTTCAACGCTTCAACGACTGACAACGTTTCCAGCACCGCTCGAATACGCGGCACTTCATGCGTGCGAAACAGGTCCGTCCTGCCCAAAGAGGCAAGAACGGCAAAAAACGGTTCGGCACAGCGGACTTCGTCCTGGAAAAACTCAAAAGCGTGTGGAAGCGCGTGGCATATAGGAAAACCGAGCATGCGCAGCCGGAATGTATTCAAAAAAACCGTCATTTGGTGACGAACGCGCACCCGGCCATCCTGCAGATTGCGGTAATAAAATCCCAGGCCCGGATCCAGAAAGAGCTTCTTGAGTCCGTTCCGATCAGCAATCTCGATCTGTCGTTGAAAATATTCGCGCATGGCTTCAATCGGATCCGCCGTCAAATCGAAATTACGAACTGCGCGAACATTTTTCCCCTGCACATAACAAACGATGACCGCGGCGTCATGCGCGGCGGCCATTTTAAAAACCTCCTTCGAATTGGCGTTCCCGGTCAAATTTAATATGTTTGCGCCCGCATCGAGGCTGGCCCGGGCGACAGCGGGAGAATACGTTTCGACAGATACCAGGACGTTTTTCGCGCGTAAGGCCTTGATGACCGGAATTAATTTTGATTTCTGCAATGGGTCGCTGGCGCGCGCGGCATTGGCGAGCGTGGATTCGGCCCCCACGTCCACGATGTCCGCGCCCTGTGCGCTCAGGACACGCCCGCGCTCAATCGCGGATTCGGCAGAGAGACAGACGCTTTCACGATACCACGAATCGGCGGATAGATTCACGACGCCCATGACGGCGGGCTCCGAATTGAAATTGAATTGCCTTCCGCCAATGGAAAATTCCTTCACGCGAGCGGCCGCGGCGGCGCGATTTTTTTCAAACAGTTCAGCCAGTTGTTCCAGAGTCAGCACGCGCCAATTAAAAGGGAAAATGGAAAAAGGGAAAAGGAGTTTTCAGTTTCCGGCGGCGCAAAGGAACACGCCTTCTTCCTGGGATTCAGTGATCCATTGCTTTTGGACTTGCAGATCATGCGCGGTGAGCAGATCGCGCACACGGTCCGGAGTATAGCGATAGGAGAAAAACAACCGGATGGTTTCACCGGATTTAAAGGCGAACGATTCATCGTCTATTTTAAGTTCGCATGAGCGTTTAAAGCGAAAATATGCGGCGGTTCGTTTTAATCCGCCATTGGCATCCTCTATCTTGAAAATGAGGTTGCCATTCTTCTTCGCAATTCCCAGGTCTGTCAAAAATGTCATGAGCCAATCATGGGTTGGCCGATTGTCATATTGCGGTAAAATGCGCCGCAGCCCGGCGGCGTAGTCGTTGCCAGGGGCGAGATTGGCGCTGAAGAGCAAGATGTCTTTGGGCCGAAGCAGCGACGCCAGCTTCGGCAGAATATCTTGCGGTTCAAAGTTCGGTATCATGCCAAAGAAAGTGATGATGCGGCGCGCGCGACGTCTGCCGGGCGCGTTTAGGGCATCAGGGAAGTCGTTGGCCGTTTGCAAGTCACAGACCATGGGAAAAATTCGTTTTTCAGACAGGGCGGAAAGGGCGGTCCCGCGGGCTGTGAGCACCATGGCGGAGGCGACGTCGCAGGGCGTGTAGATGACCTCGTTTTTCCCGCGTTTTAAGGCCTGAATAAGATTAGTGTCCTTTTGTCCGCCTCCACAGCCCAAACCGACAACGTGAATTGTTTCGCGATTTGCCGCCTGAGCCGCTGCCTGGAAACTCTGCACGTAAATGGCGCGGCAGTTTTCATCGTTACGCGAGGGCGAAAATTGCCGGTGCAGGGCAAGCCACTTTTGGGTTTGCTTGACGCTATCGTAATGAAATTTATGCGCGATTTGCCGCGCCCGGAGCGATTCGAGCAAATCGCGCTGGATTCGGTCCGGAAACTGGCTCGAGTGAAACACGACATCGGCAATGGCGCTCAGGCGGATCATTTTTGCGGAAAAATCTGGTAGAGCAAAAGATAAACGACCACGCCGGTCACAGAAACGTACATCCATAGCGGCCAGGTCCAGCGCGCGATTTTCTTGTGAAGATCAAACCGTTCCCGCAGGGCGCGGCTCAGGGTGATTAAAATCATCGGCACGATGACTATGGCGAGAATCGTATGTGTAAAGAGGATGGTGAGATAAATGGGTCGAAACCAATTGTCCGGGAAGCGAGTTGGGCCGCGATGAAGCGCGACGGCAAGGTACGTGTGGTAGGTGAGGTAACAGATCAAAAAAATCACCGAAACGCAAAAGGCCGAAATCATGCAATTACGGTGCGCCGCGATTTTCTTTTGGCGGATAAAGATAAACCCGGCAGTCAAAAAGCAAGCGCTCAAACCATTCAACGAAGCGTTTACCGCAGGCAGATCGTAAATGCTCACCGTTGACGCTCCAGTTTACGGATGGCGGCAATAAGGGCCGGTTTGATCTGGCTTCGCCAATCCACGTCCTGGCCGCCAGTCTGGTAATATCCCCTGATGCGGGCGTGTTTGTCCACCAGCGCAAAGATCGTCGTGTGAATGAACAGGTCAACCGAAGTTTTTTGGTCCCCCGGCGCTATGGGTGTTGACCCCAGCTTGAGGCTGTTTGCGGCCAGGCTCGCGATTTGGGCTTTTGTTCCGGTCAAAAATGTCCAGCGACCGAAGTCGGCGTTGAAGCGTTCGCCGTAACGTTTTAGTATTCCAGGGGAATCATAATCCGGGTCTGTAGTGAGAGTAACGAGGCGGGCGCCGCTGTTTTCGGGCAGGCTGTCCTGAAGTGATTTCATTTGGGCGGTCATGCGGGGGCAAGGACCGGCGCAGCGGGTGAAGATAATATCGGCAACCCAAACGTGGTTTGTCAGGGTGGCAAGGGTAGTTGGAACGCCATCCTGATTGGTGAGCGTGAAATCGGCAACCTGGCCGTCGAACGGCAGGCGCTGCTGATTTTGCAGTTCCGCCAAAGAAAGCAGGCAGGCAACACTAAGCAACCCGATGAGGAGGATGATTCCAATCCAAAACGAGCGCGGCAAAATTTGGGACGTTTCAGCCATAATGTATTATCCAACGACCATGTGCGGCCTGTTCACTCGCGCTCCGGACTGTGCCCTCCAGCTTGCGGGATAAGAGAGCAGTCCTCTGCCAGCATGACTCACACCTGCTCAACGGTGGAATTATTCATAACTCGTTGGTGTGGCTGGGGTCTTGGACTGCACCCACTTATCGTAATCCGCCTGGCTAAGGACAGTCAGATAGCCGCCAGTCATGACCGAATGTCCCGGTCCGCAAAGCTGGGCGCAATTGATCTGGTAACGTCCGACTTGCGTCGGCGTAAACCAGACAGGAATACGCAGGCCGGGGATGGCGTCCTGGCAGACGCGCATGGAAATAATTTTAAGCGAATGAATCACGTCCTTGGAACTAACGTACAAAATTACCGGCTTGTTGATAGGAACCCGAAGGTCGTTGAGCGTTTGAAAATTATCTTTGGCGTTTGGATCATTGAAGTCCACCCCAAAGACGTTGGTCTCACTCACGAATCTCATGTCCTGCTGGGCAAAGATTCCGTTGCGGCCGGGATAGCGAAAGTTCCATTGATATTGTTGTGCGACGACCTGGACGACAGTGGACTGGTCGGCCGGCGGAAATTTGTCCACCGCCCTGGCCCATAATGGAACGGCCACGAATACCAGCAGGAGAAATTCGACAATGACGACAAACGCTTCGATGTAGTTGGAATTGTGGTTGCGGACGCCGTGATAGTCGGCCCTGGGATTGCGCTTGTGATGAAAACGCCAGACCGCGTAGCCGAAATAAATGATCCAGCCTACAAAGAGCAACGCCATGAGCCAGTGCACGTAGATGATGAGATCATCCACGTCCTGTCCATTCGAGGAGGCCAGCGGCGGCATCCCCAGCAATTTTGCCCACCAAAGTTTAAACGCGATCATATTTTTGCCCCTGACAAGGTTTCTTCCGGCACAGTCTCTTCCTGTGCGGCTGCTTCGCGGCGAATCAGGAAAATGAAGAAGGTGGCAATAGAGGTGAGCATCAGCGCAACAATGGCCAGAAGGGTGAAAATGCCCCAATTCATGCCTTGAGCCAGGGCAGCGCTGGTTTTGCCGCCGGCACAGGCCGCGCAGGCAAAGAGCGGCGAGGGCGAAAACCCCGCAAGCGCCGCGGCCAGCGCCATTTTGCGAAACAGGTTCATAAATAACTTATTTTCTTCAATTTTTTCAAAAAATAGACGCCGTAAACGACGACGAGCCCGGCGGCGAGAACTCCGAGCACTCCGAAGATAATCCGCCCCGAGACGAAAGCCCATGCAGCGAAGCCCAGCGACAGCGCCGTGAGCAACGTCACAAAAATCAGATGGAAGGCCTTCAGCGACATAATCAATGTTAACGCGTTATCGTATGTAGCGGAAAATCGCTCATGGCATACAGTGTGAGGGCAAACAGCCCGATCACAAACGTAACGGTAAAGCCAAGAATCGTGTAGACCATTTTTCTTTCCGAAATCAGGTGCATCAGAAATCCTGCCACAATAAAGGCGTTGCAACTGGCGATGAGAAGGATGATTGCGATTTTTGGGGACCAGTCGAGACGCGCCTCTGGAATATACGAGGTCCAGATCATCAGTCCAACGGCAACAAATACGACGCCTAAAACGATGGCGCAACGACGGACATAGCTGTTGAATTCCACCGGATGGTCGTGGCTTTGCGGCGCGCTCGCCACAGGTGCAGTATGCGGTTCGCTCATAAATTCTCAGGTCAAATACAGCACGGGAAACAGGAAAATCCAAACCAGGTCAACGAAATGCCAAAACAGCCCGGAAACTTCGACGCGATTGGTGAAGCGCTCGGGGTCTTTTTTCCATAGCTTGCGGCCCGGTCCCCAAAGATAGCCGATGACGATGCTGCCTCCGAGAATGTGCATCGCATGCAGGCCGGTCAATGTATAGTACAACGCCAGATAATTATTATGCCAGGGACCGTAGTTATCCATCTGGCTGATTTGCGAGCGCGGAATGGTGATTTCCGATTCGGGAATATCCTTTTGCGCGCGCAGGTCGTACAGATCCGGCTCGCCGTTTTTCAAAATTTGATCCTTGCGACCCCGGATGACCACGTGGTCCTGGGTCGGGTCGTTGGAAACCATGTCGCCGTCGTAAATATCCCCATTGGCGAGCGTGATTTCGTAATGATTCAAGTGCTCGCTATACTCGACAAATTTGATGCAGAGGAACGTTAGCGCAAGGAGGAGGGTGCAGGCGTGGAAAAATTTAAATTTTCCAAAATCCCGCACCTTGCAGGCGACCCATGCCATCAGGGTGGTGATGGCCGAAAGCGCCAGCACAATCGTGTTGATCGTGCCCAGAACGATGTTCTGCCAGCCGTGCGGCCATGTGCCCGGTTCCGCGCCGACCCGCAGCAGGACGAAGGCGGAGAACAGGCCGCCAAAGAGCATGACTTCAGACGCCAAAAAAAGCCAGATACCGACTTTGGCGTTGTAGAGGCCGGTATCCGGCCTGGCTTCGACTGTGTATGGGATTTCCATGAAAGAATCTAGTGTGCGGTGGTTGCGATTTTGGGCGCCGCGGGCGTGGAGATTTCCGGCTCATTCTGCGGCGTGTAATCGCGCGCATGGCCGGGAACGCTGTATTCGTAAGGAGCGCGATAAACATGCGGAGTATGCTCAAAATTCCCGTGCGGGGGCGGCGTGGGCGTTTGCCATTCCAGGGTCGTGGATTTCCAGGGATTGGTGCCCACTTTTTCACCGTGGCCGATGCTCCAGAAGAAATTGACGATGAATGGTATTTGCGCAATGCCCAGGCAAATGGCCGCCCAGAGAATCGGAGTGTGGAGCGACATGATGAATGGGCTTAAACCGCCGATCACATCCCCGCCGGCCTTGCTGTTTACCGCGGCTGAATAGTTGGCGCCGCCGTCGGCCATGCGCCGCAACATTCCGGCCATGCCCTGTGAAAACATCGGCATAAAAGTCAGATTCATGAAAATAAGCGAACACCAGAAATGGATGTGCCCCCAAAATTCATTCATTTTGCGCCCGGTCATTTTCGGGTACCAATAGTAGACGCCCGCGAACAACCCGAAAATCGTGCCCGGCGCGACCACATAATGAAAGTGCGCGATGACGTAGTAAGTATCGTGCAGGTGGATGTCACTGACGTTGAAACCCAGAGGCAACCCGGTCAAACCGCCAATGCCGAACATAGGCAGGAAGGCCAGCGCGAATAGCATGGGCGTGTTGATGTGGATCGAGCCGCCCCAAAGCGAAATGAAAAGGCATGTCAAAATAATCACAGATGGAATCGAGATAATCATCGTCGTCGCCTGAAAGAACGTGGAAATGACGGTGCCCATGCCCGTCATATACATATGGTGCGCCCAGACGATCATGGAAAGAAAGCCGATGGCCAGCACGGAATAGACCAGGGCCTTATAACCCCAGATGGGCTTGCGAGTGTTGTTGGCGATAATTTCGCAGACGATGCCCATTGCCGGCAATATCAGGACGTACACTTCCGGATGGCCCAGGAACCAGAACAAATGCTGCCAGAGCAGGGGGCTGCCGCCGCCGCTGATGTGCGCCAGGTTTCCGCCTATGGCGAGGCCCGTTGGCAAAAAGAAGCTGGTGTGCGCGACATTGTCCATCAATTGCATAATGGCCGCCGCTTCGAGAGGCGGAAACGCGAGCAACAGAAGAAATGCCGTGACAAATTGTGTCCAGACAAACCATGGCATGCGCATCCACGTCATGCCCGGCGCGCGCAATTGAATGATGGTGGCAATGAAATTGACCGCGCCCAGAAGGGATGACGAGATCAGCAGGATCATTCCGATAATCCAAAACAATTGTCCGTGTGTAGGAATGCTCGTGGCCAGGGGCGAATACGAAGTCCATCCCGCTTGCGCGGCGCCTCCGGGAATGAAGAAGCTGATAAACATGACGAGCCCGCCCAGGAAGTAGGCCTGGTAACTGGCCATGTTGACACGCGGGAAAACCATATCCGGCGCTCCGATCATGAGAGGAACGACGTAATTGCCGAACGCCGCGAACGCCAGCGGCACGATTCCCAGAAACACCATGATCGTCCCGTGCATGGCGCCAAACGAATTATAAAGGTCCCGCGAGATGACGCCGCCGGCCGCGGGATTGGCCATACCGGGATGCTGAAAAATGAGTTCCAGCAAATGTCCGATTAAAGGAACCGGCTTTCCAGGATGCGCGATTTGCCAGCGCATCAGCAGCATGAGCATCAGCCCAAAGAACAAAAAGCAAAGAGCGGTGACGCCATATTGAATGCCAATGACCTTGTGGTCGGTCGAAAAAATGAATTTGCCCCAGAAACCCGGCTCATGGTGAGCGTGGCCGTGGTCATCGTGAGAATGCTCATCATATGCCTCGCTCTTGCGATAGGGCGGAAATTGTTCAACGTGCGCGTCCATAATTACTTCACTTTGTCAAAAACCATGAGCGTGAGCAACAACGGCAAATAAATAACTGAAGCCAAAAATAAATGCCGCGCCCGGGAAAGCGTGAGTTGGCGTGAAAATTTAACCGCATAAAACAGGAACGCCGCGCCCAAAACGACCGCGCCCGCGAGGTAGAGGGTTCCGGCCATCTTGAGAAGAAATGGACACAGGCTTACGATAAAGAGCGCCGCCGCATTGCCGACCGTTTGTTGGCCGGTGTATTTGCCGTCAGAATCCACGTTCGGCAGCATGACAAATCCGGCTTTGGCGTATTGATCGCGATAAATCCAGGCGATGGCGAAGAAATGCGGAAGTTGCCAGAAAGCAAGAATGGCGAACAAAGCCCAGCCTTCGCCGCTCAATTCATTTCGCGCGGCGGTCCAGCCCATGAGCGGCGGCAACGCCCCGGGAATCGCTCCAATGGCTGTGTTGAGCCACGTGACGCGTTTCAGAGGCGTATAGATGAAGATATAGCTGACCAGCGTCACCGCCCCGAGGACGCTGGTCAACAGATTAGCCGCCAGCGCGAGGTAAATGAGACCCGCTACCGAACTGACGCCGCCAAATAGAGCCACTGTCGCCGGTTGCATTCGTCCCGATGGCAGCGGACGATTTTGCGTGCGGAGCATCTTTGCGTCGTAGTCGCGTTCGAGCCATTGGTTCAGCGCGGACGCTCCCGCAGCCACCAGGGCCGTGCCCGCCAGCGTATTAAACAGCAACAGCCAGTTCATACTGCCGCGCCAGCCCAGGTAAAAACCGACGGCGGTGGTCAGCAGGACCAGCGTCGTGAGCCGCGCCTTGACGAGGTCGGAAAAGACGCCAGCCCAGCCTTTTTCCGCAGCGCCAGTGCGCGCGATTTCAACGGAGATGTCTTTCATTGTTTGTTTGCTGCAAAAGTCCCAAACGTGCCGAACGATTCGGTTTGCGGCGCCCGCACTTGAGCCGAGCGGGCAAAAGCAATAATGCACCAGAGCGCGCCGGTCACCAGCGAAAGCGCGCCGCAGAGCAAATGAATTGTGGCAACGTCCGCCGCCTTATCGGTCAAAATCGTGGCCGCGCCCAGCCCGACCTGGACGATGATGACGCCAAGCCAAAAAAGGGCGAATTTTGTGAGCGCGTCGTTTCTGCCGAGTTTGCGCCACGCCTGCGCCGCGCAGAAAGCGACAAAAATGAAGATGGCCAGGGCACCGATACGGTGGGCCATTTGCAAAATGACCTGAAAAGCCGTGATGGGGTTGTAGGCGGTACTCTCCATGCGGTGCGCGTTATATTCCGTGATGGCATCAGGACTGGTATCCGGCCAGAGTTTTCCGTAGGCACTTGGGAAGGTGTTGATGGAAAGGCCGGCGTGCTGAGCACGCATGGTGGCGCCCAGGACCAATTGGCAGAAGATCAAAAAGGTGGCCGTTAACACCAGCGCGCGCAAACTGGCAGGCACGTTGAATCTATTTTGCGCCAAAGTCTTGCGCCAGAATCCGGTTGTGAACAAGGCGATGGCGCATAATAAGACAAAAAAGGACTGGCCGACGACACCGTGAACAGCGCCGAGGTTGTCCAGCTTCAACCTCACACGCAGGCCACCCAAAACGGCCTGTGCCATAACAAGGAGAAACGCGGAGACCCCCAGCCATTTCATCCACTTGCGCGGGTCTTTTAGCCACAGCCATACCGCCAGGATTGTCGTCATGGAAGCGACGACTGTTGCCCAAAGACGATGAGTGTGTTCGTAAAAGATGCCGCCGATCCATTTGGAGGGCGGGAATAAAAACATATTGTAACCGTAGCTATTTGGCCAGTCCGGCACGGACATGCCCGCTTCGTGGCTGGTCACCAGGCCCCCCGCCGCCAGCAGGAAAAAGGTGGCAATGGCCGTTAGCGCCGCGAACCAGCGCAATGGGCGATTGATCTCAATATTGTTCATCAGAAACCTAAGCTACCCGGCGCTCTCCCCTTATTTCACGTGAAACGTAAAATTCACTGTCACGTTTTTGTCCCCGACTTCGACAGTCTGCGTTTGTTCGCCGAGTTTGCGATGGTCGGCCACGACTGTGTAATTGCCGGGCGGAACATCCTTGATGACAAATTTGCCTTCGTGATCGCTGATTGAATAGTACGGGTTATCAAACAGGCTTACCCAGGCAAACATCCAACGGTGAATGTCGCATTTAAATTTCATGAACAATTGCGGCTTGTCAAATGTGTAAGTTAAATCCGCGCCGTTTGGCATTTGCACGTCGTTGTGCAATGTCGTTCCGGCCGCATCGATGATATCGACGTTATGGACGCAGGGGTCGGAATTTCTAACGACGATTTTCTGGCCGGTTTGAGCGGCCAGGATCTGCGGGACGTACTGGCAACCTTTTTGGTCCAGGACCACCGGCGCCGCGCTGGCTCCGGTGGATTTGCCGGTAATAGCGCTGCCATCGCCGTTTTTCAGGGAAACCACCACGTCGCCGAATTCGCCGTTGGGGCCGACGACGTAAAAATGGGTGGTGGGCGTCTCCTTATACATCGGCCCGCAATTGGCGTCACTCATGATGTCGGTGATGGGCACTTCGGGAGGCGGAGTGCCAATCAGCGTGATCGTCCCGGTAATGTCTGCCGCGCGTGTAATGGATGTGGCAGCCAGGACTCCAATCAAAAAAGCGAACGAAAAAACTTTCACTCAAAAAAAGTTATCATTGGAGAAAAGCCGGTCAAGCAATTTGTGAAATTTTTCACAAGCAAACACGTCTCGTTCGGTGTCCAGCCCCGCAAGACAGGGCTGCTCCGGGCCCACGCTAAAGCGCGTTCACCAGGCACGAGAGTGATGCGCCATGCGCCCTGCTGAGCCCGGTTTCAACGATTCAACGATGTGACAAATCTCGCAAAAGTAGTGGGACGGGCATCCTGCCTGTCCAAAGGGTCGCCATATAGAGAATGGACAGGCTGGAAGCCCGTCCCACTGCCATCACAGCTCCGCAATGACCTTTGCCATCTCGAGCGCCGTCTGCGCGGCTTCGGTCCCGCGGTTGTGCTTCGGGTCCAGACACCGCTTTTTGGCCTGCTCCTCATTCTCCAAAAGCAATACTTCGTGAACGACGGGCAGCTCAAAATTCAATTGGATTTTCATGAGCGCATGGCTCACAGCCTCGCCGATGTGCGCGGCATGGACGGTTTCGCCGCGCAAAATCACGCCCAAACAAATAATGGCCGCCAGGTCTTCGTTCTCCGCAGAACTCCGCGCCAGTTTCGCCGCGACGACGGGAATTTCGTAGGCTCCAGGCACGCGAATGATCCGGACGTCTGCTCCGGCTTTGGAAAGAGTCGCCTTCGCCGCTCGCAGCATGGCATCCACATACCGGGCGTTATAGCGGGAAGCGATGATTGCGAATGTGCCGTCTACGGCCTCGGATATTTTATTTTTAACAGGTTTTAACATGGTTGGTTGTTTATACCGGCACGATCAGGACGTGTGATTTCTTTCCTTTCTGGAGCTGCACAAATTTTTCGTAGCGAATGTCAGCGGCGGTGATCTTGCGGTTGAAGTCGGTGACGCGCTCTCCGTTGACTTCGACGCCGCCGCCGGTGATCAATTGCCGCGCCTGCGATTTTGAGCCTGCCAGGCCGGCATGGACCATAAGCTCGACAAGGCTGGTTCCTTCGCCGTCCAAATTTGCCTTTGGAAACTCCTTCTTCGGAAAATGGTTGAGCAGTTCAGGCCCGGAAATCTTTCCGGTATACGCCTCGACGGCTTCAGCCTCGCGCCGGGCCGTGTCCGCTCCATGCACCAGTGTTGTCACGGCCTTTGCCAGTTCACGCTGGGCAACGCGCTGGTCCGGCGCTTTCGCGTGTTTTTGGACGATTTCCGTGATTTGAGGTTGAGTCAGAAAGGTAAAAAACTAGAGGTAACGCTCAACATCCCGGTCGTCGGTGTGCATCCAGAACTGGAAAAAGTCTTTCTCGCTCGTTCTTTTTGGGTCCAGCCAGATAGCGCCCGCTTCGGTCTTTCCGAATTTGGTGCCGTCGGCGTTTAAAATGAGCGGCAGAGTGAGGCCGAAAACGGCCTTGCCCAATTTCTTGCGGCACAAGTCGATTCCGGCGGTGATATTGCCCCATTGATCGCTGCCGCCGATTTGTAGCTCGCAATTCGTGTCGCGCGCGAGGACAAAAAAATCGAAAGACTGGAGCAGCATGTAGCTGAATTCGGTGTAGCTGATGCCCGTCTCGCGGTCTTCCATGCGGGCGCGCACGCTTTCCTTGGCGGCCATTTGATTCACCGAAAAATGCTTGCCGACGTCGCGCAAAAAATCGAGGAATGAAATGTTTTCCGTCCAGGTCGCGTTATCCAACAGGCGCGCGGGATTTTGTTTGGTTTCAAAATCCAGCCACTTCGCCAGTTGGACTTTGATGTGCGCGATGTTTGCCAGCAAAACGTCCTTTGTCAGCAACTGCCGCTCCTGCGTCTTGCCGCTGGGATCGCCGATCGAGCCGGTCGCGCCGCCGGCCACGGCAATGGGATGATGCCCGAGCAATTGAAAGCGCCGCAGGGCGAGCAGGGGAACGAGACTGCCCACGTGCAGGCTGTCCGCCGTCGGGTCAAAGCCGCAGTACAGCGTCATCGGCGACGAAACTTTTTTCGCCAATCCCGCTGTGTCGGTGCAGTCGGCAATCATGCCGCGCCAATCCAGTTCTTCGAGGATGCTCACGGGGCAAAGTTAAAAGGAAAAAGCAAAAAGGAAAAAGCAATTTCGATTCTCATTTATGTAGCAGCGTCGCGTCAGCGCGCTCTAATTAATTCGCGCGTCCCGCGATGTAGTCTGGGTTATCGGCCCGCCCGTCCGGGTTTTTGGAAAACGCGCCTGACCGAACGGGCAAGATGCCCGTTCCACTACCTTAGCGTTTCAACGTCTCCACACTCGCGAATACTGAAACAGGTTGTTCAAATAAGAATCATTGGGATTGACCAATGTGAACGTCCAGTCAGGATGGGGACGCAAAGTGGGGTCGTATGAGCTGGTGGTCGGCACGATATAAAATCCCTGCTCACCCCGGGCGTTCCTCTGCAAGGCGATGACAATGTTTCCACGATCGCCATACACTTGAATGGGATTCAGCTTTTGAATCTGTTCCGGCAACGGCCCGCCAGCCATCGCAAACTGGTCTGCCTGGGTGACCAGGAGTTGACAGCGATGGTCGGATAAATGCGGGATCGCGCCGGTGCCGCCGCTGCTGGCGCATCCACAAAAGCCGGCGACGCAGGCGATGACCAAAAGTAGTTTCTTAATCATGCCGCAAGATTGGGCGAACATGAGTTTCAATGCAAGCTGCGGCTCACCCAAATTGGCGATTGCTTTCGAAATGCGGTTCGACAATAGTTGTTTGAAATCTCCATTTAAGCGCAACGAAATAAGGCAAATGCAAACAAATCCGTTTCTCGGGGTCCTCCTCCACTGGCTTGGCGGTCTGGCGTCGGGCAGTTTTTATGTCCCATACAAGGGCGTCAAAAAATGGTCCTGGGAAACGTATTGGCTCACCGGCGGCATTTTTTCGTGGATCATTTGCCCCTGGGCTTTTGCTTACTTCAAGACCAACGATTTGTTCGGCGTGCTCAGCCGGCAGCCCTTCGAGGTCCTCGCCTGGACGTATTTTTTTGGTGTGTTGTGGGGCCTTGGAGGTCTGACGTACGGATTGACGATGCGGTATTTGGGGCTGTCTTTGGGCACGGGCGTGGCGCTGGGATTTTGCGCGGCGTTTGGCGCCCTGGTGCCGCCCATTGTCAAAGCGATATTTCCAAATTTTTTCGTATTCGCGGGCAGCACGAGCATAGTTTACCTCGTTGAACACACTTCCGGCCGGGTGGTTTTGTCCGGTGTGGCGGTTTGTTTCGCGGGCATCGCCATTGCCGCGCTGGCGGGCTATACCAAGGAATCGAACATGCCGGCGGAACAGAAACAGAAGGCCATTAAAGAATTTAACTTCAGGAAGGGAATTTTGGTGGCTATCTTTTGCGGCATCCTGAGCGCCTGTTTTGCTTATGGGCTCCAGGCTGGCAAGAGCATAAACGCTGCTTCAGCAGCGGCAGGAACCCCGGCGATCTGGACAGGCTTGCCGCCCCTGCCGGTTTTGTTGCTGGGTGGATTCACCACAAATTTTATCTGGTGCATTTTGCTGAACATCAAAAATGGCACGGGCTATCAATATTTTGCGTCCCATGTGAAACCGGAACATGCTCATCACGGCGGGACCGGTAGCGAGCATGCCCCAAGGGAGACGGTCGCAGGCAACCGCGAAATTTCTTCCGTTTATGCGACTGCGAGCGGGGCGGCGGTGGAAACCGTAGCGGCCAACCCCGCGCCGATGGATCTGAAAATTCCCTGGCTCAGAAATTTTGCCTTCTGCGTTGTGGCTGGCACCCTCTGGTATTTTCAGTTTTTCTTTTACACCATGGGCGCGTCGCAAATGGTTCCGTACGACTTTGCGTCCTGGACGCTGCACATGTCCAGCATTATCATTTTCGCAACAATGTGGGGCTGGATATTCCATGAGTGGAAGGGCTCGGGCGCAAAGGCGCATCGGTTGATCACCGGAGGCATTGCCACGCTGGTGCTTTCTACCGCGATTATAGGTATCGGAACCGCGATGGTGAGCGGAAGGTCATTCAATGATATGGTCAACCTGCTGTTTGGGAAGCATTAGCGAATGCGGCGGGTTTCCAAATCGGCGAATTATAGGGAGTCGCATGCCCTTTTCAAGGAGGGGTGGCAATGCCAACGGCATTGAATCACTCAGCCCAGGGTTGGACGCGACAGCGGCCTACCCTGGGTAAAACATACCAAAAATTCCGCAACCCTGAAAGGGTTGGATCAATCCCACACGTATCTCTCATCGAAATCAATTTCATATCGCCGCAACAATTCCCGAAATTCGTCCTGAAACGAGATCTTGCGATGATGATCTTCCTGCCTTGCAATATAACTGCGAACAGCCTCGATCTGTGAAAAGCCGACAGAAAAAATCCCATAGCCGTTTTGCCAGGCGAAGTCATGGGTAGCCTCGCAGACTCGGCAACCCTGGGCTGAGCGATTTGAATCCCTTCAGGATTCACAAATTTTGATCGGCACGTTTACCCAGAAATGGTCGTTAAAAACCAAAAAGCGACAAACCAGACTTGGAAACCTTGAAGTCTGCGCTGCGCATCACGCCATGCAGTCAAACAGGCTTCTTACCCGCAGTTGCTTCTCGACGTCTTCTTTATCCAGCGTCGCTTTTGGTTGAACGAGAATTTTGCGCGGCGTTCGAGGGACACAATGAAAAAAGTTGTCGCTATACGAAGCATCGGCGTTGTCGAGTTCGAGCCAGGTCCACAGCGCGGCGGATTCGGATGTCACTGTTACCAGGAATCCGTTTGAGGTATCTTCCACTGTGGCAGCCAATTTTGGGTCGGGAAACTTGTATTCTTTGGGCAGGGCAAATTGGATCAGATTCTCTGAAACGCTCTTTCCATGCACGTTTAAGTTGAGCCACAGCAAAATTCCGGCTATGCCATATTGGGCAATCTCTTTGCTGACGTCCAACGTCTGGACCTTGACGCTTTGGCGGGAAGGGATTTCGACCTTGAACGAACCGGCATTCAATGCTGCGCCGTCCAGGCCTGTCACCGTCCATTCGAGCGTTCCATGATGCGATTCGAGGAGGTCGTTGGTGACAAAAATATCGGCCGTTCCGTTTTCGGGATGTTCGATGCCTGAAACGAGAATGGGCGCGTAAAATTTTCTGGCGGCATAGTGCAATGCTTTCCAGCGGCCGAAATAATCCACGGATGACCAGCTCATGCCCGGCCAGATGTCATTGTATTGCCAGAAGACGCAGCCCATGGATTTGGGCATGGTTTGGCGCCAATATTCTGCGCCTATTTTAATGCCGTAGGCCTGCAGGATCTGGCTCAGCCACAACGTCATATCAAAATCGCGCGGCGGATTGAAGTATTGCGCCATCATCTGAAGCATTTGCGTGTTGCCATCCACGTCGCCGGTGCCGGAGCGCTGGTGCCAAATCATGACCCGAGTCAAAACGGATTGCCGGTCTTCTTCCGACGTAAACGCGCGGACGGTCTTTGGTTCGGGAAATGATTGGTAGCCGAACTCGCTCATGAAGCCGGTGAGAGTGCGGTAGGCATCGAACATTTTTGGCCCGTGCCAGACGGCCCAGTAATGCGTATCGCCGCACTCGGGACTGCCGGAGACATAACAGGCCTGTGGCGCGTACTGGGCTACCTGTTGCGCGACCAAATCCTTGAAGAGTTTGTCGTAATCCGCCCGGCCCATGCTCTTGTCCGACCATTCGGGGCCGGTCATCAAGCTGATTTCATTATTGCCGCACCAGACCGCGATGCACGGATGATGCCGGAGCCGCTGGACGTTGTCGCGGATTTCGGGGCGCACGTTGTCCATGAATGCGTCGTCAAAAGAAGGCTGGGCCGAGCAGGCGAACTTGCAATCAAGCCAAATGCAAATGCCCGCTTCATCGCAGGCGTCAAAGAGAGCGTCGTCTTCGTAGTAGCCGCCGCCCCAGAAACGAATTGTATTCATGTTCACCGCGGCGGCGTCCCGGACATAGCGGCGGTAAATTTCCGGCCCGACACGATTGGAAAAGGAATCGCAAGGAATCCAATTCGCGCCCTTGGAAAAATAGGGAATGCCATTGACTTCAAAATGAAGCGGGCTGTCACCCTGCGGCAAAACGGCTTTCAGTTCGCGCAGCCCAATGCGTTTGGTAACGGTGTCGATGGGGTTGCCCTGGGGATCCAGAAGCTCGACGGTGACGTTGTAAAGTGGTTGTTCGCCCATGCCGTTCGGCCACCACAGGCGCGGATGTTTTATCAGCAATTGACCGCGGCCCGTGCCGTTAGAAACCGGAACCTTGACGGACACGATCGGTTTGTTCGGGCGCGAGGTGTCAAAAACGGACAGCGCGGCCTGAAATGGCGCTCCGCCGGCTGAAGCCGGGACACCGAACATCGGGTCCGTGTTGACTGCGACATCGAGGGTGACGGTTTTATCCGAATGATTTTGCAGGATCAGAACGTCCGAGATGCGGCCCTGGTCAAAAGTCTCAATAGTAATATTTTTCCAAATGCCGGCGCCGGGCAGGCACGGACCCCAGTCCCAACCGAAGCTGCACGGCTCTTTGCGCACATATGCGCGGCCCTTTGGTTCGTGCGAACCGATCCATTCGTAAAGCGCGCGCTTGCTTTCGCCCTCTGCCATGACCGGGTATGGCGAATCGAACCGGACTTCAATTTCATTGCTGCCGCTGGTCAGCGCCGGTTTGATGTCAAATTCCCAGGTTCGAAACATATTGTTCGCCGTGCCAGCGTCGCGGCCATTGATTTTGATGCTGGCGAGAGTGTCCAGGCCTTCGCATCGCAGCACGATGCGGTCATTTTTCAGGACATCATCGGGAACGTCAAAAGTCCGTTTATAAACCCAATTGCTTTTGCCGACCCATTGGAGGGCGCCTTCGTTGTCGCGATAGAACGGGTCTGGAATTTTGCCTGCTGCGAGCAAATCGGTAAAAACGTTTCCGGGAACAGTGGCCGGAATCCAGTTGTCCTTCTCCGCCTGCGAAACCTGCCAGGCCCCGTTGAGGCTCAGTTTTTGTCGCGCTGGAATTGTGGCGCCCGTGCCCTGGCCCAGGGAAACCAACGGTTCCCAGGCGCAAATGGCTCCGGCGGCAAGGGTCATCGTGGTGAGAAACTCGCGTTTGGTGATCTTATTGTCCATATGGTGTA
>Ga0335073_10002987_pt1 | contig 23399 bp, 19 predicted proteins | sample Lox_Sample_22_FD_207093 | JGI IMG/M metagenome (GOLD analysis project Ga0335073, IMG submission 207093) | Soil microbial communities from Loxahatchee National Wildlife Refuge, Florida, United States - Lox_Sample_2.2 | ecosystem: Environmental > Terrestrial > Soil > Wetlands | place: USA... | reverse complement strand
GCATCCGGTCATTCGCTCACGCTGGCAGGCGCCCCAGCGCCGGCGGCGCCGGCCGCGACTTCGAACTCCCGCGCAACCGTGTCGTGGCTCGTCTTCGCGATCGGCGGTGTGCTGATAGGGGCGGCGTGGATAGCGAGCCTGCGTGCTCGGCCACTGCGCGCCGGAGACCGGACGGTGTCGTCGTCCTGACCGCCATGAGCGCCGGCGGGTACCAGCGCCTCGCAGAAAACCCCCCTGAGTGAGATCATCGGCGGCGTGCGCGGCACGACTCAGCGCGTCCATCGCGCGGGATGTAATCAGAGGCCGCGACGTCGGCAACCACTGGCCATCTGGGAGCCCAGGGCCTGGGCGCTCATCCTCGTGGCGGTGATGCTGGTCGCCGGCGCGTTGGCCCCGTCGGCTCGTGCCGACGGCGATCCGGCGAGCGACGTGCTCGTCGGCCAGGCGCTGTTCCTACCCGCGGACGCCGGGGTGTCCGGCAGACAGCAGGCCCAGCTCGAGGCGTTTCTCCGGGCGGCGCGAAGCGCCGGCTTCCCGATTCGCGTGGCGATAATCCCTGACGCCTACGACCTGGGCTCGGTCAGCGTGTTGTGGCGCAAGCCGCAAACGTACGCGGAGTTCCTGGGAGTCGAGCTGTCGTTGGTCTACAAGCAGCGCCTGCTCGTGGTGATGCCCAACGGGTTCGGCCTGAACTGGCCGGGCCATTCGGCCACCTCCGCGCAGCGGCTGCTGGCCCAGACGACCGTCCCTCCGGGTGGTGCTGGACTCCTCGCGGGTACCGAAGCAGCGGTCCGCGAGCTGGCGAGCGCCAGCGGCATCAAGATCGCCGCGAACCGTCCTGGGACCGGGTCGGGCGACACCGCCGAGATCGCGATCGCGAGCGGGGCCGCGATCGTCCTCATCCTGCTCGGGGGCCTGGCGGCGCGGCGGGGCGTTTTCCGCCGCCGAGTCGTCCCGCATCTACCGAGCTTCCGGCGGCCGCGGATCTCCTCTTCACCGCTCGGCCGGTGGTCGCTCGAGCCGCGCTGGGCGGTTCCCGGGGTGGCGTTGGTTTGCTGCGCGGCGCTCGGCGTCCCCATCCTCGCGGTGTCGCTGATCCGCGGGACCGGCAATGCCTCAGGGACGACGACGCCCACCTCGGTGGCCACGCCGTACACGTTCCCCGCGGGCGAGCGGCGAGCGCCGGAGCTCGTGCTCACTGACCAGAATGGGCATCCGGTGTCGCTCGTCGCGTATCGCGGGCGCCCCGTGATCGTGACCTTCATCGACCCCCTGTGCCGGAATCTATGCCCGCTGGCGGCACAGGTGCTCGACCAGGTCGACCGCCAGCTCCCAGCATCTCAGCGCATCCCGATCATCGCGGTGAGCGTCGACGTCTATGCCGACACGCGCGCGAACCTGCTGCTCGATTTCCAGAAATGGCGGCTCGTGCCCCAGTGGCAATGGGCGGTCGGGGCTCCGGTGCGGCTGGCGGAGGTTTGGAACCGGTGGCAGGTTGGCGTGTCGGTCGCAACGAAACGCATCGCGGGGACGACGGTTCACTTCATCACGCACGACGAGGTGGCGTTCCTCGTCGACCGAGCTGGGTTCGTACGCGACGTGTTCGCTTGGCCGTACGAGCCGCAGAACATCGAGATGGCGCTCCGACAGCTGGCTCGTTCGTGACAGGTATGGCGGCGTCAGGAACTGCGAGCGTTTCCGGGCGGATGAGCCGGCGGCTACTCATGCTTGGGCTCGCGCTCCTCGTCACCGTTGTCGTCGCGGGGTTCCCGTCTTCGGCTTGGGCGGACGGTGACCCTGGGAGTGACGTGCTCGTGTACCAGAACCTGTTCGTCGGCGCCGACGCCGGGCTGTCGGTGGCGCAGCAGGCTGAGCTCGGCGACCTGCTGACCTCGGCCGGTCGTGCAGGGTTCCCGATCCGCGTCGCGATCATTGCCACCAAGACCGATCTGGGCGCCGTCACCGCGCTCTGGGGCCAGCCTCGCGCGTATGCGAGCTTCCTTGGGATCGAGTTGTCGCTGGCCTACAAGCAGCGGCTGCTGGTGGTGATGCCTGACGGCTATGGGTTCAACTGGCCGGGACATTCGCCCACCTCGTCCTACCAGGCGCTGGCGAAAATCCGGATCGGTCCGGGAGGAACGGGGTTGCTCGACGCGGCCCGGGAAGCGGTGACGTCACTAGCCGGCGCCGAGGGCATCAAACTCTCCGGCGCAAGCGGCGGTGCCAAGCAGCCGGCGAGCACGGCGGGGGCCGCCGGCAACGGCGCGGTGGCGGCGACGTCGGGATCGAGTGCCGGGACCGCGGCGTCGGGATCCGTTGCCGGCACGACGACGCCTGGATCGAGCGCCGACACGACCGTCACGGTGGTCACGGTGGGCGTGGCCTTGCTCGCCGCCGTGCTGTTCGGCGTTCGACTCGCCGTCGCGCGTCGGAGACGTTCTCGCCAGGCGGCGGGCGAAGTCCCGAACCATTTTCGCCTTCCACTCCCCCGAACCCGCCGGCGCCGTTGGGTGTCCGGTGTCGCGCTCGTGTTCAGCGTCGCGGTGGCAGGCCCGATCCTCCTGCTGGGTGCGCTCGGGTCGGGTACCTCTCAGGAAGCCGCGCTCGAATACAACCAGTATCTGGATCCGGGAACAACGATCTCGGGCGTGGCTCCCGATTTCACCCTGACCGATCAGTTCGGGCAGCCGGTGTCACTGCATTCCTACCAGGGGAAGGTCGTCCTCCTCGCCTTCATCGACTCGGAGTGCAGCACGATCTGCCCGATGACCACGACCGCGATGCTCGACGCGAAGGCAATGCTCGGCAAGGCCGGTTCGCAGGTGCAACTCGTGGGGATCGACGCCAACCCGGCGTCGACATCGCTCGAGGACGTGCTCTCCTATTCCGAGCTGCACGGGATGCTGCGCCAGTGGCATTTCCTGACCGGGTCCTTGGCCCAGTTGCGACCGGTCTGGAAGGCCTATGGCGTCGAGGCGGCGATCGACAGCGGAGAGGTCACGCACACCCCCGCCCTGTTCGTGATCGGTCCCCGCGGTGAAGAGGCCAAGGTTTATCTGACACAGCAGTCCTATGCGGCCGTCGGGCAGCTTGGGCAACTGCTCGCCCAGGAGAGCTCGAGCCTGCTGCCGAGCCATCCACGCGTGCACTCGAACCTGTCCTACGCGCAGATTCCGGTCGTCAGCCCGACGTCCAGCGTGGCGCTGCCCCGCGCCGGCGGAGGGAGCATCCATCTCGGTCCGGGGACCTCGCCGCATCTATACGTCTTCTTCGCCACCTGGGATCAGGAGATCACCAGCCTGGCCGGCCAGCTCGATGCGCTCAACCGATATGCGGCGTCGGCCGGCGCTTCCAAGCTTCCGCCATTGACCGCTGTCGACGAAGGGAGTGTGGAGCCGTCGCCCGCGGCGCTCGGCGGCTTCCTGGATCGACTGCCCCAGCCCCTGTCCTACCCGGTCGCGATCGACCGCACCGGCCAGGTGGGTGACGGATATCAGGTCCAGGGCGTTCCGTGGCTCGTGCTCACCTCGGCCACGGGGCGGATCCTGTGGTACTGGCAGGTGTCCACGTCGGGCTGGCCGAGTACCAGCGCCCTCGGCCGCGACATCCGCGCCGCGCTGGCGGCCGCCCCAGGCGACGCGACCCGCGGCGGGTTGCTCGCGCAGGAGCTGGCTGGCTCACCCGGCCCGCTCGCTGCGCTGCACGCACAGGCCAGCAGGCTCGTGGGGTCAGACTCGGCCTTCGCGGCGAGGCTCCGAGCGTTGCGCGGCTATCCCATCGTCGTCAACGCCTGGGCCTCGTGGTGCACGGCCTGCCGGTCCGAGTTCAGCCTGTTCGCCGCCGCATCCGCAGAGTACGGCCGCCGTGTGGCCTTCGTGGGCGCCGATACCGATGACTCGGCGGGCGACGCCCGCGCCTTCCTAGCCCAGCATCCCGTCAGCTACCCGAGTTACGAGACGGCCGATTCCGCCCTCGGGTCGCTGGCGGTGGTCGAAGGTCTGCCGACGACGATCTTCATCAATCCCGCCGGTAAGGTCGTCTACGTACACGACGGCGAGTACGATTCCGAGGGGACGCTTGAGCAGGACATCAGCAGCTACGCTCTGGCGGGCTGAGGTGCCGACGCCTCCCATGTCGCGTGATGATCGGTAAGCCGCTGTCGATGCGCCATCCGGCAACTCGACCGAGCCGCCGAGTCCCGATCGGCGCATCCGCGGCGGTGGCGTTGTTGCCACCTGCCGCGTTCGCCGTCCATCAACTGCGCTACATGCTGGCCTTCGGCGGCAATGCCGGAATCGAGCTGCAGCGAACGGGGCACTCGTACCTGCACTCGGTCGTGCCTTGGCTGGTCGTGCTGATGGCGCTGGTCGCGGGCGGATTCCTGCGCGCCCTGGGCCGCGCGTTCGAGGGGCATACGTCGCTACCGCGATACACATCCTCGCTGGTGGGGCTGTGGTTGGCCTGCGCAGCGTGCCTGGTGGCGATCTTCGCTGCGCAAGAGCTGTTGGAAGGCTTCTTCCTGACCGGGCATCCCGCCGGTTGGGTGGGAGTCTTCGGTTACGGCGGGTGGTGGTCGATCCCGGCGGCGTTGTGCGTTGGCTTCGTGCTTGCCGCGCTGCTTCACGGCGCCCACTGGGTGGTGCGACGCGTGGAGGAGAGTCGATCGCAGGTCAAAAGAGCTTGGAGTGGCGCGCCGCTCCCAGTCGCGCGGCCGCTCGACGTGCTCGTCGCATCGCCGGCGCCGTTGGTCGGGGGCTGGTCGGACCGCGGGCCGCCAAAGCGCGGGTGAGCCACACGGTGCTCGCGTCCACGAGCATCCACTGTCGACCCGGCCACCCCCTGAACGGCGCGGGCGCGTCAGCGCCCGAACGGTTCTACGTGCGCCCTTCAGGCGTTGGCGCCCGCTACCGATAGGAGTGACAAGAGCAATGAGCACAGGGGCCGCCGACCTTGCTGCGAGAACCGGTGGCGCTCCACTTCACGTGGGCACCGTTGCCGGTGCGCGCGCTTACTTCGCGTCAGACAGCCGCCGAACGATCCAGACCGTCCTCGGATTGATCTGGCTGCTCGACGGCGGACTGCAGTTCCAGTCGTTCATGTACGGGAACGGCTTCGTCCAGATGATCAAGGCGATGGCCCCCGGCCAGCCCTACTGGATCAGCAGCAGCGTGAACTGGGGAGCGAACACGATGGATCACCATCAGGTTCTGCTCAACACCGCCTTTGCGCTGGTGCAGGTCGCGATCGGGCTTGGGCTCCTTTATCGCCGCACGGTCGAGCCGGCGCTCCTCGTGTCGTTCGGCTGGGCGTTCATCGTGTGGTGGTTTGGCGAGGCCTTCGGGATGATGTTCATGAATATGGCGAACCCGCTCACCGGCGCTCCGGGAGCGGTCATCATTTACGCGTTGATCGGTCTGATCGTGTGGCCGAACGGGCGTCCGGGGGGCCTGCTGGGTGTCGTCGGCGCCCGGATCGCCTGGGGAGTGCTGTGGGTCCTCATGGGTGGGCTGTGGCTACTCGCGGTCAATAGCAGTGCGAACGCGACGCGCACGCTCATCAACGCCGCCCCCTCGGGCATGAGCTGGCTCAGCAGCGTCCAGGACTGGGCGGCCGGTGCCGCGAAGGGCAACGGCCTGATCATCGCGCTCGTGCTCGCGTTCCTGTCGTTCGCCATCGGGATCGCGGTCGCGGCAAACTGGCACCCGCGCACCTTCCTAGTCGTGGCGGTTATCCTCAACCTCGCGTACTGGGTGTTCGGTCAGGGCTTCGGCGGGATCTTCCAGGGCGGTGCCACCGATCCCAACGCAGGGCCGCTGTTCATCCTGTTCGCATGTGCGCTCTACGCGCTTCTGCCGTTCGAACGTCCCGCTGCCAGCTGGAGCGCGGGAGGCTCAAGACTTACCTGGAGGCAAGATGCACAGACCCCGTAGACCCCGTCTGTTCGTGACACGCGTGCTGCCGGTCCTGGTGGCCGCCATGGCCCTCGCCGGCTGCGCCAGCGCGGACAAGACAAACTCGGCCACGACGTCGGCAGCCGCCAGTTCCGGCAGCTCGCAGGGCACGTCGACCGCCTCGAGTGGAATGGCCGGCATGAACATGGGGACCGGCACGAGCACGAGCGCCAGCAGTGTCTCCGCGGGCGGCATCAAGCCGGTGCCCATACAAATCCTCGGCTCGGCCCTCTGGCAGGGCATGAAGATCACCGCTGAGGTGACGACCCCGGTCCCGTTCGTGGTCTACAACGGGACGAGCGAGCAGATGGTCAAGCCGACCCCGAAGACGAGCTTTCACCTGATGATAATGCTCAGCGACGCACAAACCAATGTCGCAATACCGTATGCGAGCGTATGGGCGACGATCACCCATAACGGGAAGATCGACTTCGACGAGCGGCAATGGCCGATGATCTCCCGTTACATGGGTCCTCACTACGGCAATGACGTGTCACTGCCTGGTGCGGGGGAGTACAAACTCAGCTTGCTGGTCAGCCCGCCGGTGTCGGCGCGGCATGTCGAGTATGAGAACGTGTGGCTACACCCGCACCGGGTGAATTTCGCGTTCCACTGGGCCGCCACGACGTGAACGGGCGACCGGCGCTCCCCGAGGCGTGGCGATGCTGACCCGCCGGCGTTTCCTGCTGGGCGCCACGGCCGTCGCCGCCGGTGGCGTGGGCGTCGGGGTGGGGGTGAGCCAAGCCCTGAATGGGGAAGGCAAACCCGTGCCGCTCGTCCCCCTCGGGACCGAGCCGGCGGGCCTGCCCGCGAGCCAGCACGCGTGGGAGGCGTGGCTGGCTCGCGACCCTGATGGGAACCCGATCTCGCCCCAATTCGACCGGCTGTTGTTCTTCGACGTCGACGGTACTCCGTCGCCCGCGCAAGCACGTGTCCTCGAGGCCGCACTGCGCACGCTCGAACGTACCTATCAGTGGGGACCGGGAGGACTGCTGTTCACCGCCGGCTGGAGCCCCAATTACTTCGAGGGACTCCTGGGCGTCCACTCGCCGATCCCTTACGCGCAGGCACTGTCCGACTTCGAGCTGCCGGCGATCGACACCTACCACCTGTGTCTTCACCTCGCCGGCGATCACGAGGACCGGCTGGCTTCCGTCGAGGCGGCGCTGATCCACGGTGCCTCGCTCCCGGGAGCGGACGGGCCGCTCGACATCTCGAGCGCACTGCGCTGGCGTGAGACGCGCACCGGCTTCACGGGCCCGGGTCTGCCCGCCCGGCATCAGAACGTCGGTGGGATCCCGCCCGGCGACCCGGTGGCGAAGAGCGCTCCCCTGTTCATGGGGTTCAAGTCCAGCCTGAAGCGCAACCAGGCCAGTGAGGACGACGTGACGATCCGCACGGGTCAATTTGCCGGCGGGACCACGTTGCAGGTCAGCTACATGCGCCTGCGTCTGGACAGCTGGTATCAGGATCTCGACGAGCCCCAACGGGTCGCCCGCATGTATGCGCCGCAGGTGACGCCCGAGCAGGCCGCGGACTTCACCACCGACGCGGAAAGCGATCCCAACCTGCTCGAGCAGGCGATTACGCGCTACGGCGTGATCGGGCATGCCCAGACATCGGCGCGGGCCCGTCGCAACGGCAAGCCGCTGATCCTCCGCCGCGATTTCAACACGGTCGACGGCGGCCAGGCGGGGCTGCACTTCGTCTCGGTTCAGCGGAGCATCCAGGACTTCGTCACGACGCGCAACGCGATGAACGCGACCTCGGCCCAGCTCCAGAATCCCGCGATCACCGACACGGTCAACAACGGCATCAACGAGTTCATGTTCGTCCTCAAGCGCGCCAACTACGTGCTTCCGACCCGCGCTCAGCGCTCCTTCCCGCTGCTGCCCGGGCGCGAGCGCCTGCTGGAGTGACGCGGAGGCAGCACGGACTCGGACAGCCGGCGCGTTCGCCGGCGCAGAACGATCGCGATCGAGGCGCCCAGCACGGCGAGGGCGCCCAGTGCCGCGAACCCGATCGCGGACGACGGGGTCCCTGGGGACGGCGCGCCCGCGCTTGCCGGTGCGCTCGCCGAGACCGCCTTCCCGGACGCGCGGGCGATGCGCGCTACCGCCACGATCGCGGACCGCGTCAGCCCATTGGAGCGTTGTACCGCGTCGGTCTTCAGGCCCGCCAGCGCGCCCGGCGGCCCCGCGTGCGAGAGGCCGAAGCCCTGTGGCATGACCACCAGCAGCGGTTGCGGGCCGGTGAACGAGATCTCGCGCTCGAGGAAGTTCGCGTACGTCTGAGGCTTGCCGAACAGGACCGGGATCGCGCCGAGGTCCACCCGGCTCCCGATGATCGCCACCTTCAGGTGCAGGCCCTGGTGCATCAGCTCGGTTAGCTCCGCCTGGAGCTGACGTTGCAGTGAGGTGGCGACGGCCGGCTCGTACGGATAGAAAACCGGAAGCGCCAACAGCACGTCGCTGGCCGGGTCGGCGTCCGCCGACGCTCGCCGCGGGAGCAGCGCGGCGCACGCGACGGTGGCTACGAGCACCACGCTCAGCGCGGCGATGTTCCGACGCCCGGTGTTAGGCTGGATGGCCACGCCAACCGGGGAAACGAGCAGAAGGAGGGGCAGTGGCCGAGTGCACGCACACGGACCAGATGGTCGTGGAACGTCCGGACCACGTCGAGGGGTGTGAGGAGTGCCTCGCGACCGGCAGCACGTGGGTGGAGCTCAGGGTCTGCCGGACGTGCGGCCACGTCGGTTGCTGCGACTCGTCGCCGGGCGCGCACGCCACCAAACACTTCAAGCAAACGGGCCACCCGATCATGAGCTCGGCCATGCCGGGCGCAACGTGGTCCTACTGCTACGTGGACGAGGCCATGGTGTCCTAGTCACAGCAGGTGATTGAGCAGCAGATCGTGCAGGTCGCGGTTGTGCAGCGCGCGCCCCCGCGCCCAGTCGTGCTCCAGCGGTCGCGAGACGATGATCGGCACGGTTCGCTCGTGCAGGCCGCCATGCGAGCGGAGCCTGCCGTTTAGCCTGCTGAGGTCGTGCGCGCCCTCGGACCTGCCGAGCGCGGTGCCGGCGCCGGCGAGCACCACCAGATCACCGATCCGGTCGGCGGGCAGCTCGAAGCCCTCCGCCGCCGCGCACCGGTCGAGCACTCCCTCGACTCCCGGCAGCGAGGCGAGGACGCCGCGGGCGCGGTCGAGCTCGTCGAGGTCGTCGAGGTGGACCCAGGCCAGTGAGCCGAGCGCGGCGTGGTGGACGACGTACGGGTCGGTGATCGGGCACACGGTGTGGGCGCCGATGACGCCGGCGGCGACGAGCGCGTCGTCCAGGAAGCGGATGTTCGGGCTGCCGTCCGCGGCCGTCTTGGCGCGCATCCCGTGGTCGGCCACCAGCCCGACGACGAATCCCGCGTCGAGCGCCCGTCCGATGGCTCGGTCGAGCGCGCGGTGAAACTCATCCGACAGCGGCTCCCCCGGCGCCGCGGAGTGCTGGACGTAGTCAGTCAACGACGCGTACACCAACCGGCTTTCCAGCCGGCGGGCCAGCGCGAGCGCCAGATCGATCGTGTAGATCGAGAGGCGCCAGTCGTAGATGTCCGGATTTGGCGCTCCCGCGGCCTCCAGTAGCGGCGTGCTGTCAGGCAGCGTCTGTTCGTGCGCACGCTCGGCGCTGAACGCGGGAACCCCGCCGGCGGCGAGCAGTCGGCGAAGTTTGTCCTTGGCAGTTACGCACAGCGCGGGCACGCCCGCCGCTTGCGCCGCGGCGTGGATCGTCGTGGCGCGCAGGAAGCTCGGATCGGTGACCTGGACCTCTTCGCCGGAAGGGCCGCGGTAGTGGTTGCCCGCGACCCCGTTGCGCGCGGCGCAGACGCCGGTCACGATCGCGACGTTGTTGGGGTTGGTGAACGTGGGGACCTGGGCGTGTCCGAGCACGTAGGCTCCGCCGGACACGAGCTCGGCGACGCGCGGGATCAGCCCACGCGCGAGCGCGTCGTCGACGTACTCCGGATCCCACCCGTCGACGCACACCGCGAGCACCGGCTCGCTCGGGACCTCGTACACCCGGTGGTTCGCCGCGAACGTCTGCCCCATGGTCTGACGCCGATCCTAAAGGGGCCCCGCGTGGGAGACTCTGCCGCCGTGGTCCTCGCCGCCTACAACATCAAGGGAGGCGTGGGCAAGACCTCAGCCGCGGTGAACCTCGCCTACCTCGCCGCGCGCGATGGGGCGCCGACGCTGCTGTGGGACCTCGACCCCCAAGGGGCCAGCACCTACCTGCTGCGGGTCAAGCCCAAGGTCAAGGGCGGCGGGCGCCGGCTGGTGACGGGCAGGACCGACCCCGACGCGCGGATCAAGGGCACCGATTACGAGCAGCTCGATCTCCTTCCGGCCGACTTCTCCTACCGTCACATGGACATCCATCTCGACAGCGCCAAGCGCCCGCGCCGCCAGCTGGCCCGTGTGCTCGAGCCGCTCGAGGCCGAGTACGACTACGTCTTCCTCGACTGCCCGCCGAGCATCTCGCTCGCCTCCGAGAGCATGTTCAAGGCCGCCCACGCGCTGCTTATCCCCCTGCTTCCGGCCGAGCTCTCCGCGCGTCCGCTCGACCGCATCGACGAGGTGGCCGGGCCCGGCCTGCGGCTGCTGCCCTTCTTCTCCATGGTCGACTCGCGCAAGCGCATGCACCGCGAGGTGATGGAGCGATACGTCGCCGAGCGCCCGGAGATGCTCCGCAGCGTCGTGCCGCTCGCCGCCGATGTCGAGCGGATGGGCCAGGCGCGCGCGCCGCTCGAGGAATTCGCGCCCCGGGGTCGCGCAGCGGCGGCGTTCCGCGAGCTGTGGGAGGAGATCCGCGAGCGGCTGGGCGAGGCCCATCGGCCTTAACCGGATCGTTACAGCCCGCTCGGGGATGTGGCCGATCATCGATACAGATGAGCTACGCCGAAATCCACTTCCACCTGCTCCCCGGGATCGATGACGGCCCGTCGTCGATCGAGGAGAGCGTTGCGCTGGCCGCCGCCGCGGCGGCCGAGGGCACCCGGACGATCGTGGCCACCCCGCACGTCCATCCCCAGTTCGTCACCGGTCCGGCAACGCTGGCGGCTCGGGTACACGAAGTCCAGGCTCGGCTGAGCGCCGAGCGGATCCCGATCGAGGTGAGGTGCGGCGGCGAGCTCGACCTCGCCATGCCGGAGCGTCTCTCCGACGCGGAGCTCGACACGATCGCCCACGGTCCTCGGGGCCGGCGCTGGGTTCTGCTCGAGGCGCCGCTGCGCGGGCTCGAGGACGACTACACGGTCGTCGCAGACGAGCTGCGCGAGCGCGGCTTCGCCGTGGTCGTGGCCCACCCCGAGCGGTCGTTCACACATCCCGACGCGGCCTGGCGCGCGGTCGAGCACGAGCTGGCCGCCGGGAGCGCGCTCCAGATCAACGCGTGGTCGGTCGCCGGCCTGTACGGCGAGCGGGTGCGCGCGACCGCGATGGCGCTGCTGCGCCGCGCGCCGCACGTGGCCGTCGCCTCGGACGCGCACGGCGAGGCGAGGATGCCCGCGCTGCGGCTCGCGCTCGACGCGCTCACCCGGGTCGGCGTGAGCGATGCCGTCCGGCTCGTCAGCTCGGTGCCGCACGACCTGCTCGAGCACGGGCTCGCGGTGGCACCGGACGCGCTCGCGGCGTAGCGCTCCGCGAGGAGGCTACGCGGCTACCGACACGGAAGCGTCGGCGCGCTCGAGGCGCGGCCACATGACCAGCGCCTGCTCGACGAGTCGCTCGACGACGCTCTCGACGTCGACCCGCCGCTCGAGCTCGACCAGCGGCTCAGGCTCGGTCCAGGTGACGGCGCGGCGGGGCGCCAGCAGCGTGCAGCAGTCCTCGTCGGGAAGGATCGAGGTCTCGAAGGTCCCGAGGCGCTGGGCCTCCTCGATGATCTCCGACTTGTCGCGGTCGAGCAGCGGGCGGAGCAGGGGGAGCGTCGAGGCCTGTTCGACGACCTCGAGGTTGCGCAGCGTCTGGCTCGCCACCTGTCCGAGCGAGTCGCCGGTGACGAGCGCCTCGCAGCGCGCGCGACGAGCCAGGGCATCGCCCACGCGCACCATCAGCCGTCGCTGGGCCAGGACCTGGAGCCGACCCGCGCCAGAAGCGGCCAGCTGCCGCTGGGCCAGCCCGAACGGGACGACGAACAGCCGCGAGCGGCCCTGGTAGCGGTTCAGTCGCGCCACCAACGCGTAGGCCTTATACGCGGATTCGGGGCCGGTCAGCGGCTGACCCGAGAAGTGCACGAAGTCGCACCGCAGGCCGCGCTTCATCATCCGGTACGCGGCGACCGGCGAATCGATCCCGCCCGACAGGAGCACCATCGCCCGCCCACTCGTCCCGACCGGCAGCCCCCCCGCCCCGCGCAGGCGGTCGACCGAAACGAACAGCTCGCGCGCGTAGGCGTCTACGCGCAGCTCGACGTCGGGGTTGGTCAGGTCGACGGCCAGGCCGAGCGTGTCCTTGACGGCGGCGCCGACCAGCCGCGACATCTCCATCGACTCGACCGGGAAGCTCTTCTCGCGCCGGCGTGAGCGGACCGCGAAGGAACGGACGGGCAGCTCCCGCAGAAGCTCGACGGCTGCCAGGGAGGCGGGTTCGACCGCGGGCTCGATCCGGAGCGCGGGCTGTACGACGCTCAAGCCCGGCAGCTCGATCGCGACCTCGAGTGCCCTGGCCAGACCCTCGGGCGGGGGCAGGACCAGGAACGAGGACCCCCGTCGCTGGAGCTCGACCTCGCCCGCCTGGCGCAGCGCGCGGCGCAGGTTGCGCTCGAGCACGGCGGCGAAGCTCGAACGCTTGCGACCCTTGAGCGCGAGCTCGCCGAACATCAGCAGCACGGACGGGGCGCCCCGCGCCGGGCCGGCGGCGCGAACGATTCGCTCGGCGGCTGTCTGCGACACACAGCTGGACATGCGCCGCGCTCAGGCTAGCGCGGGCGCGAGTCCAAGTCGCCGGGCGCGCTCGAGCGCCCTCGCCAGCACCTCCTCGGATCCCTCGACCTCGCCGGCGCGCATGAGCACCCGTCCCGCCACCACCGTGCTCTGCACGACAGCTCCCGAGGCCGCGTACACGAGCGCGGCCGGGAGTTCGCCGAAGCTGAGCTCGGGCGCGGCCGCGCGCAGGAGAAGGAAATCGGCGGGCTGACCGACCGCGAGGCGGCGGCCGCCGCCTAGCAGGGGTGCCCTGCGCCCGGTGGCGATCTCCCACGTCTCCTCGGCGCTGATGATCGCGGGATCCCTCGCCTCGTGCTTCTGCACCAGCGCCAGCACCTTCATGTCGCCGAACAGGTCGAGGGAGTTGTTCGAGCCCGGGCCGTCGGTGCCGAGGCCGACCTGCACCCCGGCCGCCCGGGCCCGCGGATAGGGGAACACCTGCCCGACGGCGAGCTTGAGGTTCGCCACCGGGTTGGTGACGACGACCGCTCCCCGCGCGGCGATGAGCTCGAGCTCGGCGTCGTCGAGCCAGACCCCGTGGGCGAGCACGGTGCGCGGCGAGAGCAGCCCGACCCGGTCCAGATATACGGCGGGTCGGATGCCGTGCGCCGTGAGGCAGTCGGATACCTCCGGCTCGGTCTCGGACAGGTGGATGTGGACCGGCAGACCGCGCTCGGCGCTGAGCTCGGCGATCCAGTGCAGGCTCTCCTCCGTGACTGTGTAGATCGCGTGGGGGGCGAGGCCCACGTCGACTCGGTCGCCGCCCGGACCGCCCGCCCCGGCCGCGAGCTCGTCGAGGCTCCGCAGCGCCGCCTCGCGCATCGTCTCGCTTCCCCCCTGGGCGTCGATCAGCGGGGCGGCCACGGTGGCGCGCATGCCGGCGTCGCTCACCGCCCGGGCCGCCGCCTCGGGATGCCAGTACATGTCCCAGAAGCGGACGGTCCCGCTGCGCACCATCTCCAGGCAGGCCAACCGCGTTCCCCAGTAGACGTCCTCCGGCTCGAGCCGCCGTTCGATCGGCCAGATCTCCTCTTGCAGCCAGCGCATCAGCGGCAGATCGTCGCCGTGGCCGCGAAACAGCGTCATCGCGGCGTGGGTGTGGCCGTTGATCAGCGGCGGGACGAGGAGCGCGCCGGCGACATCGATCGCGTCGTCCTCGGGCTGGGGCCGGACGTCCGGACCCAGCTCCACGATCACGCCGTGCTCGGCCCGCAGACCGATCGGATCGCGCTCGCCCGGGAGCGCCGCGCCGGTCACTGCCAGGCTCACCGCGCGAACGGGTCTCCGGGGATCCCGAGGGCGTGCTCTTGCAGGTCGATGGCGGCCTGGATGAGCGACGCCTCGCGCCCGCGCGGCGCCACCAGCGACATGCCGACGCACCAGCTGGTCGGAAGGCAGACGACCGGCATGCCGGTCATGTCCCACGTTGCCGTGAACGCGATCAGCGGATCGCCGGGGCCGGCCGGATGGTCCCGGTCGTAGCCCGGACCGCGCTCGAGCGGAAGGATCGGCAGCGTCGGCTCGAGCACCAGGTCGAGGCCCTCGCGCTCGAACCAATCCTCCCAGGCGGCGGTGCCGAGCGCGCGTCGCTGCAGGGCGGCCGTGTAGGCCTGCGCGTCGGTGAACTCGCGCGCGGCCTCAATGAACTCGGCGACCTGCTCGCGATAGAGCCCGTGCTGTTCGGCATGCGCGCGGTGATACGCCCACATCTCGGTCATGAGCACAACGCTGAGGTCGTCCCAGTCCATGGTCTGCGGCGCCGGCAGCTCGACGACGCGCGCGCCGAGTCGCTCGCACTCGCGGACCGCCCGCTCGAAGCCGCGCGCGACCCCATCATCAATTTGAATCTTGTTTACGCGGTCGGTGAGCGCCACGGTGACGCCATCGAGCGGACGGGTCCCGGCTCGCGGCCCCAGCGGTAGGGAGCCGCCGCCGGCCATCGCGGCAAGCACCGCCGCGCAATCGGCGACCGTCCGCGCCATCGGGCCGGCGTGGTCGAGCGTCGGCGCGAGCGGGACGACTCCCTCGAGGGGGACCAGGCCGTGGGTGGGCTTGATCGCCGATGTCCCGCAGCAGGCCGACGGAATGCGCAGCGAGCCGCACGTGTCGCTGCCGAGCGCGGCCGGGGTCATGCGGGCGGCCAGCGCCGCCGCGCTGCCACCGCTCGAGCCTCCGACGATGCGGTCAAGGGCCCACGGGTTGCCGGCCTGATCGGTGGTGCCGCCGGCGGCGAACTCGTGCGTGTGGGTGTGTCCGAGCAGCACCATGCCATGGTCACGCAGCCGCTTGTACGCGATGCTGTCCTCGGCCGGGACGTTGCCCTCGAGGACGCGGCTCGAGGCGGTCAGCGGCAGCCCGGCGACCGCGTAGAGGTCCTTGAGCCCGATCGGGATCCCGCACAGGAGCGGGGCCGCGTCGCCCTCGCGGGCGCGGCGCGCGTCGGCCGCCGCGGCCTGCTCGCGTGCCAGCTCGGGATAGAGGCGGACCCACGCGTTGATCCGGTCCGGGGCGCCGTCGAACGTGGGCGCGCCGCCGTTGCGCTCCTCGATGCGGCGCAGGTACGCCTCGGTCAGCTCGCGCGAGGACAGCTGCCCGCGGGCGAGTTGCCCGGCGGCGTCCAGCACGCCGAGGTCGGCCGCGTCGGACCCGGGCTGACGCACCGTGCGCACAGAAGTGGCGTCGGTCATGAGCGGAAAGCTACTGCGCTCTGGCGGCGAGGAATTGCGCCGTCGCCTCGGGTGAGGCGGGTGGGGCAAACAGGAAGCCCTGGGCGGCGTCGCAGCCCCGGATCGCTGCGAGCTGGGCGGGGGTCTCGACCGCCTTCGCGGACACCTCGAGGTCGAGCGCGTGGGCCGCCCCGAGGATGGCCGAGAGCCTCCGCGCGGTCGTCGTCGCGAGGATCTTCACGGCGTCGAACGGGTGGCCCGAGAGCGCGGCCAGGCTCGAGCGGTCGGTGCCGAAACCATCCAGGCACAGTCGCACGCCCGCGCCGGCGAGCTCCTCGAGCACGGTGGCCGCGCGAGCGGGATCGCGCTCGAGCCCGGCCTCGGTGAGCTCGAGTGAGAGGCATGCCGGCGGGATTCCGGCACCGGCGATCGCGCTCGCGACCGCGTCGGTCAACCCCGGCGCGCGCAGGGAGGCGGTCGACAGGTTCACCGACACCGGCACCTCGTCCCCGAGGAGGCCCTCCTCGCGCCAGCGCGCGAGCTGCCGAGACGCTTCCGTCATCGCCCAGCGGTCGATGTCTGCGGCGAGCCCGGCCTCCTCCGCCAGCGGCAGGAACTCCTCCGGTGCCAGCAGTCCCCGGTCCGGGTGCTGCCAGCGGATCAGCGCCTCGAGCGAGTGGAGCCGTTCGCCGGTCAGCGCGATCGCGGGTTGGTAGTGGAGGACGAGCCCGGCGTGCCGGACCGCTTGGCGCAGGCGCCGCTCGACCTCGAGCCCGGTGATCGCGTCCGCCCCGGTCCCGGGGTCGTACAGGTCGATGCCGCCGCCGCGTCGCTTCGCCCGGTACATAGCGACGTCCGCTTCTCGGATCAGCTCCTCGGCGGAGGTCTGCTCACGGCGGGCGCGAGCGATCCCGACGCTGGCCTCGATCGTCACCTCGTTTCCTCGCACGTTCAGCGGCTCGGCGATCGCCGAGCGCGCTCGCTTGGCGACGCGAACCGCCTCGCGCTGTCCGCGCAGGTCCTCGCACAGGATCACGAACTCGTCTCCGCCGTATCGGGCGACCGTGTCGCCCGGCCGGAGCACACGCTGCATGCGCCGGGCAATCTCGACCAGCACGTTGTCGCCCGCCTCGTGGCCGAAGCCGTCGTTGATCCGCTTGAAGCCGTCGAGATCGAGGAACAGGAGCGCCACCGACGTGGGTCGCCGCCGCGAGCGGCCAATGGCGACGTGCAGGCGATCCAGCAGCAGGGCCCGGTTCGGCAGACCGGTGAGCGAATCGTGGAGCGCCTGACGGACCCGTCCGCCTTCAGTGCGCTTACGGGCGATCGCGTGGCGGATCGCGCGATCCAGGGCACCGGCATCGGTGACGGCGTCGTGCAGGAAGTCCTGGGCCCCGGCCTGGATGGCGTGCGTGGCCAGCGCCGGATCGTCGGCGCCCGGCGCCAAGACCACCACCGGCACGTCCGGGTCGCCGGACAGAACCGCCTCGAGCGCGTCGAGCATGCGCGAGCCGGAGTCGTCGGCCAGGCCGAGCACGACGCAGTCGACCGTCTGCTCGCCCAGGGTTCGCCGCACGCGCGCCACCGTGTCGCCCACGAGCACTTCCGCGTGCGGCCCGGCCGCTGCGCGCGTGCGCTCCCCGATTGCCGCCGCGTGCGGCGCGTCCTCGCCTACCGCGAGCAGCCGCAGAGAAGAGATGAAGTCCTTTTCGTCGGCGCGCCCCAGACCCACCGAGATCCCGTTCCTTACGTGGTTGTGTGACGACGAGGCTAGCGGGTCGCGCAAGGCGTGCTGTAGGGTGGCGCCAGAGAGGATGGTGGGCGCGGCGAGACAGGTTTGCGTGGGGCTCGTCGCGGTGGCGCTCTTGGCCTTGGCGTCGCCGGCTGTGGCGACCGCGTTCACCGCTCACGGCAGCGTGCAGCAGGTGTATGTGCTCGGCGCGAGCCCGGGCGAGCGGTTGTCGCTGCTCAATCGGGGCGGCCGGATCGTCGCCGCGACGGTGGCGGGCCGCTTGGGGGGCGCGATCTTCCGCGGTGTGGCGCCGGGCTCGGGCTACAGCGTCCGACCAGCGGGGGGCGGCGCACAAACCCCAACGATGACTGTTTTACCGGACCGATCGGCGCCACCGAGCACGCTGATCTACGACCAGCGGATCCCGTCCTCCGGCTACGGCTACCTGACCACGCGCGACGGGACCAAGCTCGCGATCGACGTCCGCCTGCCCGCCGGCCCCGGTCCGTATCCGACGCTCGTCGAGTACTCGGGCTACGGCTACGCCGATCCGGCCGGGGCGGAGAACGGGATCAGCCCGATCGCGACGCTGCTCGGGTTCGCGGTGGTCGACGTCAACATGCGGGGCACCGGGTGCTCCGGCGGCGCGTTCAGCTTCTTCGAGCCGCTCCAGAACCTCGACGGCTACGACGTGATCGAGACGGTGGCACGGCAGCCCTGGGTGCTCGGGCACCGGGTGGGGATGATCGGCATCTCCTACGGCGGGATCAGCCAGCTGTTCGTCGCCGCCACCGACCCGCCGCATCTGGCGGCGATCGCGCCGCTGTCGGTGATCGACAACACCGCGACCACGCTCTATCCGGGCGGGATCCTCAACACCGGCTTCGCGCTCCCCTGGGCCGAGGGGCGCGACTTCGACGCCGAGGCGGCCGCGCCCGGTCACGGCGAGGCGTGGGCTCTGGCGCGGATCCGGTCCGGGGACCGGGTGTGTGCCGCCAATCAAGCCCTGCATACCGAGGCCGTGAACGAGGTGGCGCAGGTGTACGCCAACCGCTACTACGTACCGTCGGTGGCGGGGCCGCTGGACCCAGACACCTTCGTGCACGAGATCCACGTGCCGGTCTACCTCGCCTGCCAGTGGACCGACGAGCAGACCGGCGGGCACTGCCCGGCGCTGGCCGACCGCTTTAGCGGCACGCGGTGGAAGTGGTTCACGTTCACCAACGGTGCCCACATCGACTCGCTCGACCCGGTGACCGCGGAGCGCTGGTACGACTTCCTGTCGCTGTTCGTCGCGCACCGGCTGCCTTCGATCTCGCCGACGGTGCGCCTGCTGGCGCCGGAGCTCTACCAGGCGGCCATGGGGGTCTCCGGTGTCGCGTTCCCGGCTGACGATCCGATCGAGGACGAGCCGACGTACGCGACGTCACTGGCGGCGTTCGAGGCGCTGCCCCAGGTCCGGATCCTGTTCGACAACGGCGCCGGCGGCGGAGGGCCGGGCGCGCCGGAGGCCGGCTTCGAGCAGTCGTTCGCGCGATTCCCGGTGCCCGGCACGCGGGCGGCGTTGTGGTACCTGGGCGCCGGCGGAGCGCTCGGGTCCTCGGTGCCGGGTTCCCGCGGCGTCGACGAGTTCACCTGGGATCCGCGCGCCCGGCCCGCCACGGACTTCACCGGGAACACCGGCGCCGGCGGCCTGTGGGGCGCGACGCCGGACTATCACTGGACGCAGAACCCGCCCGGCACTGCGCTCTCCTACCTGACGGCACCGCTGCCGGCGAACGAGGTGGTCGTAGGCGCGGGCGCGCTGTATGCCTGGATCGAGGCGTCTGTGCCGGACGTCGATCTGCAGGTGACCGTGTCCGAGGTCCGGCCCGACGGTCAGGAGACCTTCGTGCAAAGCGGGTGGTTGCGCGCCAGCGAACGCAGGCTCGACCGTGCGGCGAGCACGCTGCTCGACCCGGTCCTCAGCCTCCGCCCGGCGGACGCGGCACCGCTTCCGCACGGGCGCTTCACCGAGGTCGCGATCCCGTTGTATTACGAAGGGCACGTGTACCGGGCCGGGTCGCGGATCCGGATCACGATCTCGGCGCCGGGCGGGGATCAGCCGACGTGGGCGTTCGCCGATCTCACGCCGGGTGGCGGCCGGCGAGCCACGGTGCGGGTGGCGCATTCGCGCTCCATGCCCTCGCGACTCGTGCTGCCGGTGGTTCCAGGCCTGGCCGTGCCCACGGGACTGCCGCCGTGCCCGGGTCTGCGCGGCGAGCCGTGCCGGCCGTACCGCTCGCTCGTGAACCGAACGGTCAGCTGACCGGGTCGGAAGCGATCAGCCGAACAGGCGCTCGAGCACCTGAGCCACGCCCGCCTCGTCGTTTGACGCGGTGACCTCGTCGGCGGCGGCGATGACCTCGGGGTGGGCATTGGCGACGGCCACTGCGTGCCCTGCCCAAGCCAGCATCGGCAGGTCGTTGGGCATGTCGCCGAAGGCGATCACCTCGCCGCGGTCGACGCCAAGCCGCCGGCACAGCCGGGCGAGCCCGGACGCCTTGCTGACGCCGGTGGCGCTGATCTCGAGCAGCGCGTCGTTCATGCTCGAGTGGCTGAACTCGGCCAGATGACCGCCGACCGCCCGTGCCCGCGTGAGCAGGTCATCCGCGGACAGCCGTCCATGCCGGAGCAGCAGCTTGACCGCCGGCTCGTCGATCAGCGCGTGGACCGCGTCGATCAACGTGTCCGCCGGCACCGGCCACCGGGGGACATAGGTCGGCTCGTGAGCGAACCCGCCCGTCCGCTCGACCGCCCACGTCCCGCCCGGGACCTCCGCCTCGAGCAGCGCGACCAGCTGGCGCGCGATCGCGGGCTCGAGCGGGGAGGCCTCGATCACCGACTCGGTGTGCACGTCCCACAGCACCGCGCCGTTGGCGCATACCGCCAGGCCGTGGTGGCCGGTCTCTTCGGCCAGCGGTTTCAGCCAGCGGTGTGGCCGGGCGGTGCAGAAGACCACGGTGGCGCCGGCGGCCTCGGCGGTAGCGATCGCCATGCGGGTGCGCTCATCGACGGTTCCGTCGGAGCGAAGCAGCGTGCCGTCGAGATCGGAGGCGACCAGCCGTGGGGCCATGCTCTGATGCTAGGCGGCGCTGTCGGCGCCGATCGGCAAGCGCCCGGTGATGGCCTTTTCGGTGATCAGCCAGGCCGCGAGCCCGATCGCCGCGGTCGCCGCTCCGGGCACGCACATGCCGTGGAGCGTGTAGATCGCGCTCTGGTTGGAGATGTGCGTCGCCTGCAAGCCGAGGTCGAGGGCCGCGATCCCGGCGATCAGCGCCACCACCGAGCTCTTGCCGAGGGCGAGCAGTCCCCAGCTCGCCAGCAGCACGAGGATCGAGCCGGTCATGGCCAGACGTCCGTGACCGCGGTCGGCCAGCCGTCCGGCCGCCGGCGCGGCTGTCGCGGCGGCGCCGCACGTGGTCGCGAGCAGCAAAACGAGCGGGCGGCTGATCCCCGCCTCGAGCTGCGCGTGTTCGTCCTTGTACTGCCTCACGCTCTTCGGGCCTAGCTTGGCCCACGCCGCGTCCGGTCGTGACCGGCCCCGCAGGGTGTAGGGTGGCCGCCGGTTTTGCCTTGGAGAGGGAGGTCGCAATGAGGATCGTGCGCCGGTTCACCCTGTGGTTGCCCCTGCTTGTTCTGGTGATCGCTGGATCGAGTGCCGCGGCCGGCGCGGCGGCGGGTCCCGCTGGCGCCCGCGACCCTGCGGCCGCGGACTGTCAGCCGTTCAGCGGCCGGCCCTGCCTGTTGCCGTTCCCGAACAACCTGTTCACCCGAGCGGATCGATCGAGCGCCACCGGGTTGCGCGTGCAGCTGCCGGCCGGCGCAATGCCGATCAACCACAGCGGTCAGCGCGTCAGCGTCGCGCCGTATGACCGCGCGGATGGATTCAGCCCGGGATCGGCGGCGATCGTGCACGTGCCGGGCCTCGACAACGCGGCCGCGTTCGCGCAGACGGGCGCCGCCGGCGTGCTCAACATCGGGCAGTCGCTGCGGCGTAATCAGCCGATCGTGATGATCGACGAGGCGTCTGCGCGGCGAGTGGCGATCTTCTCCGAACTTGATGCCAACGCCACCAGCCCGCAGTCAACCGACCTGCTGATCCACCCGGCCGCGACCCTGGCCGACGGGCACACCTACATCGTCGCCCTGCGCAACCTGCGCGACGCGAGCGGTCACGTGATCCCCGCGCCACGCTGGTTCGCGCTGCTGCGCGACGGGCGGGCGCTGCCGGCGAGCGAGCGCTCGCAGAAGGCGCGGTACGTGCGTATCTTCGCCGCGCTGAAGCGCGCGGGGGTGAAGGTGGGCGGGCTGTACGAGGCGTGGGACTTCACGGTCGCCTCGCGCCAGAACCAGACCGGCCGGCTACTGGCCATCCGGAATGCCGCGTTCGCCCGGCTCGGCGATCGCAAGCTCGGCGACGGCAAGGTCACCGGACGCGCGCCGGCCTACACGATCACGGGAGTCAAGACGCTGAGCCCGCAGCTGCGCGCGGTGATTGGCACATTTGACGTGCCCTGTTACCTGGTCACGTGCGGGACGACCGCCACCACCGGCTTTCACTACAGCTCGAGCGCGCCCGGCGCGCTCCCGACGCAGCGGCCGGGGAACGTGGCGGTGGCGCCGTTCGAGTGCATCATCCCGAGCTCGGCGGGCGCTGGTAACCCGGCGCGCGTCTCCCTGTACGGGCACGGGCTGTTCGGGGACTACACCGAGGTCGAGGATCCCTGGGTGGAGGCCCTGGCCACGGGCTACAACATGGTCTTCTGCGGAACCGACTGGTGGGGCCTGACCGACGCCGACGAGACGTTCGCGGGGAGCGTCGTCGCGAATCTGAACCTCTTCCCGGTGATCGTCGACCGCCTCCAGCAGGCAGTGCTTAACACCCTGTTCCTGGGCCGGATGATGATCAGCCCGCACGGCTTGGCGACCAATCCGGACTTTCAGTCAGGCGGGCGGCCAGTGATCGACACCTCGCACCTGTACTACGACGGCAACTCGCAGGGCGGGATCATGGGCGGCGTCACCACGGCCGTGTCTCCGGACGTGCGCCACGCCGTGCTCGGCGTCACCGGGATGGACTACGGGAACTACCTGCTCGCGCGCAGCACGGACTTCAGCACCTTCAGCGAGTTCCTCGGGCTCTACTACCCGGACCAGTCGATGTACCCCGTGATCCTCGACCTGCTCGACCAGCTTTGGGACCGGGCCGATCCCGACGGCTACGCCCCGTACATGACCTCGCACCCGTTGCCCGACACGCCGGCGCACCAGGTGCTGATGCAGATCGCCTACGGCGACTTCCAGGTGAGCATGTACGCCGGCGCCGCCGAGGCGCGCTCGATCGGGGCGCACGCGTACGAGCCGGCGCTGGACCCCGACCGGTCCCGGGACGGTGGGTTGTTCTGGGGCATTCCAGCGATCCCCCGCTATCCGTATCACGGCTCCGCGATCGAGGTCTGGGACAGCGGCCCGGGCCGGGTGCAGCCGCCCCCGGTCGGCAACGTGCCGCCGACCGCCGGCACCAACAACATCGACCCGCACGAGGATCCCCGGAACACTCCGGCAGCGCAGGAGCAGATCTCGGACTTCCTCGAGCCGAACGGGGCGGTCGTCGACGTGTGTGGCGGCCAGCCGTGTCACACCTCGGTGTTCATGCCTTAAGTACGTGTGCCGGGGCCCGGCTATGCCAGCGCGTTTGCCGGCGACCTGCATAAGTCGACAATCGGTCCGGTCCGACGAGGCCTTGTCATGTTATTCACGTGTGGCATGCACAGCACGTCACGGCTGGGCGAGGGCGCGCCAAATGTCGTCTTATGCACGTCCCGGGGGGGCGCCGGCGGGGCGGCCCGAGGATTGAGAGCGCCGGCGGGCGGCCCGAGGATTGAGGGCGCCGGCGGGGCGGCCTGAGTATGGAACGCGCCGGCGGGGCGCCGGGAAGTGCGAGAGCCCCGCGGGCCAGGTGCCGCCCGGATACTGGTACGTACCGTTACCGAACTGGTACGTACCAGTCTCGAGGGACGGACGGACGGGCGGA
>Ga0335073_10002986_pt1 | contig 23400 bp, 19 predicted proteins | sample Lox_Sample_22_FD_207093 | JGI IMG/M metagenome (GOLD analysis project Ga0335073, IMG submission 207093) | Soil microbial communities from Loxahatchee National Wildlife Refuge, Florida, United States - Lox_Sample_2.2 | ecosystem: Environmental > Terrestrial > Soil > Wetlands | place: USA... | reverse complement strand
GACGCGGTCAGCGCCGGATGGCAGCACATGAAAAAGAGAATCAGCGTGTCATCTTGGTTCATGGCAAGTTCGTGATCGGCGGCCGGCGCAAGCGTTTGGGCCTCGAGCGCCACCGCCGTCTCGCGGTCATGCCGCGCCTCTTCGCTGCGCCAATAGTCGAGCATCCGCCGCGAGGCCACCTGAATCAACCAGCCGCGCGGGTTCTCCGGCAGGCCTTCCTGCGGCCACTGCTTGAAAGCGGCCACCAGCGCCTCCTGCACCGCGTCTTCGGCGGCGGCGAAATCGTGGAATCGGCGGATTACGGCACCCAGCACCTGCGGCACAAGTTCGCGCAGCAGGCGCTCGGAGGCCGCGTCTAGCGATGGGCCGGTCATGCCAGAGGCGCACCCGGCAGGACTCGCCGCACTTCAATCGGAATGCTGCCACGCTCGCCGCCAGGCCCTGGCGCCGCGGAAGCGCGAGCGGCGAGCTTGTATGCTTGCTCCGCCGTTTCCACCTCGATGATCCAGTAGCCCGCCAAGAACTCCTTGGATTCCGGGAAAACGCCGTCGGTGATCGGCTCGCCATTCGGTCCGGCACGCAGAATCTTGGCTGCGCCAGGAAAATCCAATCCTTCTGCGGAAACCAACACACCCGAATCCTTCAGTTCCTTGCCGCATGCACGCATATGGGCCGTGTTCGCCTGCAGGTCCTCCTTCGACCAGTTGGAGTACCAGTCGAAATTCGCTTTCGTTCCGGACATCATCAGAATGAATTCCATGATTTTGGCTCAGTCCTCTTCCCGGCTTGGTTACGTCAAATTCACCGCGCCTCCGGTGGCGCGGGGCGCAATGCGTCGCACCTCGATGGGCATGTTGAGCGGCGCGCCTCCAGGTCCGGGCGCGCTCGAGGCGTGCGCCGCGATTTGATAGGCACGCTCCGCATCGGCGACCTCAACGATCCAATAGCCCGCCAGAAACTCCTTCGCCTCCGGAAAGACGCCATCGGTAACCGGCTCGCCGTTCTTACCGGCGCGCACGAGCACGGCGTGGTCCGGGACCTCCAGACCCTCGGTCGATAGCAGCTCTCCCGACTGCCGCAGACTGCTGGTTACGCTCTTCATGAATTCGATATGGGCGTCGATATCCTGCTGTTGCCAGCCGGAAACGCCGGCGTAGACGTCGCTGCGCGTCATGTTGTTCATCAGCAGCATGTATTTCATCAGGGTTGCTCCTTTGGCACTCCGTGCGACCATTTTCATACCTGACCTTATTGGCGTTCGGACATCTAGAGCAGTTTCGAGTAGTCGTGGCTCGCGCGCGAAGAATTTTGACTCACGTGCTCGCTTTGAAAGGGCACGCCTTCAGGCGTGCCGCAACAAAGACGAATGAAGTCGGCTTCAGCCGCTGGGGGAACCGCCCTCAGCGCCTTAGGGCGAGATCCTTCTTTGTGCCATGACGACACGGCTGAAGCCGTGTCCTTCCAAACTTCCAGTCACGGCATCTCCGGCGGCGGGCCGCTCATTACTGGAATCGGACGAACTTCGATGGGCATGTTCAGCGGCTTGCCGCCAGGCCCGGGACAGGCGGACGCCTTCGCGGCGATTTCGTAAGCCCGCTCCGGAGTCTCGACATCGACAATCCAGTAGCCGGCCAGAAACTCTTTCGATTCCGGAAACACGCCGTCGGTGATGGGCTCGCCGTTGGCGCCGGCGCGCACCACCTTCGCCTGATCGGGAAACGACAAGCCTTCGGCGGCTACCAGTTCGCCGGCGGCGCGCAGTTCCTTGTTGAAGTTCATCATGAAGGCGATCATCGCCTCGATGTCTTTCTGCGGCCAATCGAGGCCCTGGCCGGCCCGCATGGTGTTCATCATCAACATGTATTTCATGGTTATTCTCTCCTTTTCCGCTGGCGCTTTCGTCTGCGCCTTCATGAGGTAGTCGGGGCCGCCGGAGGGTTCTCGACATCGCAAAAAAGTTTTTTTTCAGGCGCCCGCCCGTGTCGATTTCCCTCGTCACAGACCGACTAACGCATAGAGGCCGGAAACATGACGAGCGCAGCCGTTCTGAGCCAAATCGATAACCAGTTGTTGGCAGCATGCGAGGTGCAGCAGGGCTTCCTGCGGCAGCGCCCGCCCGCCCTTGACACTCTAAGCTACAGCGCAAGTTGTCGTCAGGTGGGCGAGGTGGGCGGGGATTGCTACGATTTTCTGCCGCTCTCCGGTGATCACCTGGCATTCGCAATTGCGGATGCCTCTGGAAAAGGGGTGCCCGCCGCGCTGATGATCGCGAATGTTCAGTCTTCGCTTCGCACGGCCGCGCTGTTCACCGGAGAGGACGCAGCGGCGACGGTCGCGGTTGTGAATCGACAGCTGTGCGCCTCGTCCCTCGACGGTAAATATGCAACCCTGTTCTACGGTGTGTTCGATGCCGTCACGCGAACGCTGCATTACGTAAACGCCGGCCATAATCCTCCGGTTGTGATTCGGCGGGACAGCCCGGCCATCTGGCTGGACAAGGGTGGTGTGCCGGTGGGATTATTCCCCGATTGTAGCTACGAGGGCGGGACGGTGCAGCTCGAGCCGAGCGACCTCGTCGTCTGCTACACGGATGGGGTGGTTGAAGCAGCTGGTTCAACAGGCGAGGAGTGGGGGGTGGAGGGCCTGTGCCGCGCGGTCTTGGCCAGCCGGTCGAGGTCTGCTGAGGACATCGTCGAGGCCATATTTAGCGCCGTGAATTGCTTCTCGCCCGCACGTCAGGCGGACGATGCGACCGTAGTTGTGCTGCACGTGGGCTGACCCGCCGCCGATGCCCGCCAGGCGTTCCGCCCCCGGGCTGTTTTCGTTCGGGGCGGTGTTATACGAGATGTGTAAGTGCGGGCATCCATTTCTATGCCTCTCACCTGTTCGGGCGACATATATGCGGCGGTGCCCAGAACGCGGTCACGGCTGGTGAGATGCTCTTCCAACTCGATGGTTGTAGAACTCGGCGAAACGTTCTTCGGCTGGATCGGCGTCTTGGCCAGCCCGAAATCGAGAATCTTTGCCTGCCCTCTATTGGTAACGAAGATGTTCGCGGGTTTGATGTCGCGATGGGCGATGCCTTGTGCATGCGCCGCCTCTAGCGCGTCTGCGATCTGGATGCCAAGATCGATCACCGTGTCGATCTCCAGCGGCTCGCCGGCAATCTCATGCCGGAGGGTGTGCCCCTCCAAAAGTTCCATCGCAATGAAGGTTCGTCCCTCGTCTTCGTCAATCTCGTAGATCGTACAGATGTTGGGATGGTTCAAAGAAGATGCGGCTCTCGCTTCCCGCCGGAAGCGGCTGAGAGCTCGCGAGTCGTGTGGAACATCATCGGGCAGGAACTTGAGCGCAACAAAGCGACCGAGATTCAGATCTTCAGCCTTGTACACAATTCCCATGCCGCCGCTGGCGAGCTTCTCGATGATCCGATAGTGCGATATCGTTTGGCCGAGCATAAGGAATTTGCCAAAGCCTTGAGCCTCAATCGCTTCTTCGCGCTCGAATCCCGGAACAGATTTCGTAGACACCGATTCTTCTCCTATAAATTAATGCGACAAATCGGTTCAATTTCCCTCATGGTCAAGATGGAGAAAGCTCCGGCCTCAAGCTTTTTGGGCTGGTTTTGAACAACAACCAACGATGGACGGCGGGAGTTTTCCTCGCAACTCGCCGCCGATGCTAAACGCAACCGTAGCACTGCGAGGCGTAGCGTGGTCTAGACAGCATCGCGGCTGCTGTTGGATGGGAGTTCGATAACTCGAATCAGTATGAAGAAACGCCCATCGCGACCAGGGAGGACGGCGCGGATCGCTTACGACGAGTTCGTAACAGGCCACGTCGAATGCAGTCAGAGTCTGCGCCTGCTACCAGCTGGCGTTGGCACAGATGAGGGCCTTGCACAGGTAGGTCCCGACAAACGCGCCAGGGTCTACTAATGCTATTGGGCGCATTTCGCGGCCGAAATCGACTTGGGCGAACGGTCAGGTTCTCGGAGAAGTGCTGTGACCGGATTGCTCGCGGATCACGGACAAACCAGAAGTTGCATTGTGCTTTGAACAGCGGGTTATTGTCCCGGAAGGTATACCTTCCGGGACTGCGATTTTGCTGGTGTTTGAGTGAGTAGATTCAACAAGCTGGAAGGGCGCCGGAAGGCGCCCTTTTGGGACATACCTCAGGAGACACGGCGAGCGCCCGGTTCTTCCTGGCCGAAGACTTCACCGAGTTGATGCCGCTGACTTGTCCAGCCTGTATCAGCCCGTGTGGATCAGCCGCTCAGCACCATTGCGTAAGCGCTCGCGTTTGCGGTTTATACCAGGGGTCTCTTTCCACGTGAAAACCAACTTTCCCGCGCGCGTCTGGCCCTCTCCTCGGAACGGGACCACGCCTACACAAGAAGACGCGCCGGCCTATGCTGTGCTCCGGGTCCCGACGCTGGGTGCCCTGCATCGATCGGGGAGTTGCTGTATACAGGACAGCCGGACAGGGGAATGGGTAGGTTGGGGCTCTGCAGATATACCGCAGATGATGATGACCATGATGACGATAGCCGGCATAGGGAAGATAGAAGACCCGGTGGTGGCTTCATGGCTTCTATCGCGGGCGGCGCCTTGGGGGATATTCCAGTGTGGAATAAGAAGGGTTCGGGGAGATCCGGTTGCTTATGGAAGCCGGGGATCTGGGGTTAGGCGTAAGCAGTTCGGAAAGAATGGGGACAGGTAGGGATGAACGAATCTGGTTTACACCGCCGGCGTTCGCTCTCCCTCCAGCCTGCCGCCTTCCCGGCGGCTCTCAAGCGGAAACCCCTTCGGAACCTGTCTCACCAGGTAGAACATTCCAGGCTGGAATGACGGCAGTGTTATTCCAGGCCGGAATATCGCTTCAGCTGCTGTCCCCCAACGGCAGAGCACGGGGTATGGTCGATCCGCGCCGCCGCCCGTTTCGAACGGCTCCCAAAGGGAACCAGCTTTGAACCTGCCTCACCCGGGGACGCCCTGGGTTCCACAACACTTCTCCAGCCCGCCGGAGCATTCGCCCTGGGCTATCGTTGCCGGCAATGTAATGCCGAGCACCAGAATCGTCAGACAACTCCGCGGAGCGAACTGTGTATGCTTGCCCTCAATGTGTAAGGGCTGCCGGCGAACGAGGACCGTCGGCGGCGAGGAGCGCCCGCTGTTCACCGACGGAACGAACCGTTATACCGGCGAGCCTTGCAGCACGTTTGTGATCAGTCGACGGTTCAGCGTCAGACCGTTACCGGCGCCGTGGCGATCGCGGCGACCAAGAACGCGATCAAACTCGGAGCCAAGATCGAGAGTCTGGGTAAGGCCCTTCGGCCTAGCGCCCGGAACTCGGTCTGGGGATCCGACGTTCACGAGCTGTATCTCCGCAACGACGACGGCACCAAGATGAATGTGATCACCGGCGAGGTTATTGAGTCGGCGGTCGAGCAACTTGTTGCCTAAGTAGTAATAGGGAGCGAGAGCGAGGAATCTCTCGGAGATTCCTCGCTAATATTGCAAAGCAGGGCGAGAGAGAGGCTCTGCAGGATACTTTTGCATCGTTACCGTTTTAGTCCTTCGTAGTTTCCTTGACGATCCTCGCACCGGCCTGGTTCGCATCCTCGGATGTTTGACCGGGCCGATGTGCCTTTTGGACGTGCTCCGCGAACGCCGCGTCCAGCGACGGCTTTCATCAGGCGGAAATGGCATCTTGCAGATGGAACAACGCAGCGCGCCTTGATAGTCGATGAGATGTGGCGGGGTTCGCTTTCTTGCCATGCCACAAGTCTACGCCGACCGCACCGACGTTCAACTGCCAAGAATCTCAAAACAGCACCACGAAGAAATCAGATCGCCCCAGCATGCCGTATAAGCCCTTTTTTCGAATTTAGAAACGCTTCTGGTCACCCCGATTTCGCCGAGTAAGCCACCTAAGAGATGTTTTCCATGCCCGATTTCAGCAACTACGAAATCTCACTTCGGTTCACTTCGATCTGAAACTCAGATCACTGACAGATGTTCATGAACAGTGTGCAATGGTTAAGGGAGAGGTTCTCGGCCTTTTTCCCAGCCACCCTATCGGCCCCGCGCGGTCTGAAGTAAGACCTCCGATCTACCTTCTCCCGAATTTCGCATGGATGAAACTCCCATGAGCAAGCTACAACCTGACGGATCTTTCGCTTTCCCGCCGCCACAAGATCGGAGCGGGACGATGCCCTCCACACCGATCATCACCGGACTCTTGTGGGTGGCTGCCCCTGTTGGCGTTCTGGGGATTGCAGCCCTGCTGCTATGGCTGTCGGGCAATTGGCGCTGGGTGGAGGGCTGGATCTTCGGCATCTGGTGGCTGTCCTTCATGGTCACCCTTTACTTGTGGCTTCGCCTCAGGGACCCTGCGCTGCTGGCCGAGCGCATGCGCAGGCCCGGCAGCGGCGGTGAATCGCGCTCCGATACGGTTATCCTCTTCGCGTTAAAACTGTGCTACATGGCCTCGCTGTTTGTGTCGGCACTGGATTTGCGCTTCGGTTGGGCACCGCGGTTCCCGCTGTGGAGCGAAGTATGCGGCGGCCTCTCGCTCCTCGTGGGTAGCTTTTTCATGTTCCGTGCCTTCACCGATAACACGTATGCGTCGCAGTTGGTGCGTATTCAGAGCGAGCGCGGCCAACATGTCGTTGACACAGGCGTCTACGGCTTGGTTCGCCACCCCATGTATCTGGGGGGAAGTCTAATGCTCGTTGGTGGCCCGTTGCTGCTCGGCTCAGTTTGTGGTCTCCACCTAGGTCTGGCTGCGGTCGGGTTTCTCATTCTGCGCATCCTGGGCGAGGAGAAGCTGTTGGCACGCGATCTGGAAGGCTACCGGACATATCGCGAGAGAGTGCGATACCGCCTTATACCGCACGTCTGGTAACACCCCGTCCTGGCAACCTGGCACAAATGCCAAGGCAACACGTCGGACCACATCTGCTGTCCGGCTGCAATTCGCCTGCACAAGGGCTTCTTGTTAGACTCCTGCACAATGCCATTTCGCTTCAGTAGGGTGAAGCTCGACAAATCCGCCGGCTCTCTTCGCCGTGCGCTGACGTATCCCTTTTATGACTGGGCCAGCGAAATGCCGCATTCCAAACGCATCCTCATGTATGTCGGCATTGTTCTACAAGGATATGCTTTCTACTTCACGCTGATGTGGGCTATCCGGTTGCCGGAGTCGTTGAATTGGGTTCTGTTTGTTCCACCGAGAAGGCCAGTCGGTTATGTCTTGATGGCGGTGGCTTACTTCAGCGGCCGTTGGGTCCAGAATGGAATGCTAACTTCAGAATTTATTCGCAAGACACAACTGGAAACCGACCAAATAGCAGCACGACAGATCCAGCAGACGCTCCAGCCTGGCAAGCTCGAAGACTTGCCGGGGTACGAGGTGGAAGCATTTTACAAGCCCTTGCGTGAGGTGGGTGGCGATTACTTCGACGTGATCGACCTTCCTGCCAACCGAACACTATTCGCGTTAGCGGATGTGTCGGGCAAGGGAATGCCGGCGGCCCTGCTCGCAGCCAATATACAAGCTTTGGTCAGGAGCATCGCCAGTGCGGAATCGGACCCGCTGGCAATGGCCAAACAGATCAACCAACACTTGAGTCGGTACACCCCGATGGATCGCTTTGCTACGGCCGTGTTCATTGTGCTTAGCCGCCAGTCAGGAGAATTGGCGTATGTGAACGCCGGTCACAACGCCCCGATTCTCTCTTCCTCCCTATCAACCACATTTCTGGAAGCCACCGGCCTGCCCCTTGGACTGTTTGCCGAGGCGCAGTACGAATCTCGTACAGCCGTGATGAGTCGGGGTAGCACCCTACTCATGTTCTCAGATGGCTTGACCGACTCGATTCGGGGCGAGCATGCTGAAAATCGTTTGCTTGCTGCTGTCGCGGAGAGAGCACCACAAACAATGGCAAATCTCAAATCGCTGATAGATCCGAAATTCAACGAGGATGATGTCACCATATTGCTGGTGAAGCGCATGGCGGGTTCTTCCAGCAGCCAGTCCGCATAGGAACCGCAGGTACAGAAAGGGCGAACATCCGGGTTCGGCCAACTCCCAGCTAGTCGGCGACTCGGCAGTAGGTCGGTTCATTCCGAGTTGCCGTGAATCTCGAATCAGCTAGTCCTTCCTAACCGGCTCACCGGCGGTGGTGACAGGGGTCACTGACGCACGGGAACAGAAATGACAACATTTTGCAGGTTTCGAACCCGGGTCTGTGTACGCGACTCTCTCTCTCTCCAATTAGGCCTCTCACTTAACGATTGATTACGTCGCACTCGGTGCAGGAGGTCCACCATGCCAGGCAAAGTTACGAATGTTTCAGTTGCGAAGGTCGAGGAAGGTTCGCTCGAATTGACGGAAGAGTTGATTCGGCTACGGGCCTATCAGCTTTACGAAGGTCGGGGCTGCGAACACGGTCACGACCTGGAGGATTGGTTCCAGGCAGAGGCCGAAGTATTCGGCAAGAAATCCGTTGGCACTGCTGAATCAGAAGCTACGGAAGGCAAGGCTAAGGCTGCGGCAGCCTAAAGGAATGCCTTGCCCACTATCACGGTGTCAAGCACAGGAGGAGGTATGTTCTGCGACCGATGCGGCACCGCTGTGCAGACGGACCAGCGCTTTTGCGGACGATGTGGCAAAGAGTTCTCGGTGACCATCGCCCCTGCTTATCCGCAGCCTAATCGCGTGCTGGAGCACGTTCGGCTATTGGGCATTCTGTGGCTGGCACTCTCGGCGATCAATGCCGTTGCTGGTATTGTGCTGTGCCTCCTTGCCAATACCGTGTTCGCCCATCTGCACGAGATGGGAGCGCCGCCGGAGACGCCCGCTGCATTCCTGCGTTCGCTCTTCAGCTTTATCGGCGGCCTCCTGTTGATCAAAGCCGCTGCCGGTTTCTTTGCGGGCTGGGGACTGCTGCAGCGCCAGCCTTGGGCCCGCATACTGACCATCGTTCTCTCTTTCCTGGCATTGTTCCACATTCCGCTCGGAACCGCGCTCGGCATTTACAGCCTCTGGGTTTTGTTGCCGGCGCAGTCGGAGCGGGAATACGAACAAGCGGTACGGAGTGCTGGAGCGGCCTGAGGCGAATGAGCCTTCTTTGAAACGAGGGTGTTATGACAGGTGAGCCTGCATCGCTGGAAGTCATTGAGGATTTTCTCGCTCAAAAACGGATTGCGATGGCGGGAATCTCGCGCGACCCCACGAATTTCAGCGTGAAGCTGTTTGAAGAGCTGTGCCGGCGTGGGTATGACGTCGTTCCCGTGAATCCCAACATGCCGGAGGTGCAGGGACGACGATGCTTCGCCCGCGTCCAGGACATCCATCCTCCAGTCGAAGGAGTCCTGCTGATGACCTCACCGGAAGCCACCGAAACAGTTGTGAACGACTGCGCCGAGGCAGGTATCCGGCGGGTTTGGATGTACCGGGCCGGAGGTAGAGGCTCCGTGAGTTCCAAGGCGATCCAGTTCTGCCGCGAGCGTGGAATTCAGGTGGTTCCGGGGCAGTGTCCGTTTATGTTTTTGCCTCGGGCTGCGGGCTTCCATCGCTTTCATGGGTTCATCCGCAAGATCACGGGACGCTATCCGAAGCGCGCGGGGTTCGGGAGCGGAGCGCTGAAGCCAGGCTAGCTTTCGAAGCGTCTGAGGGTGACGAGCGATCATGTATGAGAGTGAACCCCGACAATGGACCCTTTAGCTCAGGCTTCCCGCTGGGTGTGCTTCTGGCCGTCCCCTGCTTCGGTGGATTCCTTCGCTCTGCACATGCAGATGAAACCGAATGCAGGCTGCTCTAAGCATTGGAAACGACGCGGAGATCTTATAGTCGTTCTACCTCTTCTTCTGATCTCCACCATCCTGATTCTTCAAGAATCCGTTGCGGCGCGACTGCTGTGGATGGGAATCCTCCGGCCAGCCTGCTTGATCGCTGCAATTCTGCTGCCCGGCGTGGCTTCACAAGCGGCTACGCCTACCTTCAGAACTGTAGTTTCAGCAGGAACTGAAACTGACGCGGCGTACCCGTTCCTATCGGGGTTGTATTCAAAGGCAGGTATACCCTGCCGAAGTCGGCGGCAGAAATGAGACCATCCGGATTGGCAAACTGCGCTTTGTTGAAGATGTTGAACACCTCGGCCCGGAACTGCAGTTGCGTCCTTTCCGTGATGGGAAAGCGTCTGGAAAGCGCCCAATCCGATTGCCATGTGCCGGGACCACGCAAGAAGTTACGGGGGACATCGCCGAATCCAGCCGGGCACATGCCACCGGGATATAGCGGGTCCGCTATGCCGGGAGTGCAAAAGGCATTGGGATTGATGCTTCCACCCGCCAGGTAGAGTGGCTGCCCGGGAACCAGGTTGGGACGCTGATTGTTGGTGTTGCCGTCCGGACCAGTACCATTCGTGGTGAGGTTCACCGGGAAGCCGCTACGGGCGATGAAGATACTGCTAATCTGCCAATAGCTGGAAATGGCTCTTACAAAGCGATTCTCGGAACCGTAGGGTTTGCCCGCTCCAAAAGGAAGCTCATAGATGAAATTTGCGTTGAAGACATTCGGGGCGTCGAAAGCGCTGTCGGCGCGCTCACCGCATGGCGCCGCTCCGATGGGAAAGCAGGAAACATTCTGCGGTGCGACCGAGTCGCCGTCACCGCTTCCATTGGAACCGTCGTCGATACTGTGGGACCAGGTGTAGTTGGCCGAGACCAGCAAACCGTGAGAGAAGTTGCTCTTCAGCGAGACTGCCAACGCATTGTATGAGCTGTTGCCGGTGTCGCCTCGCCAGGGAATCTGCGAGTATTCCGGGTAAGGGCGCTCGCCGGTGAGCGGGTTGATAACGTTCACGTACGATAGCTGGAGCAGATGCGTGCCTTTGCTGCCTACGTAAGCCAGGTTGAGGGAGAAATTGGCGGATAGCGCCTGCTCAATCGACAGCCCCCATTGGATAACGTATGGGTCGGGGCGGTCCCGCTGTTCGGCGTTGGGTGATTGTGTACCGTTCGAACAGACGGGATTCCCATCCGCGTCTAAGACGATGGGGAAGCTAAGCCCAGGGCAATTCTTTGGCGTCAGGGCATAGCTGAGTACTTCGTTCTTGTCGGGGATGTTCTGATCGTCCAGCTGGCCGTCTTCGTGATAAATGCCAAAGCCGCTGCGAACGACGGTATTTCCTCCGAATCGCGACGGGGCCCAGGCAAACGAGATGCGGGGATCGAAATCGCGGTAGTTCGGCGGACCGAAGCTCGCACCTACGCCGCAATATCCTTGTGGACCGCAGGTGGCAAAGTCGAAAGGATTTCCCCGGCCCTGTACTTCATGAAAAATGCCGAAGTAGCTGTAGCGCAGGCCTAAGTTCAGCGTAAAATTCGGCCGCCACTTGAATTCGTCTTGAACGTAGCCGTAGAACTGCGTTTTGCGCAGGCCGTTTACGGGATATTCTCCGGTGATACTGGCCTTGTAAGCTTCGTTCTCTTCAAAGCTGCTGAGGGAGTTGTAACTGATCGTCCCGTACGAACTGCTTCCCTGGTTCATCTGTATGCGACGGACCTCGACCCCGGCCTTGATTACGTTTCTGCCCTTGACCCAGGCCACATCGTCAAGCCAGGAAAACGAATTGCCTACACCGGTGCTTACACGGCCATTGTTCAAGGAGGTGAGTCCTGCGATTGAGATCGCGTATAAAGAACCGGTCTGATTGAGATAGTAGGTGTCGCCCGTGCTGCGATTGAAACCAAACTTGAAGTCGTTGAGCAGGTTCGGAGAGAACACGTGCGTCAGCGAAATAACACTGTTCACCGGATAGGATGTAAGCTCCTCCTGTTCATTCAGATATTGTCCAGAACTCGGAGAGTAGGGAAGAACGTAGTCGGCTTCGTCGATATTGGCCCGCCAATAAATGCTGGTCGCATCGGAAAAGCGGTAGTCGAGGCGGAACATTCCCGAGTTTTCCTCGCCCTTCTGACTGCCCTGGCCCACGAATTGGGAGATATCCGGATTACTGGTGGGGTTCTGCCCTACCGGATAGGCGTTGAGGACGGGCGCGAGCTCCGGCGAGGTGGTCAGTATTTGCGAACGAAAAGCAGCACTCGGCACATAACCGATAAGAGTTTGACCAAGGTCCTGCTGGTAGCCTTCATAAGCGACAAAGAAGAAAAACCTATCATGCAGGATTGGTCCGCCCAACGAGCCTCCGAACTGGTTCAAGTGAAAGGGCGGCTGGTGGTTTGGATTCAAGGAGTCGATCGGATCGGTGGCATCGAAGGCACTGTTGCGCAGGAAGTCGTAGATATCCCCATGGAACTGGTTTGTGCCTGAAGGCGAAGCTACGCCCACCTGGCCGCCGCCGGTAGCGCCAGTCTGCGCTGTCGACAGAATGGGCAGCACGCGGATCTCTTCGATCGTATCGAGGGGAATCGCCGCACGCACATAGTACAGCTGGGATTGATTGATGATGTAAGTGGCATCGATGCCATCGTAGGTGTAATTATTGTCGTCGCGACCACGGCCGGCGTAGCGGATCGAACGCTGGTTACCGGCGCCGGGTCCCGTGGAGGTGTCAATCGCAGTCGGAACCAACGCCGTCAAAGTGGCCCAGTTCTGCCCGTTCAAAGGGAGTTCCTTAGCCTGTATGCGCGCAATGCCCGTGTTCAACGTGTTGTTAGTCTGATCGAGCGATTCCGGTGGCGCCGAGACCTCCACTTGCTCTCTGGGTCCTGCTACCTTCAGGGTCACATTGAGGATGCGGGTCTCTTCCAGCTTCTGCACCACATTTTCAAAGCGCTGTGGCTGGAAATCCTGATGGTCAAAGGTGACGGTATAGGTTCCAACCGGCAATTTGGGAAAATAATACGCTCCCTCCGCCGAAGAGACCGCCTTCCGCTGGAGCCCTGTAGAAGCTTGGACTGCCGTCACGTTGACACCGGGGACTCTTTGGCCGGAAGGATCGCTCACCGTGCCGGTCAATCCGCTGCTGGCCCATTGCGCCCAACCCGGCGAGACAAGAGAAAGCACGACCAACAGCACGACTAATAGCTGACGACTGTGTCGCGAAATCATCAACTCGCGGTGTGGCTGTTCCCACAACAATTCTTTCCGCATGAAAACCTCCTGGCAGTTCTGTAACGTGCGCACAGCGGCCTTGGGCGCGAGGCCAGGATGCGTTAAGAAATGACATTACGTATTTGTCATCTGCATGAGAGTCGAAGAGAATTGCTGGAGGATAAACACGCAGCGAAAGTTTCGTTAAATGAAATAGGGTTTTTCAGCCGGGCGCTTTTAGACTTCTTTCTGAACGGGGCCAAGCGCTATTGAGAGAATAATCGTGTATTCCATAAACACTTTCGGTGCATTCATACAAAATTCTCGTCTGATTCATCTTAAAGCCACATTACGCGTGTGATATCAGGCAGTGAGTGTGACCTTGATTTCTCCGGAGGTTCGCCCGTCACCCAGAACGTCCGGCCGCTCCTCGGCGCGTAACACTCGCTCTCAGGCTCAACATGAGCAGCTGCCAAATAACATGCGAGCGCTGAGTCTTCGCGGGATGTTGAGCACCGTAAGCCGCATCGCTCGGCACAGGCACAACTCGCCAGATACAGAGCATGGCACGGCGGTACGTCCAGTGTTTGTCGCGACACAATGATGCTATGAGAATTCTGGTCATCGAAGATGAATCCAAAACAGCGAAGTTTCTGAAGAAGGGGCTTGGCGAATCCGGTTTTATTGTCGACGTAGCAGGCGATGGTCTGGACGGGTTGCATCTGGTGCAGGAAATGGAGTTCGACCTGATCGTTCTGGACGTGATGCTTCCCGGCATGGATGGCTGGGAGGTCCTCACCCGGCTGCGACAGGCAGGCCGACGCACTCCGGTACTGTTTCTAACCGCCCGTGATGCAGTTCACGAGCGAGTGCGCGGTTTGGAATTGGGGGCCGACGATTATCTGGTGAAGCCATTTGCCTTTTCGGAATTGCTAGCGCGTGTACGGTCACTGCTGCGACGCGGTCCCTCGCGACCGCAGGACAGCGTCCGGGTGGCCGACCTGGAAATCGATCTTTTGCGTCAGCGGGCAACTCGAGCCGGTCAGCGGCTGGATTTGACGGCCAAAGAATTCCTTCTTCTATCCTTCTTCGCACGGCGTGCCGGTGAAGTGCTTTCGCGAACTCTTATTGCGGAGGCGGTTTGGGATATGAACTTCGATAGCGACACCAACGTGGTCGACGTCAACGTGCGGAGACTGCGCTGCAAAGTGGACGAGCCTTTTTCTCCCAAGCTGATCCGCACTGTCCGGGGCGCCGGCTATGTCATGGAATACGGCGAATAAAGGTGCTCCGTGGTGGAAAACGCTGGCCTTTCGGCTGACGGCCGGCTACGCGCTGGCGGGCTTATGCCTGGTATTTCTGGCGACCGCGAGCCTGTACTTGGTGTTGCGGTCGGAACTGGAGAAAAGCACCGAGCTGTTTCTCGCCGATAAACTCCATGTGGTCCGGACGCTCCTGCGCGAGCGGCCCGATGACTGGGACGGACTGCGAGAGGAAATTGAACTCGAATCCGCCGCCCGGCGATATCAGCAATTTTATATTCGTCTCCTCGACGAACGCGGCGCGCCACTATTGACCACGCCAGGCATGGCCGAACAATTAGATTTATCTTTGCTCACCAAGCAGACGCGCCCCTACCATCTTTTTTCGATGACGGGAATGCGCGGGCAATCTTTTCGCGTCACCAGCGCGCCGGCGGAAGTCGGCTCGCCTTCCACGCGAACGGACACCATTGAAATCGCCATCGACGTCTCCCAGCAGAAAGCATTGCTGGCCCGCTATCGGCGATGGTTCTTAGCCGTTCTTCTAGGGTGCCTCGCGATCTTCCCCCTGATCGGATATCGAGTTGCACGGCATGGTATTCGGCCCGTCGAAGAGATTGCGACGACGGCTCGCCACATCAGCTCGACGAACCTGCGCGAACGGATTCAGCCGGATGGCTATCCGTCTGAGCTGGCCTCTCTTGCTGACACCTTCAACAAAATGCTCGACCGCCTGCAAGAATCCTTCGAGCGGATTTCCAAGTTCTCCGCCGATATAGCGCACGACCTGCGCACGCCGGTAAATAACATCCGTGGCGAAGCGGAAGTAGCCTTAGCCCGCGCTCGCAACGTCGAAGAGTACCGCGATGTGCTGGGGTCATGTCTGGAAGAAACCGTGCGCCTGTCAGACCTCATCAGCGATCTTCTATTCCTAGCTCGAGCAGAAAGCCCGTTGGCCCACCTGCATCGCGAGCCCGTGAATATCGCCGAATTACTAGATGGAGTGCGTCAGTACTACGAAGCCTCCGCCGAAGACGGCGGTATCTCGCTCACCACTGCTGCGGCAGCCGAACCTGTCGTTGCTGACCTGGACCGTACCCTGGTGCAGCGGGCAGTGGGTAATCTCGTCTCGAATGCCCTCGCTCATACGCCATCCGGGGGAACGATCACATTGGGAACAACCCTGGGAACTGGCGTGGAGGCGGCGACGGTCCGCATCGAGATCTCTGACACCGGCGAAGGCATTCCGCCGGAGGCATTACCAAAAGTATTCGACCGCTTCTACCGAGTGGATACCTCGCGCTCGCAGAAATCGGGTGGGACGGGCCTGGGGTTGTCCATCGTTCAGAGCATCGTGCTGCTCCATGGCGGCAATGTAGAGATTGCCAGCCAGCCGGGGCAAGGCACGCGCGTCACGCTCCGTATTCCGATGCCGTCAACTGCATGACAAAAACGCAATGTTGGCGTCATGCTGGCGTCCGCATTCCCTCACTACATTGGCCTCGTTGTCCAGCATCACCTTTGCCACCGATCAACTGAAAACCTTAGGCAGTCGAAACCTGAGCCAGTTTCTTTGCGGAGAAGACATTTTATGCACCCAACAGAACTCCCGACTCAAATTAATGAACGCAGAACCATGGGCAACGCCACGAAGTGCGTTTTTGCCTTGGCAGTTCTGCTCTTCTTCAGCAGCATCGCGTTCGCGCAGAGCGTCGGAATACCCCAATACTATCCGAGCTACAATCCCGGCCCGCAGGGGTCCGGCACGTGGGTCGTCGGTAGTGGGCAGATCATCACTCCTGCCGGAATCCAGGTCAACCTCAACGTGAATGAAAGCAGCGGCACCGGAGTCCGCGCCAAAGCCATCGCACTCAACCCCAACCCGCTCGCCAGCGGCCATCGCACCGCTGCCGTTCTTACCATGGGCGCCACGTCGTCGTTCGGCCCCGTCCAGGTCTTCGACGTAACTACCGGCACCGTCCTGCAGAACTACGAACCTTTCAGCGATAAGCACGGCAGTTCTGCCGGCATCGCCTACACGCCCAACGGCAGCTACCTGCTGTTCGGCCAGGACAGCAGCTACATTGCCGTGGCTAACGTGAGTGCGACGGGCTCGCTCACAGATTATGCCCATGTCTCCGTTCCGATGGACGTCGATGCTAACGGCTATCTGACCAACGTCACCTGCTTCACGAACAGCCCTGGGGGAACCACGGGTAGCGCTCTCATCCCCTGCGGTCAGACCGTCACAATTGAGTCCGATGGCGTAATGAGCTCCTACCCCCTCGGCATCGCGATCACTCCGGATAACCACACCGCCTACGCCGTGCTGGATAACAACGATACGCTGACCAAGATCGATCTGACCCAGAACCCGCCGGTGCAGGTTGGGGAGGTTCGTGTCGGCAACGTCCCGAACAGCGTCGTGCTTTCGCCCGATGGCAGCACCGCCTACGTCTCCAACGAGGCTGGCCGGATTGCTACCGCGAACGACTTCCAGGAATATTCCAATGGCAACCCGGTTGTCGCCAACTATCCAGCTGGCTCCATCGCCACGGCCACCCTTTCCGTGGTGAACCTGAGCTCGTTCTCGCTGACGGGCACCATCACATTAAGCGGTCTGCACCCCACCGGTATGGCGCTCTGGGGCCAATACCTGTTGGTCGCCGATGCCTATAGCGACGTCCTCTCCGTGGTCGACACGACCACCAACCAAGAGGTGCGGACGATCAGTCTTGGGCTGCCGATCGAAATAGAGGGCACGCCGGCCTCTGGCGCGAGCCCGAACTCGCTCGCCGTCGACACCGTAAATAACATCGCCTATGTTGCGCTTTACAACGCCAATGCAGTCGCCGTAATCGACCTTAACGCCAACACGGTCAAGGGCTTGATACCGGTCGGCTATGCGCCGAGCTCGGTTGTGTTGGACTCTGCGGATGCCCTGTTACTCGTTGCCAACGACAAGGGCATCGGCACTACGAACACCAATCTGAGTCAGAATTGCGCAACCTACTACGGTGTGTGCGGCTTCAACTCCCATCAGGACATGGGCACCGTCAGCATCGTTCCCATTCCGGGCAGCGCAATGCTGGCGCAGGATACGCAGCAGGTCTACCTGAACAACCACTGGAATCTGCTGTTGAATATCAAGTCGGCCTCAGGGGGCAATCCGAATACCCCGCCGGTTGCAATCCCGCAGCTCATCGGCGATCCGTCGCTGATCAAGCACGTGTTCGTGATCATTCGTGAAAACCGCACCTACGATCAGATCCTGGGCGACGTGTCCGCCGGCAATGGCGATCCCACCCTCGCAGTCTTCGGTGGCATCTACACCCCGAACGCACACTCGCTGGTACAGCGCTTTCCGCTTCTCGACAATTTCTATGACCCGAGCCGTCAGTCGGCCGACGGCCACAACTGGATCGTGCAGGCCATGGCACCCTACTCCGACGACATCCAGTCGCCTGACTGGTTGCGTGATTATCCCTCCAACGGCGGCGAATCGCTTGCCTACCAGACGCAGGGCAACCTGTACAACGCTGCGGTCCGAGCCAACGTTACGATGAAGAATTACGGCGAGTATATTGAGTACAACCTGTTCACTCAGCCGGACGGTAGCCACCAGGAACCGAGTTGGTGCCAGTTCTATGACGACACTCAGTCCTTTGAAAGTGGCCAGGAACAGGAACTGTATTACTTCAATACGGTTTCCTCGTACTCCCCGCTGCCGGCTGTGATCGGGCACACGGTTCAGAACTATCCGCAGTTCGATTTGGGCATCCCCGACCAGTTCCGCTACGATATCTGGTATCAGGACTTCGACAGCGACGTAGCAAACGGTACACTGCCCCAGTTGGAGTTCATGTGGATCAGTTCCGACCACACCGGTGGCCCCCCGAACGCTATGGCCATGCAGGCCGATAACGACCTCGCGCTTGGCCGCTATATCGACCACATTAGCCACAGCTCCGTTTGGTCAAGTTCGGCAGTCTTCGTCGAAGAAGACGACGCGCAGAACGGCGTCGACCACGTTGACGGCCATCGCAGCCCGGGCTACATCATCAGCCCCTACGCCTTGCAGAACGGCCCCGCCATCAACACCTTCTTCACGCAGGTCAACATGACGCGCACGATCGAGCAGATCCTCGGTATCACGCCGATGAACCAGTTCGATCTCACGGCCACTCCGATGAGGACGGTCTTCACCAACAACCCGCCCCAGGATAACTTCCAACCGTGGACGCACGTACCCGCCGAATATCCCCTGACTTCGGGCACGAATTGTACGTCCCTGGCAGGCGCCAAGAAACATGTAACGAAGGACAGCCCGAAGGTCGCGGCTTTGCGGGCGGCCTGGCTGCGGGAGAAGACGGAGATCTTCGCCGGCAAATACACCAAGCCCGACTCCGAGGATCCGGACATCGTCAGCCACTACGACTGGTACGAGGCTACCGGGTTTACGCGGCCCTATCCCGGCGAAAAAACCGTTCGGCCCCCAAGCAGCTTCCGCAACTCGCCGCCTACCGACGTCGACAAAGACTAAACACGCTTCGACTAATGCCCCTCTCCCGATAGCCGGGGGAGGGCTTTTTATCCCTCCAACCAAGTGTTTATCTCATCACCGGATCGCCTCGAACACGGCTTTGACGAGCGGCAGCACCGGCTACGCCTTCTCGTCCGGAAACAGGTTGTAGGAGATTAGTCCCGAGAAGCGTGCAACTGGCCTTTGGCCAGACAGGATGCGAAGGAACGCGAGTCGGGCGCTCATTGTGCATGCCGGTCGAGTGACAGCTACAGCCCGTACCTGCTGCGCACGACGGAATAACCGCGCAGTAAGACGGTCTGGCATTACAAGTCCGAGATTCCGACCTCAGAGTCGCCCCAATTGCAGCAGCCTTCGACCCATGAGGCAATACCAGATCACTGTTGAAAGACCGCCACCTGCGGCAATTATCACCCCGACGCCACTGGGCGGTAGAAAAGCGATTTCCAGGACAATCATCAGCACATTTCCGAGCATGCCTGCGCAAGCTGTCGCTTTGCTGAACGCGTGGCCTTTCAGCATTACCAAGGAAACGACCAGACAGGCAAATTCGATGATGAGAATGCCCGCACGGCTTTGCCCTTCGGCCAGCATCGCCTGGCCTGCTGAAACGAGCAGGGACCTCTGCGCATCGTTGGTCGCGGTCATATATTGCCTGCTGAGAGACAGCATGGGAAACGCTTTGCTGCTTGCAAGATAAACCGCTGTCCCCACGAAAAACAGGATTGTACCCAGGGCCGCATAGGCTTCTCGCTCTCGCTTAAGCGCGGAGTAGGCCGCGAGAATGGTGGGTGCTAGGAGTATCGCTCCAATTATGTTTAACAGACCGAGATTGCGGAGCGCGATAAACGGGTTGGTCTGAAATAGGTTCAACCAGTCGATAACCGTAGCGGTGTGGGCCGTTGCATGTTCCACGCTGGGCAGGAAGCTGATGGTAATTTCGGCAGGGACTAGCAGAGTCGCAATCAGGGCGCAGGTGCCGCCGAGCTTGTACAGGCTTTTCCAACTACGATCAGGCGGGCCAGAACCGCTTGGCGACTGCGTCTGCAAAAATGCCTTGAGTGCATTCGTGTCTGCCACCGGACGGTACCTCTATATTCTGATGACGCCACGGCTGACTACTCACCAAAATGAACGGTCTGTTTCCATGAGACCAGAGCCTTCGTAACGTAACCCAGAACAGCTTGTGCGACGCCGCGCGTCCGTGGTTGCCAACCTGATGGACGGTGCACATGTTCGGATGATCTCAGGATGTTCTTATGGTTTCGAAATTACAAGTCCAGTCGCGCATTACTCAGCTACTTTCTCCAAAAGAGAACGACCATTCGCACGTGCCCCATGTCCTTGCGGAGCTCGCGAAATCGCGCTTAGGCTGATTCCAGCACAAAACGAACAGTGTGCGGATGAGAAGCCTCGGGCGGTCGGCGCAACATTGGCAATAGCGAGTATGGCGGTTTAACTGCGCCCAAGGCTGGAGACGATCGCGACGGACGCAATCTGAATTGCGCTCGGATTCGTTTTCTTCGCAACCGTGTGCGGAGGAAGACAAATGCCAGGCAAGAATGTGACGATCCTCGATGGCTCTGGAGCCGGCGACCAAGATTTGTCGTCAGTTCTTGACGTGTTGTCACGCGTGTTTAAGGCATCCGCGGCTGAAGTCGTAACCTTTCCCCTACGCGAAATGAGATTGGCGCACTGTCTGGGATGTTTTGGCTGCTGGGTCAAAACGCCGGGCCTATGCGTGGAAGCCGATGCCGGTCGCGATATTGCGAGAGCCATCGTTCGCAGTGATGTAACCGTTCTCTTCACCCCCGTGACTTTTGGAGGTTACTCGCCGGAGTTGAAGAAGATGGTGGACCGGTTCATTCAACTGGTTTCACCTTTCTTCCAGATGGATCATGGGGAGGTTCACCATCCGCCGCGCTATAGTCAACTTCCGCGGCTGGTGATTGCGGGAGTCCAGCGCACTCCCAACTCGATGGAGGCCCACGTATTCAAGACACTCGCAGGACGAAACGCAATCAATTTTCATCCTCCCAGCTACGCGGCGGAAGTTGTTTCTGCCTCGGATAACATGGACGCGCTTCGGCGCAGCTTCCAAGCGCTCCTAACCCGATCTGACGAGTTGCCCTTTGGCGATGCGGCCGCATCCCTGATGCCTCCACCGGTTATGTCGTGCGCAACCGTCGATCCGCTCAGCCTGCGGCGGGCATTGCTCATTGTCGGCAGCCCCAAAACCGGCGAGCCAAGCACGTCCAGCGCCTTGGGCGGCTTTCTACTGGATTGCCTGGAGAAGCGGGGCTGGTCAACCGAATCGTTGACGCTCCGCACGAGCCTGAATCGCCCCGAGGGTGAGAGTGAACTGCTTTCGGCGGTTGCGCGCGCCGCCCTGGTTCTTTTGGCCTTTCCTCTTTACGTCGATGCCTTGCCCCATCTCATGACCAAGGCGCTGACGGTGATCGCAGCTCACCGAAGGGCGACTCACGAATCTGCTTCACCACGTTTGGTAGCGATTGTGAACTCTGGTTTTCCTGAGACGCACCAGAATTCTGTCGCGTTGGCCATATGCCGCGAGTTCGCCGAGCAGAGCGGCTTCCACTGGGCTGGTGGGCTTGCGTTCGGAGCGGGAGGGATCATCGGTGGCCAACCCCTCACGCAGCCGCAACGTCAAGGAGCACCGGTCAAGAATGTGATTGCAGCCTTGGAGATGACGGCTGACTCCTTGGCTGAGGGGCTGCCCATTCCGGCCGAGGTGATGAAGTTGATCACGAAGAACCGCATTCCGTTTGCGCTGTGGAGTCGGCTGTATGTGCTGATGGGTGCCAGGGGCTTCAAAAAAATAGCGGCAAAGAACGGATTCCGTAAAGCTGACTTGCTGGCCCAGCCATATGCAGCCTACTAAGAAAATAGATTCTTACCGCTTCGTGGATGGCATCGCGAGAAAAGTGTTGAAACGCTGGGCGACCCTACCCGGCGAAACCCAGATCCCATGGACTCCTCTCGCCCGTCGGCTTTCCGAATGCACCGTAGCCCTTGTCAGTTCAGCGGCGATCGCTTTGAAAAGCGATCCCCCGTTCGACCCAGAGATCGAGCGCCACGATCCCCGGTTCGCCGACCCCTCGTACCGAGTGTTGCCGCGGACGGTTCGGACCGGCGATATTCACGTTTGCCATCTTCATATCAATCCGGCCTTCGCGGAGCAAGACTTGAACTCGGTACTGCCGACTGAGCGATTGGGCGAACTTGCGGAAATGGGCGAGATTGGCGCGGCGGCGCCGTCCAACTATTCCTACATGGGCTACACCCTTCGGCCCGAGCGGCTCTTGCGGGAGAGCGTGCCTGCGATGGTTCAGCAGCTTCGCGAGGAGCATGTCGACATCGTGATGTTGATCCCCGTTTGACCGGTGTGCTGCTGGTCCGTGGGACTGGTACAGCGTGAGATTGAGGCAGCAGGATTAAGCACCATCTCCCTGTCTATGATGCCGGAGCTGACAGCGAGTGCGGGAGCGCCGCGAATAGCAGCGATCGAGCATCCGTTCGGCATGACGCTGGGCCGGCCCGGCGACTCGACCGGTCAACGGGAAGTCTTGCGCGCCACATTGCGAGCGATGGAAACGATGGCGGAGAGAGGCGGTGTCATACACCTGCCGTTCGAGTGGACATCCACGGAGAAGCTTGCGCTCGGTGCTCCGGTGCCACCGCCGATCGCGAAGTACCTGGTGAGGCATCCCTGGGGGTTTTCGCGTTTCCTGAATCGCACGCCGTTCCCGGAGTTTTAGCTCGCAGTGGGAGGCGCCCCATGCGCATGTCCTGCACGAACGAGTCACGAGCTATTCGGTAGCTATAGTGCTCCGGTCTTGCTTGCTGATTTTGCTTGTTTGTTCTCAGCGAAGTGAACTTTCGCTCATCGGTGCAGCGTCCCGCCTTTGCCGCCGCTCCTCCTGTTTCGGATCGGCGGCTGTAGTACGGAATGTGACGACTATTGACACACACCCACCGCGGTGAACGAGAAGAAGTAGCATGGCTGGTCGCAGTACACCATCTCGGTTCCTGTCATTTTCGTCGCGATGATTTTTGATCCTCTGCGCCGTACCGCGGCGTACGTAACCAAGCGCGCCGTACGCTGTCTCGCATCCTTTCATCTCGCCGTCGACTGGAAGATTATGCCGTACTGCCCCAAGGTTCATCTCGAGCCCGAGAACGAGCGCGAGGAACTGATGACACCGGAGCGGGAAGCCTTGCTGCTGAAACACGCAGGCCGGACGCTCGGCGATGTGATCATCATGGTGCAGGACACCGGAGCGCGGCCGGAGGAGATCTTCCGTATCAGGATCGAGAATATCCACCTCGGCGAGTATCACATTTTCAATCCACACGGGAAGACGAAGAACTCGAAACGATATTTCCCGATCAGCGACCGCATGGTCGAGCTGATTCAACGCCGGTGTGGAGACCGCAAAGAAGGCTGGTTATTTCCGAGCGACGCCAAGTGCGGCCACCTGACCACTGTAGCCAAGATGTTCAGGATTG
>Ga0335073_10002985_pt1 | contig 23401 bp, 20 predicted proteins | sample Lox_Sample_22_FD_207093 | JGI IMG/M metagenome (GOLD analysis project Ga0335073, IMG submission 207093) | Soil microbial communities from Loxahatchee National Wildlife Refuge, Florida, United States - Lox_Sample_2.2 | ecosystem: Environmental > Terrestrial > Soil > Wetlands | place: USA... | reverse complement strand
TATCAGTGCTATACATTTTCCATGCGATGACGAGCTGGCGCACATTGTTAACAGCTCCAATGTTTACCGCGCGCTGTTGGGCCTTGTTCAAAACTGGCAAAAGGATTGCCGCCAATATTGCAATAATGGCGATGACTATAAGCAATTCGACGAGCGTGAAGGCACGGCGTCGGCCCTTCATGTTTTGAACTGATCCAATTAATACCGGATTTTCGCTTCCTGATCCGGGCAAGTCATCTGTATCGCTTCTCGTTGTGCCCAAAAAGAGCTTCGTGCCTTTTCGGATAGTCTGATTCATCATAAATAACCTCCATTATTTTACGGATATATCAAACGGTAAAAGACGCTGCCGTTGGTTAGGTTAATTGGGACCACGATCTGGTTGGTGGAAGTCGAACCGCTGACATTGACCCAATTCGTGCTAATCCCAACCGCCCGGCTATTGGTCTGCGCCTGCAACTGCCAGCCGATGTGGTCGGCAGGCCAGGTCAGGAACAATTGATTGTTCGTCACGGAAACCACGATGTTTGTTGGGCTGGTATTCACCGTATTTACGATGGAAAGCGTGACCATGGCGGTGTTGGTCCCAAATGAATTCATCACGGTCAATTCCAACTGCCCGCCATTCCATGCAGCCGGAACATTGGGGACTGTCAGTGTTGCGTCAAGCGGAAGGCTGTTGGTCAAACCTGACACCAACAGGTTCGTAACGCTGTTTGTGATAATTTGCCACTCATAATTCAATGGAACTGTGCCAACTGCGCCGGCCGGCACGATCAGCGCGCCCCCGGGCGAGGCGCTCGCAATGGCGGGAGGCAGTGGCGCGAAGAGCGGCGGAATATTGGTTCCCGTCACGACATAGAGCGCCCCAATCTGGCCTGCGCTCAGCGCATTGGTGAAGAAAGCAACATCGCAAATTTCACCCGCGAACTGCCGCCCCACACCAGTAGGATTGTTAGTGTAGTTCGGATCGCCGCCAATCATCACGTCACTTGTGTTTCCAGGAATGGCGCTGGTTGGTGTTATGCCGCTGGGCGTTCCATTCGTGTCCAGCACTCCATCCACGTAGATCGAGACGAGATTACCCTCGTTAACTGCCACTGCTTGATGCCAATTGCCGTCGTTGTAGACTCCAATTGTCGAAATGTCTCCGGCTGCTGAGCCCGTGCCACCGGCGGCGTGATTGCCATTTCCGGCGTTGAATACCAGACGGCCATTGGTGTTTATGCTCAACTGCCAGGAATTGGTGCCGTGGCCCGCGATGGTTTGAACACGGTTGTCGCAGGGATTGCCCCGGAAGAGCGCCGTCACGGTGAAGTTGGCGTTCGAGCCGCTTGGATTGAATGCCGCCGCGTCGCCGGCGTCCGCGAAGCTGCTTACACCGCTAAACAATGTGACATTGCTTCCAGACAATCCATTGAAGGACGCGCCATTGGCATGAGACGGAGCGGGCATTACACCCGGCACCGTGCCAGGCGTATAAAGGCCGTTCGTTCCCGCGCTGCCATAATTAAACAGCAACGCCCAGGTATTTACTGAAGGCGCGGTGTAAGACGGCGCATCCATTCGGAGATAAATGACAGGATTGTCGTTGGTGACATCGTGAAAATAAGCCCCCGGGCCTCCGCTGACGCCGTCGCTGTAATGATTGGTAATGTCGCCGATCACGTTCGTGTATACGGCAAACTCATCCACGCCGCCTGATGATGACCGGATGCCGCCGTTACCGGAGCCAATGCTGAGCGGCGTCCAGGAATCCGGTACATACTTCCCAACGTCCGCCGTGGGACCCGCGACGGATGCGCCGTTGACCCAAAGCGTAAAGTTCGTGTTGGCATCACAAGTCACCACTACGTGATACCATTTACCGACAGCTTCTACCGGAGAACCGCCGGCAGTGCCGCCACTTTCCAGCTTGTCACCGTTATTGGCCGTGATGCCGCCATTCTCTGCGTTGTAGCCATACGGCACGAATGTTCCATTCGCCCAATTTAGCATGATGCCGTTATAGTTGACTTGACTGCCCAAAGCGCCGTCATTGAGGCCAACCGCCCCCGTTTGGGCCCAAATAGCCTCACCGGTAGGCGAATTGGTCGGGTAGAACCAACATTCAACCGAGAAGGGCGGATTTAGGGTCGTCAGGGGCGACGCGTGAGGAACATACAAGCCGTTTGTAAAACTGATAGTCGTCCCTGAGTTCCCGGTGCCGAATGTAAAGCCCACCGCCGAGTCACTGTCACCGTCCAAAGCGCCAGGGACCTGCCGGAGGATTCCACCATAATTACTCACCCAATCTGGATAATAGCCCGTTCCCAAAACGCCTAAACTGCCATAATTAAACTCGGTATCTCCCGCCGGGGCCGCTTCCGATTCATGCATCGGCCAATAACCCGCAGGATTCAAGCGCAGGATGTTTGTCGCATAAGCGCTGGTCGGAGCAGGAGGAACGCTAATGCTGGTGAAAAGGGAAACGGTACTGGTGACGACGCCGAAAGCGTTGCTGATGACCACATAGTACGTGCTGCTGCCCGGGTTGCCTGCAGTCGCCGTATAAGTTCCGCTCGTCGCCCCGGGAAGCTGCGTTCCGCCATTATACCATTGATACGAGTAAGGCGAAGGAGTGCTCGCGCTTATTCCGATCGAATAAATGTAAGACCGCCCCGAGACAACTGAAACCTGTGACGGCAGATTTTGTGTGATTTGCGGCGCATTGGTGTTGACGATGATCGTCACATAAAAGTTCGTTGATCCATACGCATTGTTCACCGTCAACTCCAGTTGATCGTTATTCCATACGCTGGGCACATTGCTGACAGTCAGCGTGGCGTTCAGGGGGAGGCCGTTGGTCGAGCCCGTTGCCAGATTCGTGCCTCCGCCGACGTCATACCATTGGTATGTCAATGGCACCGATCCTATGGCTATGACCGGAATTACCAGCGTTGCGCCGGGAGCAAGGACAATAGTATTCGTCGGTGGTTGAGAAAAGCCGGGAGGAACGCCTCCCGAACTGTATTGCGACCCAACCTGGCTGGCGCTCAACGCATAGTTATAAACCGCCATATCGTTGATAGCACCAATGAATTGGTTGGTATAGTTCACGCCGTCAGCCGTCCCCGCGCCGAATGACATCGGTTCCGGAGCTTCATACAGTCCCGATTTCGTTGGAATGGCCGTCGAGTTGACGAGAACGCCATCATAGTAAAGCGACAGCAAACCGTTGGCTTCATCGCAAACGCCTGCAACATGATGCCAATTCCCATCAATCGCGGGCGCAGAACCCGAGCTGACCGTATAAACGGTCCCCGCGGCGCTCCGAACGTAAAAACGATAATGTGTTTTCGTTGAATCAATGCCGAGGTTAAATTCATCGTCCACATTGTAAATTCCCTTGGCTGCGAGCGGCGCTCCTAATATCTGCGGATACTGGTTGTTATTGACAGCCTCGGCCCAGCATTCCACCGTGAACTCGGCGTTCGCGCCGTTGGTGGCGGCAAAGTCAATGCCTTGAATCTGGCCGGCGAATTCATTGATAACGGGTGTTGCGCCAAACAAGCCAAAGACCGCACAAGTCTCATTTGGGTCAGTAGTGCTGCTGTAACCTGGGCTGAAGCCAATTATGACGTTGGTGTAAAATCCATCGTTGCCGCCAGCATAGTCGTGGCAAAGCACGCCGTCGTTGCCGTTGCCGTTATCGGTGCTTTCGTTCAGCCGCCAATAACCGATGGGGCTGGCGGATAAAACCATCGACGGATAGGGCGCCGTCGGGGTCGCAATCACCGAGGCAGTCCAGACAGAACTGGTTGCCGAACCGTAGGAATTGCTCGCAACGCAATAATTCGTAATGGAGCCGACTTGCACGTTGGTCCACACCATAGTTGAACCTGTTGCCGCCGCGTCCAAAACGCTATTGGTGAACCAATAATAAGAAACCGGCTGGGCCCCCGCCGCCGTAACGGTAAAGATGGGATTGGCTCCGGCAAATAATGTGAACGGTTCCGTGTAAGGAACCGGAGTCTGGCTGAGGACCTTCGGCACAGCATAGGCCGTCAAGCCAGCCAATATACTTGTCACTGAGCCATATCCGTTGGCGGCGACCACATAATAGTAGCCGCTGTCATTGTCAACGGGGTTGGTGACCGTCAATTGCGCCGTTGCGGAACCCGCGTAATGCGCGTTGTCTGCCAATTTGCTCGCGCCGCTATAATTGGAAGCGGTGTTAAAATACCATTGGTAAGTCAACATTTGAGAGCCGTCGGCGGTCACGCCAAAGGAAATGGATGTGCCTGAGCCGCCGTTGATGGCCCTGCCGGTTTCCGGCTGGACGATGATAAAGGGCGCCACTTCGCAATTGCTGTAAAGCGTCTGTACCTGAACGGCGGTGAGCGCATTATTAAAGAATGCCACGTCGCAAATCTGCCCGGCAAAACATCGCCCCACACCCGCGGGGTTGTTCGTGTAGATCGGGTCCGAGCCGATGATTACGTCACTGGAATTCCCACGAATCATGTTCGTCGGCGTAATGCCTGCTGGCGTCCCGTTGGTGTCCAAAACTCCATCCACATAAATGGAGACAACGTTGGTTTGGTTGATGGCCACCACCTGGTGCCATCTACCGTCGTTATAAACACCAACCGTCTTGAGGTCCCCGGAAGACGGGCCGGTGCCGCCAGCCGCGTGATTGCCATTTCCGGCGTTAAAGACCAGGCAGCCGTTTGTGTTTATTCCCAGCTGCCAGGAATTGGTGCCATGTCCCACAATGGATTGATTGCGATTGTCGCAAGGATAGCCCCGGAACAGCGCGGTGACGGCGAAATTTGCATTTGACCCGGTTGGGTTGTACGCCGCCGCGTTTCCCGCGTCCCCAAAACTGCCGACGCCGCTCAAGGCCGCCAGGTTAGCTGCCACGCCGCCAAACGGAACACCGTTGGGATTCACGACCGGACCTGGCACCTTGCCAGGAAGTGTGCCTGGAGTGTAAACGCCGTTTCCGACCGCCACGCCATTGGTTACTCCATAATTCGCCAGAACCGGCCAGCTCGCAGCCGCCGGGGGCGAATAGGCAGCCGGCGCATCCATGCGCAAATAAATGACCGGTTTATCGTTGGTAACGTCATGGAAATAGGCCCCGGCGCCGCCATTAATACCGTCACTGTAATGTGTGCCAATATCACCAATCACATTGGTATAAACGGCAAATTCATCTATCGAGCCGGCACACGCGCGCGTCCCGCCTCTGCCGCCGCCGATGGTCAATGGCGTCCAATAATCCGGAGTATAGGCGCCAGGGCCATTGCCGGTTTCCATGTTGGCCAACGATACTCCGTTGCCGTTGATATAAAGATTGATATTCGTGTCGGCATCACATGTCACAACCAAATGATACCAATTGTTCGTGGGATAAGCTTGAGGGAAGCTGGTGTTCCCCGCAAAACCTGCTGAGAATTGTGCCCCGTCCAGGTTGAAAATTTGGAAACCTGTGTTGGTTCCATTCTCCCAGACCAACCGCATGCCAGCCAGGAAGCCGGCATTACCACCAGAAGTGCCGCCAAAATTCAGTCCTTCGTCGCCGCACTGTGCCCAAATATCCTCGCTCGCAGTATTTGTTGGAAGAAACCAACACTCGACCGAAAATGGCGGGTTCAACGTTGATAGAGGCGACATATGGGGAACATACAGGAAATTAGTATATGTCGCGGCCGCAGGCGACGCCCCGCGAGTAAAATTAACCGCCGTGTCAGTGTCGCCGACTATCGCCCCCGGAACTCCGCGCCTGATCGATGTTACCGGCCCCCCAACGCCCCAATCCGGGTAATAACCCTGGCCCAAAGGCCCCAGCGAACCGTAATTGGTTTCGATGTCCCCCGCCGCCGCCGATTCCACCTCGTGCATCGGCCAGTATCCAGCCGGATTAAGACTGGTGACCGCATTCGAGTAAGCCGATTGCCCCGCAAGACGCATCGTTGCCAGCAGCAAGAACGCCGGTGCCACTACAAATACGTTGACTAATTTCTTATTCAAAAGTTGTGCGGTGTAAGGTTCTCTTTTGAAATTGGGTAGCGCCATCGTAAATTATTTCGAATGAAAAAGAAAGCTTTTTTTCGCGTTCCGGTAAAAATAATGACACGGCCATACTCAAGGTGTCTTACGCATCATTTTATAACACCTGATGGCATTCCAGTATCATCCATTTGGACCACCCACCCGTTGTACTTTCAGGCAAATCAGGCAGTGCCGTAAATCATTGTCTCTTGATCGGTTATGCCGCCGGGCAACTCCACACTTGGATATCTATGCGGTCTATTGAACCTTTTTGAAATCCGCCACACAAAAGAAACGATGAACTGGACTTTCTATGAATTCATTGAAAACGTTTGCTCTGATTCTGGCTGCTACCGGTTCGGGTTTTGGCGCTGAAATCATGGTCTCCAGTCATCATCCGGCGAAGGAAGACACCTATACGATAACCTTAGTCATCCAGGTTCGAGACGTTCGGCGACAAGGAAAGTTGTCATTCCCACTCGAATTGTAATCTGCATCCCGCCATTGATCCGAATGACCCGGCTCAGTATCAGAAGCTCCGGGACAACATTCACAATTTTAAAGTACGGGACGTTATTCTGGCGGGATACCATTCACGTCAATAACACGAGCGACAAATATCTCTGGGTCCCGGCGCCCGATTTGGCGTTGGTCGTTTTGAAGAATTGAAACAATGTGTCATGATCCAGCCGGGCACCGTTACTTGTTTCGAAACAGCAATGGAACAAATTGAGCCAGATCGCGCCGCCAGACGCGATAGCTGTGTTGGCCGGGCAATTCCACCCATGTGAAGCGAACATCTTTGCTTTGAAGCCAATCGCAGAATCGTTGGTTGCCGGCCAGCAGATGGTCGTCATTGCCGCAACCAATCCACAGCAGCCGGATTCTCTTGTTCGCACCGGCATCGAGCGTGGGAAAGGTTGTCGAATAATTGGTTATCGTGCCGGAGCTAAACGCGCCAATCCAGGAAAACTCGTCTAGATGGTTCAATCCCACGCTGAGCGATTCCCTGCCGCCCATTGAAAGGCCCGCAATGGCGCGCGAGCGGCGGTCGTTGGAAACGTGGTACTCGCTTTGCACGGCGGGGATGACTTCGGTGAGAAGGGCTTCGGTGAATTTGTCCAAACTGCGCTGGCGGACGGCGTTACCAGGCGGCCCGTCGGGAGCCTTCAACACAGCCATATCGCCATAACCCAGCGGCATGACGACAATCATGGGTTTGGTCTGGCCGCGGGCGATGAGGTTGTCCAAAATGATGTTTGCGCGACCGGCTTCAGTCCAGGCCGTGGTATCGTCGCTGAAACCGTGCAACAAATACAAAACTGGATATCGTTTAGACGAAGCGGGTTTGTAACCCGGCGGCGTATAAACGATGTAGTCCCGCTGATCGCCGCAGACGGCTGACTTGTAAAAATGGCGGTGCAATTCTCCATGCGGCACGTCAGCCATTTGCCACGGCAAAGAATCCGGCCCGGGCACTTCCACCTGGCTAACGCTGTTCAGCAGGTTGTATTTCAGAAACGGGTTGGATGGATCAATCATGCGCACGCCGTCCACCTCGAAGGTATAAGTGTAAATATCCGGATCGAGGGCTTTGGTGGTGAAGGTCCAGACGCCACTGGCATCCTTGGTCATGGCAGAATCAGGCACGCCTTCGCAATGCAACTGCACTTCTCTCGCTTTGGGCGCGGACAAATTGAAAGTCACCGTGCCATCTGGATGAACTTCCGGCGATTCGACGGCGAGCGCGAGCGCGGGCATGGCGAAGAGAATAATGGCTGGGAGGATAGGTTTCATGCCAAAAAGACTACAACCGGGCGGGTGACGGGCGCAACAACGATACAAGGTTCCAAATCAGCAGCCTCAAGATTTGGAAGAACACGTCGGCTCCGAAGTTCTACAATTTTGGAATGCGGGCCGGGATGGGCTCGTTCGCTTTTAGGCGGCGAGCGGCCTCGCCGACCAGGCGCAGATACCAATCACTGGGCAGGCCGTCGTAGCCGACAAAGTGATGCTGCATAGGAGGTGAACTGGTCACTTTGAAGATGGCAGTGCCCTCGTCCACCTCGTCAAACATGGCTACATAGACAGTGTCAACATGCATCTCGGATAAGACATGAAACTGTTCCCAGAAGAACTCGCCGTCGCGACGCGGGATCGAACTCGTTCCCGGGTTCAGATGCTTCAAATTATCCCAACTAAAGCCCGGATAGACTACGGGTATCCAAAGAATTCCCCGGCGTTCGCACTCCCGTTTGTCTTTGGCCCAATAATACGTGGCTGCATGTTCGATACCCCCGTCATCCGTGACAGAGTTGCCAATATTCCATGGGCAATACGCGCCGAAGCGCGAATAGAACTTCTGCCAGTCGGGATCGGGATTGTTCCGCCATGCCCAGTCGCCGCCTCCAACCAGGAAGGCCGAGTATCGGCCTGAAGCGCCGAAAAAATCAATTAGCCTCTCGGCCAAATCGGCGGACATTGGATTGTGAGGATCGTCGAAATAGAAGCCCCAAATTTGAACCACAGGTTTGCCGGCCTGGTGCAAGTAACGCGGATCCCCGGTGACTTTTTCATCCACCATCTTTTTCCAGTCGGTCGTTAGTACGTCGAAAATTCGGTCCGTCGGCATGCCCGCAATATCATACGAAAGCGCCCAGACCCGGCCGGTTTGGGTAGCGGCGACCCGGACATTTTTGAGGACTTGCAGCCGCGATGGATAACGGTTCGAAATCGGGCCGCCGGGCAAATCCACCAGGAAATGTTGCAGCCAGGCGCCATCAATGCCATAGTCGCGCATCCACTCGAAATGGCGGAGGACAGTTCGGGAATTGACGGAACTGAAGAGCTCGGCCGGCTTGCCGTCAGGATAAGTAAAGCCGGGCGCCGGATAACGCTCCGCGGCCGAATAATCAGTCATATCCGGCCACATCTCAAATGTCAGCAGCTCTGGCGCAATACGCTCCGGATCGGAACTCCAATGGACCCAGCCAGACCTGGAACCGTCAGACGGACAGCGAAACCACCCCTGGTAACCACACATCACTTTACCTTGCAATGACGATGCGTCCACAACCGCGGCAGCGTATGGTTGACTATTTGTTTGCGCTGGCAGGTCAGCCGCGGTTGCCGAAGCCGAAGCAATGGCGATGAATAGCACCATGAGGCAATTTCGTAGAGCACCCGTGAGAAAATAGTTCCAGGCGCTCCTGCGAAGCCACCAGTGGAAACCAATGGATGGAATTTCAGTCGGCTTGGGCGGCATATCAGTCAGGGAGTAAAAAAGTAACGTGTCAGGTGAAAGAAAATCGGTGCGGCGAAGCACAATGAATCAATCCGGTCCATCACTCCACCGTGACCGTGAATCAGGTTTCCGTAGTCCTTTACTCCGCGGTCGCGCTTGATGGCGGACATAACCAGGCCGCCGCCAAAGCCCATCAATGTAATGGCCAGTGACATTTCAGCCGATTGAAGCGGCGTAAACGGCGTGGCCCACCAAAGACCGGCGCCGATCAATGTAGCGCTGGCGACGCCGCCAACGAACCCCTCCCACGTCTTGCTCGGGCTCACCGTTGGCGCGATTTTATGGCGGCCCAAAGTTTTGCCCCAAACGTATTGAAGCACATCGCTTATCTGGGCGACCAAAACAAAATAAAACATCAGATTGGCGTTCCGGCCCGAGTAGCCGGGAATGTCTAAAGTCAACAATGCCGGGATATGGCTCACGCAGTAGACACAGATCATCAGGCCCCACTGAATCTTTGCAGTCCGTTCCAGAAAATGTTCACAATCGCCTGAAATGGCGCTGCGAATAGGGATCAGCAAAAATGCATAGACGGGAATAAAAATCGAAAATAGCCCATACCATTTGATGGCGATCAGATAATATTGAATCGGCAGGACAGTGAAAAATATCCAGAACAGGGACCGATGATCGCCCGCGCGCGTCGGAGTCAGGGTAATAAATTCCCTAAGCGCAAGGAACGACGCCAGCCCGAACAGGATGATTGAGCCAAGTGTGCCTGTGGCTACTGCCACACAGAAAATGGCGAACATCACCCACCATGCCAGCGTCCGGGCATTCAGATTTTTGATCGTCGCTTTGCCGGCGTCGGTTTTGACGCGGCGGGACAAAATCCATCCTGTCACCGACGAAATGATCAGGATCGCGAGCACACCGCCGACCAGCGACAGAGTCTGTTTGTCAAATATCAGATGCATGATGTTGAAGGGCCTTGACCGCTGCCTGGGCGCGATTGAGAAAGGCGGTTTTCTCCTCGCCCGATTCCAATTTTATTGGAGGACCAAAGCTCACGCTGCCCAGTAACGGTACCGGCAGAAAGTCCCCTTTTGGCAGAATACGATTCAGGTTTTCGACCAGGACGGGAACAAATTCGATGTGGGGGCAATCTTTGGCCAGGTGAAACAGGCCTCCTTTGAACGGTCCGACTTCTGTTCCCGATTGGCGAGTGCCTTCGGGAAAAATAATCAGAGAATGGTTTTCGCCCAGGGCAGTGCGCATGTCGGTCAATGGGTTATCATGTGCGGTCGGCTTTTTGCGTTCGATCAAAATTGCATTAAAAACTTTGTTCGCCACGTACCGGCGCAATTTGTTTTTTGTCCAGTAATCGCGCGCAGCGACAGGGCGGGTCAGAAGGCGAATGTGCGGCGGCAATGAAGCCCAAATGACCAAAGCATCGAGATGGCTTGTGTGATTGGCAAAATAGACCCGCTGGCGATTATCCGGCGCGTTGCCGACCCAGCGTGCATTGGCCCCGGTGACGATCCTGGCAACCGCGGCAAACATCGATTTCATGGTGTGGATTCCATGGCGCGCGCAACACGGCCACAACGGCAAAAAATGGAAATACCCATCTGAAAGCCAAGTTTGGCACGGAGCAGAATGTTGGCAATTTAAAACATTGCCTTATGAGTGTTTGTCGTTTGCTGGGAAAAATAAATAAATTGAAAAAGCAGGTTTTTCGGATGAACCTATAGGCCGATGACAGATTCTGTTTCGAAGCAAGGTGCAGTGGTTCAAGGGCAGGTTCCCGCGGAGCCTCACTTTTCTCTGGTCAGGTTTATCCTTGGCAAATCCGTTTGGATGACAATGCTCACGCTCGTTTTGGTCTTCCTCCAGGCGTGGGCCGCGCCGCGATTTTACAGGCCGGACCGGACGGCGGGATTTTATGTCGGTCTCCTGGAAGGAGCGTTAATGCCGGCGGCGTTGCCGGGCTTGCTTGCGGGTCATGATTTGCCCATTTATGCGCCCAATAATTCCGGACGTCCTTACAACATCGGCTACATTTTCGGCATCAACGCGTGCGGCACACTCTTCTTCGGCGTCGCGTTTTGGCGTCCGCGCGGAGTCAGGTTCAAACGTTGAGGCGGAGCTTACAAAATCCAAGTTTCAAGCACCAACATCCAGAGAAGCTTGGGATTTGGATGTTTCTTCAATACGGCCAATCGGCGTAAATCTCCATCACCTTCAGCGGTCCGCCGCCCCAATAACGGTTCGGTGCGAACGTGAATTGGCGGGGTTCCGCTTCGTAAATCAGTTTTACGGGCTGTTCGGGAATGTTCGGGTCGTAAGCGTCAAATTCAACGGCATTCGCCGATTCAGTGAATCCAAACAAAACGATGCCGTGATTGATGGTGATTTTGGGAAAGCGAAACAAATGCACCAGGGTCAGCCCGCGTTTGGGCAGGGAGGCTTTCAACTTTTTAACCATCATTTTGCGATACCATGTTGGTACTGGAAAAATCATCCGCCAATGACTGCGCAAGAAATAGGATTCCCACGGCTTGCCGCAATGTGCTTTGAGCAGGGGCTCATGAGAGCGGCTGAAAGCGCGCAGACCGTCAAAGCCCGGGATGACAATTCGTTCTGATTCCAGACATCGTCGGCGCACATTGCGCCGGACGATTTGCTTGATCAGGTTCCGATACGTGCCTTCATCGGCAGGCGGCAAGTCCGGATCGAAACGGGCATGATAGAAGAATTGCCGCGCGGCGCGGACCATGACGAAACAGCGGTGATAATAGGTCGGCGGCGGATCAGAGTTGCAAACGGTCATTGCGCCGGTGACGGCATCAAAGTTGTATTTCCAGACTAATTCATGAGGATAGGCAAACGTGTCGCGTTCAAATTGAAAGGCACGAACAGAATTGGCAGTCGCCTCGGTCATTTTGAGCCACTTGAGCCATTACCGCTTAATGAAAGTTCCGCCGACAACACTTTGGCATCTTCGACAAACGCGGAAACCTGCGCCTGAATAATCGAATCCAATTGGCCTGTGATGGCCGCTTCAATGCGCAGTGTTTGGCCGGGACGCACCGCGCCCAGGATTTTCACGCCGCGCAAGGCGGCAAGTTTTAGCTTCGGCCAGCGCGGATTGGCCGGGTCCTCCTGGGCAACCATCCCCGCCACTTGTGCGGCGGCTTCCATCAGCAGAACCCCAGGCAGAATCGGTTCGCCCGGCATGTGTCCACGCAGATAATATTCATCACCGCGGACGCGGTATTCGCCGACGCCTTTTTTGCCAGGCGTGAGGCTGAGCATGCGATCCACAAACCGGAATTCCGGGCCGTGAGGCAGCGATTTCATGGCCAATTCGAGAATGTCGGCTGGGGCGCTCTGAGGTTTGCTCATGGGTTCAACGGTGTGACCACGGTGTAACCCGGCGGAACCGCAGTTTCAAACAATTTCGGATCCATTTGTTGATTAAAAACAACGTTGATAAAATCATTCCTGAGTGTCGAGCCATCGGAGAAATTCATCTGCGAGTCGGCGATGACATAATCGTTTGTGTGAAAGCCCATGACTACCGCGCCGATAAACTGCCGGGCGGACGGGCTCTTCGGTTGGAGCGTCATTTGCAGGACCGAATTGGTGATGGCGGCCGATAAAAGCTTGAAACGTTCTTCCAGCGCCGCGCGACTGTGCGGAATGCTTACATCCATCAAAGCCATGGCGTCCTTGAGCGGACCGGGTGGAATTTTATCCAGCGCATAAACCTCCGCGCGTTTAAAACGCGGATAAAGAATAAGAAGTTCGTTCGGATTTCGGATTACAATGGTTTGGGGCGGTTGGCCGAGTTCCCAGCGGAATTTGCCCGGCTCGACCCAAACTTTGCCGCTCGATTTGAGAGGCATAGCAAGCGCCATGAGGGTACGGGTTTGGATAAAATCGGCAGACCACGTCTGCATGTTTGTCTGGGCCGCAAACCATTTGTTGAATTGTGCTTCGTAGTCATCCGCTTGAACGACGGCAGGGGCCAGGCAGAGGAGGAGCAAGAGGCAGCAGCATAATAGTCTAACTAAAATCCGTCGGTCCCGACTTCGTTGGACAGGCCGAAAGACAAGCAAGACCGGATGAAAAAGCCGTGAATTAGTTAGAGCGGACTGACGTCCGCTGCCACACATTTTGCCTCCTTTGGCCAAATAGGCGTAAATTGATACCATTGTTCTATATTATTGCGTATTTCGGGCTCAAACGCACGCAGGATTTGCTGGGTCAATTCGCCGCGCGCTTCATGGCTCCCGAGCGATTTCCGGTCATAGGCAAATTCCGGCAGGACCTTGATGGCAAAACCTTCAGGCCGTCTCACAATGGTCACTCCTATGAGTGCACAGCCCGATGCCCGTGCCAACTCCGCCGCCGCGGGCGATGCTTCAAAAGGTCGTCCAAAAAATGTTACGGAAACTCCCGCCCCGCGTTCCGGAGGCCGATCGAGGGACAATGCCAGGTCCGCTCCCGACTGTAGCCGTTTGATGACTTCGACAAACGCAAAATCACCTTCGCCGATAATCAATGTGTCCACACCGTAACGCGCGCGAGCGGCGTTGCGCAATTCTGTCAGGCCGTCGTCGGGTTCGGCCAGTGATAGAACTGTGAGTGGAATACCCAATTGTTTGAGCAACAAACCGCCATGCTCCCAGTTACCCAGGTGCAATGTGATGAAAAGAGCGCCGCGCCCTCGTCGTCGGGCTGCGTGAATGATTTCCAATTCGCCGTCGTTGGTCAGCCAATTTGTCACGTTTTCACCGGATTCGACGCGCCATAAGTCAATGAGCTTGGCCGCAAAATTGCCGTGGGCGGCGCGTGCGGCCTGTCTCGCCGCCGCGCGATCTCCGTTAAAGAGAGGAATAAAGTTTTCGAGAACGATGTCCGCCCGGCGCGGCTGGGCCCGCAAATAAATAGCGGCAGCCGAGCGCGCAATTGTTTTTAAGAGACCGGCCGGAAGTGTTCGCGCGGCCATAAGGCCGAACCGCCAGAAACCGCCGCGATAAAATCCGGGCCTGGAATTTGCGGTTTTAATAACGGGCTCAGGCATGGTTCTTTTTGCTCTCCTGAAAGCGTCTGATTAAAAGCCACCATGACGGCAACAGAAAGACTGAGATGAGCATATTGGCGCCGATGCCCACGGCGCAAACCCGGCCCAGACTGGCCATACCCGGATTGCTGGACATGCCGAGCGAACCGAATCCGGTCACCGCCGTGGCGCCGCAAAGCATCAAGGCCCGGCCGACGGAGTGCCGGACCGTGGCCAGATCACCGCCATGCCGGCGCAAAGCCAATTGAATAAAAATGGTGTAGTCCACGCCCGTGCCCAATATGAGCGGCGCCGCCATCATGTTCATCAGATTCCACGTCCAGCCTGTGAGGGCCATTGTGGCGAGCAGGCACAATCCGCTCATGCACAAGACTGCTGCCCCCAAAATGATTTCCGTGGGACGCCGGAAAGCGAACCAGAGCGAAGCCAGTACGAGCATGACCATGGGCGCCACCAGCCGCCACATATTGGATTCCACGCGTTTCAATGTCGTGCTGCCCAGCAATTCCCAACTCGACAACAATGCGCCTTTGTCGGCAAGGCGATGCGATAAATCCGAGAGAGCTGCCATCTTTGCCTTATGCGGCGGCGGAGATACCAGCCCCGCTATAAGAAAACCATTGGTAGTCCGGGATATAAACCTGCCGAGCAGCCATTGGCTGAGGCTGTTTGTGGGCCAGACGGTTTCAGTTGCCGCACTGGCGCTGTCGCGCTGCCATTCGCGCGTCACTTCTCCCAGCAGGAGGGTCGCGTTGGTGTTAAACCCGGCGTTCAGGGCCTCTTCGCGCAAGAGCGGCCCTCGTTGTCCCAGCACAGCAGCTTCCGGGCGATTGGCCTGCTGAAATTCCGGGCGCGGCCAAAAGGTAGTGGGGAGCAAAAAATATCCGATAAGTTGGTTCGTCCGCGCTTGATTCAATATTTCATTGGCCTGACTGAGCCGGTCGTAGACCTCTGTTTCATTCTGGCCGGAAACAATCAGCCAGAATGGCTGCGCCGGCAGCCCCAACTGTTGTGTCATCTTGTCCAGGGCCTTTTGCGCGGGGCTATTTTGCGGATGCAGCGCATCGGCTGTGTGGTCCAGTGCGGGAATACGCCAGCACAGGATTCCAATGGCCCCCAGCACAATCAAAGCGGTCACGAGAAGGGCAGGGCGGGCGCTAAAGGCCTTTGCCGTCCCGGTCATGGGCGGTTCGTGTGGCGCAACGAAATAATGCCAAAGATGAAATTTTGGCTGGTTGGGCCGAGGCTGGCCCCGTTCCCGGAAAAGCGGCGGCAAATAAATCATGACCATGACCCACGCTGAGAGGCCGATCCCGATGGCCACGAGCGTGCCGAGTTGGCCCAGGCCCGGCAATCCACCAAGGTTCAGCACCAGGAATGCGCTCATCGTCGTGATGGCCGCCCACAGGATGCTCGGCGCGATGGCGCGGCGAATTTCCTGCACGGTCATTTGTGGGTGAGCCAAAGCTTCCTGATAATGGACCACCGCGTAATCCACCGCCAACCCGAGCAGCACTGCGGCGAATCCCAGGCTGACCAGGTTGATCGAGCCGAGCATCAGGCCGCCCAGCGCCAGGGTGCATGCTAAAATCAGCCCCAACAACGCCAGCAGCCACAACATGGGACGCCACCGCCGGTGCATGAGATAAAATAGAATGGCGATGATGGTCGACGTGGCGCCGACGGAATGGCTCATATCATGTTGCATGCTCGTAGCGATTTCGACGACAAACACAGGCCGGCCCGTGTACGCCACAGTGACATCCTTCCATAAATCGCTTGAATCTGAGGGACTCGCAGGTTTGGAAACCTGCGATACAGCAGACTTGGAAGTCTGCGCTACAACGCCATAAATCGCATTTAACCAGCTTTCACATTTTTTGTAGCTGGATAAATTCACGGCGGATTCCACGTAAAGCACGCGATATTTTCCGTCCGCCGAGGCAAACATCTGTTGATTTTGGCCGCTGGAAAAATTCGCCACACTTGAAATCGCCGGCAGGGACATCAGATCGTAAGGATCATATTGAAGCCGGCCCAAATCCATTGGCGACATCGAAGTCGCGAGGGCATCCTTGGTTTGCTGCAAAACATTCGTGAGATTATCCGGCGCCAAACGCTCTTTTAGCGCGGTGAAGTCGGGCGGCGGCTGATTAAACCAAAGCCATCCGAGCATTTCGCCCAATTGCTCCGGATGTTCCATCCAGGGTGGTTGCCAGGTGACTTCGCTGACCAGATTCGTGTGCTCCCGCAGCGCCGACGCCAGCTCTTTGGCGGCGCCGAGCGCCTCGTCAGAGGTCGGCGCATCAATCGTGATAACGAGCTCTTCCGCCTTCGTGAAATGCTCTTCGTAGAGCTTGAGCCCTTGAACGGTCGGCTCGTCGGGTGGCAGCAAATCGAGAACGTCCGCGTCAAATCGCAGCCGCCAGAAACCAAGGGCGACCGCGACGAGAAGAAATACCCACCACCAGCGTTTGAGGAAGGCCCTCACGATGAAACAAAGCCCTCCAGAATTTCACCGGTTTTGACATTTTCCAGCCGCCAATTGCCATTGCCCTCCTGCTCGAAATGGAGCGAGTTGGGAAGGCGTTCCCCGGCGAGGGCCGCGGCCAGGTAAAGCCAAATCGTGCGGCTGGGCGCGGGCCGGCGGCCTTGATACGCCTTTCCCATTTGCGGGAAGCGCAGTTGCCAATGCTTTCGGTCCAGTTGCGCGGTCACCATAGTCAATGGCGTCTTGCTAAATTCCACGAAAGAGCTGCCGTCTTGCGTGGCGATCACGATGTCTCCGCCGAATTGCGGCGCGCCTTTCTTTGGCGTCCAAAGCGCCTGGCCTTGTTGAACGTGCCAGTTTGGACCGGAAATAGTGACCAGATTCCCGTGGGGAGTTGAGACGCAGCCGCAAAAAAACAGCACAAGGACAGGGGAAATCGCGATGGCCAAAATGGCGTGTTTAAACCTCATATTCTCCAGCTAGTTTTGCGCAAGAATGGCGTCGGGTCAATTGCTTCATTCACAGAGTTGAATAACGAAGACGCGAAGACACAAAGTTTCAGACACAATAAACAGAACGGTCGCGCGAAGCCGGGGAGAGCCGCGAAGGCGATGGCATCACACATTTTCGGAAAAAATGAACAGAATGGTCGCTCGATGAGCGCCATCACATTTCCCCGGTCGGACGATTTGCGGTGATAACCCCGAGCAAACACTCTCCTTATTGATAAACTTGTCGTCCCTTCAGGACGGGCCGAAAATTTGGGGGGTGGTTTCCAGACACCCCGTGTCTGGCTACTTTCCAGTTGTGCCGCTGGCACGAGCTTTCAGATGGATTCGCGGTTTTAATCTGCGCGAATCTGCGAATCTATCTAATGCCCACCGTTTGACGGCACGGCAGGTGGGGCGACTTTTCCCAGCAGCGGCACGAGCATTGTTGCGATGGCGAGGCTGATGCCGATGACGAGAAAGGTGTCGGCGAAGGTTTGGACCTGGGCTTCGCGATACGTCAAATTCCACAATTCTGTCAGCGCGGCGGCGTGGCCATGAATCGTGTCGCCGGTTGTGGCGGTAAATCGGGCACTATAATGGGCGAGCATTTCGTTCATGGCAACGTTCGTGGAATTCAGATGTTCGGCCAATCGCAGGAAATGCAGATTTGTTCGGTCGTTCAAAATGGTCGCGCAGGCGGCGATGCCGATGGCCCCCCCGAGATTCCGCATCATGTTGAACAGTCCGCTGGCGTATTTGAGTCTGGCGGGCGGCAGACTGCCCAAGCCAAGGTTCACGGCGGGGGCGACGACAAAGACCTGGGGAAAGCCACGTAGAATCTGCGGCAGAAACAGTTCAGCGTCGCTCCAATCGTGCGTGATGAAGCTGAAATTCCACATGGAGAACGAAAACATCGCCAGGCCAAACATCATAAGCCACCGTGTGTCGAACCTTTTTGCGAGTGTGATGTAAACGGGAATACCGGCGAGTGATGCCGCGCCCGTTGATGCGACGGCCATGCCAATCTGCCATGCGCTGTATCCGCGTACATAGCCGAGAAATAGAGGCGTCAGAAAAATAGTCGCGAAGATTCCCACACCGGTCATGAATGACAGGATGCAGCCGACCAGAAAGTTCCGGTTGCGCAGGGCACGAAGGTCAACGACGGGATTTGCGTAAGTCAGGCTGCGGATGATAAAGAAAATTCCAGCGGTGGCGGCGACAATTGAAAGAGTCTTGATGGTCGCGTCGTCAAACCAATTCCAGCGGGCGCCTTCTTCGAGGACGTATTCCAGGCATCCGAGTGCGACGGCCATAAATGCAATACCCGGATAATCCGCGCCCTTCAGCAGTGATAAATCGGGTTTATCAATTTTAACCAGGAAGGGCGTTAAGACGGCTACAAGGGCGCCGGGCAAAAGATTGATATAAAAAAGCCAGCGCCAATTGAGAGTATCGGTGATCCAGCCGCCGACGACCGGCCCGAGCGTGGGAGCGACGGAAGCGATCGTTCCAATGACGGCGGCTGAATAAACGCGGCGCGTTCCCTGAAAAAAATGAAACGACGAGGTAAAGACCGTCGGAATCATCGAAGCGCCCAGGAGGCCCTGGAGGGCTCGGAAGACGATCATACTTTCGATGTTCCAGGCAAGGCCGCACAGCAGGCTCGTCAGCGTAAAGCCAATGGCCGACGCGGTGAACAGCCAGCGAGTCGAAAACACGCGCGTGAGCCAGCCGGAAAGGGGGATCACGATAATTTCCGCGATCAAATACGCTGTTTGTACCCAACTGATTTGATCCTGAGCCGCGGACAATCCACCACCGATTTCCTGGAGCGACGAGGCGACGATTTGAATGTCCAGCAATGCCATGAACATGCCGACACACATTACGACAAAAGGCAAAATGTCGCGGAAACGCACAGGCGATTGGGCGGGGGCACTCATGAGCCGGAGTCGCGCGTATTCACTTTTGCCGTAACGGAAAGACCGGGGCGCAATTGACCGAGCGTTGCGGATTCATCGTCGAGCATGATCCGAACAGGAACTCGTTGAACAATTTTTGTAAAGTTGCCCGTCGCGTTTTCGGGAGGCAAAACGCTGAATTGCGCGCCGGTGGCTGGAGCAATGCTGACGACGTGGCCATGGAAGTTATTTTCCCCGAGCAAATCGATTTCGACTGTGACGGGCGCACCCGGCCGAATATGGGCGAGCTGGTTTTCTTTGAAGTTGGCGTCAATCCATAGGCCGTGCGATGGCACCAGCGCGATCAGTTGTGTGCCGACCGTTGCGTACGCGCCGAGTTGTGCGCTGCGATTCCCCACTGTGCCGTCTATCGGCGCGCGCAATTCCGTGTAGCTCAAATTGAGTTCAGCCATATCGCGGCCCGCAATAGCCGCGTCCAACGCAGCTTGCGTTTGCTCTTTTTGAGTGGCAATGACATCCAGCTCCCGTTGCGCCGCTGTTAGCGCAGCCCGGCATTTTTGGCCATCCGCAATCGCTTTTTTGTAGTCCGCATCAGCTTTTTCGAAACTTTCGACGGATGTGGCCCCTTTTGCAGCCATTGATTTATATCTGGCCTCGTCATCACCGGCTCGAACGACTTCGGCGTCGGCCGCTGCGATGTCCGCCTGAGCCTGGGCGATGACGGCTTCCTGGAGATGCCGTTGTGCGTCGAGATTGGTCAAAGTCGCTCTTTGTGTTTCGACCGTGGCCACGGCTTTTGCCAGCGCGGCGCGGTAGTCGCGGTCGTCCAATTTAATTAACAAATCCCCGGCATGAACCTGTTGATTGTCGGTGACGGCAAGCCGGGCAATGAACCCGTCAACCTTTGGCGCGATGACGGTAACGTCGCCGCCGACATAGGCGTCATCGGTGCTTTGGATGAAACGGCCTGTAGTCCACCAATAACGGGCGAACGTCAAAACGCTCAATCCCGCGATAACAATCAACGTGACAAGCGCGACCTTTTTCCTGGATAGTTTGCGATTTTGTTTTAGAGCGACTAGATCAGTTTGGGCGTCAGTCTCGAAAGGGCCTCGGCTATCGGCGCGCCCGGGCGGGATTTCTAAAAGTCGGGACGAATCAGCGCGCGCGATATTGTTATTGTGAGTGGTCGCATGCATGTATATACAAGTATAAGGTTAAAAAATTAAGCGCGTTCGCCGTATTCGGCGACTTTTGGCAATGAGTCGATGAGGGAATCCCAAATCCCGGCCGGCAATGCCTTTTTGATTCTCGCCTGCGCTCTCTCCCATGCCGGGCGGCCGCGCTCAAGTTGCTGCTGCCCGGCCGGGGCCAAAGCAATCCATTTTTCGCGCCGATCTTTGCCTTTTTCGTGCTGAAGCCAGGCCTTGTGAAAGAGAGGCTTTAGCGTGCGGGCAATCGTGGTTTCGTCTATATCCAAAAGGACACCGAGATCCTGCTGGCGCGCAGAACCGATTTTTCCCAGGGCTCTCAATACATGATATTGTGTCGCTCCAGTGAATCCGACGTTCCGGAATTCCTCTTCATAGACGCGAGTGACAGCGCGGCTGGCGCGGCGCAGATTAGCACAAAAGCACGGGGTGCTTAACGGTTTTGCCAGGCTTATATTGGACGACGTTCGCGCATTCATATTAAATGCATATACATCTATTGGTCGGCACTGTCAAGAAGAAGTTTCGAGTTCAATTTAGCGCCATAATGCCGCGACATCATGCGATTATCCCGCCACCGATGCCAGTCCGGTTATACTTGTGTCAAACCGCCGTCAACAGCCAGGTCAATGCCCGTGATGAAGCTGCTATCGTCAGATGCAAGGAACAGAATCGCCGGCGCGATTTCCTCGGCGCGGCCCATTCGTCCAAGCGGAATCATTTGCGCAAATTGCGCTTTCAAAGCATCGGCCTCCGCCTGCGTCTTAAATTGACTTTCGATAATCGGGGTGTCTATGGGGCCGGGACTCATTGTGTTGACACGAATGCCACGGCCCTTGAAGTCAGCAGCCCAACTTCTGGCGAAGGACCGCATGGCTGCTTTCGTGGCCGAGTAAGTCACGTAAAATGGAATGCCCTTAACGCTGGCTACCGACGAAACCAAAACGATGGAACCTCCGTTCCTCAATAGCGGCAGCGCCTTTTGCACAGTGAAAAAACTCCCGCGAGCGTTAATATTGAACGTTCTGTCGTAATGTTCCGGCGTCACATCTTTGGTCGTCACGGTTTCCACGATGGCCGCATTGGCAACGACGATGTCCAGCGCGCCCTTTTCCGATTTGACGGCAGCATAGAGGTTGTCCAGATCACTCAATTTGGCTACGTCTCCCTGAACCGCTGTGACATTTTTACCGATTTCAGTTTTCGCTTTGTCCAATTCGGCCTGGCGACGGCCCGTAATAAAGACGTAAGCGCCCTCCTGGACAAATAGTTTGGCCGTGGCCAGTCCGATACCACTGCTTCCGCCTGTAATAACCGCAATTTTTCCTGTCAATTTTTGTCTGTTGTTAGTGCTCATATGTTTCTCCTTTTCTTCCGACGTTGTAGTTCGTTTAAAAGCGCACCGTGGCTCCTCCATGAAAAACGGCAATGTTCCGTTCCCGGCTATGTGCTGCGCCGGCAATTTCATTTCCATCCAATAGTCCCGGATTGTTGAGGTAATCGTACTGGACAGCCGCGTAAATGCTCCATTGGCCGCATGCAGGACGAATAAAGCCAAGTGGTACTGTCACCTTGAACGTAGTGGCCAGCAGCGCCATGTCGGTGCCGCCGCCGGAACCATCTTTCTGCTGGTAGAAATTTTTTCCGGGTATGATGAGGTAGCTCGGCAATTCCAATTTTAACGGCAAGGTTGGGAATGTATATGTTGGATCCATCCCTGCCACGCCATAATAGCTGCTTTGCGATTCCGCCGGGACCAGGACCACGGTGATTTTTTCGTGGAGTTCATCAAAAAATTCGACGTACGGGTTGAATGAGAAATTCTTGAGGAAATGATCGTGATAGGTTAGTCGCGGGTCCCATGCCCAACACGTTTCAAAACTCTCTGTTTGGCTTTTAAAGGCGGTGAATGGCGATTCCAGAGTCCAATCATTCAGAAACTTCACATTCGGCCCGATTGTGAAATCGATTTCGTTCCAATGCCCCGGTTGCACGCCGGAACGCACGGTGTCGATGTCGTTCCACACAGCGGTGGTGACGTATCCTTCGTTAATGAATGCATTTGTGGCGGCCGGTTTGTATAAGGTCCAATCCAAACGGACCAGCGGTTGAAAAATAAGGCCCTTGTTTTGGAGATTGATTCCGCGCGGAGTGAGGTGATAATCGGCAAACTCAAGGTTGACCAAACCGTGCACAAAGTCTTCTGGAAATGCCTGTTTCTGTAAGAAGGCGTTAATATCTGACAAAGCTCCCAGTTGCTTTACCGCGGCAGTGGCATGGCCGAGTGCGAGAAAAGCTGCCAACGCATTGATTAATATGAACCTTCGTATTCGCATGTTTCCGTACGGGCGAGAGACGGTGGCGGCCCTGGCTCGAACCACCGCGGACAGTGCGGCACGATTCGCGTGTCTCAGAACTTTTCACACCATCTCCCGCCATAAAATTAATTAACGACCTGTGCCGCCTTCCAAAGGGCCGGCTTTTTTGATGTTCGCCGGAGCATCGCCGGCATTTTCGGCGAAATTCTTCTCGAACATCCCCGCCAGTTCGCGAGCTTTGGCGTCATAGGCATTCTTATCCGTCCAGGTATTGCGCGGGTTCAGAATGTCTTTCGGCACGCCCGGACAGGATTCCGGGACAGCCATTCCGAAAACAGGGTCCTGAGTCGTCGGCACGTTCTTTAAAGAGCCAGAAAGAACGGCTTTAACCATGGCGCGAGTGAATCCGAGTTTGATGCGTTGGCCGGTGCCGTACGCGCCGCCGCTCCAGCCGGTGACAGGTCCCAATAAGTGCGGCCTAAATTTTCCAGTCCCAGGTGTTTTAAACCGTTTTGACGAACGGGGGCTTCGGATGCGTAAAATTTCATAGTTCAGTTTTTTATTGTTGCTATTTCGATATAATCATCTTC
>Ga0335073_10002984_pt1 | contig 23402 bp, 15 predicted proteins | sample Lox_Sample_22_FD_207093 | JGI IMG/M metagenome (GOLD analysis project Ga0335073, IMG submission 207093) | Soil microbial communities from Loxahatchee National Wildlife Refuge, Florida, United States - Lox_Sample_2.2 | ecosystem: Environmental > Terrestrial > Soil > Wetlands | place: USA... | reverse complement strand
TTTCCGCAGATGCGCGCCGCCGGGGACGCCGTGGGTGAACCACGACGCGAACTGCTTCATTTTGCCGACGGCGTCGGGCAGTTCTTCTTCGATCAGCATCTGGAAGTACGTGCGGATCATCTGATAGCGGTCGAGTTCGGACGGTTGGTTGTAGGGAAGTGCGCCAGGCGCGCAGGCGCTATCGGCAGGCTGCACAGATCCTTGGTCACGGAAGAGCGGCTCCTCCGGATGACAAGACGAGTTCAGGTTTTCAGAGGCTGAAGCCGCGGCTGTCGAGCTTCGCTCGATCTCACAGCCCGGGGCGCGTGTCCCCACAGAATCAGTTCTCATCCCTGCGCAATATTGCTCGATCTGGCGAAAGATCCAGGGATTCGACGGGGCGGTGCGGCCAATCATGACGGCATCGCAGCCGGTTTCGGAGACCATGGCGCAGGCGTCTTCGGGAGAGCGGATGTCGCCGTTACCGATGACGGGAATCTTGACGGCGTCTTTGACGGCCGCGATCCACTCCCAGCGCGCGTTGCCGCTATAACCCATTTCGCGGGTGCGGGCGTGGAGAGCGACGGCGGCCAGGCCGCAGTTTTCGGCCATGCGGGCTAGTTCGACGCAGACGATTTCTCCGTCGTTCCATCCGGCCCGGAATTTCACGGTGAACGGAATCTTCACGGCGGCGCGGACGGATTCGAAGATGCGTCCGATGGCGGGAAGATCACGCAGCAGGCCGGAGCCTCCGTTGCACTTGACGACTTTCTTGGCAGGGCAACCGAGGTTGAGGTCAACGAGATCGAAGCCGAGGCCTTCGACCATGCGGGCGGCTTCGGCCATGACCTTGGGATCGCTGCCGAACAGTTGCGCCGAGATGGGGTGCTCGTCGTCGTAGAAGTGAAGATAACGCCTGGCTTTCTGATCTTTCTTGCGCAGGACGCCGTCGGCCGAGGTGAACTCGGTCATGATGAGGCCGCATCCCCCGAGGTTGCGGATGAATCGGCGAAAGACGGTGTCGGTGACGCCAGCCATCGGAGCCAGGACAGTAGCAGGGGAGACAGTAACGGTGCCGATGGAAAGGCGCGCGGGTACGATCTTCGGGGACGAGTTTTTGCGGGCGAGGGCGCCCGCGCCACATGGAACGTTCGACTTGTCCCAGAACTTGCGCACTCCGATATTGTACCTGTCGTGGAAAGTCAGTCCGAATTGGTGCTGGGCCATTTCGGTAACAGCGCAGGGACGCGGCGGGCGTAGTCTTCGTAAGCACTGCCGAAATGGCGGCGGACAGAGGCTTCTTCGCGGCGAATCTTGAGGAGGAATCCAGCGGTAACGAAGAAGAATCCGACAATGCCGCGGGTCGAATCAACGATAAGGGCCAGTCCGAAGAAAGCGGCCAGAAGTCCGGTATAGATGGGATGGCGGACGAGGCGGTAAGGACCGTCGATGATGAGCCGTTGGTTGCCGCCGGTCGCGATACGGCCGGACCAATTCTTGCCAAGGACCAGACGAGCCCAAATGGTGAATCCCAAGCCGAGGACCTGGAGAGACAATCCCGCAACGAGCGTTGCGGTGGTGACAGGCCAGAGCGACTGCTGGAGGTGGGCCACAGGGCGAGGCCAGAACATGAGTGCGGCGCCGATCCAGGTAAGAAGGGAGTAACTGAGGCGGCCGGCGAGGGACTCGCGCTGGACGGAGGATTCCGAGGTGTCGCGAACGCGATAGCGCGCGGAGATCACCCAGTAGGCCCACCAGAGGGCCCAGAGAATGGCAGAATAGTTAATGGCCCGGCGGAAGTCCATTTTGGATCTACGCGAAAGCCCCCGCCGGAGCGAGGGCTGAATTTTCCAAGTGACGCGGGAAAACCGGTCCGCGTAAAACCCGTCGGGAAAGACCTTAGCTCTTTGCCGGAGTCGCGGGCGCGTCTTTCTTGGCGTACTTGCGGCGGAAACGCTCGACGCGGCCGGCGGTATCCATGAGCTTCTGCTTGCCCGTGAAAAACGGATGGCAATTCGAGCAGATCTCCACCGCGATGTCGCCCTTGTGGGTGGAGCGCGTCATAAAGGTGTTGCCGCAGGCGCAGTGCACACGGACTTCGTTGTATGCAGGATGTATGGCTGCTTTCATAATGGTCCCAACCTCGACTCGAATCATTAGATTCTACAGGATAGGCGCAGGATTCAGCAACAAAGCAACGCCCCCCGTCGGCTTGCAAAACGTCACATAAGCCACGTTCCATCCGGCTGAGAGTGGAGGCCGAGAGACTCTCAAAAGCGGAATAGATAACTGACCTTCACGAAAAACTGACGGCTGTCGTTGATATATCCCCTGGCGGTGTTGGCGACATAGCCGGGTACAGTTGGCGTGGCGGAGACGACATCCAGATTTTGTAGATCGCTGTTGTAGCCGATGTAGATTGCTGTACCGGGATGGACAAGATAAGTGACCAGAAAGTCGGCGTTGAACTCCTTCGCAGTGGGCAAGTAGGTATAGGGGGATCCGGGGCCGGGGGTTGCGGCGAGAAGTGAGTTGTATTGCAGGATGACGCGCATGGAGAGTTGCGGCGTGAATTGCCAGTTCCACTTGCTGCGGATGATGTGATCGTTGAAGATGCCGTGGCCGGCGCCGGAAGTCTGGGACGCGACGGAAAGATACGCGCTGTTCGTGGTGCGGAGACGCTCGAAGAGATAGGTGTTGTCGATCTTCAGGGGCTTGATGGGGCGAAAGATCAGGTTAGCGGTGCCCGTGTCCTGGCGCGAGAGGAAAGGCTGATTGTAGAGCGTGGGTGCGGCCGGAGCGACGGGCGGGAGAGCTTCGAAATTCACGCCATCTCCCCAGTAATAGGTGGCGGTAACGGTGGCCTTCTTGAGATAGCTGGTTTGAATGCTGGCGCCGCTGCTGTGCTCATGGTAGTCGAGGTTTCCGCCGTTGGGCGCCGCACAGTACAAGGAGTAGCCGAGAAAGCAGAAATCCTCCGGGCGCAGGCGCTCGCGAATTTCTTCGTAAGGCTTGAGATAGATGACGGTCTGGCCGCGCCCCTGAATCGCAAAGTAAGGATCGTAATCGGTATCGAGGCGAAGGCCGGTGTGGTCGAAGTCGTAGCGAACACTCACCGTTGGCCCGTAGTCGACTATCCAGCCGCTCTTCGGGCGAAAGCGATAGTCGAGTTCCTGCGTGGTCTCGCGGATGTCGACGCGGTTGATGAATCCGGGGATGGTCACGAAGCCGGGAGTGATGTCGTTATAGGTACCGTCGTAGGAGAGGTGGAGCCCCTGGCGCTGGAGTTCAAGGCGCTCGGCGGGACCGGCATAATGGTTGTTGTCACCACGATTTCCTGAACTAAAGGGATAATAGTTCGCTTCGCAATTATTCGAGGAATAGGTCGGAACGAAGAGGTTGCCGAGGATGTTGCTGGAACTGGTGACGGCCTGGGCGTCGAGCGTCCACGTCGGAGTGAATTTGAGGCGAGTATCGACGCCACCGATGCGGTTGTACTCGCCAGTCGTGGGACACTCCCAGTCGGTGAAAAGCGCGCCGACGCTGGACTGGCGGAAGATGTCGCGGCTGACGCGAGCGACCGTGAAATAGGAACGCATGCCGGAAAGAGGGCTGTAATCGGGGACGGCGAGGCCCGGGCTGCGATCGTCACTGGTCATGAGACCGACGGAATAGGGACCATCTTTGCCGGTGAGGCGCATTCCAGCAGATGGATCGGCGATGCTGCGAGTAAAAAGAAGATCCATCGGGGTGCGGAAGAAATCTTCGTTCTCGAGAAAAAATGGCCGCTTTTCGGGGAAATACACGGCGTATCGCTGATTAACCGTGATTTGCGGATCTTCAGATTCGATCTGGCTGAAGTCGGGATTTGCGGTCATGTCGACGACGAAGTGGTCGTGGATCACGAACTTCGCGTCGATGCCGGGCTGGCCCTGCAGGGTAGCATTTTGAAAATAGGGATTCGTCGGATCGCGCGTATCGAGAGCGCGATAGCCGCGCGCCAGGCCGTAGGGAATCAGTTCGATGTCGCGATCGGGGGAGATGCCTTCGAGGCCGTAGAGAGTGGCAGCCTGGCTGAGTCGACCCTCGATTTTGTAGGAGACATGCGGCCAGAATGAGTCTTCGCTCTTGCGGATGATACCGCGGTACAAGATGATGCCCCACTCCTGTTGCCTGGTTGCGGGGAAGCGGAGGCTTTTGAACGGAATAGCGATCCAGACGACGAAACCGTGGCTGGTCACTTTGCCGCGCGAGTCCCACACCGTGTCGAACGAAGTATCGAAGTGTCCGCTGGTTTCTTCTTCGCGGGAAGCCTCGGTATAGATGGCGTCCCACTGAACCCCGAGAGGGGTGGTTTGGAAAGCATAGGCGCGGCGGCGATCATGAAAAGTATCGAGGATGATCTCGACCTCATCGTCGTCGAAAATGTCTTCGCGGGCCGACATGCGAGCGCGGACCTGGTTGGGATCGTCGAAGCAGACGAAGACGGCGTAGAGATTTTTCTGGTCATAGCCGAGGTAGGCGTCGGTGGCCTCGGAAACGGCTTCGCCGTCGTGGGGATTGCGCTGGGTGAAGCCGGTAACCTTGGCCATTTGCAGCGCGATTTCGCCCTGCGGCTGCATGGTGAGGAAGTCCTCGAGTACGGGCGGGCGCGACAGACGGGGGATGGTCAGAGCGGGAGGGCCGAGCTGAGCCAGCGGCCGAACCTCTGGGTGATTCGCGGTGGTTGAGTCGGTAGTTCGAACCTGGGCGGAGTTCTGTTCAGCGGCAACGCCCCGAGCAACGGGAGCGGACAGGAGTGCCGCGAGAAGACTGAGGAAAACCGTTAGTGCAGGACCCGCGTGTCGTAAACGCAAAGCATCCTCGCCCACCCCTACCGCCAGGCGATCGCGGTCGACACAAGCACGCAGCGCCGGGGAAGGGATTGAGCAAGATACACCCATTTGCGGTCATACAGAACAAAAAAGAATGTCTTGTACGGAATGCGAACATCGCAATATACCCAGCACCGGAGGGGCGAGGCTAGAACAAAGAAGCTTGCCGGCGGTTGGGCGTGATTCCGAAGTGTTCGTAGGCCAACTGGGTGGCGACGCGGCCGCGTGGAGTGCGGTTCAGAAATCCGATCTGCATGAGAAAGGGTTCATAGATTTCCTCGATGGCGTCGGGTTCTTCGGCAAGGACGGCGGCCAGTGTGTTCACGCCGACGGGGCCGCCTTGATATTTCTCAATGATGGTGAGCAGTAGACGGCGGTCGACCTCGTCGAATCCATATTGATCGACTTCGAGCATTTCGAGAGCAGCTTTGGCGGTGGATTCGTCGATCTTGCCGGCACCCCGAACCTGAGCGTAGTCGCGAACCCGACGCAGAAGCCGGTTTGCGATTCTGGGAGTACCGCGGGAGCGGGAAGCGATTTCTCTCGCACCGGGATCGTCGATGTGGACGCCGAGGATTTCGGCGGAGCGCTCGACAATGATTTGCAGGTCGGCGGGAGTGTAAAACTCGAGGCGCAGCACAATGCCAAAGCGAGCGCGCAGCGGAGAGGAGATCAGGCCGGCGCGCGTGGTCGCCCCCACGAAAGTGAAGGGCTTGACTTCAAGAGTGTGAGTGCGAGCCGACGGTCCTTGTCCAATGATGATGTCGAGTTTGTAGTCCTCCAGGGCGGAATATAGTAGCTCCTCGAGAACTGGCTGCAGGCGGTGGATTTCGTCGATAAATAGCACTTGTTTGTCCTGGAGATTGGTGATGATGGCGGTGAGGTCGCCCTTGATCTGCAGGAGGGGTGCGGCGGTCGGCTGAAAATGAACTTTGAGTTCGTTGGCGATGATGTTGGCGAGCGTCGTTTTGCCGAGGCCGGGAGGACCGTAGAGAAGAACATGGTCCATGGCCTCGCCGCGGGAGCGAGCAGCTTCGATGGCGACGGCGAGTTGATCCTTGACTTTTTGCTGGCCAATGAACTCGGCGAGGCGCTGGGGGCGTAGCTTAAGCTCGAAAGTGGAGTCGTCTTCGACCGGCGCGGCTGAGACCAAGCGCTCGCGGGTGTAGCTTAGGTTGGGATCGTTTTTCGCGGTAGCCACTGTCTCGGATGGTAGAACGAAATGCGAAGCCGCGCAATCGCAGTTTGGAAACGTACGCGAGGTTCATGGAAGGATCAAGTCGGCCGCGAGATCAGGTTTGACCGATTTCCACAAGGCAGATAAAATAGGGGAGTTTGCCTGTACTTGCGGACCCGTTCTGGGGACGCCCGTCTTTGGCTGCAGAAGCGCCACGGCGGAAAACACAGCAAGCAGAGACAAAAGCAAGCGTGGGTCCGTTGACTGCGCCCGTGTGCGCGGGACCGCTGGGAATTCGCCGGCGGCGGAATATCACGATATTTTGACGGAGGCAGACGCATGTACGCGGTTATCCGCGCCGGTGGGAAGCAGTACCGGGTGGCGCCCGGCGATGTGATTCGAGTGGAAAAGGTAGGCACCGGCACCGATGGTCAGGTGGAGTTTCCGGTGGTGGCGGTTTCGGGCGAGCCGGGTCAGGTCGGCCAGCAGTCCGATGCGCGCGTAGTGGGCCAGGTGGTGGAAGAAGGCCGGGGCGCGAAGGTTCTGGTGTTTCATTACAAACGCAAGAAGCAGTACAAGAAATTGCGAGGGCACCGGCAGGCGTTTACGGCGGTGCGCATCGCGGAAATCGCTTTCGGCGGACAGAGCTTCAAGGCTCCCGATTTGCCGAAGAAGGAAGCGAAGCCGAAGAAGGTGAAAGCGGCTGGGGCGGAAGAGCACGCGGCGGAATCGAAGCTGAAGGCGTCGGCCAAGAAAAAGGCCGCGCCGAAGAAGGCAGCGAAGAAGTCGCCTGCGAAAAAGAAGTAGAGGTTATTGGGCGAGGCGCCCGTCGCACGGTCTTACCAAGAACTGAGAATCGAGAACTGAGAACAGTCATATGGCACACAAAAAAGGGCAAGGCACATCACGAAACGGGCGCGATTCAAACTCGCAGCGGCTCGGATTTAAGGCATTCGGCGGGCAAATCGTGCCCGGGGGCACCATCATTGTGCGGCAGCGCGGCACGCGCGTGAAGCCGGGGCTGAACGTGGGCCGCGGCAAAGATGACACGCTTTTCGCCAAGATCAGCGGACGCATCAAATTCATGGACAAGGGCTCGATGGGCAAGTTCGTAATGGTCGAACCGGTAGAAGCGAAGTAGAGTATCCTCGGCTCCGAGAAGCGCGTGCGTCGGCGCCTGCGCTACATGGCCTCGCCTTCGGGACGAGGCACTTTTTTTGGCCGCGTTGGGCGCTAATGTTCATTGATGAAGCGAAAATCCGCGTGAAGGCCGGCGACGGCGGGAACGGCTGCATGGCGTTCCGGCGGGAAAAGTTTGTGCCGCGGGGAGGCCCGTCTGGCGGCGATGGCGGCAAGGGCGGCGACGTCATCATGGAATCGAGCGAGCGGCACAACACGCTGGTGCATTTCCGATTCAATCCCGAGTACAAGGCGGAGCGCGGGCGCCACGGGGAAGGCTCGAACAAGACCGGACGCGAGGGCGCGGACGTGCTGCTGAAAGTCCCGGTGGGAACGATCGTGTATGACGACGAGACGGGCGAGAAGGTTTTTGACTTTTCGGCGGCAGACCAGCGCATCGTGATCGCGCGCGGCGGGCTCGGCGGGCGTGGAAATGCACGGTTCGCCACCTCGGTGCATCAGGCGCCGCGAGAACACGAAGCGGGAAGACCGGGTGAAGAAAGAAATTACCGTCTCGAACTGAAGTTGCTGGCGGACGTGGGTCTGGTGGGATATCCGAATGTGGGAAAGTCGACGCTGATCTCGCGCATCTCTGCGGCGAGACCGAAGATTGCGGATTATCCGTTTACCACGCTGGAACCGAATCTGGGAGTGGTCGCGGTGGGCGACGCGAAGAACGAAATCAGTTTTGTGGTGGCGGATATTCCCGGGCTGATTGAGGGGGCCCATACGGGAGCGGGGCTCGGCACACAGTTCTTAAGGCACATTGAGCGGACGCGGCTGCTGGTGCATCTGGTCGACGTTTCGGACGCGAGCGGGCGGCCGGACGTCACCAAGGATGTAGAAGTGATCGTGCGAGAACTCAGCAGTTTTGGAGCGCATCTGGATGAAAAACCGATGATCATGGTGGCGTCAAAGATTGACGCCGTGAACAAAGACAAGCTGTCTGCGCTGAAAAAATATTGCAAGAAAAAGAAATTGAAGCTGTATGAAATCTCGGCAGTGACCGGCAAGGGGATTGGGGAATTGAAGTACGCGATGGCAGAAGAGGTTGAGGAGCTTCGGGAGCGGGACCTGGAAGAAGCTGCCCAACAAAAGCCGGCGATGTGAGACGAAGCCGAGTGTTCCCCTGCTGGATTCCACTAAAATCATGATGTGCTGAGCGAGCGGCTGGAATTCGCGCCAGAACGAGATGGGGAGATCTTCGCGGCGGTTCCCGCGTCCGCAGCGGTGTTCCTGCTGCGCGGTGGAGACGCGCGTTCCGAACCGTATGTCAGCAAGACGGCGAATCTTCGCCGGCGGTTGCAACGGCTACTTGGCCCGATTGAAGAGCGCACGAAGAAACTCAATCTGCGTGAACGCGTGCGCGCGATCGAATATTCGCCCAGTGGATCCGATTTCGAATCGGGATTTTTGCTCTATGACATACTGCGGGACGAATTTCCGAAGACCTATTCCAACCGCCTGCGTTTGCGTTTTGCGCCACTGGTGAAGTTGCATCTTGAAAATGAATATCCGCGGGCTTCGATCACGACGCGGCTTGGGCGACTGAATGGGCGCTCGCTCTACTACGGTCCATTTCTATCCCGTGTTGCGGCAGAGAAGTTCATGAACGACTCGCTCGATTTCTTCAAGATGCGGCGATGCGTCGACGATCTGCATCCTGATCCGAGTTTCCCCGGCTGCATCTATTCCGAGATGAAGATGTGCCTTGCTCCCTGTTTTAGAGGATGCAGTGATGAGGAGTACACGGCGGAAGTGAATCGCGTGCAGGCATATTTCGATTCCGGCGGAGATTCGCTGGTGCGTGAAATTGCAAGCGAACGCGAAACGGCGTCCTCCAGGCTCGCGTTCGAGGAGGCGGCGGCAATCCACGCACGCGCGGAAAAACTCAAGCCAGTCCTCAGCCAGCTTCCAGAGATCGTCGGGCGCCTGGACCGCCTTTCGGCGCTGATGATCCAACCCAACCATCTTGCGGGTTCGGTCGCGTTCTTTCGCGTGGAATACGGACACATTTCTGGGCCGGTTGCCTTCGGCATACAACCGGCGGAGCATGCGAAATCGCAGTCCATGGAGGCACGAGTGCAAGACTGTATGGCTTCGTTACCGCGATCGAAAGCAAGGTCGGCGATAGAAACCATGGAGCATCTGGCGCTGCTCAAGCGCTGGTACTACCGCGGAAGCCGGACGGGGGAAATCTTCTTCGCCGACGCGAAGGGCGAATTGCCCATGCGGCGGGTGGTACGCGGCATTTCGCGCGTCTTTCGCGGGGAAAAAGCAGAACCGGAATCCGCGGCAAGCCTGCCGACCCAAAGCCGCGGGACGGACTAATCCTCTCCCGGTCTTCCAGTTTTTGCGCTGGTCGTCCGCATTGACGGAAAGCGGAATTCGCCCTAAGATTACTCGGCTAGCGGTTCGCCCGAGCAACGCGTCACCAATCTGTTGGTCCTAATTAGTCAACGATGATCGGCCAAACCGTCTCCCACTACCGGATTGTTGAACTCCTCGGCGGCGGCGGCATGGGAGTGGTTTACAAGGCCGAGGATACGACTCTCGGACGTTTCGTCGCGCTGAAATTTCTCCCCGACGATTCCTCGCAGGATCCGCAGGCTCTGGAGCGCTTTCGCCGCGAGGCGCGCGCCGCTTCCGCATTGAACCACCCCAACATCTGCACCATCCATGAGATCGGGCAGCACGACGGGCATTTGTTCATCGTGATGGAGTGCTTGAGCGGAAAAACCCTGAAGCACCTGATCGATCAGAAACCGATGGAGTTGGAGCGGCTGCTCACGTTGTCGATTGAAGTGGCCGACGCGCTCGAGGCAGCTCATTCCAAGGGCATTGTGCACCGCGACATCAAGCCAGCAAATATCTTCGTCACCGATCGCGGGCACGCCAAGATTCTGGATTTTGGCCTAGCGAAGATTTCGCGAGTGGCCCGGCCTACGAGCGGCGATTCGCAGACGATCGCCGACGCTAAAAGCCTGGATCTGACGAATCCGGGGACCGCGGTCGGCACCGTCGCCTACATGTCGCCGGAGCAATTGCGGGGGAAGGAACTCGACGGGCGCACGGACCTGTTTTCGTTCGGTGTGGTGCTCTATGAAATGGCCACGGGCGTCCTGCCATTCCGCGGAGAAACGTCGGCTGTCATCACCGAAGCAATCCTGAACCGGCCGCCAACAGCCGCGATCCGCCTGAACCCCGAACTTCCGCCAAAGCTGGAAGAGACGATCAGCAAGGCGTTGGAAAAAGATAGTGAGATGAGGTGCCAGACGGCTGCCGAGATGCGCGCCGACTTAAAGCGCATCAAGCGGTCGATCGATTCTTCGCGGACTTCAGTGGTCACGGAACAAGCTGCACCGGTGAGCGGATCGAGCACGAAGGTGGTTGTGCAAGTTGCTGCGCGCAAAAGCCTTGTGTGGCCGATCTTCGCCGTGTGCGTGCTGTTGGCTCTGGCGGCGGGTGTGTACGCGGGGAAACAGTTGTTCTCATCCGCGCCGTTGCCGCCTCCGACATACCGGCAGCTCACGTTTCGCCGAGGCAGCATTCGTTCCGCGCGTTTTGCACCAGACGGACAAACGATTCTCTACAGCGCCGCGTGGCAAGGGAGTCCGGTGGATGTTTTCACGGCGCGTCCTGAGGCTCCGGAAGCGCGTTCCATGGGCCTGAGCAGAACGCAGCTGGCGTCGGTTTCTTCTGCATCGGAGATGGCGGTTCTGCTGAATAGCAAGGCAATCGGCACGTGGGTGAACATGGGCACGCTGGCGCGCGCGCCTCTGGTGGGCGGCGCTCCGCGCGAAGTGCTGGAACACGTGCAATGGGCCGACTGGTCCGCCGATGGAACGAATCTGGTGGTGGTGCGCGACTTCGGAGGCCGCAACCGACTGGAATATCCCATTGGAAAGCCGCTGTATGAAACGGGCGGGTGGATCGGGCATCCGCGATTCTCTCCCAAAGGAAATCTGATCGCATTCATCGACCATCCCGTGCAAGGAGACGACAGCGGCTCGCTCGCGGTCATCGACTTGGAAGGTCACAAGAAGACGCTCTCCGGTGAATGGTTCACGATCCAGGGCGTGGCGTGGTCGCCGGACGGCAATGAGATCTGGTTCACCGCCAGTAAGTCGGGTGTGGACCGGACTCTCTACGCCATCACCCTCGACGGCAAGGAGCGTATGGTGCTGCGCCTTCCGGGCGCCGTCATGATCTTCGACATCTTCAAAGATGGAAGAGTTCTGCTGATGCGGGCCAGCTGGCGCCGCGAACTGGTCGGCGTAAATTCGGCAGATTCCAAGCAGCGCGATCTCTCCTGGCTGGACTATACCTATCCCGCGGATATCTCGGATGACGGCAAGACTTTGTTGTTCGACGAGGAGGGCGGTGGAGGCTCGCTGGATTATTCAAAGTCCGGAGGATTGTCGTACGCGGTGTATATCCGGAAGACCGATGGCTCTCCGGCCGTCCTGCTCGGCGAAGGCGGCGCGGTGGCGTTGTCGCCGGATGGCAAGTGGGTGGTGGCGCAGACACAGGCTTCCCCTTCGCAACTCCGGCTTCTGACCACGGGTGCTGGCGAACCGAAGGATTTGACCAAAGACAACATCAACCATGCCTGGGCGCACTGGTTTCCGGACGGCAAGCGGCTGCTGTTTTCTGGAAATGAGCCGGGGAAGGGTGTGAGGCTTTATGTTCTCGACATCGCCTCCGGCAAGACCCAGCCGATCTCAGCCGAAGGCGTAAATGGGACCGCGTTTGTGATCTCTCCTGATTCGCAGTGGGTCGCCGGAATCGGACCCGACGAAAAGGGATACATGTACCCCACGGGGGGAGGGGAGCCTCGCCTTATCCCGGGACTCAATCCCGGCGAGCAGCCCATCACGTTCAGCACCGACAACCATTCGTTGTATGTTTACCAGCCTGGCGAATTGCCGGCGCGGGTCGACCGGCTGGACGTTCAAACCGGGAAGCGCACACTTTGGAAGGAACTTATTCCCTCAGATCCGGCTGGAGTGGAGACGATCGGGCCCATCCTGATGACGCCGGATGCCAAGACATGCATTTTTGGATATCACCGCATGCTGGCGGATTTGTATCTGGTGGAAGGACTGAAGTAGAAGGAAGAACGACGCGCAAACAAAACGGGCGGCCAACGAGGCCGCCCTGAATTTTTCTGTGTGAATCCTTGAAGATCTGTAGCGGAGGCTTTAGATGTCCAGGTTCTTCACGTCCAGCGCATTCTCCTCGATGAACTTGCGGCGCGCCTCGACGTCCTCTCCCATCAGCGTGGTAAAGATCGTCTCGCACTCGGCAATGTCCTCGAGTTTCACGGAGAGCAAAGTGCGCCGCTCGGGATCCATGGTCGTTTCCCAGAGTTGCGGCGCGGTCATTTCACCGAGACCTTTGTAGCGCTGAATGGTGAAGTCTCTGCGACCCTCGTTGATGACGTAATCGCGAAGTTCGCGAACATGGGCTTTCTCGACGACTTCGATGTCCGTCTTGCGCTTTGCCGGTTTGGCAGCTTTCTTTTCGTTCTTGTCACCGTCTGTCGCGGCGGCTTCGTCGCCTGCGGCCTCGTCGTTACCGTTTACCGGGGCGGCTTTCACCAGCGTTTCGACGACAAACGGCGGCTCCATGTAGGGCGCGATCTGCTTGTATTTCGCGATCATCTGGCGGCATTCGGCGCTGGAAGCCAGTTCCCAGTTGATGACGTGCTCGGCCCCATGCTTGTTAACGAAGGCAACTTCCCACAGATTGTGCTCTTCGTCGAAGCGGGCTTCGACGCTCTTGAAACCTTCGTCCTTCTGCAACTTCTTGATCTCTCTTTCGAGCCGCTCGATTTTTTTCGGCGCAGCCTTCTTGTCGCCTTCAAAATCTGCATGCTTGGCCAGATCGAGTCTGGGGATCAGTTCTGTGACACGTTCGTCGCGAACGCGCTTGTCGAGCTTGTCGAAAAATCCCAGATACTCGTCGAGCACGGTCATGAAGCGGGCAAGGTCTTTGCCCTCGATCTTGGCCGCGCCCTCGCCATAGCGCACAGTCAATCCCTCGGAGGCACGCTTGACCATGACTTTCACAAATTCGCGTTCGTCTTTGATGTACTGCTGCGATTTGCCCTTCTTCAGCGAGAACAGGGGCGGCTGCGCAATGAACACGTTGCCGCGCTTGATCAATTCCTGCATATGCCGGAAAAAGAACGTAAGCAGCAGGGTGCGTATGTGGCTTCCGTCCACGTCGGCGTCGGTCATGAGAATGATCTTGCCGTAGCGCACTTTCGTGGGATCAAAATCGTCCTTCGCGATGCCGGTTCCGAGCGCTGTGATCATGGCGCGGATTTCCTCGTGCGCCAGCATCTTGTCGTAGCGCGCTTTCTCAACGTTAAGAATCTTCCCCTTGAGCGGCAGAATGGCCTGAAAACGCCGGTCGCGGCCCTGCTTCGCGGTTCCGCCGGCCGACTCACCCTCAACGAGGAATAATTCACAACGGTTCGGATCGCGCTCCGAACAGTCAGCCAGCTTGCCTGGCAGGCCGCCGGAATCGAGCGCTCCCTTGCGGCGCGTCAGATCGCGTGCCTTGCGAGCGGCCTCGCGAGCCCGGGCGGCATCAATCGCCTTGTTGATGATTTTCCGAGCGACGGTCGAGTTCTGTTCGAAGAATGCACCCAAACGTTCGTTGACGAATGCGGTGACGACTCCGGCGATATCAGAATTCAGCTTGCCCTTCGTCTGCCCTTCAAACTGCGGCTGGGGCAGTTTCACGCTGATAACGGCGACGAGACCTTCGCGGACATCGTCGCCGGTCAAATTCTCTTTTACGTCCTTGAACAGACCCATCTGCTGGCCCGCGTAGTTGATGGTACGGGTCAACGCGGTGCGGAATCCCGAAAGATGCGTGCCGCCGTCGACGGTATTAATGTTGTTGGCGAAACTGAAAATGGTCTCGGAGTAGGCATCGTTGTATTGCAGTCCGATTTCCATCACGACGCCGCTGCGCTCCGCTTCCATGTAGATCGGCTTGTCATGCAGCGTCTGCTTGCCGCGATTGAGATGCTTGATGAACTCGGCGATGCCACCGTTGTACTTGAAGTCGGCATGCTTGGGCTCGCCGGTTTTCGCGTCGGTTGAGCGCTCATCGGTCAGCGTGATCAGCAATCCTTTGTTCAGGAAGGCCAATTCGCGCAGGCGCTGCGCCAGCGTGTCGTAGTTGTACTCGATCGCGGTAAAGATTGAGCGGTCAGGCACAAAGTGAACCTTGGTTCCGGTCTTGACTTTGGCGACGCCAGTTTTCTTCAGCTTGCTGGTGGGCTCGCCTTTCGAATAGGTTTGCTGCCAGGTGGTGCCATCGCGCCAGATTTCGAGCTCGAGATCTTCGCTGAGTGCGTTGACGCAAGAGACGCCGACACCGTGCAATCCGCCAGAAACTTTGTAGGTCGAAGAATCGAACTTTCCGCCGGCGTGCAATTTGGTCATGACGACCTGCGCCGCGGAAACCTTCTCGCCATCGATTTCCATGTCGTCAACGGGAATGCCGCGACCGTCGTCGATTACGGTGATGGAGTTGTCGAGATGAATCGTGACTTCAATTTTGGTGGCGAAGCCGGCGAGCGCTTCGTCGACGGAATTGTCGACGACTTCGTAGACGAGATGATGCAGTCCCATCTCGCCCGTCGAGCCGATATACATTGCCGGACGCTTGCGAACCGCCTCCATGCCGCCCAACACTTTGATCGAATCGGCGTTGTAGTCGCTGTTCCCATTACCTCCGCCGTTCGTAGTGCTGATGGGAGTCACCTTTCCGTTTTTTGTCTTGGTGTCGACGATTGGAGTATTGATTTCTTTGGTGGCCATTCCGCTCCGCGAAAATGTCCCGATTTTTTTCTTTTGATCTGCGCTTACTGGCCCTGGAATTTGGCTGGAAATTCCGTCTCGACGAACCCCCTCTGAAGCCTCCTGAAAACGACTTCAAGTTATTGAAATTGCTAATACTTAGGCTCGTCTTATCACTAATCAAATTATACCACAACTTCGCGCTTTGGCCCCCCTCGCGGAACCCGCGAATCGACTGAGTAATGGGGGCTTTCCCAAGCGCGGAATCACCTGTTTTAGGGGCCTCTGGAATGGTTTGGGAACGCCGTAGAAATCAGAAGGGCGGCACGCTGGCCGCCCTCGAACCACGCGTGGATCTAAGTACTGATTATGCTGTTGCTGGCCGTTCCCCGCCCTTGGCGCGTCCCGGCTGAAGCTCTGGTTTGATCACATGCTGCACGCCGTCATCCTTCGACGGAGGCGGTTGAATGGGCGGAAGTTCTTTTCCCTCGACAAGCAACTTGATCTCGTTCGCGTCCAAAACTTCCCGCTCAATCAGAGCACGGGCGATTTTCTCGAGCACATCCCGATTGTCAGACAATATCTGGCGGGCGGTCGTGTAGCCCTTATTGACCAGCTTGCGGACCTCCTGGTCAATCTTGATCGCCGTGTCTTCGCTGTAATCGCGATGCTGGGCAATTTCGCGGCCGAGAAAGATCTGTTCTTCCTTCTTGCCGAACGTCATTGGACCAAGATCGCTCATGCCCCACTCGCAGACCATCTTGCGGGCCATATCGGTGGCGCGCTCGATGTCGTTACCCGCGCCAGTACTCATGCAACTCAGGAAGAGCTCCTCGGCGATGCGGCCGCCCATCAGGATGGCGATCTCGGTCTCCAGGTAGTTCTTGTAGTAGTTGTGCCGGTCGTCGATGGGAAGCTGCATGGTCACGCCCAGCGCCATGCCGCGCGGAATAATCGTGACTTTGTGAAGCGGGTCGGAGTTCGGCATCTTCGCCGCAACCAGCGCGTGTCCGGCCTCGTGATACGCCGTATTCTTTTTCTCTTCGTCAGTGAGCAACAGAGACTTGCGCTCCACGCCCATCAAGACCTTGTCTTTGGCCAGCTCAAAATCGTACTGCAGAACAGCCTTGCGGTTCTGGCGGGCAGCGGCCAGAGCGGCTTCGTTTACCATGTTGGCCAAATCAGCCCCCGAGAAACCAGGCGTACCACGAGCCAGCACCGAGAGATCAACATCTTCCGCGAGAGGGATCTTGCGGGTATGCACACGAAGGATTTCTTCGCGCCCGCGGACGTCGGGACGGCTCACGACAACGCGCCGGTCAAAACGGCCGGGGCGCAGCAGCGCGGGATCGAGCACGTCGGGACGGTTCGTTGCGGCCATCAGAATGACGCCTTCGTTCGATTCGAAGCCGTCCATTTCGACGAGCAACTGGTTCAGAGTCTGCTCGCGCTCGTCGTGCCCGCCGCCCAAGCCAGCGCCACGATGGCGCCCAACGGCGTCGATTTCGTCGATGAAGATGATGCAGGGCGCATTCTTCTTGCCTTGTTCGAACAGATCGCGAACTCGACTGGCGCCGACGCCGACGAACATTTCCACGAAGTCGGAACCCGAGATCGAGAAGAACGGAACGTTCGCCTCGCCCGCAACCGCGCGTGCCAAGAGCGTTTTACCTGTTCCCGGAGGGCCAACCAGCAGCACGCCTTTCGGAATGCGCCCGCCCAACTTCTGGAACTTCTGCGCCTCGCGCAAGAACTCAATAATTTCGCGGAGTTCTTCCTTGGCCTCCTCGACGCCCGCGACGTCTTTGAACGTAACTTTCTTCTGTTGCATCGAGAGCAGCCGTGCGCGGCTTTTGCCGAACGACAAAGCTTTGTTGCCACCGGTCTGCATCTGGCGGATCATGAAGAACCACAACGCGCCCAACAGGATTAGCGGCGCCCAGGTGCCCAGCAATTGCAGCGGCAGGCTTCCGCTGTTGACGTCGCGGAAGGTGATGCTCACGCCCTTGCCCTGCAGGGTCTTGAGCATCTCGGGAGTGAAGTAGTTGCTCGGCGCGGTGGTGTGGAAGGCCGAGCCATCGGTGTACTTACCGTGCACTTCCATCCCATTCACGTTCAGCTCGCGAACGTGGCCCTGATCAATGTCACTCATAAACTGAGTGACGTTCACTTCTTTATCCTTTTGGCCGTCGCGCGCGCCCTTCACCACTTCCCACAGCAAGAAGGCCGAGATCACGATCAGCAGCCAGAACAACCCCGTCTTTACAGTTGAGTTCACCTAAGCGACTCCTAAATTCCAACGGGTGATCCGCTTACACGAACACCCGAGACTCCCACAAAGATTTAGATGCCCGTCGACAACTTTCGATTGGCGAAATCGGTAACGCCCTATTTTACCTTTTCCTCCGGAAAAAGGCGCGTTTGTGCACTTATGACTTAAGTCATGGGTGCTCTTGAGGTTGCCGCCGCCAGATAGGGCAGGTTCCGGTTCGTCTGCTCCACCGCGCCTAATCCGTAGCCGACCAGAAAAGTCTCATCCACCAGGAAGCCGAAATAGTCCGGCTGCAGCGAGACGCGGCGGGCCGATTGACGGTCGAGCAGCGTTACCAGCTTTACCGAAGCAGCGCCGCGAGCCCGCAGATCGTTCATGAGGAACTCGCTGGTCACACCAGAATGCACGAGCCCTTCCACAAGCAGGAGATGCTGCCCTCGGATGTCCGGCTCGTGGCTGAAGAAGATCTCCATGACGTCATGAGCCGCACCCTCCTGGTGCCGGCTGTATTTCGGCTTGATGAACTGGCATACGATGGGCACTTCAAGGGCTCTTACGAGATCGGCCAGAAACATGAAACTGTTCTCGAGAACAGCCAGCGCCTGGATCGTCCGGCCTTCGTAGTCGTCCGAGATCTGGCGTCCGAGTTCCTTGATCCGTTTCTGGATCTGCTCAGCGCTGATGACCGGACGAAGGGGCTCGACTCTCGAACCGCTCATGGATCGCTGCGCCTCCCGGCGCTTCTCCCCCTAATAATTACTCTGCTGTGGGTCCGGAAGCGAGAGGTTTTTCGAGAATCACGACGGACTTTCGCCCCGCCCGCGCCCGATGCTCGGCAGGCACGAGAAACCCGCGCATCCACACAATTTCGTCGCCATTCGCAACCACCGGCCAAAGCTTGCGCTCCGGCTGCGCGACGTGGCGCTCTTGCAGCAGTTCCTTAATCTTTTTGGGGGATTTGGTATGGGCCGGCCAGAACCGGTCTCCCGCACGCCAGTTCCGCACCGTTAACAGTCTGGGCAAGGACTCCGCGTCTAACAGGTGCTCAGGATTATACTCTGCCCGCGCGTGATCGGGCACGCTGTGGATTTCGAATTCCGAGCCCAGTTCGCGAACCGTGACTCGCCCCGGAACCAAGAGTTGATATTCGTAGCTGCGGGGTGGATCGGGCTCGCGCAGATTGGGAGTTTCGAAGACAAGTTGCTCGGGCTCCAGAAACATTTTCCAACCCAGCGGGAGCGAAAGTTCTTTCCCGGTCCCGCTGTCTTCTGCCGCGAGGTGCAGGATTTCCTCCACGTGCTTGAATTCGAGGGGAATGCCGGCATGCTCTCCGATTGCTTTGATCAACCTGCGCTGCACGGCGATGGGCTCGCCGAGAAACCACATTCGGCCGATCGAGGCGTTCATGACCATCCAAGGAGCGTTGTCGATCCGCGAACGCAGACTGGCGTCAGCCGAATGCTGGGCTCCAGCGTTGCTTTGCGCTGGATTGCTGTGCGCCCCGATCTGCACCAGTCCCTGAGCCGAACCTGAAACGCCGCGTAGTGCGTCGCGAGCCCAAGCCGGCTCGGACCAATGCACTGCCGTCCCCATCCATCCGGAAATTTCGTTTTCCCAGTAGTCTTCCTCTCCGCGCGCAATCTCGGCCAATTCCGAAAGATTCTCCGCAACCGCCGGATTGAATTCCTTCTCCAGCAGTGGGACCACCAGCTTTCGGACCCGGTTCCGGGTGAAATCTTCTTCCGCGTTCGTGGAGTCTTCGTGCCAGGGCTGACCGAGATCGCTGACGTACTGCTCCAATTCGCGTCGGCGAAAAGCGAGCAGCGGGCGGACGATCTCGCCGCAGACCTCTCCATCGTCGTCTTCCACGGGAATTCGCGGATAGATCCCACCCAGCCCGCGCAGACCGGCTCCACGAATGAGGCGCATCAGAACGGTTTCAGCCTGATCGTCGAGCGTGTGGCCAGTGGCGATTTTGTTGAGAAAGGAATTGTCTCGGGAAGGCGCAGCGCTCTTAGCACTGCGATTCGCGTCCGCCTTGTCAACCGGGGCTTCACCCCCCGGAGGGTTGTACGTGCCGCTCTCACCCAGAAGAGACCGGAAGAATCCGTAGCGCAACTCGCGCGCGGCGTTCTCCACACTGGCGTGTTCCGCGCGCGCAACGGCGGCAACGTCGTCGCTGTCGACGTGAAATTCAAGATCATGGTGACGAGCGAGACTCGCGACAAACTGTTCATCCCCATCCGACTCCGCTCCCCGCAGCTTGTGATTGAAATGAACGACCGAGAGAACGATGCCAAGCTCGTGCCGCAAGTCGAGCAGCAGGCGCAGAAGTGCGATGGAATCAATCCCGCCGGAAACCGCTACACCGACTCGGTCCCCAGCCTGCAGCAGTTCTTGTCGGCGAATATAGCCAAATAGACGTTGTGCGAGGAGATGCACGGAAACATGGTACCGCAGCGCGCACAGGGAGATAGGCGCGCCTGTGCTGACACTCTGATCTTCGCTCGTTGGCCAGTTGGCGCTCGCCAGGCAGCCGTAAGAAAGAGGGGCTGTTCCAGGTCCGCTTTACAGCCCCGGGCTTTTCTCGGCGATCAGCTTTCGGATCTTCTCCACGAATTCCGCCGACGGCATGTCTTCGGTCTTTTCTTTCCCGCGCGTGCGAACGTTCACTTTCCCCTTCTCGGCCTCTTTGTCTCCGACGACGAGCAGGAACGGCACCTTCTGCATGGCGTGCTCGCGAATCTTGGCGTTCATTTTCTCGTTGCGCGCATCGACTTCCACGCGCACGCCAACCGCCTTGAGCTGAGCCGCAACTTTGTTGGCATACTCAGCGTGCCGCTCGCTGATGGGAATCATCACGGCCTGCACCGGCGACAGCCAGACGGGAAACGCTCCGGCATAGTGCTCGATCAGCACGCCGAAAAAACGCTCCACTGACCCGTAGAGCGCCCGATGCACCATCACGGGCTGCTTGCGCGATCCATCTTCCGCGACGTATTCCAAGCCGAAACGCTGCGGCAGGTTGAAGTCGAACTGCACGGTCGAGAGCTGCCACAGCCGGCCGATCGCATCGACCAGCTTGATATCGATCTTGGGCCCATAAAACGCGGCCTCTCCCGGAATCGTCTTGTATTCTATTCCGCGCGCTTGCAGAACTTTTTCAAGCGATTGCGTGGCATGGTTCCACTGATCTTCACTACCAACAAAATTCTTCCGATCTTCCGGATTCCACGTCGAGAGCTCGGTCTGAAATTTGTCGAAGCCGAAGTCCTTCAGCACATCGAGCGCAAATTCTAAACAGCTCGCGATCTCACCCTCAATCTGCTCGGGCGTGCAGAAGATGTGAGCATCGTCTTGCGTGAAGCCGCGCACGCGCAGCAGGCCATGCATCACTCCCGAGCGCTCGTAGCGATAGACCGTGCCCAACTCACCCAGGCGCACCGGCAGATCGCGATACGACTTCAGCGAGTCTTTGTAGACCAGGATGTGGCCCGGACAATTCATTGGCTTCAGGCGATATTCGGCGTCGTCGAGCTCCATCGCATCGAACATGTTCTGCGAGTAGTAGCCTTCATGACCCGACGTAAAGAAAAGCTGCCGCCTCGCCACGTGCGGGGTGTACACCAGCGAATATCCACGCTTGATGTACTCTTCGCGCATCCAGTCTTCCATCTCCTTGCGGATGATGCCGCCCTTGGGATGCCAGAAGATCAGGCCCGGGCCGGCCAGTTCCTGAATCGAAAACAGGTCAAGCTGCTTGCCCAGCACGCGATGATCGCGCTTCTTGGTCTCTTCGATGTGCTTGAGATAGTCCTCGAGATCTTTCTTCGAGAAAAACGACGTGCCGTAAATGCGCTGCAGTTGCGGATTCTTCTCGTCGCCCAGCCAATACGCCCCGGCAATGTTGAGCAGCTTGAATGCCTTGATCTTGCCGGTTGACGGAATGTGTGGTCCGCGGCAGAAGTCGGTGAATTTGCCGGTGCGGTAGATCGAAATTTTCTCATCGGGCTTGGTGAATTGCTCAATGAAGTGGCACTTCATGAAGTCGCCGTCTTTTTTGAATTCCGCCAGACCCTGATCGCGAGGCAGAAACTCGCGCGCGTAGGGAATATTCTGCTGCACGAGTTCTTGCATTTTCTTCTCGATCTTTTCCAGATCTTCCGGCGTGAAGGCGGTCGGACGGTAAAAGTCGTAAAAGAATCCGCTTTCGGTTGCGGGCCCATGTCCCAGCTTGGTTTCTGGAAAAAGCTCGAGCACGGCCGCGGCCAGCAGGTGCGCCGAGGAATGCCTGTAAACTTCGAGCGCTTCAGGATCCCTGTCCGTCAGAAGACGCAGATCGGTGTCTTTTTCCAGCGGCCGGGTGAGGTCGATGAGGTCGCCGTTGGTTTTCGCGGCCAGCGCCGCATCCGCCAGACGCGGGCTGATGCCCTTCGCAATCTCGAGCGCGGTGGTGCCCTTGGGAACTTCCTTCACGCTCCCGTCCGGGAGCTTCACATGAATGCTGTGGTCCATAAGCGGGTCCTGCAGAGAACTGAATCTTTCAGTTTAAAGAAGGCTGGAAGGAGGGTCAAACGGCGGCGGGGGTAGTGTATAGACGCGGTAAAAGTGCTACACCCCCTCCCCGACCACCACCGACCCCGCAGGGCTTGGCCCAGGGCCCGCCCGCGCGTGAGAGGGGCAGGGCGAGGCGGCGAGAGAAGGGTGGGGATGCGCAACGCGAGCGTAATCAACTGTCTTGACACTTATTGGCCGAAGGGCGTTTGTGGCCAATCACTCTTAAACCCTTCACTTCTTGTTCAAACTCGCCTTCAGCGTCACGTCGCTCTCTGGGAGCACTCGTAAATCACGCTCCCATGTCGCCCCAGCGGACTTGACCTCGATCTTGTGAGAACCCTCTTGAAGCGTCAGCGTCGAGGGAGCACTGCCAACGAAGTTGCCATCGACATATATGTCTGCGTTATCAACGTCAGCTGAAATCATGACTTTACCTTTACCGGCAGCCTTGTCATCACTCGTTAGTTGTGGCGAGTTGGACAGATTGGGGTAAAAGCGACAAAAGACGGCCAGCAAATCGGAGGCGCTCAGCGCGAACCCAATACCCTGAAGCGGGCGTCCGTCGCCAGAGAGAAAGGCCTTCTGCGTATTGATTCCGACGACCTCGCCAGAACTGTTCAACAGCGGCCCTCCGCTGTTGCCAGGATTGATGGCAGCATCGGTCTGAATCCAGAGTCCTTGCTCGTGGGGCATCGGCCCTACAGCGCTCACGACACCTTTGCTAAGGCTGTTCTGAAAACCTTGGCTGGGATTACCAATGGCAACCACGCTGCTCCCAGGCTGGACAGTTGTAAGATCAGCAATCGACAAGTGGGGGAAGTTTGAACCATCCAACTTGATCAGCGCGAGATCAAGACTCGGGTCGATGTATTCCACCTTTGCGTTGAACGTCTGTCCATTTGCAGTCGTCGCTGTGAGGCCAGATTGACCGCTTGCGACGTGTGCATTCGTAACGGCCACTCCGGTATCCGTTACCAGGAACCCTGAACCTGTTCCATCAGCGCTACGGAGGAGAAGAACGGCTGGGTTCGAGCGCTTAAATATTTCTTCCGTAGACAGCGACGCCGTGAGAACTGCCAACCCCGAATTCGACACGTTTGCAACGACATTCCCGGTAAAGCTGGTGGCCGCCTTTTCAAGGGTGAAGTTAAAGGTCGATGCCTTCAAAAGAAAATAATCGCCGTGATAGGTCCCGTTGTAAGCAATCCACTTAAAGGGCCCCCGCGCTAAATCCTCCTCCTTTGGCAAATACCCTTCTAAGATCAACCGGAGGTGCATTTTCTGCACGAGCACGTGCTTCAGTGACCTGCCCCCAGCTTTCGTTCACGTAAGAATACGACAAGTTTCAGTTAGTCCCCGTCCGGTTTGAGCCGGGATGGGGGAGCGCGAGGGGCAAGGGATGGCGTCTGAATCCCTTGCCTCTCGCTCAGCTGTGTAGAAGCTCGCGGCTTGCGCCGCAAACTCGCTCGGAGTTTTGTATCCCAGACTGCTATGCGGACGCTGTTCGTTGTACTCTGTCCGCCACGTCGCGATCTTGCGCC
>Ga0335073_10002983_pt1 | contig 23404 bp, 19 predicted proteins | sample Lox_Sample_22_FD_207093 | JGI IMG/M metagenome (GOLD analysis project Ga0335073, IMG submission 207093) | Soil microbial communities from Loxahatchee National Wildlife Refuge, Florida, United States - Lox_Sample_2.2 | ecosystem: Environmental > Terrestrial > Soil > Wetlands | place: USA... | reverse complement strand
TAGACTCGCTAGGCCTTGACAACCGGTAAAGTCAGCGGTCTCAATTTGTCGACGCAACACTACACAGGTTAAATTCGGGCCCAAAAGCAAATGCAGAGAAAAGGCTGTCCTGTTAGGTCAAAATCAAATAGCGAACCAGCAATAGGTCCTGCTCTGATTCCATTGCTGGATCAATCGACTTGAAGAGTGTTGCATCGACCGGTTGAGCCGGCACGACAAACCGGGAGTTGAGTTAGCGTTCTGCCGATTCCACAAAATAGCCGGGACGCGACCGCACGCTGACGTTAGATTTGTCCAGATCGACTCTGATTTCGTGATAGCCCTCATCGGTCCCAGTCGGTGTGTACGTTAACAGATACTGAGAGTGCAGTTCCCCGCCAATTTCGTCGATGGCGGCTTGAATTGAGCGGTCTCTCCAGGTAGCGAAGTGCGTACCCCCGGTTGCGGTGGTAGCGATCTGCAAACCATTGTTATGAATCTCGTCTTTGATATTTGTGACTGCCCAGACCGCCAGTGGGATCAAGTTGTTGTCTCCCCATCCGGGATCGGACGGTTTCGTTTTCGCCCGGTCCCAGAACCAGGCGTGTACAGTTGAAAGCCCAACGCTCCAAATCGTTACGTTTTCCAATTGCGCTTGCCGCAGAACAGCTCCGAGTTTCGCCTTACTTCCTTTGTCGTCGGCCTCCGCAAGAACAAGCATCACACGACGCCGTCCCGTATTCGTTGCGGTAGGTGCAGGGCGGCTGCTGAGCATCTTCACGGCTAAGTCCATAGCATCGTAGAGTCTCGAACCCGAGGTTCCATCGTCTAGGTGCGTGAAGGTTTTTTCGATCTGATCCCCGCCGGAGGTGAAATCCTGAAGCCTATCCACCGTATCGTTGAAGCCCACCACAGCTGCCTCGGTGTTCGGTCCCATGACGATTTGACTTACCACGCTGCCCGATTTCCTCAGATCAGGGAGTTCGGCTTCGATTCGCGAACTTGTTTCTACGAGCACAACAAGCGAAATCGACTCACCGCCAACCTCAAAATGGGTGATCGTCTGTTCGACTCCGTTATCAGTAATCTTGAAATCCTTAGGTTCGAGATTATGCACCATCTGCCCATCGTGATTACGAACGGTCACCGGTTCATTAACCAGTATTGTGCGAACTTTGATTTTCGCGCCCGCTGACGGGCTGTTTTGAGCCTGGGCGAAGGCTCCTTCAAGGGCCGGTAGTGAGAAAAGGAGTAAGAGGATGGACCTCATTGTTTCTGCTATGGATGCCGCGCACGACAGCTGGGGTTTCCTGACACTCAGGTCCCGGTAAACGCTGCCGGCTCAGGCGGTCGCTTTGTTCGACTAATGCGTTCGGTCTAAGGTCTAAGTACTCTTGCGTCCAAGGTTCCATCGGAGTAATTAGCAACACCAAGAATCGTGAAGCGCATCGATTCGGAGTTGGACATGCGACAGTCGCTGGCCGGAGGTCTGGTCGTAGCAGTGATGGTGATTGTGGGAACTTCAACCGCAAGAGCGCAAACGACATTAGACCCCGTCGTCAGTTTTCAAGCCTCCTGTAGTATTTCCGGGGGCTTATTTGGCTCCTGCGGCGGCGGATTCTCAAATTCCTCGTTCTACTTTGCCGGACCTTTCTCCCCGGGGCTCTCAGTTGGCACCGGCATCAACCAGTTCGGTTCCGGCGGACCACTACCGTTTATCGTGTTTGCAGTCGGTGCCACCGGGGGTGCAATCACCTATGATGGCGCTTCGTGTGATAACAGTGATCTTGTAAATGGAGTTTCATGCGGTGGCGTAGTGGTGCTTGGATCCATAAAGGTAGACACACCGAACGACGCAGGACTTTCACCCGGGACGGTGGTCAGCGTGTCCGGCCCTGGTAGCATGCAAGGCTTTTTTTGCGACCCCTGTGATGGGTTTTCACCCCAAGTAGCCAGCGCAAATGTAACCGCCACGTATCAATTCACATTGACAGCTCCAGGCACGCAAACACCATGGTCTTGGACGGGAGCCAAGTTCAGTTCGATTGCTCCCACCCCCGAGCCTCCAACGCTGCTGCTTTTCGGCACTGGCTTGCTCATATTCGGCACAATCGCTTGCCGCAAGTTCCAAAACAGTTAAAGACTGTTTGGGTTGAGCCGGAATTTTTGAAACTAGTCATACCAAAAACGAAGAAACGCCGCACCAAGTAATCCAGGGTCCCGATTAACGGGCTTCGCGGACAGGGACGTTATCCGTACCTTTGGCTTTTTCTGTCGGAGACCACGGCGAGTTTGCGGTTCTGCAAAACTGGGTGACCGAGACGATGCAATGACGCGCTTGCCGTGCGTTTGCCCACGCAAGCAGCGCTTAAGCTTGCGCGCGGAGTAAACTCGCGGCTACGCGGTTAGTTCCAGTTCTTGAGGGCTTCGCGGAGGCGGCGGACGACACGCTCCTGGCCGAGGACAACCATGGTGTCGAACAAGGGCGGAGCGACAGCCTGGCCGACAATGGCGACGCGGGTGGCGTTGATCAGCAAGCCTGCTTTCACGCCGGCATCTTCGGCGACTTTGCGGGAAGCGTGATCGCAGGCGTCGTGATTCCACTCCGTCAGCGCAGCGAGCGCGTCGGTTAGATTCTTTAGCAGCGCCGGCACCTTTTCATCCTTCCAGAATTTGGCGCTGGCAGCCGGGTCAATCGGGAATTCGTCGCTGAAGAAGGCGCGAGACCACGTAGAGAAATCAGGCAGCAGGCGAATGCGTGGACGGAGCAAGTCCACCGTTTTGGAAAACCATTCGTGGCCGGCTCCCGTGGCCCATTCTTCTTTCCACAAGCCGTCCTGCTTCAGTTGCTGCTGCACTTCGGGCAGCAGATCTTCGATGGGCAGTTTCTGGAGATACTGCGTGTTGAACCATTCCAGCTTGGCGCGATCAAACACGCCGTTGGTGCGGCTGACCCCTTCCAAAGAAAACCTTTCGAGCAGGTCCTTGGTGCGGAGATACTCCTCGTCGCCGCCGGGAGCCCAGCCGAGCAACGCCAGGAAATTGCGGAACGCTTCGGGAAGAAAACCCTCGCGGCGGTACATGTTTACGTCCGTGGCGCCGTGGCGTTTGGAGAGACGTTTCTTGTCTGCGCCGAGGATGAGAGGCACGTGCGCAAAGACCGGAGGCTCGACACCGAGCGCGCGATAGAGCAGCACCTGTTTGGGCGTATTGGAAATGTGGTCGGCGCCGCGAATCACGTGCGTGATGCGCATGTCGATGTCGTCGACGACCACGCTCATCTGGTACATGGCCTGGCCGAACTCCTCGCCTTCTTTGCCGGAACGCAGCAGAACGAAGTCTTCGATTTCGTCGTTGGAAAATTCGCTTTCGCCAAACACGGCATCGAGAAATTTCGTGGTGCCGCCGGTGGGCACCATGAAACGGATCGCAGGCCGGGTATCCGGAGAAGAGGGCTTGCCCTCGCAACAAGAGCAACGAACCACCCGGCGCACCTGGGTCTTTTCCGCGCCTTCCTCGGCGTGATCGCCGCCGGCGTAACGCTCCGGCGGGCAATAGCAGAGAAAGGCGCTGCCGTTGGCGAGCAGCTTTTTGGCAGCATCGCGATAAAGTTGCGTGCGCTGCGACTGGTAGAAGGGGCCTTCATCCCAATCGACGCCGAGCCACTGCAAGCCGTCGATGATGCCGGTGACGAGTTCGGGCTTGTTACGTTCGGCATCGGTATCTTCGATGCGAAGGATCATGGTGCCGTGGTTCTTGCGGGCAAAGAGCCAATTAAACAGCGCGGTGCGCGCGCCGCCGACGTGAAGATAACCGGTGGGAGAAGGCGCGAAACGCACGCGTACAGTGGATTTGGAAGAGTTGGTCGCGTCAGTCATGGGTCAGTGGCTTTCCGTGTGAGCTAGTGAAAACTTCAGTTTAGCGGATGGTAGGCAGCGCCGTCCAACGGATCGCCGCGTCAAGATGGAAATGAGGGAGAACGGGAATGAACGATCAGGGTTTAGGAGCGACGCGCAAGAGGAAGCCGGTGCCGGGTTCCAGTTTCATATCGTCTTTTTCGAAGTGCAAGGTGATTTGACCTACGGGTTCGCCCTTCCCGGCGTGAGCGATTTTGACCCCTTTCTTGCCGTAGATGCCGCAAGCGTTCGAGGAAAACACCCAAAGCGCCTGGAGAGTATCTGCGCCGTTAGGGCCCTCGCAGCCAAGAGCGGGGTTGGCAAGAATGTGGACGAGCACCCCACCATTCACTCCTTTTCCGACGTTTTCCTTGTAATGCGTCACTTTCCCGCCATCGCCGAAGCGAACATCTCCGCCGACCAGGATGGTCGTCGACCAACTGGCGGGAGAGCCGGTATCCGCGCCGCCAGTATTGGCCATTTGAGCGCCAAGGACCTGCCGGAAACTAGCCATGGCCCGAAGGTAGGCGAGGATGGGAACTCGCTCCTTTTTGTCTTCGAGATAATGGAATTTGAAAGTCAGCTGGGCACCGGTTCCGTCGGCATCTTTAACAACGCTGACAATGGTTCCCATTGCCTTGGTCTTCATTGGGATTTTCCCACTGGGCAAAGGGACGTCCTGCATAACGCTGGCTTCGATGGCCTGATCGGGTTGCGCGCTTTCCACGCTAACGATTTTGTCGAGTCGAATAGGCAGGATGGTACCTACGGGAATGGAAGAAAAGTTCTCGCCCCCGGCGGCGGCCCACGAAACCAATTGTGCTGCGCTGCAGAGCAAGACGAATAGCAACAGCATTGCCCCGAGCCGCCGCAAAGGCTTAGCGGCTCTTATTGCCACAGAAGCGGACCAATCTCGAAACGAGACGAACATGAAGTGTCCTCCGAAGTAAGAACCAAATTACCTTGGGAGCTTGGCATTCGACAAGGGCGGCATCCCTTGAACGGAACAGACCAACGGAGGATTGAGGTTCGGGGGGAAGATTCCCGAGAAGTACGTCGCCCGCCGCAGACGGCGGCCGCTACAAAGGCTAGCCGTTTTCGCCGAAACGCGCCCGGCGGGTGTGCCTGCCCCCCTACTACCTCTTACGCCACCAGTACAGCGGTACGGTTGCCGGACTTTTTTGTTGGCCTCATAATCGCAAATGATTCGTTTTGCGGGTGGTTGGTCAGGTTCGGGTGCGACTCGCAGAGGGCTCTAGCCAGGTGGTCGCAGCGGATAGCGCTGCGACGTGGCCGCGCTGTGAAAGTACGCAGTAAGCAGGCCGGCCTGTTCAATTACGGAAGGAACGTCCCAGCTCGTCAATGGTTCAAAGCTTCATTGCCCTCGGCTTCTTCATGGCCACCGGTTTGGTGGGTGTATTTTTTGCATCGCTCTATTCCCTGAAAAGACAATCGTATTTACTGCTGTGGGCGACGGCGTGGCTGCTCTACGCCGTGCATCTGATACCCGCGGCAATTTCCCCCTGGGGCATACCCAGTCCATTCTTGTTTGCGCTGGCTCCAGCGTTTTATGGCCTGGCAGGAATTGCGTTTTTCCTGGGAACCCAACTGTACATGCGGCAACCGCTGTGGAAAGGTGTGGCGATTGGCGCGGCGATTTTCTTGCTGGCATGGGCCGTGGTGGATGCACTGCAAGGGCTGCCGGTATCGGTGATGCTGCCAAGCTCGCTGGTGTATGTGGCGGTGGCGGTGCTTTTCTGGCGTGAGAACCGGCATCACGAAACTTTAGCGGATCAACTGTTGGGCGTGGCTTTCAGCTTCTGGGGCGTTCTTACGTTCGTCCTGTATGTGGTGCCCGGTATAAAGGATTTGCTGGGAGTTGCGCTGCAACCCGTCACAGTAATTCCAACGGTGTTTGTCGCCATGTTGTTGTTGATGGCGAATTACGAGGAAGAGAAGCGGCGTGTTGAGCGCAACATGCTGGCGCTGTCGAATTTGAACCTGGCGACTTCCAGCTTCGTTGGGGGCGAGATTCAGCGCATGTTGGCTCAGGCACTGGATCGCGTGCTGGGAGTGGTGCGATTGCCGGCGGGGGTGCTGTTCCTGCATCACGGAGATCCGGCAGGGCCAAGTTCGGTGGTGTCCGCGGGAATTTCAGATGAGTTTTGCCGCGCGGCGCAAACCGAGGGGCTCGACGATTACCTGGTGGGAATGGTGTCGCGGCTCGGCGGTTTGCTGGGTTTTCGCGACTTGCGCGACGACAACCTGTCGGCTCTGGAGAAAGATGAGCCCATACGGCGTTTCCGCGAACTGGCTTTGCAGCATGGGCTACGCAGCGCCGTGGTGATCAGTCTGCAAGCGAAAGAACAGGCGTTTGGGCTGCTGCTGCTGGGCACGCCAGACAGCCGGCGATTCACTCCGGCGGAATTGCGCTTGTTGCTGGCACTGGGGCACCAAATCGGAGTCGCGGTGGAAAACAGCTACTTGATCCAGCAGACGTCGCGGCGTTCCGAAGAATTGCACATGCTGAACGAAATCGGCAGAGCGCTGAGTTCCACGTTGAATAAGGAAGACCTCCTGCGGCGCTTGTGGGAAGAATTACGGCGGTTGTTCGACGTCGAGAATCTTTACCTGGCGACATTTGATCCTGCGCGAGACCAAATCCAATTCGACCTGGAATTGATGAAGGGCGTGCGGATGCCCAAACGGGCGCGGCCAGCCGGAAATCACCTGACGGAATATATTTTGCGGACGAGGCAGCCGGTACTCATTCGAGACAATTTTGTTTCTGAAGTAAGAAAGCTGGGCGTAGATCCTATCCGAACGACCGGGTCCTTCTGCGGGGTGCCGCTGGTGGCGTATGACCACGCCATGGGCGCGTTGTGCGTCTACTCCGATAATGAGCGGGCCTACGACGAAGGACACCTGGAATTGATGCGGGTGCTGGCCAGCGAGGCGAGCATCGCGATAGAAAACGCGCGGCTGTTCCAAGAGGAGCGCACCAAGGCGCGGCACCTGAGCTTGATCAACCTGATTTCGCGCGACGCCATTGCCACGCTGAACCCGGATGAGATTCTGGCCAAAATTGCGGGCCAGTTGGAGAACGGGCTCTCTTACGATCACATTGGAATTGCGATTCTGGAATACACCACACGAGAGTTGATTGTTTCCGCGGAGAGCGGCAAGAGGCGGGGAGCGCTAGGCCGCCGCATTCCTTTGGATACAGGATTAATCGGCCAGGTGGCCAGAACGGGAAAGTCGGCGACTTTCCGGTCGTCCATGAATTCGCAAAACAGCCTGCAACCGGTTTTGCCGGACTCGTACGCGGCGATGGCCCTGCCGATTTTCTACGGCGATCACCTGCATGGCGTGCTGTACGTGGAAACACTCGAGCGGGCGGACTTCTCCGAAGAAGAATCGTTGCTGCTGCACACCCTGGCGGACTTGATCGCCGGGGCCTTCCACAACGCGCAGACCTTCCAACGCGCGCAGGAACAGGCCATCACGGATGGATTGACGCGTGTGAAGACGCATCGCTTCTTCATGGAGGCGCTGTCGTCGGAGTGGAAGCGCTCGTCGCGCGCCGGCCGGTCGTTCGCGCTGGTATTGATGGACCTGGACCGCTTCAAGTTCGTGAACGATTTTTACGGGCACCTGGAAGGCGATTTGGTGCTGCAGCGCGTGGGACAAATTCTGGAAACAAACTGCCGGCGCTCGGACGTGGTGGCTCGCTATGGCGGAGACGAGTTCGTGATCCTGATGCCGGAAACGACCATGGAGCAGGCGCGGCAGCTTTCGATGAAGTTGCGCGGGTGGATCGCCTCGGACCCCTTGCTGCGCGAGAAAAATATCAGCGCGAGCTTCGGAATCGCATCCTACCCGCTGCACGGGTCCGCACCCCAAGAGCTGATTCAGGTGGCGGACGCATCGATGTACTTGTCGAAACACCAGGGCGGAAACACCGTCTCTACCGCGGAGCACATCGACCCCAACGAAGCGCGGCGCTGGAAACGGGATGTGTTGGAAGCGTATTTAGGAGTGACCCTGAAACGGCAGTTCGCTACCGGACCAGACGCGTTCGATGAAATCTACCAGCGGCTGAGGCAGTTCTCGGATTCTTTACCAGCGACCGACGGAGCCGAGCCTGGGGTGGAGAGCCCCCGGACGCTGCCACAGTCGATTCTGGATACGGTGACTTCGCTAGCGTACGCGATTGACGCGAAGGACCAATACACGCAGGGGCACTCGCAGAAGGTATCGGCATACGCGGCACTGCTGGCCGAGGCGTTAGGCATGTCGGAAAGCGAAGTGGAAGAAATCCGGCTGGGCGCAGTGTTGCACGATGTGGGCAAGGTGGGGATTCCCGAACAAATTTTGAATAAGAGCGGACCGCTGAACCCCGAAGAATGGGAAACCATGAAGAGTCACGTGGTGTACGGGGGCAAGCTGCTGGAGCCGTTGGAGGCGATGGAACGGATCCGGCAAATGGTTCTGCATCATCACGAGTTTTTCGATGGTTCGGGCTATCCGGAAGCGCTTGCGGGAACGAACATACCGCTCGGGGCACGAATCATCACCATTGCGGATTCCTACGACACGATCACGAGCGACCGCAGTTATAAAAAGGGGCGCACAGCCCAGGAAGCGCTGGCGGAAGTGGAGCGGTGCGCCAAAACGCAGTTCGATCCGGAACTGGTTACGGCGTTTGTGCGTGCCATGCGGCAACTGCCGAATCCGATTATCGAAGTCACTTCTCTGCTCACCCGGAATAGCTAAACGACACTATCGAATGGGCCCGGTCACGCGGGCGAGACTCTGGTACCTTTGCTACAGTTGAGTAGGCAAAAGGGGGGAAAGCCTATGCAAACGGCGTCGGTGAAATGGATTGGGGGACAGAAATTTTCCGCGACCAGCCCTTCGGGACATACGGTGGCTTTTGATTCGGACCGCGACACCAATACCGCTCCCGGGCCCATGGAAATGGTGTTGATGGCATTGGGGGCGTGCACCGCGACGGACGTCGTGATTATCCTGGAGAAAAAACGGCAGAACATGGCGTCGCTGGAGGTGATTTGCTCCGGGGAACGGGCCAAGGAGCCTCCCATGGTATGGGTCAAGCTGGAGCTACTGTTTCGGGTGCATGGAAAAATCGACGAAGGCGCGCTAAAGCATGCCATCGAGCTGACCAAGGAGAAGTATTGCTCTGTGGCGGCAATGCTGAAGAAAACGGCGGAAATTCGCTGGCGGCACGAAATCATCGCGACGCCTTGAAAGCAGTGTTTGGCTTGTGTCTATTGAAGGGCTTCGCATAAAATCAACGTTTAGTCTCTAAGTAGGATTCCAAGGAGCATCATGTCTCGCTGCCGCGTCACCGCAAAAATTACGGGTGTAGCCGGGTACGTACCACCCCGAGTTTTGACTAACGCCGATCTGGAAAAGATGGTGGATACGACCAACGATTGGATCATGGAGCGCGTCGGCATTCGGGAGCGCCACCTGGCGGATAAAGGCGTGGCGGCAAGCGACCTGGCGGTGGAGGCAGTGAAGAAGTTGCAGGCCGCTCATCCTTTTAATCTGCAGGAAGTCGAGCTGATTGTAGTGGGCACGGTTACTCCGGACATGATGTATCCCTCAACCGCGTGCCTGGTGCAAAACAAGCTGGGAATCGAGAACACGTGGGGATTCGACGTATCCGCAGGTTGTTCTGGATTTCTGTACGCATTGAATACCGGCGTGAAGTTCGTGGAATCCGGGCAATATAAGAAGGTGCTAGTGATCGGGTCGGACGTGAACTCTTCGATGACCGATTACACCGATCGCGCGGTTTGCATTATTTTCGGGGACGGCGCGGGTGCGGTAATGCTGGAGCCGGCAAGCGACGGCGAAGCAGGAATTATCGATCACGTGGCCCAAGTCGAGGGAGCAGGCGGGCAGTTCCTGTATATGCCGGGCGGGGGAAGTCTGAATCCGGCAACGCACGAAACCGTGGATCAGAAGATGCATTACATTCACCAGGACGGGAAAAACGTATTCAAGTATGCCGTGAAGAAAATGGCGGAAATGACGGAGCGCTTGTTGGAGCGGAACGGGATGACCGGGAAGGATGTGGATTGCTTCATCGCGCATCAGGCCAACCGGCGAATTATCACAGCGACAGCAGAGCGATTGGGAATGCCGTTGGAGAAGGTGGTCATCAATATCGACCGCTACGGAAATACGACGGCAGGAACGATTCCGCTGGCGATGCAGACGGCGCTAGAAGAGAAGCGACTGAAGAAGGGCGACGTGGTGTTATTGGCGGCGGTGGGCGCTGGGTTTACTTCGGGCGCGACGCTGCTGCGTTGGGCATACTGAGTTTCCACAAAAAAAGGGCGGAGAGCGGCTCCGCCCGAGCTTGCCTTGTATCGATAATCTTCAGCTGGGAATGACGAGCTGTTGGCCAACCTTAATGGTGTTGGGGTCGGTGAGCTTGTCTTTATTGGCTTCGAAGATTTTCATGTAGTCGTTGGGATTGCCATAAAACTGCTTGGCAATTTTGGAAAGCGAATCCCCTGCGGCGACGGTGTAAGTCTGCTGCTTGGGCGCCAGCGAAGGATCCACGGTGAGATTGAGTGTAAGGTCGCTGTACGTGGGATCGACGACTTTCACTTGATCCCAGATTTTGTGCTTGATGGCTTCCGACCCGCAGGCGCCCTCGATATAAAGCTTATCGTCCTGGATGTGCACGTGAGTGAGGCGCACGCCGGACTGATTGATAGCGTTGAGCACGGACCCATACTTCATTTTGAGTTGATCTAAATCTGCCATGAGTCTTCCTCTCTAGAAGTAATCGGGCGGGCAAAACGGGCGGGCCACAAGCATAGCACCGGGAGGAAAACGGGATATGAGAAAGTTGTGACGGCGGAAGTGCGTGAGCCGGGCGCTTAGCAGGAACGCATGGACGCGGCCTGGGCGAGATTAGCTTCCAGGCGAAGGCCAATCTGCACCGCGGCGTAACGAGCGCAGAGCAGGCGCTCTTGCTCACTCCAGCTGGCCAGGGCAGGCGCAATGCTGCCGAAAAGGTCGGATAGTTTGCCGACGAGCTTGTAATACAGCGGCACGAAACCGAGATTGGCCCGGCTGTGCTTCAGCTCGGGAGTAAGTGCAAGGACACTGGCCAGCTTCTCGAAATCGGAGCCGGTGAGGTTAGACTCTTCGACCTGGACCGCCTCGAGGATATCGGAGGGAATAGGCTGAGCGGCGACGCTGGTGAGAACCGCGCGCCAATAGTAGAGCCCGAACTGCAAGAGGGCGACGATGGAGATGGCAAAGAGCATTGCGGAGAACATCCCTCAGCCTCCACGTAGAGAATGAGGCCAGCGACGGGATCTTCCAATAGCGCGAGGGTACTAGCGGAATAGTCCGGCCGGTGTAATCGCTTTGGGAACATGCGGTTACAGGTTGCCAAGGCCGCGGCGATGGCCTAAGCTGCGTTCGCTGCAAGGAGAGGTAAGCCCATGAAATCATGGCTGTTCGTGTTGCTGTTGGCGGCCTTCGCTGCGGTGACGTTTTATCCAGCAGGCAATCTCCACGGTGAGGACGAGTCGAGTCGTGCGGCCGTTATTGCGGTTCTGACGGACCAGCAGGCCGCATGGAATCGCGCTGACGTGGAGGCCTTTATGCAAGGCTACTGGAATTCCCCGGACGTTATGTTTGTGGGCGCAAGCGGAATCACGCGCGGCTGGCAGCCGGTGATGGATCGCTACCGGAAAAGCTACCCAGACGCGAAGGCGATGGGGCATTTGGATTTTTCGCAACTGGAAGTACGTCCGCTGGGAAAAGAGGCTGCCTTGGTGTTAGGGCGATTCCACCTCAAACGGGATGCGGACGAGATGGGTGGAGTGTTCACCTTGGTGTTCCAGCGATTTCCGGAAGGCTGGAAAATCATCTGCGATCATACCAGCGCGGACGCCAAGAAGCCTTAATCAGGCAGCGCGAACCTGGTTGGGAAAGCCGCGGTAGAACAAACGCAGGCTGAGAAACGTGAGCAAAAGGCATGACCCATGGATTCCTGACGCGCAGCCTGGTTCGCCCTCTACTGGAGTTGCTACGACAGGGTGTGACCCCGGAGAAACTTTCGCTGAGCATTGCGCTGGGCGCGGTCTTGGGCCTGATACCAGTGATCGGAATCAACACCGCGCTATGCGCTGTAGTTGCATTGGTCTGGCGTCTGAATCTCCCCGCCATCCAACTGGTGAACTACTTCGTTTATCCGTTGCAGATCGCGCTGCTGTTGCCGCTGTTCCGTCTGGGCGAAAAATTGTTTGGGGCCCAGCACTTGCCGCTGAGGGTTGAACAAATTCGTGAAATGCTTCGCACGAATTTGTGGGGAGCGCTGCGGTTATTGGGGTCAACGGTCTGGCACGCGTTTGTGGTGTGGGCGATAGCGGCGCCTTTTGCGATGGCCCTGATCTACGTTCTGTTGGTGCCGGCGTTACGCCAGGTGTTGAAGAAAACGCATGCGGCAGCGAGCACTGGGGAAATTCCCGCGGGCGGATGATGGAGCGGCATTGGTTAGTGGCAGACGTTTCTTCGGCATCAAGAGCGCGAATCGATGCGGGTGCTTACGAGAATGACGACAGAGCGGGGTTGCGCCAAGTAGGTTGATTCCGTGACGGGCTCGGTTTGCGGCCAAGCGAGTATGTCTTTTGGCGATTCGAGGAAAGTATCGATCCAGCGGCGCCAGTGGATGGGCTGGTTGTCACGGATTTGCGGAAGCGCAAACTGCAGGGGCTCCCAATAGGCGTTCAGAATCATAAAGAAGCTCAGAGCTTCGGCCGGTAAATCGACGCTGAAGGCGAGGCTGTGGGATTGGTCGTTCCAATCGGGTTGAAACAGTTTTGTGCCGTGCCAAGCATGAGGGGCATCGCGGATCAACTCATTAAGAGAAAGGTTTTGTTGCTCGGCGCTCAGATCACGACGGAGCCTGCGCTCAATCAAAAGGCGAACGAAGCGCAAGATGTCCGGGTGACGATTGGTGAGACCCCAATCAAACCAACTGATGTCGTTGTCCTGGCAGTAAGCGTTGTTGTTGCCGCGTTGCGTGCGACGAACTTCGTCTCCCATCAGGATCATGGGCATACCTAGAGAAAGCAGGGTGACGGTGAAGAAGTTCTTGATTTGACGATTGCGCAGGCGCTCGATCGCAGGATCGTCGCCAGGCCCTTCCACTCCGCAATTCCAACTGCGATTGTCATTGGCGCCATCGCGATTGTTTTCGAGGTTCGCTTCGTTGTGCTTTTCGTTGTAGGAAACCAGATCGTTGAGCGTAAAGCCGTCGTGGCAGGTGATGAAGTTGATGCTCTGTTCGGCTTCGCGCTGCTTGTGCGCGTAAAGGGATGGACTGCCGATGAAACGGTCGGCAATCTGGCGAACCGATCCGGGAGCGCCCATGAAGAAACTGCGAACATCGTCGCGGAAACGGCCATTCCATTCCTTCCAACTGTCGCCCACGAAGTGGCCGACCTGGTAAAGACCGGAAGCGTCCCAAGCTTCGGCGATCATTTTGGTTCCCGCCAAAACGGGATCGGTTTCGATGTCCCAGAGCACGGGAGGATTGGCGAGGACCGCGCCATTTTCATCTCGCGACAATACGGAAGCCAGATCGAAGCGGAAGCCATCCACGTGCATCTCCTGGACCCAGAAGCGCAAGCTGTCCAGAATCATACGGCGCATGATGGGATTGCTGGCGTTGCAGGTGTTGCCAGTGCCGCTGTAATTGGAATAGCGAGAGCGGTCGGGTTCGAGCAGGTAGTAAGTAAGATTATCGATGCCGCGGAAACTTAATGTCGGGCCGGTATGATCGCCTTCGGCCGTGTGATTGAAGACGACGTCGAGAATGACCTCAAAACCAGCGCGGTGGAGGGCTTTCACCATGTCGCGAAATTCGTCTATGGGTCCCAGCGTATCCTGGCGGGAACTGTAGGCACGGTGCACCGCGAAAAACGATACGGGAGCATAGCCCCAGTAATTCGTGACTCCCGGTGGACAATCTTGGGCGTCATATTGAAAAACCGGAAGGAATTCGACCGCGTTGACGCCGAGTTGCTGAAGATGCGGAATTTTTTCGAGCAGTCCGCGGTAGGTGCCGCGAATGTTTTGCGGGACGCCCGAAGAAGGATGCTGGGTAAAGCCGCGGACGTGCATTTCGTAAATGACGGTGCGCGAAGAAGAACGGCCGAGAGGCTTATCGCCTTGCCAATCGTAGCCGCTGAAATCGACGACGACGCTTTTCATCGCGCTGGCCCAGGTGTCTTGCTTAAGACCCGCCGCTTCGCGGGAATAGCCGCGGGGGATGACGACGCCGCGGGCGTACGGATCGAGAAGGACTCTGCTTTCGTCGAAACGGAGGCCTTCGGCGGGCCCGAAGGGGCCATAGACGCGGTAGCCGTAAATCTGGCCGGATTGCACGCCTGGCACGAAAGTGTGCCAGTAGTGATAAGTGTGCCCGGCGGTGGGGTCGATGGGAATGATCCGCGAGGGCTTGGCGTCGTCCTCGCGATCGAAGAAAAGCAATTCGACGTGGGTGGCCTCGCGTGAATACAGACTGAAGTTCACGCCACCATCGCGAAAGCTGGGGCCTAAGGGCGAGCTTTGTCCGTAATCTTGGGCTGGATTGGTCATCAGAAACGCACTCCATTAAACGCCGGAGCTTGCCGGGCGGTCAATGACGGTTAGAGAATTTCCAGGATTTCTTCATAGCGCTTGAAGGGCGGAATCAGATAAGCGCCGGCCATTTCCGTGCGCGCCCACTGAAGCATGTCGCGGGCAACCTGGAAACCGCAATCGCGCGCGGAAGCACCAGCCGCTTCCATGGACTTGAGCAGAGGCTCGGGGATCACGATGCCGGGCACTTCATTGTTGAGGCGCAAGGCTTGTTTATAGCTATTCAGCGGCCATACGCCGATCATTACTGGAATGGGAGGTTCGCTTCCCAACTTTTTCACGAAGGCGCGCCAATGCTCTGGGTCGAACAGAGGCTGGGTCATGGCGAAGTGCGCGCCAGCTTCAATCTTGGCGTGAAAACGCTCGATCTCATTGTCCAAATCATCGGCCATGGGATTTAACGCCACGCCGATGGTGAAGTTGGTTTGCCCGCCGAGAGTTTTGCCGGCCCAGTCCGTGCCCTGATTAAGGCGATGAAGAATTTTGGTGAGCCCGACGGAATCGACTTCGTAGACACCGCTGGCTTCCGGATAATCTCCGACAGAAGGGGGATCGCCGGTAATCCCAAGGACATTGCGAACACCACCGACCGTCCAGGCGCCGAGCAGCATGGCCTGAAGGCCAATGATGTTTTGATCGCGGGTGGTGAGATGCGGGATGGTTTCGACGCCGCGAGCCTCCAGGGCGCCCGCGACGATGAGCGCGTCCATACCGACGCGAGCCATGGCGCCGCTGTTGATGTCGATGGTGTCGACCTTCTGGGAAGCCATGACCTTGTCGACTTGTTCGAAGATGCGTTCGAGAGAAATTCCCTTGGGCGGATCGATTTCCACGCAGACCACAAACTCTTTTTTCTGGAGCTTCTTCCAGAGCTTGCTCTCCGGTTCGCGCACCTGCGTGGGGACCGCAGGCTGGGCGGCGGCAATCACCGCCGCTTTGGAATGCGCTTGCGCGGGGCGCAGGGACTTCACCGCGTCGGCCATCGCGCGAATGTGCGCGGGAGTGGTGCCGCAACAGCCGCCAAGAATGCGCACGCCCATCTCCGCGGCTTCGCGAGCGTATTGCGCAAAATAAGCCGGAGAAGATTTTGGATAGACGATGCGGTCGCCTTCGCGCTTCGGGAAACCGGCGTTGGGCATGCCACTGACGTTGCCGTTACCGGCGTTGACGAGTTCCGACAGGATCGGCAAGAGAGATTGCGGGCCCAACGTGCAATTGGCACCGATAACCTGCACATTTTTCCCTTTGAGCATGGAAGCGGCCAGCAGTGGCGGAATGTCGCCGTAGATGGTGCCTTCTTCGGAATAGGTGAGCTGCGCCACCATGGGCAAAGAGGAAAACGAGCGAATGGCATCGATGGCCAGAAGCAATTCTTCGATATAGGAAAACGTTTCGAGGACGAAGAGGTCGACGCCGCGTTCTTCGAGTGCCAGAGCCTGTTCGTGAAAAACGGCGAGAATCTCGTCGGGTTCCGGATGGCGCGCTTGCACACCGATGCCGAGCGGGCCGATAGAACCAGCGATTAAGACTTCGCGGGCGGCGGATTCGCGGGCCTCCCGGGCAACCTTGACGCCCCTACTGTTGAGGCGCTGGACCTCTTCGCCGAGACCGAGAGGAGCAAGCTTGAAGCGATTGGCGCCGAAGGTATTGGTTTCGATGATTTGCGCGCCCGCTTCGATGTAGGCTTGATGGACGCGAAAGACCGCTTCGGGCTCAGTGGCGTTGAGTTCATCGAAACAGCGTACCGCTCCGACGGTTTCATGCAGCATGGAGCCCATGGCGCCATCCGCGATGAGAATGGAATTCTTGAGCCGTTCATTGAAATCGTCGATTTTCACTTTTCGATCCTGTGTTGGCGTTGGATGCGGAAGTTGCTAGCGTTTTTGTTCCATAAGGCCGGCGACGGTACTCATCAAGTCGTATTTGGTGAGGATTTCGAAGCGCGAATTGTCCATTTCCACAAACACGGCGGGATTCTCGTGGCTAAGAATGTAAGTGATGCGTTCGACCGGCGCGTTTTTGGGAATTTGCGGCAGCGGCTTGGACATGACTTCGCGGACAACCAGCTTGCGCAAATCCTTCCCTTGCAGGGCCAGGGTCAGGATCTGATCTTCGTAGACCGTGCCAATGGGCAGATTCTCCTCGAAAACCGGGATCTGCGAGATGTCCTGCTCCTGCATGGTTTTTAGCGCGTGAAAGACCGTCTGGTACGGCCGAGCGATCACGAGTTCGCGAACTTTGCCGGCCCCTTTCTTGGCGTTGACGACTTCCGCGGCGGTGATGGGCACGCTGGATTCCACGTAACCACGTTCGCGCATCCACTGGTCGTTATAAACTTTGCTGAGATAACGCATGCCGGTGTCGGGCATCAGCGCAACGATAAAAGCGTCAGGCCCGAGAGTTTTCGCCAAACGCAGTGCGCCGGAGAGACATCCGCCACCCGAACCACCGGTGAAAATGCCTTCGAGCTTGGCTAAACGCCGCGCGGCCACGAAGCATTCCTCGTCGTTCACCTGGATCACGTCGTCCAGAATGTTCATGTGCATGGTGGTGGGGAAAAAATCCTCGCCGATACCTTCGACAACGTAAGTACGGGCTTTGGCGATTTTCCCGGTTTTATGGAAATCGTAGTAGAGCGAGCCTTCGGGATCGACACCGACGATTTGCACGTTGGGATTCTTCTCTTTGAGGTATTTGCCGACGCCACTGATCGTGCCACCGGTACCCATGCCACAAACGAAATGGGTGATTTTGCCTTCTGAGTCTTCCCAGATTTCCGGGCCAGTGGTGGCGTAGTGCGCTTCAGGATTGGTGGGATTGTCGTACTGATTGGGGTAATAAGAATTGGGAATTTCGCGGGCCAATTTTTTGGCCACGCTGTAATAACTGCGGGGATCTTCGGGCTCCACGGCGGTGGGACAAACGATCACTTCGGCGCCGAGCGCTTTGAGTAAATCCACTTTTTCTTTGGATTGCTTGTCGGTGGTGGTGAAAACGCATTTGTAACCACGAACCGCGGCCACGAGCGCGAGCCCCATGCCGGTATTGCCGCTGGTGCCTTCAATGATGGTGCCGCCGGGCTTGAGAAGGCCGCGCTTTTCGGCATCGTCGATCATGGTGAGGCCGATGCGATCTTTTACGGAGCCGCCGGGATTGAGCATTTCGGCTTTGACCCAGATCTGCGGCTTAAAACCATTGACAATGCGATGCAGACGGATTAGCGGGGTCCGGCCCATCGCTTCGAGGATGTTGTCGCAACGCATGTTTTTCTTCTCTTTGCCGGGCCACACACATGATTTGGCCTGTGCGATACTTCGTTTAAGTTTAGCATGCGGCCCGCAGGCGAAAGAGAAGCAGGGGTCGCGTCGCGTCAGGGAGCCTATATGGCACGGCAGAACATCTCGAGCGGAACAATGTGGGAGCCCATCGTGGGGTATTCCCGGGCAGTGCGGGTGGGCAAACAGGTAAATGTGTCTGGGACCACAGCCACCGGGCCAGACGGCAAGATTGCCGGAGTGGGGGACGCATACGCGCAGACGGTGCAAACCATTCGCAACATTGAGGCGGCGCTGGGTCGCGCGGGAGCGACGTTGAAGGACGTCGTGCGCACGAGGATTTACGTTATTGACATCGCGGAGTGGGAGAAGATTGGGCGCGCTCACGGTGAGTTTTTCGGCGAGATTCGGCCGGCCACTTCGATGGTGCAAATCAGCAAACTGATCTCCCCGGAAATGCTGGTGGAAATTGAGGCGGAAGCGGTGGTGGAAGAATGAGCGAACCGCAGGCGTTGTATGACTGCTTTATTGCGGATTACTACGATGGTTCGCCGATCCTGACCGCGCGGACGGAGGACGTGGCATTTTACGTAAACGCCGCACGGAAATACGGCGATCCGGTGCTGGAATTGGGATGCGGAACGGGACGCATCACCATGGCGATCGCGGAAGCGGGCTACCGCGTGGTTGGGCTGGATATTTCGGAGCGGATGCTGGAGCGCGCCGTGGAAAAACGCGCGAGTTTGCGGCGTGAGGCGCAGGAACGCGTTCACTTGGTGCAGGGCGATATGACGCGGTTTGCGTTGGGCGAGAAATTTCGAACCATCGTGATTCCCTTTCGGCCCTTTCAGCATTTGCTGGAGCTCGATGAGCAATTGGGTTGCCTGGAGTGCGCGCGCAAGCATCTCGCTCCGGGCGGCCATTTGATTTTGGATTTCTTTCAGACGGATCCCGAGCGCATGCATGATTCAAAGTTTCAGAGCGAGTCCAGGTTGGTTCAATATGAGTTGGCCGGCGGAAGGCATGTGGAATTGTCGGAACGTGTTTCTGCGTTTCATCGAGGCGTGCAGCGAAATGATGTCGAGATGATTTTCCGCGTAACGCATCCCGGCGGGAAGCAGGAGCGGCTGGTGATGGCCTGGACGCTGCGTTATTTCTTCCGTTATGAGGTAGAACACTTGCTGGCGCGGTGCGGCTTTGGCGCGGAACACGTGTATGGAGATTTTGACAATTCGCCGCTGGGCGATGATTCACCGGAGATGATCTTTGTAGCGGCGGTGACGCCCGCCTAAAGGCTGGCCACTACACAACCATTCTGCCGAAGATGGTGTGGCGTCGTTAGTTTCTAGTGATGCAGGAAGGTGATCGAGCACTTCGCGCAAAGACGAACGGCCCGCCTCAGCCCTTGGTGTGCTCAGGGCAAAAAGGCGGGCCGTACAAAAACAATCCGGAAGTTACCAGCGGACGCGGACGCGGTAGGTCAGTACGGATTCGCCGTTGGGTTTTACCGGGACATTGAACTGGGCGGCGAAAGCTGCGGTTTTGGTGGCGGGGTAGGACGAGGAGAGCATTTCCCAGTCGCCGCCGATGGGTTCGTTGACCTGGACGGTGATGGGCGTGTCTTTGTGGTTGCGCAGCGAGATGGAATATTCCATTTCGAAGACGCGATCGGCAATTTTCTTGTAGTCGGTTTGCTTGCGTTCGGCGACCACATCGAAGGCATTTCCGATTTTCACGGTGACGAATTCGTCTTTGGGCGTGTGGCCAATATGATCTTCGCCGACGAAAAGCAGGCCGCCCTTGGAATCCTTCTGATAAACGCGCACATTCCCCGCGGGCAGCGGAATGCCTAAGCCGCCTTTTTCCTCATTCTTAAATTTGTAGAAGACTTGCACAGGATCCTTCATGGGGGCACCGGGAGCTTGCGCGTTGTGATAGTAGAAACTCTGGCCGTTGACGACAAACATTTTTTCGACGGGAACACCAGAGCCTTCGAGCAGGCTGATTTGTTTGGTTTCCTTGTCTTCCACGGAAGTACGGCGTCCGAGGCTATAGAGGTGATATTCGCTGAAATTCTCTTGCTGAAATTGCGGAGCGGCTTTGGCTATCGACATTTCGCGAACGACCATGTTACCGGCAATGGCTTGCGGCAGACGATTCAGATCGCCGGCGACAAGTTGCAGCTTCGCGTTGTGGAAGGCAGTGCCGGAATTGTTGGTAAGCGTGACCCAGCCATCCAGGTCTCCGGCTTTGTCATCGCGCCCCACCGTTAAAACATAGTCCGCGTTCCAGGAGAGATTATTGGCGAGGTAAGAAGCTTCGATGGTCTGCTTGCGCGAACCGGAATTTTCCAGAGACATCAGCAACGTGGGCCGGTCATAAAGATTTGCAGGCACGTCCGGAAAGCGATAGGTATCGCCCAGAGAGCCGGTGACGATTTCGTTGCCAATTTTCCAGACCGGGCCATTGTTATTGGCGAGCAGGGTGGCTTTGATCTCTTCGTACTTGGTGGTGTTGTTCTCCATGGTAGCTCGCACGATGGTGACTTCCTTGCCCACGTACTTGTTGAGGAGTTTGCTCGGTTCGAGCAGGTCGTATTCGTAGTTCTGCTCGATTACAGCGACTTTGTCGGGCTCGTTAACCGAACGAAAATGGACCGTGGCGGGATTCACGGTAGCGGCAATGTCCATAAACTTCAGACGAAACACGCCGGTGGGGAGCTGCAATTGGCGAACGTCGCGAATCAGCGCGATGTTCGAGTTATAAACGGTGACAGCGAGATCGGTCTGGTCGCTGAGGGTCGTGGTTTGTTGATCGGAGCCTCCTGCTCCCGGGGCATTTTTCTCCTGGTCCGCCGCTTTTCTGCCTGCCTGATAGGACGGAACCAGCGCCGTGGCGCCAGCCAAGGCGATGACGGCACAGGCCGCAATCCAGCGGCGCGCGGTGTCTTTGCTGCGTTGCACAGTTTCCATGAGGGCTCCTTAAGTAAATCTGCATTCCTGGTTAGAACGCAGGCGGATAAATTTCTTGCAGCGACCGCTACTCATTCGCGGTGCGCGTCCAAGTGGCACCGCCATCCGCGGTTTCGTAACTGTTGCGATTGGGAACGTCCCAAACCGAGGCGTGCATCGCGTCGGTAGCGTGAATGCCACCCAGATCGGCCGCAATCGGAGACGTGAGCGACTTCCAGTGTTTGCCTGCATCGGTGGTGAGTAGAATGGTTCCTGCTTTGCCGACGACCCAGCACACGGTGTCGGAGGGAGCGGAGCCACTGGTGAGGTCGCTGGTCACGCCGCTGGTTTGAGGTTGCCAGGTTTTTCCGGCGTCGGTGCTATGGTCGATCGAACCCGCGCCGCCCAATCGCCACGCCCGTATGTTGCCGGGCGCAACGACGTAATGCGGATCGACTTTGGCCAGCGTTAAGAGTTGGGCGGCAAACTGATTTTGATAGGAGGTCACTTGGGCGGCGGCCGCTTTGTTGTGCGTGGGCGCTTGGACTTCCAGCGTTGCGGCAGCAGCCGGTACAGGCGGTGCTTCGGAACGCGCTTTTTTGGCGGCCTCGAAATCAGAGTTCAACCGAGCCGCTTGATCGGCGTTTTGCTCCTTTTCGGCGTAGCCGGCAACCGGAGCGGACGGGGGAACTACGAGGAGTTCAGAATTGGAAGAAGATCCATTCAGCAAATTATTGTTGGGTTCGCTGCGCGGCGGCTTGGCACCCGGCTTTGCCGGCGCATTCACCGTGGCGGAGGGAGACGACGGTGCAGCAGGCGCGTTCAAAGCCACACCTCCGGAGGGCTGCGGGTTGCGTGGTTTTGGAGGGCTGACGTCGCGCTTCATCTCGTCCATAGGCGCGACGCGTGTGGCAGGGGCTGGCGGAGCGGCTACGCGATTCTCCGCGATTTGCGCCGCTGGTTGTTGAAGAGGCGCGTAATGTTGCGTCCGAAGTTCCTGAACACCGACCCAAACGATAGCGGCCGCGGCGGCCAAACCAAGAGGTGCAACCCAACGCCATGGCAAATGAGGCGCGGCCTTGCGGATCGCGGCAGGAACCGAGTCCTGTTTAGAAACAGGTGCCGCGGCAAGCGTGCTCCGTGGAACAGCGGTATCGGCAAACTGTGCGCTCAATCGCTGCGGCGTTTCCTCGGCCGGAAAAAGGACGCGCTCCTGCTCCCACGCTCCGGCAGCGAGGTGCTCGGTCTGTTCAACCAGCGCCAGACAATCCTGGCACCGCGCGCATTCCGCGATGTGCTCTTTCCAGCGGGCCATTTCATCAAGGGAAAGACTACGTTCGTGATAGGCCGCGAGAATCTCCGCATCAGGGCAGGAAGAGTCGGACGAAGCGCTGCGCAAATGGCGCGCGAGGGCACGTTCGAAATTTCGCTCGCGATCGTCAGCAGGCATGGCGCTCTCCTTTCGTAGAACGTTGGAGGGATCGAATCTTGCACGGGTTCATGGCGATCCCTTTCGCGGGTTTTCCGCGCGGCTGGGAGTTTGGTCTGGAAAAATATTTCGAAAATCGATAGGAGCATCCTCGGCGGCATACTGGAAACACAGGATAATTTCCGCGTCGCTGAGAGGCGCAAATTTCGGCTGAGCATCGCCCGTGAGCAAGCCAGAGCGCAAACAATTTTCGACCAGAGCGCGCAATTCCCGGCGGGCGCGGTCCAAATGGCGAGAGGCACTCGATTCATGTTCGCCGAGCAGGCGGCCAATTTCGGCGAGGGTTTTGTCGCGAGCATAGTAAAGCTCGAGGAGGCGCCGGTCGGCGGCATCGAAAGACGCAAGACTATCGTTTAGAGCGAGGACAAAGCACTGCAAATAGCGGTCGCGATGCGGGTCGAGTGCCGGTACTGAAGATGGCTTTTGTGTATGCAAAACTTTTCCATTTTCGCCATCTTCTTTCTCAATTTTCTCAATACTTTCCCAGCGTCGGCTCTGGCGCAGGCAGTCTACGTGGCGCTGCGCGAGGATCGCGCGCAGCCAGGTCTTCAGCGAACTGCGGCCATGGAAGTACCGAAACAGCGAAGACTCGCCACGCTTACCGTCGACGAGACCAAACAGCTCGGCAAAGAGCGAGTCGGCAAGTTCCTGGGGATCCGCGCCAGCGCGGCTTCCTTTGGTGATGGCAGCGGCGGCGGCTCGTAAGTAACCGCGATAGTTCGCTACGAAGTGGTCCCAGGCGGCTTCCGAACCATGGCGGCAAGCTGCGGCAAGAACCAAATCGTCGATATGCAGGGTTTCCAGGTACGCCAGAAGGCTATCCGGAGTGGCCAGGCAATCCGCGAAGCACTTGGCGACGCTGTTTTCCACAGCCCCAAGGAACTGTCCGCGAGAGAGGTTCCAGCCCGCAGCGGGGGATGCGTCGTATAGCCCATCAAGGCGCAACTGCAGTTCCCGCAACAGGATCAGCGAGGGAGGGCGGGGACCGGAAGCGGAGTCGGGAGCCAACGAGTTGGCTAAGCCTCCATTAGTCACCTTATTTCTATATCTTAGAGCGGGTAGGAAGCAACCAACGTCTAATGGGGGTGTGGCATCATACAGCTACCCCCC
>Ga0335073_10002982_pt1 | contig 23407 bp, 29 predicted proteins | sample Lox_Sample_22_FD_207093 | JGI IMG/M metagenome (GOLD analysis project Ga0335073, IMG submission 207093) | Soil microbial communities from Loxahatchee National Wildlife Refuge, Florida, United States - Lox_Sample_2.2 | ecosystem: Environmental > Terrestrial > Soil > Wetlands | place: USA... | reverse complement strand
AAACTAAAAGCAAAACTTTGGCTAAATCGCTCCTTCCGTTCGTTTTTAACCTTCGCCTCACCCCGACCTCCACCTCATCTTCTACTATCAACCATATTAGTGTCCTGCTACGTCGATGAAAGTGTAGAAATCCTCGCAAGTGCAAAACAAACACTCAACAATTAAATACCTAACTAATCTCGCCAAACATTCCCACATTCGGACATTCCCCTTACTCTCCCACCTCCCCCCTCCGCCCCCGATATCTAGACCCCCACCCTCCTCACTCTTCCACCTCAACACATCTGAATGGGTCCGAAACCGAACCAAAACACCTCGCGGTTAGCAGTCACAAATGCTCTATGTTTCCTACGATCTCTCCGTCGACGGCGCGTAAGAGCATATCTCATCATTCTTTCTATCGCCCTAACATACCTTCTCTTCATCCTCCCTATTTCTCTGTGGCGATCGCATAGAGCTCAAGTTACTGCGTACGACATGTCAATTGCAAATCTACCGAAACCAAGAGTATTTATAGCTGCCATGCTAGCTAATTGTGCTCCGTTATTGTCACAACATTGGATTCCCTCTTTGTTACGATTAGTTGATCTTGTTGGCACAGAAAATGTCTTTGTGAGTATTGTTGAGAATGGGTCTGTGGACGAAACAAGACTACTTTTGGAGGGTTTAGAGAGAAATTTAACGGATCGGGGAGTAGGGAATACGTTTAGATATGAAGAGGATTTTAGAGATGGAGTGACGTTTCAGAAAGAGGGTTTGTTGACACGGTTATTGGGAAAAGAAGGGACAAGGGATAATTGGATATTGACGGATAAAGGATGGTTTCCACGACGGATATCATATCTTGCTGCATTACGGAATATGGTAATCCAGCCTTTACATGAATCAACACGGCAATTCGATAAGATCCTCTTCATCAACGATGTCATATTCTCGGTATGTCTTCTCTCTTCTTGCTTGCCTCTGGGAGTATCGGCATGAGTATACTAATTTGTAGGCGGAAGATGCATTACGATTATTACAGACGAATCATGGACATTATTCAGCTGCTTGTGGATTAGACTATTTCCGTCCCCATCTCTTCTACGATACTTTTGCAATGCGCGATGTAGATGGACATCCCATGATAGCCATACTATTTCCTTTCTTCCCAGCAGGCTCGACTCGCGACCAACTTCTCTCCCAAAACCCAACAATCCAAGTAAAATCCTGCTGGAATGGAATGGGTACTCTCCTTCCCTTTCACCTTAATGGCTTACATGTTACAGTTGCGTTAAATGCTGCACCGTTTCAAAATCGAACAGATCCTCTCCGCTTCAGAGCAATTCATTCCTCCCTCTCATTACAAGAAGGCTATCTAGAAGGGAGTGAAGCATGTCTAATCCACGCTGACATGTCCCATCTTCAAGAAACATCCAACCTAAAAACCTACGTTAACTCCCTTGTCCGGGTGTCCTACAACTTGTCAGCATACACGGCACGTAATTCCATCTTCCAAATGTTTCTAGAGAGGGTTGTTGGGCGGGTAGTTGCAGCCGCTTACGATCTGAGGAATTGGTGGGTCCAGTGTAGATTAGCAGCACATGCAGCTGAACGACGAGAAAAGATTAGAGAATGGGAACGGGATACTGGATTAGAGGAAGTAGGGGCATTTTGTTTGAATGATCAAATGCAGTTATTGACGCCTTGGGGATGGGCTCATGTATGATGCTGTACTTGTTTGTGTTTGGCATTGGAGCACGCATATTTGTCTGGAGATGAGGTTTTGGATATCCTGGAATTGGGGATCGATTATCATGACATTTGGTATGATATTATGCTCTTGGAATAGTATTTTGTAATTTGGAGAGAGTCTAAGATGACGATGCGGTTCGGTTTCGAAAAAGTGGGGGTCTCGAGGTTTCGGTGCGAAATTACTGTTAAGATGTAGAACAGAAAAAGTGTATAATATTCTAGACTTGGTATCTGGAAGCATATCAGCACTTATTAAAGAACCTCAAGATGCAAACCCGCCGTACGCTTCGAAAGTAAGAATGCAATTAAATAGCTATGCTGGATCCTAAAGATAAAACTCATCTAGACCATCGATATCCAAAGTGCTAATATGCTAATACGCCATATAGATATCATCAGAACCCTCGACTTTCACATAAAGCCTGTCCTTTTGTGTCCTAGCTCGTCTAGGAACCCGAAGCTCCACATCGGAACCAGTTTCCTCCTTCTTAATCTCCAAAATCTCATCAGCACGTTCATCAGTTAACCGTGCCTCCCAACCTTTCCATTCTTCACTCGCATAATCCGGCTCAGGCATGACTTGACCCTTGCCATTTACCAACGGAGGTTGATCCGGCAACCTTTTAAATGCAAATCGAATAACATCGAATCCAGATTTTCCAGCCTCTACCCAAGCAGCTACCACCTCATATAATCCACAATACATAAACCCCCAATCAGGACTCCATACCGGATCTCCTTTCCATCCTCTAATAACTCGAACAGGTTTCTCATTCTGCACATTCTCCCTCAACGCACTATTTCGTATATTCCAATCTTGATTTTTAGACTGTTTTGCCATGTTCAATTTATGTCGTTTTGCAGGCTTTAAATTAGTGTGAAAGCAAAGGAAAGGGATGTACAAGTAATTCTCTTCCACCACAGCCAGAATACACAAATCGATATCCTTCATCGAAATCATCTTCGTATCCACCAGATAATGCAATACTCCATGCACCAGAACCAACTTTTCCACTGATCCCAGCTACGGGTGCAATATGAGTGCCGTCCCAAGCTGCACCCATCCTCGTGCGCCAGCGTTTTCCAATATACAATCCGGGCAAAGTACCAAATACAGGGTTAAGCGCAACTTCAGGACGAGGTTGATCAGGGTCATATTTAAGGACCCATCTTGTGGCATATTTTTTGTCGTAGGACCAGGTATACATTAATCCAGGATCGAGATTTGGGTCGTTGGGAGGATCGGAAGCTTGTTCTTCATTGAGGTTGATGGGATTATTGGCGGAATTTCGGGTAGGAGATGGTGCTTCGTGTCGAGGCTCATCGGGGGGTGAAGGCAGATCTTCGTCTGAATGATAGAATAGAGGTGGTGAGGGAACTCGACGACGAGGTGGTGATTGAAGGATATTTTGAATAGCTCTGTGGAGGTTTGGATCTTTTTTCGGTGACTTGCGAGGGAAATGGATGATGGGTAGAACTTCATCTTCAGACTCGTCGTCCAGTACGATTGGAGACAGCTATCAGGTTAGCTGGGGATCGAGAGAGGAGTATACTTTTCTCTCACCCGAGTTTATAGAATACGGATTATACCGAAGGTCGTGAGTTGACGGTTTCTTGGAAGATTCGGGGGTTGGCAGTCCCCCTTGGAAACTCAAAGCAGGGCCCGGCTTGACGGGAGTTGTGAATGGTGTTGCCATGATCAAAATGATCAAGAAGATGGTATACAGACGACTTGATAGGAATAGACGCTTTTCGATTGAAAGAATGTCAATGCTGAATGGATGAAAGACTCAGGACAAGAGACTGAGCTACGACAGTGCCCGGTGAAGCCCGGTGGGTCTGGAGTCACTCAGGGGATGTACGGAAAAGGACGAAAAGAGCGGCGTAACCCTAACCCTGTAACTTTAATTCCAGCCCCAGTAGTGGGATGTTCGTGACGCTCAAGTAGGCTCTTAACCCGTCTTTGATGGACAACCATTCTCTCCCACTGTCTATTTGAACCGTTAAATTTGTATTCTTCTGAAGTGAGTCCATGGGAAGGTTGTGCTGTTGCAGTGAGTTTATTTTGTTGCCAGCCTATCAGTTGCTTGTATTTCCAATCCCACTCTCGGGAATTTCCAGCTCATCCTCAGCCGATCCCCACCCAACTCGTCGTCAAGACTTTCCGCACGTCATCAAGCATTAAGCATAGTTTCCCCCAAAACGAATCCCCCAAGGATACCGAAGATTCCACTCTTACAATGTCAATACGCACTATACACCCTCTTCTACGACTACGGCGTCCGTCGCCATGTCTTCGGTTTGTCTCTGTAGCAGGCGCTCAAACACCGCACAAACAAACTCGAAATTTCCGATCATCGGCCCACTTGCGAGAACAGGATTTCGAACCCTGGACAATTGAACGGGAATCAGATGAAGTCGATGTCTGTATAGTTGGAGGAGGTCCTGCTGGCCTCAGTGCAGCAATCCGCTTAAAACAACTAGCTCAAAAACATAATCGAGATATCCGTGTTCTCCTCCTCGAAAAAGGGAGCGAAATCGGTATTGCCCATTTCCCCTGTCCCAATCCTTCTTTGTCTGAGTATCCTTACTGAACGTTGTTAAGGTGCACATATTTTATCGGGAGCAGTAATACAAACAAACGCATTAGAAGAATTATTTCCCGATTGGAGAGATAATCCGCCTGAACCACTTACCCCCGCAAAAACAGACCGCATGCGCTTCCTCACTAAAAAAATGTCCATTCCAATCCCTGGACCTCCTCAAATGCATAATAAAGGGAACTACATCCTCTCCCTCAACAATTTCACAAAGTGGTTAGCTGAGAGAGCAGAGGAGTTAGGCGTTGAAGTATACCCAGGCTTCGGCGGTAGCGAAGTTCTCTATACAAAAGACGGTTCTGTAAAAGGTGTTGCGACAAATGATCTGGGAGTCTCGAAATCCGGGAAACCGAAAGATAGTTTCGAACGGGGCATGGCGTTTCATGCACGGATCACGCTGTTTGCTGAAGGCGCACATGGCTCGTTGACAAAGAAACTTGTTGCAAAATACAATTTACGGAAGAAGAGTGATCCGCAGACATATGGGATTGGATTGAAAGAGGTATGGGAGATTCCTAAGGAGAATTTCAGGGAAGGAGAGATTACTCATTCCATGGGATATCCTTTGGATATGCATACGTACGGTGGTGGCTTTATGTATCATTTTGGCGAGAATTTGGTTTCGCTTGGACTGGTAGTAGGATTGGATTACAAGAATCCTTATTTGAATCCTTACCTCGAGTTTCAGGTATCCTCCCTCCGCAAAACTCCGGAAAATGAGTTATTTGATGCTGATGGTAGAAAATGAAACATCATCCGTTGTATGCATCGGTCTTAAAGGGCGGAACATGTATATCTTACGGAGCCCGAGCATTGAACGAAGGAGGCTACCAATCAATCCCCAAAGTTGTATTCCCAGGAGGCGCCTTAATCGGCTGTACAGCAGGATTTCTCAACGTCCCCAAAATAAAAGGCACCCACACAGCCATGAAATCAGGAATTCTAGCAGCAGACGCAGCCTTCCAAGCCCTTGAATCTGATTCCGAGGGTGCAATCCAATTATACGACTACGAAGAAAAGTTAAAAGAAAGTTGGATTTACAAAGAACTCTACCAAGTACGAAACATGAGACCGTCATTCCACACACCTCTCGGTCTATACGGCGGAATCCTATACTCAGGTCTAGAAGCATATATTCTACGAGGTCACGAACCATGGACATTCCACCATGCAACAACAGACGCAGCAGTCACAGACCTAGCCTCCAAACATAAACCAATTCCCTATCCCAAACCAGACGGTCAATTATCCTTCGACATTCTCACCTCTGTAATGCGCACAGGGACAAATCACGAAGAAGACCAGCCATCGCATTTAAAAGTGGCCGATTACGATAAACATACAGCTGAATCATGGCCAAAATATCAAGGGATCGAAAATAAATTCTGTCCTGCCGGAGTGTATGAGTATGTTGATGACGAGACCAAGGAATATGGAAAACGATTTCAGATTAATGCGCAGAATTGTATTCATTGTAAAACTTGTGATATTAAGGTGCCTACGCAGGATATTACGTGGACTGTTCCGGAGGGTGGAGGAGGACCAAAATATGTTCTTACTTAGGTAGGAAATATAATGATGAATGAGTCATGATTAGCTTTTTGTCTTTTGCTTCGCTTTTAATGTGCGAACGCTTAAATGTATGCTTACAACTCGGGCCACGAGGTGCCGGATGTTTGAGTTTCTTGTCTCGGGCTTGGCATAGGTAACACACGCAACAGGTATTGCGGTCAGGACATCCTAAATTTACATTACTCGGAGGTAGGTACAGCAACTGTGGGTAGCAGCGTCCGTCTGCGCTGAAATCGTCTTTAGCGTTCTTGCTCAACGGTTGGTCAATCGCAAAGCTGAGTCACGTGAATCTGCGCTCAGGAACGCATAGCCACATTCGAATTCAGGAGCTATTAGATACCAACTAACGCCAACTCCATAGAGCCATTAACATACAATTGAACCATAGCATTCTGTTCCTTCTCCGCCTCAGGTAAGACAATCCCAGGTTCTAAAAGGGTGCACTAAACAGCGCCAGTAACGCGCCGCCTCGACACACAGCAACCAGAATACAATCTTTAGCGGTCATTGCGCTACCCAAATTCTCTGTTCCGAGCACCGATAGGTCTAGAACGGCGTCCTTAAGTAATCCTGCAGAGCTATATCCATTCCTGTCCATAAATAGTCTGCATTCGCCCACCTTGTTGCCTTTTGAGTTTGGTGGATAATTCATAGTACCATTCTTGTGCGGTCATCAGCTATCATCTGATGCAAAATTAGCACACATTAGAGATTGTTCCGAAACGAATCCGGAAACAAAAATACCTGTGACTCAATTTCGGATGTTTCAATTCGATGGCCAATGCGCTGCCGAAGCCCCTGACAAAAAGCAAAATTTGCCGAACCCGCAATTCCTCCTTCCATCCCAAAAGAATTGCTGCCAGTCGGATGTTTCCAATGACTCGAAAAGTAGAGAAGAAAGAGAAATGAAGAGTGGATTCTCATCAGAAGAATAGATGAGAAGAGCTGACACGCTCTTCGAACAGTCCCGACGGGAGAATTCCACTTCTTGTCAAAGGTCTATCCCTACAGTACAAGTTGACCATTTCAGACCGTGGCTGATGATTCGAAAGTTTATTTTCAAACTCAAAACCGCCGCTCTTCTTGTCCAACGAAATTCAAGTCCATATATCTGTTTAGTTGCGACTCTATTAGTAGACGCAACTATAAGAAAGTGCCTATGCGTCCATTGCCGGAGGTCCATTGTCGTAGCATTCGATATAACACAGAAATGTGAAAATGTTGATGGAAGAATCTTTCCTAAAATTTTTGAAAGCTCACTTCAATACGCTTCGACGAAAGTCTTTTCAATAAAACGGTGAGATGCCACAATCTTGGCCGCCACCCTACTTTCCATGTCGCTATCGATGGAGAAGATGTCCGAGCACAGGTCGAATCTTCATAGTGGCAATAGCGCCACAATATCCCCCAATGAGTTTTGGTCCCATCGACCCGTTACAAATGCAGCTTTGGCTGACAGGAGTTGGACCCCATTATCTGGCGGGGGACAGAGGAAATACTGAGGACAATGCGATATGTTATATTTGTGGTAATGTGGTGAGAAGAGGAGGAATTTGTTCTGTTTGTAATGCTTCAGTTTGAGTATGATCCCGTTCTTTTGAGAGGAAGATGCTGATGTATTTGTGCAGGGGATAGTTGATTGGTGGTGAGATCGCGGTTAAACAGGATTTCAAGGCGAACAAGTATATGTTTGTATCGATATAAGGACATTCGCAAGGTCACCTTTAGCAGCATTGTCGCGTGAGATATAGCCATCCGTACTAGGGAGACAGTATAGATATCCAAAGAGATTTTTTTTTTTTTTTCCCGTAATCTCGTCGATTGAGGTAGACAGGCCAAATAAAAGACATTTTCGCTTCGATGTATTCGCCTTCGAAATTGGCTACAGAAACCTAAGGGCTGCAAATGCAAGGACGATCCTAGACATCGCTTGGTACCAAGGCTTTAGAATCCAAAAGTTGAGATTGAGCTAAAGCGAAGATACATGTCAACTCTTGTAACAATTCTATAAAATACGACACAGACTAGGCTCTGTTTTACGGCCTCTAAAGATACCGTTTTGATGGTGGACGTCGAATATTTGAAGCTCCTGAGGTAATATGATATTAACTGATCTTTGAATCTCGTCATCGATATGCTCCAAGGCCGCGTGATCAATTTCGTTTTCCTCACCCCATGCACTTCGACAACATGGTGTGGTTCCTTGTTTAAATCCGGCAGAACGTATAGAGCTTCTCATTCCTTTGTTTTTGGCCTCGCAGGAAGGTTCACAATAAGATGACTCTCTGTGATCGCAGATATGAACGGTCTCGTAGGAGAGTGAAATCTGTCGGGATCAGCTTTGAAATAAATGTGGCCTTACGCGAGAAGATGTGAGTAACGAATGTCGGAATTTAGGTTCGTGATCCAAGACGAAAGACATCCACAATCTCCGAAAGTGATGAAAATACTCGGAAACCATGTGATGGCACCCAAACCCCTTGAGAAGGAGGTTGGCTGGTGGTTAGCCTGCAAGAAGGAAAAGTGAAAACCAGCTTTCTCTATTTCGTTTTCCCATAATGTTGTTGTTCCTAGGAGACGCAGTCCTTCTAGTGAACCGTGTTCGCGTTGCGCTCTCAAATGATCGAGAGTGCCCCAAATTTGCCAATGTTCACATTTCACAGAAGTTATTTCTTGTACGGTAATGTCATTCGGAGATACTGTTGTGTCCCAGACGAATCCAAAAGTATGTCTTGTATATCCTCCACCAACAACGACTGCCCACATGGGCTTCACATTGTTTGTCATGCCCTCAAACATCCATGGCTGGTCGTAGCTGCTCTTCGAACAAGGGGCTCGAATGTGGTTGCACTTGTCCAATGTCACTTCATAAACTCCCTGAGGGGTACGCCGGTATATTGCAGCTTGTTCTTTCAGTCGTAGTAACTCACGTTGGATTTCTTCCATGACGATGGAACGTTCATCTTGTTCATGTCTCAGCTCTAAATACAAGGCACAAGAAGGACAGACAGAGGTTTGAAAATGTAAAGTACTGTAAAAGTTCCCCACACATGGCAGTCACACACCCTATAACACAACATTTACGTGGTTTTTTTCCTCATCACTTTTCCTGTTTTGCCTCAAATTTTCCCATTTTCACCTTCACTTTCGCTTACTTCCCTTTTCCTTTAGTCTTCGCCTGAAGGGTCCTGAACAGAGAATCAATTCCACTTCCTTTCTTCCGTCCTTCCACTCCTCTGGAACGAAAGGATCAACGGTCCCTTTCAGTTGTTACTCCCAATCCCCCGCAGTTACGCTGGAATAAAACGTCGCCATAGAAGGCAATAGGAGATAGACACAGCGTCCTATTTTCTTACACCAATTTCCCATGTCCGCAGAGACAGCTCCCTCACCACCAACAAACACCAACACTCTCTCGCGACCTCCGCGCGGTGCAGGTTCAGCAGCACGACGAGCCAACGGTTCAAGAGGTCCTAGACGTGGAGGATTTGGTCCATCACGCGGAGGAGGGGGAGCTCATGTAAAATCATCTCCGAGTGAATCAACTGATTGGGCGACGGCACAAGAAGATCCGGCAGAGCAGTCCAAGGAAGTATCTGAATTGAGAGAAAAGTATGGATCGCAATTAGGCGTGTTGCAGGATATATTTCCTGACTGGAGTGTCGAGGATTTGCTGTTTACCCTGGAAGAGGTTAGTGGTGATATAGCTTCTGCAACGGATCGGATCGCTGGAGGTATATTTTCCATTCTTACAATTGGAGATCAATGTTGATTGTTAGGTCATGCCACACAGTGGGGACAGGTCAAAAGAAAGGGTGTCAAGGACAAAGAGAAGGTTGCTAAGTCACAATCATGGACCGAAAGTCCTCCTCCTTCAGGTCGTGGGCGCGGAAAGGCTGCTCCTGACCGTGGCTTCGATCGAGGATCACGCGGACGAGGAGGTAATTCAAAAGTTACAAAGGAAACTAACGAGTTAGACGGTGGCAGAGGTACTCGTGGACGTGGGCGAGGTGAAGGAACTGGCCGAGGTCGAGGACGTGGCGGGTTTTCTAACACGATTGAACCACCCCCTTCCTCTACTGGATTCCCTTCTGACGAAACACCAGTAGCATGGGGTGATGAAGAGCCATCATTTGACGACACCGCAGTTGCGGACACAGAGCCAAAGAATGTTAATGGCGTTAATGGCAGCAGTCACAAAGATGAGAGTGCCTCAGCTCAAACATCCGTCTGGGGAAAGCCAATCGCCGCACCTGTAGAAACTGTGCAACCGGTTGCCGAAACTCCTATCTTGCCTCAAAAAGTCCCTCCCACTTCATCTATTCCAACAAGACAATCTCGGGTCATTGATCCTACTTCAAAAATGTCATGGGCAAGTATAGTCAAACCACCCCCACCTCCTCCAAAACCAGTACCACCACCGCCTCAACCAGTAGTCGCACCAATTTCAGCTCCGCCACCCTATCAGGCATCACTACCTTCCTCACGTCCATCCACAAAGGGTCAAGATATTCTTGAAGAACCTGCTCAGACAATCCATGACCCGTTCGCCGCATCCGAACCATCAAAACCAAAAGTACAATTACCTCTACCATACATTCCACCAATAATCGCAACACCAAAAGAGAAGCAGTTGCCAGCTTCTGATCCATTGACTTCTAGAAATCTGGATATATTGGAAGATCAACAAACCGCTGTTCCTGAGCCACCTTCGGGCAGCGTCTCTGCTCATCAAGGCAGTCCTGGATCCAAGACTGAAGGGCCTCCAGGTCTCAATACTAGATTCGCCAGAACAAGCAGGGACAATCCGGTTATCATGCCAGAACTCGCATCTCAATCTTTAAGTGGAGTTCAATTGCAATTTGGCAGCATCGATCTTAACACAGACTCAGATGCTAAAGTCGAAGAATCAACTGAAGAACCAATCCACCAAGCTCCAGAGCTTCAAGCTCCTCAGCAACCTACACCCAGTCAACCACAAGCATCTCCCGCTGTTGCACCTCAACCTGCTGCACAACCTCAATCTCAGCGAATCCCTTCTGCCCAACCCGCTTCACAAACTTCTGAATACCAGCAACCTCCATTCGGCGGATTGATTCCCGGTCAAGCTCAACGTTATACAGGTGGCCCAGCACCAGGTCTTTCACAACAGAAAGATTTCGTTGGAGGTTTCCCTTACGATCAACAATATCAGAGTCAAGCTGGTGCTGGATATGGAGATTATTTGTATTCTGCTGGAGGACAAGGTCAATATGAGATGGGTCCACGAGATTATTATAATTATTATCAACAACGTGGACCGCCATCAAGCGAGTCTCAACGAGGACCTGCCAATCCAACTGGCACACCGTCCGCTTCAGAAGCAACTACTCCAAGTCAATTCACGACTCCGGGAACTACAAGTACGCAACCCACTCCAACACCCTCTGCACACGGACAACATCAACATCATCAATACCCCAGTGGCGTTCATCCGTATTGGCAGGCAAATCCATATTACAACCAAATGTATCAGCCTCATTACGGTGGTTATCCATATTACAACCAAGGCCATAAAGGAATGTATCAAGGTCAAGGTTATGGAGGCTCACAATATGGCAATCAACCAGGTGGATATGATCGATTTTCTGGCCGTGGGGATCATGGAGGCGACTACAACTCGTTTGGGAGAATGAATTATGGCGGAGGATCTCAAACGGGACAACCCTCTATTCAAGGACAAGGGGCTCAGCAACATGGAGGTCAACAAGGAAGTCAAGCACAAGACGATCAGACTAGTGAGTCCAAGACTGCACCTACTCCCCAAGCTTCTCAACAGGGAGCTCCAGGTCGACTACAGTATGGTTTGGACGGGCAACCGGGACAATCATCTCAACAGGGCTATCAACAGCAACAACAGCATCATTATGGACCTCAACAACAACACGGTTACGGTGGCTATAATCAAGGCTACAATCAACAACAAGCTCCTCCGACTCAACCCTCAACTCAACAACCATCTCAAACCGGTGGAAACCAAGGCTCTCGTAACCAGGGGCAAGGCTGGTCCCAACGATATGGAAGTGGCTTTTAGGACGGCAAAAAACCTCATTGGAAGCCAGATTGGAGACCCCATTGGCAGCCTTAGGCAATGTTAACTCGTTTTTGTTTTTAAAGTATGTTTTTTTGTTGTTGAACTTGTATTGTGCTCGTGTATGAGTGTGATTTTCTTTTTCATAGCTGTGAAAGAGGGTGCTGGTGCTCAAGTTTTTTTCATTTGTTATTCGGTTTTTACAGTATTCTTTGTTTTGCCGTTGTTCATGATGAAGTTTAGGCTGTGCTAAGGAGGGAAATTTTAGCATAAAGATGGATTGCCAAGTGTGCTGCGGACGAACCAAAATTCATAGTTCTTTCTTCAAATTCAGGCAGTTTTGTTGGCGGTGTCGTAGTGCGCTAGTTGGACTAAAGGAAATGGAAGTCAAATGAAGACGAGTCTGTATCTCATAAAACACTGCACTCTACTCTCTCTACTATTTTACTGTAAATCATGTGTGACGCTCGTGTGACACAAGGTGGACGGTGATGTCGATCCCAGTTTTAGCAGGACGTCATACCCGTTACTCCTTTTCCAGCCCTTCCTTGATCTTTCTTTCCCCTCCATCAAAATCCAGGGACTCTCCTGTTCAATTCAAAATCTCCTTCAATTGACCTCTTCAACAGCAAAGGTACCTATATTATTTACGTTTCATTTCACTTTGTTTGCTTGTCATTTTCTTTTGTCATTTTGTCCTGTCCCTCGTCCACGTGCTTTCGGTTCCTTAATTCGTTTCCCGTTTATCTGTACCTGTTATAATTTCTTTTTTCGACTGCAAATGGGAATTCGTTTTTCTTTGTGTTCAGCCAAGAAAGAAACTGACCACGAGGAATCCAAACCTTCAACAACAATGACTAAAGAAATCGTCATTCAAACATCTCCTTTCGAGGGACAGAAACCAGGCACAAGCGGTATCCAATCCCGACACGATGTAACTGACGGGAACAGGATTGAGAAAGAAGGTCAAGGTGTTTATGCAAAAGCATTACACTGAGAACTTTATCCAGGTTCGTCTCAGCTCATCTACGCGTTCGCGTTGCTAAATGGAAGGCTATTCTCGAGGCAATCCCTTCACCCGGCGCTAAAGGTGCCACACTTGTCATCGGCGGAGATGGTCGCTTCTATAATAAAGAAGTAATGCAAATCATCGCAAAGATGGCACTTGCCAATGGGGTATGTAGACTATGCAATCACTCTAAGATTCTCTAGGTGTCCAAATTGATTTATGGAAAGGATGGCATACTATCCACCCCGGCCACGTCTCACATCATTCGCAAGAGGAAGGCGACTGGTGGTATTCTCCTCACTGCATCGCACAATCCAGGAGGTATATCTCATATCAAATTGGTCAATTGACTCTGTAGGTCCCAATGCCGACTTTGGAATCAAGTATAACCTTTCCAACGGAGCTCCTGCCCCTGAGAATGTGACGGACAAGATTTATCAGATTACCAAAAGCATCAAGGAATACAAAACGACTGATATCCCTGAGGTCAGATCCTCAACGTACAGGCAGCTTACGACAGGTCGATCTATCGACACTCGGAACGAAAAAGCATGGCGACTTGACCGTTGAAATCATCGATTCCGTCGAGGACTATGTCGCAATGCTTAAAGACATTTTCGACTTCACTCTAATAAAGAAATTCCTCGATGCAAATCCTTCTTTCAAAGTTCTCTTTGACGGTCTCCATGGAGGTACTCCTCCTTCAAAACCTCCTGACTAATCTAGTCACTGGTCCCTACGGAATTCGTATCTTCCAAACTGAACTCGGTCTTCCCTCCTCTTCAACTCAAAACTGCCACCCCAGCACGGACTTTGGCGGCGGCCATCCCGATCCCAATTTGACCTATGCGCATACCCTCGTTGAACGAGTCGATGCTGAGAAAATTGCATTTGGAGCAGCATCTGACGGCGATGGCGACAGAAACATGATCTACGGATATAATGCGTTCGTTAGTCCTTCAGATTCTGTTGCAGTGATAGCTCACCATGCGAAATCAATTCCCTATTTTCAAAAGTATGGAGTCTTGGGATTGGCAAGGAGTATGCCTACGAGTGGAGCTTTGGATCTCGTGGCCAAGAAGTTGGGGTTGGAAGTTTATGAGGTTCCCACAGGATGGAAGTTTTTCTGCAATTTGTTCGATGCAGACAAATTATCTATTTGCGGAGAAGAATCTTTCGGTACTTTCATTGTTGGTGAGGCAAGATCTGATGGTTAGGAACCGGATCGAATCATATTCGTGAGAAAGATGGATTGTGGGCTATTGTAGCGTGGTTGAATATTATTGCTGCTGTGGACGCCAAATCCTCTTCAACAGGCACTACCACCATTTCTACTATTCTTCAAGATTTCTGGAATACTTACGGCCGTACATTCTTCTCCCGCTACGATTACGAAAACCTTGAATCTGCAAAGGCTCAAAAGGTAATCGATTTGGTTACTCGCTATGCCGTTGATGATCACGATACGTTCATCGGTGCAGATCTTGGCAACGGTCTAGTAGTTTCTGAAGCCGGAGATTTCGAATACAAAGACCCTGTTGATGGAAGTATTTCCCGCCACCAAGGGATTTACATCAAATTCAAAGACGGAAGTAGAATTGTTGTACGTCTCAGCGGTACAGGATCTGAAGGAGCTACAATCCGATTGTACATTGAGAAATATGAAACTGTAACCCAATTTGTAGTCACCGCTTATCTGTAGGATCCCAGTAAGTATCATCTTGATGCACAGGAAGGATTGAAGGATGTGATTAAAGCTGCTTTGCAGTTGCTGAAATTCAAAGAGTTTATTGGAACTGAGGAGCCGACGGTTATTACTTAGGTTCCGAGATATGTGTATTTCGTCTTGATGAATCTTCTAAGCAGCGATAATATTGATAGGGATTAGGTAGCCAAAAGAATATGATGCTTTCATCGGTTCCAAGCACTTGTGCTAGTGCGAAAGGAGCTTTTCAAAACTGGTATATTAGCCACTTGTGCACAGACCTTTCGTTCAAACGATTTTGATGATCTCGTCCAATTCACCAAATCAACAACAAAATGGCGAAGATTTCGGACGAAAAGGCAGAGAATGCCAAGAAATCTGAGCAGTTGATGGTCTAGCTTTGTAGTTGTATGACTGACAAGGTAGGGATTGTTGCAATTGCCCTACAATCGGTATACAATTCCAGTGTTCGAGACTCATCTTGTACAGCACATGCGCCGATTGCGGCTTCGTCATCGGAGAAGGACTCGTCAAAGCGAACGCAGCTTTGGGTGTGTTTATATGTCTTTAGTACTTCCTAAATTTGTGCCAAGCTAACCACCAGTTGCTCAGAATGCCATACGGCCGTACTCCCCCTCTCGATTTGTTCAAGTATGTCCATCTCTCTTCAACCTGATCTCCAGTAAAATCTGTGGATGGCTATTCAATGAATATGCGGTTGGCCAGATGGAGCTACAATGAGATCCGAAATATGGCAAGATGGGGTAATAAGCGAGCGAATGCGTAGCTTCTTCTTAAGACGATGCTTACAATCAGATACTGGGCCGCAACTCTACCACCAACTTCCTTATGGGGAAATCACAGATTCACCTCAAAGCAACAAAGGTCGACCTTTCTGAATGTTATTAATTCTTAGAGAGAACCATGTGAAAGCGAAATACCAGTCAAAGACATGGGTTATACCCCATTCTTCCCCTTGTTTCACCGAACTTTCACCGGTTGAGCTGAAAATCCTTAATGATCGTGGGCCTGGGTTTCGTCGGGACCGACTTGAAGCGACTTGCTCTGGATTATTTGAGGCACAGCAAACTCCTACGGACTTTATCGTAAGTAGAGCAATTTCGGAACCGTCGACGCCTGAGAAGCCGTGCGTCAGATTGCCACCGGAACAATCAACAAAGGTATCTCACGAAACACTTGATCTCAGAACCGAGAACGCGCACCATGCTCTGGATCCTACATCAAGAACAACATGTAATGTGTCTGAAGATATGCCGGGGCAGAAGTGGATGGAGGAGTGGATCGAGAAGAAGGGAGCACACTCAGCCAGCAACAGTCCGTCGGGGATTGACCTGGAGGACAGGGTGGTGAACAGTCAACAGAGATTTGTGACAGCACCAGATAGAGGCCAACTTCAAACTAGTGCTCAGCAGGCCACAGTGAAAGCGAAAACTCAATATAAAGTCAATATTCCACAACAATACGCGAAGCAAACCGACAAGATTCCAAAAGATTTCGCGCGCCGGCATGTGCGTCATGCATCTGATGGCTCTAGCGCAAGTTCAGAGTATTCTGGTCCCAAATTCCGCAGAGCAAGGGACTGTCGACCTGACCGTTCGGAAGCGACTGATTTCCAACACTATCAAAATCCGCTGGACTACGAAACCTTTCACCATGTTCCGGTTATTCTGAACCCGCCAGCACTCTCGTCTCGGCGGTATTCCTCCACTTGGTCGGCTGCAACCACCTCACAAGATTCATATCTTACCAGACTCCCTGTCCAATCCTCTCAGTCAGCTCACAACGGACATCATCAGAGGTATTACGCATGTTATGAATGGAATTATTACCTCCCCTGCATCTCAGCAACCCCCGCGAATTGCTCCAAACCGCATATGTGCGAGTTATGTAGTTCATCTGAGCACCGCGCTGCTCAACATTGGCATCATCTAGCTACAGCTCCTCTTCCTGAAATTCAACCACATCCTCGGCTCTCGAGCTATAGTCCTCAACCGGAGTCTCCAACTCTTGCGGCACTCAAGCACAAAATTCCTCTCTTTGTTCCATCTCCTGAGCTTCAGCACAATCCTATTTTCATGACCACAAAGGCGGAAGATCTCTCTCTGTCTCCACTCCGTTTGGACCAATCTCAAGAAAGAGCTATTCGACCAGCAAACTTGAGTCCCAAGAAAACACTTCCATTGGGAGACGTTTCTGGATCTGAGACGTCCAGTGGCTCCCGAACTGGTGAGGAAGGCTTGTCAAGTTCCCCTTCCTCTGGTTTTGAGAGTTCCGTGGAGGTTATTCTCCCACCACTTTCACGGCCGTTTCAACGTCGTGAACCCAACAACGAAACAGAGACCACCAAGGCAAGCAGACAAACCGAGACGAAGCTATCAGTCGGTGGGCTTAGTGTTCATGCACCGGTGTTTGAGCCTTCATATCTCGGTGCCTGGGTCCCGTTTAAAGGTATTACCGGTCAATTCGACAATCTCTTCAAAATTCCCAGTCGCGAAAGTCGGAAGATTAAGATTGTGGCACCTCCCAACAAGAACAAGGGAAAAGAGCCAGCACGAGAAGTCAAGTCAGTGAAGTCGGCAAAGCAAGTTAGATCGAGTGAAACCACCAATAAGTCAGCTCTTCCGAAAGGCGAAAGGTCGGTGAAGAAAGTACAAAGTAGGTCAGTTTGGGCAGATGGGGTTGGATCAGATGGAGACGCCCCTTTATCTGACGACAATCTTCTGGCCAGTACACTTCACTTGGGCGAAGAGAATGAATACAAAGCTGCTGTGAGAGATACACTTCAACAAACTTCACTCGCCAATGTCATCTCGTCAGCCAGGCAATCTCCAAACTTGGATCATTATATTCTTCAAATTCTCGACGAACAGCTGGAAGCCATAATTGGGCAAGAATCTGAAGAAACCGTCGCAGCAACCCTGGAGACAATCATGGAGATCTGTTCAACTTCCTCAACTAGTACGACACCGTCCATCTTGGATTCCAAACGCTCTAACTTCCCAACTGTATCTGGTATCAGATCTCGGAATATCAGCGGTGCTCATTCCCTCATCAATATCGGTACACCTCCCTCTCCATCACAGTTTGCATCAACGTCATTCTCTTTGGGAGATTTTGCAGATGACGACACATTCTTCCCATCATTGTTCTTTTCTCAGACAGACGAACGTCCTCGCTCTTCCGACTCCACTTCAACAGCTCCGTTGGCACCCAACTCACCTCGCACTCCCAACAGATCCGTTTTGGACCAAACTCCCCTGCAAAGTCGAATTGAACGAATGATGTCCTGTGCAGCGTCACGCGGACACGGAACTTGCAATTGCGGATTAGGTGATTGGTTTCATCATAGTCCACGAAGCTAGAAGACAAGGAAATGGCTGGACATTTGCTCAAATTGGATAGCTTATATTGGCTCTTACATGTATGTAGTGAATAAAAAATAGAAATTTTGTTTGATAAAATAGCCATGATAATCCATCTCCCACATGCACACCCACAACACGGTATATCCCCAAAGAACCTCTAATAGAAATAAATATTTTCAATACATTTCGGAAAGAATACTAATAACCGCCTCTGCCAGGACGACTTGGAGGAGGGTCCCTCGCATGTGCTCTTTCATGATACAATAAACTGGTTGAATCTGTCAACTCCCCACGTGGATCATATACTTGTGGCACAACTGGAGCCATCTCATATGGTTCATCTGGAGTGTACGGTGTATAGCCGGGTGTGTAACCAGGAGTATATCCAGGAGTCATTTCCGGATTATACCTTCCGCGACTAGGTGGTGCTTGCCTTGCGAAGTAATCATCGCGACCTTGGAAAGGTGACGCATTTCTTAACGGCGATTGAGGTCGTGATGAGTATTCTGGTAATCTAGGTACTGGAGGAGCCGGGGTTGACGGTCTAGAATCCTTATACGGGACAGACAAGATCGACATATTATCTCCAGTAACGGTTGAATTGTCCATCATGCTGGCAGCATCAAAATCAGGACGATTCTACAGAATTAGCATTCGCAAAGTGAAAGTAAACATACCCTGAAATGTTCATAATCAAGATCATTTTCAGAAACCACCTCAACTTTTCCAATTCCGGTCCCAGTCTGTCCGTAATTTGCAGAATATCCTGTATCTTCGTCGTTACCCATCCGTCCATGATATATTGTGGGAAGCAAGAAATTGGCTTTAGCATGGACCATAGGTGTAATAAGTTGTTGGGTCCATGCCGGATGACCGAACCTGTTTCGCAACTTATCTCGACCGTTATCTCTGTGCACCGTGATAGGGACGTTTTCAGGATCCATGCTGTTTTGGTCGGGAATGTAGTAATCCAATTGAGGATCCATGACTTTCCAGCAGTAGAGTTTGAAGGCAATTAGGAGTGGGATGGGAGGAATCACAGCGATGGCATGTTCCCAGTTGTAATTTACAAAAATGACTGCGAAGACGATGACGTTCGAGAATCCGGTTGCAAAAAGAAGACGATTGAAAAGAACCTATTGTCAGATCTTATATGGAAGAGAGAAAGTACCCTCCACATTGCACCGCCTGTCTCGTTGCGGGTAAAGTATACATACATCATGTCGTATTTGTGTACAGCATAGGAAAGTGTAAAGTACAGTAACGCAAAAGGACAGACTAGCGGTGCGATTGTAGCATATGTTAATGCGATAGTCATATAGAACAATGCATAATTGTAGTATGATGCAAAGTCGAAAGTCAACGGAGCAGTCCATTCGATCAACTGTCTTGGAGTCGGATTCGAAAAATGTTTCCGTAACGTTTTCCAAATCAACGAAAATACTTGCGCGAGATCCAACATGGAAACGTACAATCTAGTGTCAATTACCACCAATAGTGATGAAATACCTTGCGATCAAGTACATTATCCAGAAAGTCGAGGTCTGGATAATAGCATGACTGATGTTGTCCAAAAGATGATAAGCCTTGATGGAATCCCAAATAGATTGTGTATTTCCAACTTGCGTCTGGACACTATACACCTGTGCCACCATTCCCCACACAATGCCAAAGAGTGTGAAAATTACTATGTTGTTAAGTACACTGTCAAATTAGCAATAATTCTCATCTCACAAAGGGGTAGATACAAGAAGAAATAAAGTTTATGAGTGACACTTTTCTCTCTTTCACTCTTGGTCAAGGCACCACTCCAAGCAGTCAACCGTCTCATAACAGTAGGCAACAACAAAAAGAACAAAGCCAAAATAATAGGCCCAAGGAAACCCTGTACGATAGCCCATAATTTCGGATGAGCATTTAACTCGGCCCCAAAAGCAGGCCAAAAAGCTCCCAAATTCCATAAATTGGTTACGAATGTTGCGATGAGGGCGTTAGGTACTGTCCACGCCAAGGTAAGGAGAAAGAAAAGTAAGTTTCCGATAATTCGATTGGTTCGACGTTTGGCTTTGGGCGTATTGATGTTTTTCCAGAGGATGTCAGCGGGACGAGGGGCGAGAGCAAGTGTTGCACCGTCAACGGATTTTCCTTTTTGGGCTTTGGCGATGATGTGGGCTGAGGGAATGGTGGAGTAGGATACGAAACCGAATTGAGTTGTCTTTCTGGATGAGATTGCTTGTCTAGCTGCCTCAATCTGACCCTCTAGAGTCTGTATTCGTTCCTAATTCATTAGCACGGCACTTCATAGGTGGACGAACAGTGTAATAATCGATAGCATCGACAGGCTGGTCCTTTTTTTTAGGTTTACAGGTAGGTCGTTTATCAGGCAACTTGTTGGGATTCTTGAGATAAACTGCAAGATACTTTTCGAGTCTCTTGACGGCCTTTTCGTGTTGTTCAATGAGATCTGGAAGTTCGCCCATGTTCCTTCCAATGTGCGCCTGCGCATAATGAATGGTCTGGGGTTTAAAGTGACTTGCTAACTGAGCGAGTCCTTGATCAGAGCGACTTGGTTTCGGAATGTCGACGACCATTACGGTTCGTGAGTTCAAAGATCCTTGATACTCGTCTGATCGAAAGAATTTGGTTCTGAGAACCAGCATGCCTTTGTATCCCTGCCATAGCCAGAAGACGACAACTGCATCATAAACCCAAGTGAATACAATCTGCATCCACAAGTAGCTGGACGTAATCCCTTCAATTGACAATAATCCAAGCGGACTACAGTCAGTACGCCTCAAAGATAGAACCTTACTTTGTCTTGGCAACATTCGCCTGTCCATAAACAGTTTTCAATCCCACAATGATATTATACGGTATTATCACAGCACTTCCAATCCCCAAACAAATGAAAATATTCCTACACATTCTCCAGAACCTCAAAAATAACACTGCATCCAACCCAATCTTGTCCAACAAATACTCATCCGTACACTGCCAAACAGGTTTCAACCAACTCAAGAAACCATCGTCAATCGGCGGAGGCGCCCGTTTCTCACTCGCGTACTTGAGTTTGGGTGCATACACGATTTTGTGACGCGGTCGTAACACAGAGAAAATGATGAAGACTACTACCGAGATGACAGAGGAAGTTACTAGACCTGCGACAATGGCAGCAGTTCCAAATTGCCCCGACTGTGTGTTTGCGTTTTTAATCGCCTGAAGGATGTCTGTCGGTTGACTCATTCTTTCTCACGCCAACTATTAGTCCGGTGACTTGTAGTTGTTTGTGGTGTTAATTGGGAGCGACGTCTACGCCGTTCGAAGAATGTTGAACGAGTGAATTTTGGCTGGGGAGGAAATTGACGTCAAAAAGATTGTGAGTGTTGTTGGCAGGGGTTTGCTTTGTGTGATTGCAGTGGGCAGTTGAAGATGAGACAAGGGCAATCGTCTTTGTTGTCTATGTCTTTGTTTTTCCTTGATCGCCACTTGTCTTTGAAACGAGTGTAAAGTAATGGTTAACGATGTTATGACTTGCTTGACTCCCCTTTTCTTTCTTTCCTTTATGTATGATCCAGGGGCTGCAAGCTTTTCTCGGATGTCCAAAAATACCTTATTCCCCTCTTTTGTTACGTGCTACACGCTTAATTTCCCACGTTATACACACATAATTTGGCGTGTCCTCGCAGCTAATTGGACTGCAGTTGCGTGGGTAGACTGACTCAGCCTCCCCAGCTAGAATTCAATCATTTCAATCCACTTTGCAAAATTTTCAGTTAAATACACTTGTCGGATTGAATCATGATTATCACGAGCAAAGATCAAGATCTAACTCCCTAATGCGTCATATATCTCAGTGTAACACCCGAGAGAAACAGAAATTTTAGATCAGTACGACACTCCATCTCACCAAATTTCTTGCTCATCAGAGGGAATTAGGCGAAATGAAGGGGCCCTATTTAAGCATGGGGACTGGGAAATTGAGAATCCGTTGAATTTTGCACACGAGGTGGTGCATTGACCCTTTCAAATTTGCCGAATATGAAACACGGACTATACCGGCAGTTATTCTTTCATATTCGTTGGTTGAACCCACAGCGCTCGGACACTTGACCTTACGACAAAGTTTATCTGGCGCACAAATCGCAATATAATTTGCTAAGTTCCACATTTAGCCCCTTTTTGAGAGCGCCAAATACCGGTGTTGACGCTGCACACTCTCGAGAGAAATCTTTTCGAAGTCGAAGATGCTCGAAAGTGTTGTTAGCTAAGCGCTGAAGTACTTGGCATCGCGATTCGAAACTCGCAAAAACCGTGTCGCCGCTGTGGTTCACTGAGAAAGATGAGTCAGCGTCGAGTTGTTAGTCGTTGGACAGCGAAGTGATCATCAGATGTAGACTTGATGTCGCATCACCATTAGAGATGTGTTCCGAATGAGGGTTCGCCCTTGAATAACAGACCAACGCTTAGGTTTCCGATGCCCTTCTGTGGTTTGGATTTAATAAGTTGACTTGCAATTGGACCAACCATCCAGCGTGGAAGCAACACCGTCTTGAGACTACTTGGAATCAAAATCGCCCAAAACGGAACAAGTTATCTCGAGAGACATTCCGCCACTCAGCTGAGTTCTTTTAGGCATTTAACCGCGTTCCTTTCGATCTCCGGAGTCCATACGGGATACACTCATCTCAACCACAAGTATCATACTTGTATCTGACCAATCGAGTACATACGAATTCCGAGGTTAGGTTCGGTTCACACTTGCTCCTGCAGCCGTCATTGGGGCGTCTAGACAATTAGCCTACTCAAAAATGGTCATGAAAAACAAAAAGTTCTACAAGTGGACACGTGTAGCGCGTTCACGTTACCTTCGGAACGAATTGCCACCAGATCGCCGAGCTTGGAAATAACCTTCGCCACATCTGACGATCCTTTTCCTTCTTTGACAATTGTCATGAAATACAGGGCACGTTTGACCATGAGTCGCTCCCTGAAGCCGTTAAGTGGCAAATCTTTGAGAAAAATCTAAGAAGGAGCCGGTATGTCCACATGGAAGGATCAACGGGACGGAAAATTTTCACGAGACACCTATTTCTCCGCTTCCGCTCGCGATCGTAATCTCGGAGAAACAATGGTTGTGGCAACAAGCTTTCGCCATATACTTCATCTGCAGGAGAAGTCGGATATGAAACGTGCAAGTTAGAACAGAGAAGCTATATGATGCTCATTGACCACGCTTGTGGATTGTACAGATGCAATATGATTTCATATTCAACGGAATTTGCCATCAATGACTCATACATAAGAGAAAAGGTAAACTATAATCTTTCGAAA
>Ga0335073_10002981_pt1 | contig 23414 bp, 29 predicted proteins | sample Lox_Sample_22_FD_207093 | JGI IMG/M metagenome (GOLD analysis project Ga0335073, IMG submission 207093) | Soil microbial communities from Loxahatchee National Wildlife Refuge, Florida, United States - Lox_Sample_2.2 | ecosystem: Environmental > Terrestrial > Soil > Wetlands | place: USA... | reverse complement strand
AGGCAACAATCGCAGTCCGGCAATAATACATCGGAAATGTAATTCCAAGTCGAAATGAGTGCGAGCAGTATGATGTTCGAAAAAATCATTGCATACAAGGTCTTTGATAATACGCACCAGGATTGGAGTTGATAGAGTTGAGGGATGGTATAAACCGTATACACTGACAGTATAGGTTTGAGCTTCGAAAATGTCCTACTCGCAACGATTAAAATGCGCTGGAAAGCAGAAGGAAGGGAGTAGTACTTTGAATTGTAGAATGGTAGATGCTTTCCATATTGTTCCTCCTGAACGTGGAAAAAGGTCGTCTAGAAGCTCACAACAGAATTCATCTATTGAATGCTCGGAGAAAAACCGGGCTGATATGGGTTGCAGGGTATCACGGCGATTCATGGCGGCACACCCGTTATCTCAATTCTTATTCCGTACAGGATAGATCAGAACTGCAGAAGACAAATATCCGCTTCCGTAGTATCTTGCAAGTGTGGATTGTTCGTATCAAGTGGTTGATGGGGGATGTTGATGGAGTCAAAAGTCGCAATTGGTGTGGAGTGGTATCGATTGTAAACCCGGGACTGAGTTTCCTGTGCAAGGGAGGGAATAGTAAGGCCGGTTCGGTGGCATGTGCACGCTGGAGGTGCGCCATATAATAATGCATACTGAAAGCTTAGCCGCGTTGAAAAGCGAAAAGGTTGATTTTGTGTGCTGCACAGCCCACGATAAAAATTTCGTTTCAACTTGTGAAATCAACTCCCTAATGTTCCCGAAATGCGAATATGTGGCAGGGAATTGCGAAATGATCGTTCTCGTGTTCCTTTTTGGTTTTCCATTGTTTTGTTGCAGAGTGATGATAGTAGGCTTGATTCTGTCTTGTTCCTGGAGGGATTGAAGATGGGGTGCCTCGGATTTGGTTTGCCGAAAGCCTCATCCGACCTCCGGCCAGTCAACTTTTGGGAAAATTATCGAGCTAAAAAATCGAACCACACCCCTGTCCCGACTCCACTCACCAGTGAAATAGTAATAAAGGCCCTCTCACTCTCCAAGTTTAGCTCGGGCGCTGTCACAACGTCAACCCTTACGTATGGCTACAATAGAACCAAACAGCATAGAGACACAAACATATATTGGCACCACTATCAACTTTCTCCCTTTGACACGGACTGTTGACTTTACTACGACGGCGGGATCTCACTTTACGAGTGGCATATTTACACTCCCGGTAAACTCTCATCATTCTTCATCGGCATGAAACATTATTCCAGAGCCCCAGAGGCCGTTTATATCTTGATGAAGTTCCATCTTGACTAAACAACATTATTCTTTCTGTGGTCTTCGCGTCCTTACTTCCATGTGCGGCGGCTGGAATTCGGAAAATCCGAATGGCGGGTAAGAACTAATGGAGGGTATCCATGCTGCATTTCATAACTTCGAGATATGTGTCGGCCCTCAAGATGAGACTATCATCGAATAATCTGACAACTTCAGCTGATTTTAAAGGCCTGAGGACATACAGACTTTAAATTAAAAGCGCGATTGGGGTCTGGAAGTAGTAGAGACAAAGTGTTCACACATCTCCCAAGGAATTCCCAAGCAGGAGGCTGGAAAACCATCGAGTAGAAGGCTTTCGTGTGTTAAAGCTTGCGGTCTATAGAACGAAGGTCGTTCATGGCTTCGAAAATCACCCTTTATAGGTCATGAGCATTCTCGGCCCAGACGCAAGGGATAACCCAAGACAGTCGAGCAGCAAGGCAGGTGTCGAAGTGGACTACTATCGAGGTTTGCACTGAGGTTTTAGGAAATTAGTTGCACAGGAAGTTCAAAAAGTGCGGTCAACAGATCTCTATGTAGCGGGTTGTTCGATTTCGAGCGGAGAACCTCAAATCTAGCATTGAATATCTATAGAAGTCATAACTTTTGCTTTCAAATTAACCTTCGGTAACTTATGCTACAACTAATTGAAACATACCAGCCATTACTTCACCAATCCAATTTAATCATTATCCTCTGAGAAATTTAACGCAGCTGCTGTTTCCAGTCTCGTGATATCCCAGTCCAACAACTCCCTTAGATTTGTAATGTATTCTGTCTCAACGTCCCTACCATTAGTTGACCTAGAGAATCGTAATGTACACTGTAGTTGTTTGCGTTATACCAACAGGTTGCATTCTTCGAGGCACAATTGAAGTTGTACCGACAGCTCGAGTTGTTCCTGGCATAGTACCAACAGATTGATATGTTTCGGGATTTGCACCTCTCCTGGATCCACCAACAGCGGTTTGAGTCGGCGTTTGAGGATTTTCAACTCTCTTAGATCCACCAACAGCAGTTTGACTCGGCGTTTGAGGATTTTCAACTCTCTTAGATCCACCAACAGCAGTTTGACTCGGCGCTTGAGGATTTTCAACTGTCCTAGATCCACCAACAGCGGTTTGAGTAGGCGTTTGAGATAAAGCACTAGCAGGTTCGGGTTTTCGAGTTGTCTTCGTGAGATGGGCGAGGGGTACGGCAGTGACAGCGGGTGCAGGAATTACGGGTGCGTTGACATTTGCAGGAGAATGTCCGGCTCTGGCTTGCTGTCGACCTTGGTTGTGTTCCAAGGTTTCTCTCAAGATCTTTGAATAGGGAAGGCGGTACAGAAACGTCATCTCAACGAATAATGCATCTAGTGTCATGTCCACTGGTCGCATAAAGTGGGGATCTTGAAAGACACTTTGCGGAACTCTTTTCACTTGTATCGAAATAACAGGAAAAACAACGTTCGTAATTAGATGCAGGACAAGAGTGACTCCCAAACGAACTTTCTTCCCAATCACTGCCGTCTCTGGGTGGAGTTTTAGGCATTCCAAGATAATCGAGGCGATTCCTAGGAGTGGAATCCCAGCTTTCAACGTAATTCTGAGCCTGCCACACGTCAGAAGGATTATGAGTGGAGGATACCATCTAGTATTGAGGGGGAAAAACATCAACACGGCATTTGCAATCGCGGTAGATGTTGCAAGGACAAAGAGTCCAATTCTAGTTAGTTCCCACTCTGTGAAACTTAACTGGCTCAGTAGAGCTCCGGCGATATAACAGCTTGCCATAATTGCACTAGCTACGATGCCACGGCCAATATCAATGTGAAATTCCATGCCTAAAAGGCGATGCACGCAATAGATAATCCACAAAACAAATCTGTACCAAAAATTTGACGAGTAATAGAGTCGTTCATTGTAAAGAGCTACGAAATCGGTTAGCCTGGTGCCGAAGCGTTGGCGTATCTGTCTATCCTTGTTGCCACAGACCGTCAGTACAGGAATTGCGAAAGGGTTTGTACAATAGTTAAAGCTCGGCGAAACTGTGCAGAAGCGGGGGGATGGTGGCTTCAAAGTCGTTGGCAGTGTTAGCATGGTTCAACACATAGAGAATCCGGCTTGATGTCGGCCATAAACGGCGTCGCGACATGCTGTTGCACTGAGGTGAATATCGGCAGTGCTTGGGCGAAACCGGAAGCTGGGGGGGGGGGTACGACGGGCACACCAAGAAGTCAAGTGACAATGATACTATTTAAGGGAGGATCCATGCAGATGTGCAGAAAGAAAGTCAAACAATTTGAACGGTTGCTCGCTGCAAGCACTACCACAAAGCAGGAACGACGAACCCTCAAAAGGCTGCGATTGGTTCGCCGATCCAAAAGCGCCAACCGTGACCGCTGGAATAACCTAAAATATTTATTTAAGGTACGCGTCCATTTGTTGGGATTTGGACTGGCAGATTCCAGAGCATTATAATGGGAATTAATAAAGAGGATTTTGAGGATATGGCAAATTGCAATATGGGATATGAGTATGTTGATGCCTACGAGCGAGCTGTAACAGGTAAGCAAGCTCTAGGTCTAAAACCCTAACTAAATATGAAACTAGCGATTTTAATACCATTTGTCAAATCATTTAAGTAAGGGTAAAGTACTAGTTACCATATATTAACCCACACAAAGAGCGATATCGGACAAGTTATAATAAAATAGTCAATTCTTTATCAAAAAAAGTAAAATATGAAACACAGGTGATATATAAGTCTTTCGAATTGTCGAACTGAAATTGTGGTACCATCAAAGGGTGGCAAGCAATGGGCACGTTGAATGCAAAAAACTCCAAGATTTCCAAGATGTCAATCCTTTACAATTGATGAGAATTTGTCAAAGAACTGCATTTCAGGTTTTGTTCACCCTGCTCGTTTGTACTTACTGAACAGCAGGTAAAACGGCATACGTAGGTGCGGTATTAGAGGCGGAAGGAAACAACCGCGGAAAGAGAAACGTCAAATTTTGGACTCGCCAAAGTTAAGGCGGGATCACGAGTTATTACAACCTTGCAATTGAGTTATTATCGTCAGATCTCATAAAGCATGCGTTAGAACGAACCATTGGCACATATTCAGTCAGACCGAAACTTCAAGAATAACCTCTAAATCAAGAACAATAGCTTCTATACCCTGTACATCTCCCAGAAGAATACGCTTGAATTGAAGTCGAAATTGGAAAGCGCGAACAAGACACCTAGAGGCCCAGAATGCAACTGAAACAGCTTTGGTTTACCCTTTATTAAATTAGATTTGACCAGGTTATCTTCCCAAAGTCACCAGAAAGTAATATAAGCTACAAAGATGCTTCCAAGACTGCCATCTGACGACAAACCGTACATATTGTATACAGGAAGAAACAGTGCCGGGAACTTTCGACAATCCCGCAAGCAAGTTGCATCAGACACTGAACGATTTGGACACTTTACGTAGTGAGATTTTAATTCTTTGACTGATCTGATGATAGAACATTGCCCACTGTCCTGAGGCGGGGGCCGCTGCCGAGGTCAAAGATCTCTCACCTCTCCAAGGAAACCGTAATGCTAAAAACGTTATAGAGTGTCAACTAATATGAGAGAATATGACAGAAAAGACCTGTGGTGCAGCTACTAAACGACATCGTACCTCCAACAAAATTATCAGAAACACTTCAGGATTCGGGTTATGCAGGTTTCTTCAAAGGAGATTGACAAAGGTGTGGTCGCAACTCATATTCCCATCACAACTCAAATTACTATGGCAAGTCATACCATTCCATGCAAATGGAAGTTATATTAGGGGAGGCTTAAGACTAGGAATTCTCATCTCCTGTCACATTGCTAGGAACATTATATCTCCTATCCTTTCGGTGGAAATTTATACGACAAACCCCTCCATCACCCAGCTCCTACGGACCTCTGCTGATGCCAGAGTTCCGCAGTTCCAGAGACCAGTAAGCCTCACGATGGAACAACTTTTCTTCCAACATTCCAATGTCGTCGATTCTATTGAAAATGGCTGCGGACCGGGTGCGCGTCTCGCGGAATCGACTTGCCGAGAATCGGGTCAGGTGACTTCGAGCGTCAACATCATCACCAGAGGACAGCAAAAAGAAACAACTGATGGGAATAGAAAAAATAGAAGCATAAAGGAGAGATTTACCATATTCGTGAAAGAAATGTTCAAAATTAAATGAATTCAAGTTGGCGAAAAAGGAAGAACATAAAAGAGGGAAGTTGTACAAACAACGTGTTCTGATGCCATCCTAGCGATCATAACCCCAGAAAGCAATATGTTCCTGTCGCCAAGCTTCCTCGTTGGCTTTGAATTCATTCCAGAGGCACATATCGTCCCACTGTGCAATGGCATTAAGCCATTCCAGAGTCTTATCTCCCCATGAACTTGTTTCCCCACCACTCTCATATTTCGCAATAAAAGCCACAATCTTCTCATCATTTACTTCATCCTCAGTCAAGGTTCGAGGGGGGTCCTTTTGAAGTCTCCCACTAACCTTCTTAAAAGCTTCATCAAGCGAGGACCTATCCATTTCGACCATATACTCCAAATCGTCTAATCTCGTCGCTATCCAGCTTAGGGCACAGGCTCGCCAAACTGGATCATCACTAGTTACATCAGCTATAAACCCCAGAAGAAGAGCAACTACCTCCGCCTTGAGAGTGCAACGTTTGGATTTCGGAGACCCTCCATGAATCGAATACGGTGGTTCTGGATATCGCCCAAAAGCATGTGGGAGGCTTTCCATGCCTGCTGGAATGCCACATTCCTCCGGCGATGTTCTTCTGAAGCTGGAGAGGTTGAGAGGTAACTGCAGATGGTTCAGATTTTCCGGAAAAATCATCTTACCTTCCCATTGTGTGGTGGACGATCGAATGAGAGCTAGCAAAGAACAAGACCGATCAAATATCTCTTCAAGCGGCGCTATATTCGAAAACCTCAAATTCTTCAGCAGTGGTTGACAGCTTAATCGAACGGATGAAAATTCGGAGTCCTGGAAGTGTCGACGGGGACAAATAGAAATGTTGCTCAAGTCTACCTGCTCGAGAATGTGAGGGTCTTCTCTCTGTGTGGCGTGTAATAATTGTCGTGGACGTCGAAGCACTTGCCGATCATGGTGGAGCCGGGACGGGGTCCCGTCTTCTGTCTACGTGCCTGACTGTTGAGATTTGGACTGGGGGCTCGGAGTGCACAAATGGAAGGGAAAACGAGGTTTTGAGGATGCGAGGATATATGGGCTAAGAGTATATTGATGCCTACATACGAGCTGTTGCAGTTAAGCGAGCTCTAGGTTATAAACCCTATAAATGCATAAACCAATGATTTTAACACTGACACACGTATTTATTCACTGACTGCTTTAGCGGGCCAGCGGCCAACTGGACATTTAAAACAGATTCCGTTTTGGCGAACCGAACAAACCTACTCGTTGGCAGTGAGCCCAGATTAGATGACGAAACAGACAATTCAGGTTCTATCCTGGGAAGACAAATTCGCTCTTGCGGTCACCGTATTCTCACCCGATGACGACCAATCTTCACAGAGCGAGAGGCATCAGAAAACTGTCGTTCTATTCAACAGTGCATCGGGGATGTACCAAAACTTCTACTTCTCATTTGCCAATTGGTTGTCGAAACAAGGTGTCTCTGCTGTTACTTGGGACTATCGATATAGCGTACCTCCCGTCCTCAAAGCTCGAAGTCAGACTAATGTAATTGCAGGGAGACTCATTTCCACCAGAATTGAAACGACCGTTATCAACTGAAACACGAATCCAGACATTAAAATCGTCTGCTGCCCAAGAAACTATAATCACAGACCATTGGGCACGACGAGACCAACCTGCCATAGTCCAATTCGTCACAACTCGGTTTCCAAGTCACAACCTGACAATCATAGGACATAGTTTAGGAGGACATATAATTCCTCTTATCCCCGAACCACTCCGTTCCAAAATCAATCGCGTACTTATGGTGGGAGCAGTCAATCCCAACGTCAACTTTGCACCATCACACATAGCTCCAGCCATGCTCAGATACTGGAAACTAGTCATCCAAACCATTCACAAAGAAGGATATCTCCCTCGTTCAGCAACATTTTTCTCAGTTATCATGCCAGCTGGTGCAGGACTCGAATGGGCAACCTGTATAAGTGGATCAGATAAACGTTATTTAGGCGCTATTCCACATCTCACTAGTGCATTTGCAGAATGGCGACCGAAGAATGAGGTTATTTCGGTGGTGTGGAGCGATGATGGACCAGAGTATTTTGATCCGAAGACTGTTACGGATGGGTGGTGTGATGTTTTGGAGAGTGCGAGGTGTGTGAGAGTTTGTGTTGGGCCGGGAGATGTGGGTGAGAAGGTGGTGGGACATACAGGGATGTTTAAGGAGGGACGAACGAGATGTTTTGAATTGTTGAGGGGGATGTGTGTTGATGGTGTTGTTCCTGAATTTGGTGAGATTAGAAGATGGAATCAGGAACAAGTTAAGGATCTATATGAAAAGTCGAGGTTATGACACATCTTTGATTCTTGATAGACGGAGAATGGAATGGCAATGGGAGGACTACAGGGGTTATAACCAAGTGACGTCTTAGGTAGTGATCGACGTCGATCGCTAATTCCAGATTCCGCGGCAATCGGGTCATTTGATAGAAGGTGATACAGAGTTAGATAACAGACAGGCAAATAATAAATCTTGCGCCAAATGGTTCTCAGATCACATCCATCTAGCGGACATTTCGTTTGTGCAAGTGATTGTATTTGACCTCACTGAGGTAGATAGAATTGAACGACCGTGAGAGCTACCTAAATACTACTTACTTCAAAGTTCATGTGCGACGACTCCATGCTGCCCCATATCTCATGAGCGAACGCATAACTAAATACCCACTAAATCCAAGCAACATTCGAGACCATTATCTTGCAAAACTCCCTCCTACCACCAACCCACCACTCCTAGCAAACAACCCACAAGATGAGCATTTAAAACACCTTCTTGAAGAAATTAGTGATACTCCCTCTTCGTTCACCCGACTCAACAGGTTTCGGTTGGTCCTCCGAAATCGCACTTTCCGAAACAACATTCTCATCACTCAATCTAGGACTTGCACTACTCGCCCTCTTCTCCCAAGATCCAAATACACCGCTCTTCTTGCCAGAAGTAGGACTTGCAGAACCATCGCTTGTACCGCTTGTACCGCTTGTACCACTTGTGGAGGGAATAGCGGTGGTAGTAGGACTCATTCCACTGGTGACTTGAGTGCGTTGTGCGAATTCAGAACCGACGGGTGCTTCTTCGGGTTTTGAAGATCGTTCGGTGCCGCGGGTACGTCCTAGGCCGACTTTTGAGGAGGACATGCGTCTTGTGTCGAGGGGTTTTGCGTCGGCGGGGATGTGGTCTGTTGAGGTTGGGTGGGAGGATTTTAGAGGGTAGCGAGTTGAGTGGACAGAGGGAGCGGGGGCATTGTTGTAGACATCTGCGAAGGACGGCATTGTTTTGTAGGATAGTGTGGGTAGTTCGGTGAAGCGTTTGGTAATGTAGGTTTTGGGAATGTGTAGTAGATGGATTGACGCAATGGAACAAAGTGTCTCTTGTCTGAAGTGACTTGAGGTAGGAGTGTATGTAGGCGGGAAGTGGAGGATGAAATGTGGGAGAAGACGATCTTTTTATATTGGGTGCGTCTGGAATTGGCGAGGTGGTAGGCGTATGCAGTGTCTGAAAGGTTAAACAAGGGAATAGGATTGGCGGATGTGTCTGGGTGTTTGTTGATAAGCTCCAGTTGGTTGGAGTTATTTAGCGGTCTGGGCCATTATAGTGTGTGTGTAGAGCTGATGACGAAGGTTGGCGGGGGGTGGATAAACTGCAATCCAATCCAATCCGAAATTCGAATGCAGTGGGAAGAAGAGGAGAAGAAGGAGGAGGCGCAGGGTTGGTTGTGTCGCGTAGTACTGAGAAGCAGAACTAAGACATAATAAACGAGGCGTAGTTGACTGGCCCAGTTTTACGGGAGTATAAGGTACGACAATGGCACCAAGCTCAGCACAGCAGCAGCAGCAGCCATTCTCCTCAAACTCCTCAAAAGAAAAAGCGACGATCGGCGGGGGCGGAATTGGTCACTTATCCGCCATGTGACCGCCTCTCATTGACGGCAGATTAATCACCACTCCGCACTCCATTGGACATGCTTGTCCCGATCAGCAGATTCTCTAACCCACTAAATTAAGTCGCTTACGTCTATTCTCCACACAAATTCAGCCCATAATTCTAGGCATACAATCTAAGAGACCTCTGCAAGTGTAACAAACCACAACTTCTCCACAAAAAACTACGCCACGTCGCCAACTGTTGCACATGTACCACAACCCCTAGATGGAAGGTACCAGTCACTCTTATCAATGTTAAAATGTTGTTAAATTATCCACTGATATCACTAATAAAATTAAGGAGGTCTGTATTGCGTTAGATGCGCATTAATGCAAATCACACGGCTTAGATACAGATTGATCCGGTTGATTTAATCTTAACAATTTAGTTCCGATGAATATCCTGTCTCACGGAAGCAGATAGACACGCAAGGTTTTCTTCCATCGCATTACTTGCTTTGGTATCTCCAAGCGTCGTTCAGATTGCATCCGCAAGTACCCGTCCCTCGTGCAACTGACCCCACTGAGATTGGACCCTCGGCACTCTGTCGACATTGACGACTAATTTGCGGCTGGCCTTACGACTTCACATTCCGATTATGAATCAGAAATAACCTCCGACAAGCTCGTCTTGGCTCGACATTTCGAATGCAGTAGCTGCAGTACAGTTTTGCAGTTTGATTATCCCTTGCTCTGGTTAAGGTTGGCCCGTCTACCGCACGGACACCTTCCGACTGAAGATCACGTTTTATGGACCTTCAATTTCATTGGCAGACCACGTACTTCGAACCGCCCTTTTCAAACATCCTACGCGCCGATCTTTTTCTCTTGTTTTCTGTCCACCACGTCGCGGGAGAAAGAAAGCATTTGAAATTGAAATTGAAAAAGTTTATGGCTCCATTCGGAATGTCCATGCAGGATAGGATGGTGGTTCTGTAATTACCACCGAGATCATTGATTGATCGGGAATGCAGAGGATCCGAATGCATCTCAACGTGTGGGAATCCTGTCCAATTATTGCAGATTAGGAATAGTATCAACCCGACATGCAGATGCATCTGAACCGATATAAGTTATTCATTCCCTCTTCTATCCTTGATCCTGCCATATAATACTCCCCTCTTAGTTCACCCGAACCACTACCATTGAATTCCCGCACTTACATCTGAAGATGAAAAATAAGCATCAATCCGATAACCCATACCGATTGTACTTGTTTGAACTGTATGATCCGAGTAATCAGATTTTCGCGGATCATACGCGAATCCTCCTCCGTTCAAGGGGTAACCTCATTCCCTTTATCTCCGGTATGATCGCCAATTTCAGGCCACACACGCGAGTACCTCCTCAGCATAAACCACCGGGGACGCCGGCGGTCGTATCGGAAATTTCCCTCGTTAATTTTCGAAAACTCGCCATCCCAATCCCCAACACAACACTCTACCTTTGTACACCTGCCTTTGTCCTTTGTTGTATACCGACGTGTCGATTGAGAAAGCGGGATGTCACTTGATACAGTGTCGCCAGATTCTTTGCAACCCGACATTGCACAATTAAAATTAGAGGAATCTCATCACAACGATTCTCCAGCCTACTTTGAAAATAGAGCTGCTGAGGAAGAGGAAAAAGCTGCTGCAACTAATGGACCTGTATCGAATGGATCTACTCACATTGTACGTAAATTACCATTCGATAAACCTGCGGCGGTATCTACAATTCCAGCACGTCATGAACTTTCCAACGAGGAACAAGCTAAGTACGATGATGTCCTTGCTCATATGAAGGGACTTAAGGAGTTACCTGTTTCCAGCAATAAGAAGAATACGGAGCGTAGGGAATTGAATGATTTGGAGAAATATTGGTTGAGTAAGGAATGTTTATTGAGATATTTAAGAGCTACTAAATGGAATGTTGCGGAAGCCAAGAAACGACTTGAAGGAAGTATTATTTGGAGAAGAGAATATGGAACTGATTCTCTTACTCCTGAATTGATTGAACCGGAGGTATCTCTCCCAATTTTCTTATCCCGCACCGCACATTTTCGTAACGGTCGCCGGTGGCATTTGGAGGTATGTTAATGTTAGGCATTGACTGGGAAACAAATGCTTTTGGGATTCGATAATATGTCGCGTCCGTGTTTATATCTTATCCCTTCTCGACAGAATACAGATCCTTCACCACGACAGATTCAACAACTTGTTTTCAGTCTTGAAAGAGCTGTTGACATGATGCCTCAAGGAGTGGAAACTCTTGCCCTACTAGTCGATTTTAAACATTCCTCGAGTTCCAAGAATCCTTCTGCCGGAACAGGAAGACAAGTCCTCCATATTTTGCAAACTCACTATCCTGAACGACTCGGCAAAGCCCTCGTAATCAACGGTACTCCATCCACTTCCCCATAACACTTCCCAACAACCGTCCCTCACAACATTTCTCTTTACTTTTACTTTCTTTTGGGGGAAGAAGCTTATTGTAGTTCCCACATTTGTATGGATCTTTTTCAAATTGATTACCCCGTTCATCGACCCGAATACCCGAGAAAAGCTGAAATTCAACGAGGATTTACGAGAATACGTCCCTTCCGAACAACTCTATGAACTTTTTGGCGGAGATTGTGAATTTGAATATGAACATCAAGTATTTTGGCCTGCATATTTGAAATTGGCGAATGAAAGACGCGAGAAGTATATTGCCAAGTTTAAAGAGATGGGTGGTGAAATTGGGTTGAGTGAGTGGGATGTCAAAGCTCTTGATGAGGATGTGCAGTAATCGAGGACGTTGCGGAAGCTTCTTAATAGAGGTCGTACAGGAGGAGTACAGATAGAGTGGAATTAGAGACTATTGTCATTAGATGGATATCAGTAATAATTATTTGAGATGTGGTTAGAGACGCGAATAATCTTAGTGTCATGAGAAAAAATCTTCAGAGAATTGCTCAGTGCCCATGGGGTTCAAAGTCCAAAACCCAAGGGGAGTTAAATGTTTGTATGAGGAGTCAATCAGATCGTTGTCGCGACTCGGAAACGAGCTTATCTGACGTTGTCGTAAACCCAAACCTTCCTATGTGTTGTTCCTTTGTGACTTGTGGAAGCGCAATTGAAGAAGCGCCGGAGATGTGGCCGTGCGGCGAGGGTAGCAGTGTGTCCGGTAAAATTCGAGTCAGTGCGGGGATGCAGATGACACGCACCCGTAACATCCCTCCACTTGCAACGGCAATTCAATTTCATTTTCAGGGGTAACCAAACAAGCGAAGAGTCTTCGGGACACGAGACGATGAATGCTTATTCAATTTACTCACTTCCAATCGATAATTATGCTCTTGGCAGGGATCAATTGATGGCAATGGGGAAAGGATAACTCGCATTTACATTTGCACTTCGGCACCGAAGTAAAGTTTATCTATCAATTTAAGAAAGTCAAGATCCAATTCCACTTGAAACAATTTACATTTCGTATTTTAACGAGTTCAATTTCATTTGCAGCTCACGGACCTCGTTACGACGCTTTGGCCTCCTCAACATCCGATACTCCAATCAAACTTCCTCCAGACACTAGCGTTTGCATGCAATTACCTGCAATGTTCCTGCAGCTCGTAAAAAGGAAAAAGGGAGGGAAAAAAAGTTTCCGAGTAGATTTTATCAACAAAGGAAGCTGAGTTGATCACGATGTCAAGAAGTTAAAGCTCTGGCTAGGATTAGAGTTCGTCATCGCGATCCTTGTCAAAAAGTATTTAAGGTCCTTGTGGCGACATCTCTTGGTTGGCTAGGATTCTCATCCTCCTTACTATTATCGACCTTTTTGGATCGTGAGACTAGGAGGTGGGCAAGTAAAGGCTGAAGACATTCACGTACTTTTACCGCGCACGGTTCGGAAAGGCTACATCAGGCTTAATTTCGGGCCAATTCGACCTCACATCAACTGCTTAATTTTACATTTTCGCCTAGACGACGGGTTATTTTCGACTCTGCGCCGTGCAGGCGGTCCGCCTACGTTACTTTTCTTAGTAGTTGGACCAGAGGGCTGAGCACAGCAGGCAATCAGCTCTCGAAATTTGCCCCTTGTTCCGGATCGTCCCTTAGTATCTCTGACCAACTTCCATTCATTCCTTTGACACCCTTGGCGTGAGAGGTAAGAAGTCTAATCCTCTCTACTTGTTGTCTTGTCGTCTTTTCAATTTTTGAAAATATGGAACTCTGGATTGCTAACGTTTGTTGTTAGTTAGTGGGTATTCCAACTGTCGTCTTTCCTTTTCGCCGTTTTGGCACACCGTCCTTTTTCAACGTGGTATCATACTGGATTCACGAACTACAGTCACTCTTTTGCAATCATCCGTTGTCAACGTCAATTCTCTCATCAATTGAATCTCCCGTTCGAAGGTTGAGATTGGGAGGCATGAGGAGGAAACGTCATTTCGAGTGGTTGTTGATATCGATTCTCGGACTAGGAGGATACAATAACGTGGTCAATGCACAGGGGAATGCAACCTGCATACCTCTTTCTGGAAGCAAAACGTGTTCGAATTTCACTTCAGCATCAGTATCCACCAGTTTAACTTCCGACTTTCCGTTTTTGCAATATGTTTCGAATGTAGAGGACTTTGATACCCAATTCACAAATTTTATAGCAACTTCCTATGCCATGTACCTCTTCCACGGTTGTGTTCAGGATGCTAATGTGTAGGAAAAAGTATGAGGAGACGATGGATTGTGAGGGTGTTAATCTGGCGAATACGAGTTACTTGTATGCGCGATTCACTCAGACGGTGTTGTGTGGACAGATGATACAAGAATCAATACAGGATTGTAATCTATCTGAAGCAGAGTCGTATTTCACCTGGTCAAAAATGGAGCTGATTATAGACCGCCTGTATGTGCAAGTACTTGTGCGGATTTTGCAACGAGTGAGGAAACAATTGTTATGACCCCTGAATTTTGTGGTGGGAATACAACAGATTTAATAAACCTGCGAGTAGGTTTAGTACGAGCAGACTTTACCGTCTGCGCATTACCTGCAAACTCACTAACGTACTTCACGTCCCTTCTTTCCCTTTTGAACTGCTGCTGATGATGATCTAGATCACAATGTGTTGATGGATTGGTGAATGAGCCTCAAAACTGTGGTTTCGGAACGAATTTACCACAACTATGTCAGTATTGTGGACGCGCATCTCCTAACGCAACATCATTTTGTTGTCTCTCTTCAAATCTCACACTATGCTCCTCAATCGATATTCCTCCAACACGAGCACTTCCTCCAATAACAACATCCATCGTCACCGCTACCGCTAGCGCGACACTACCACCAACAAACACTTCATCCACATCCACATCCACCGCAGTACCATCTCATCAAACCCTCTCAACAGGGGCAATCGTCGGAATCGCCATCGCAGCAGCAGTAGTCGGCATCCTCCTTGCAGCATGTCTCCTCCTCCTCTGTTTCCGACGTCGCCGACGCGACGACAGTTACTCCTCAAAACCGCTCCAACGAAAAACCTCTTCAGTTCCAATGACATGTGTTCCCTTCCCCGAACGAAACGGATACGAACATATTGAAGATGAATCGCGAGTTCGTAGAATCGCAGCAATACATCCTGAAATCGGATCATCTCCTGAAGCAAGTCCGGAAATTACTCCTCCGCGACAAGCACACGATAATTCCAGTAGTGAAAATCAGTTGAGTTCGCCGGAGGGAGGAAGTCCACTTATGATTGGGACTTTACCGCCTCCTCCACCTAGGGGGTATGGTACTGCTGCTGCTGCAGGCGCTTTAACGGGTGTTGTTGCAGGAGCATCTTCTTCTCGTGCTGGTTCTTCTGGAGGAAATGGAAATGGGAATGGAAATGGAAATGGAGGAAAGAGAGGTTCTAGAACGTCGATGACTGTGTCGAGTGTGTCGCCTGGCACGGAGGGGAGCGAAGCTGCTTCAGTGAGTGTAGTAGCAGACCACTATTCCACAAATGCCATTGTGCAACAATCTGAAGTTGTTGCTTTGTGGAGTTATACACCGCGTTTAGCAGATGAGATGGGTCTTGAGCGAGGGGATGTAGTTAGAATTGAGAATTTGTATGATGATGGATGGGCACTTGGGAGGAAATTACGCACTAAAGTTTGGGATTTGGGGGATGAGCGGTCTACGGAACGGGATAGTGGATTGGGCACTTCACATAGGGAGAGTACGAGTACTGTTCCTGAGGGTGGTATAGCCTCTGCGGCAGGAGAGAAACCGGCTAGTAGGGGGACTACGAGTAGGAGTAGTGAGAAGGACAAGGGGAAAGACAAGGAGGAGACGGGATCAATAAAAGCGTTTCCTATGGTTTGTGTATGTCATAGGGATGCTTGGGCTGAGGTACGAATCTCATTTTACCCCATATTCTCGTATAAAAAACGCTAATTTGTAGGTCGTTGCACGAGAAGAGGAAGACAGTACGAGTCCTACTCCTGAATTGTCCGGACGACGGTTAAGTCCAACCAGACTTGACATGGGAGTTTCAGATCCTTCATCAACACGGAAAGAAACACGCTTCGAGCCCGAAGGAACTTCAAGTAGCGAACATAGTCCCGAGTCGAGAGGACGAGGAATAACGCCAGGCGACACAATCCAAAGTCGATCTAGCAGCCAAGGTTCACGGTTTCAAGAGCACGATCTTTGAAAATTTTGTTTCAGTAATATTATCGCAAGTTTTGGAATTTTCCATTGGCAAAAGAGCTAGCATGTTGAGATATCATTATTGTTACCGTTCATTGTATATCTGCGTTTATTCGGAGTTTATGGAGGATTAATTGGGGAATTATGAATTGAGTTAATGAGGGAGTGGGGTTCTCATTCGATGGCGCGGATAATGTTTAGTATGTGGGAACATGGAGGTAGGTGAGGGTGTCAGAGTAACCTCATCTGTATTTATGAATCTGGAAACTATCGTTTCGTGAAGCTTTTTTGGGTAGTTAGTTTAATTGCAAAATCGGAGAGCCGACGATTCCTATCTTCGCTACGACCTTATGACTCCTCTAGTGAACTCGTTTGAGATGCGGTCCCAACCCTCGTCTGATTGATCATTCGGTATTATGACCCCTTCCCTTCGCAATTCGCTCGATGGTGACGAAGGACAACGTACAGCTGTGGTGTTTAAAATTGATAAAAGAGCAGCCGCGATCTTCGTCGCTATGCAAGAAATAAGGTTCAGACGGAAAGGGAATCAGCAGTTGCGTCATATGGGCAGTCTAACTGTCTCATGATCTGATTTTCGGAACCATTTGGCTTCCTAACTTTCCATTTTACGTCGTCCCCGGAGCGTAAAGATACTCTAAAGTAATCTGGGGTTTCTTTCATTTAGAAGAGTTCGCGAAACGCCGCCCGTAGCCATCTGAGCATTGAGCAGGTAGATCCCTGAGACGTGGCGATCTCAAACTTAGAGTCCCGTGACTGCGCTGCCAAATTTCACTCATCTCCGATGCCCCAGCAAAAAATTTCCTTTTAATGTACGACTGATCTGCACACAGAAAAGAAAAAAAAGGAAAATTTAGCAAGGCACATCTTTCCTCAAATTTTCATCCTCTCCTTCTCTCACTCTCTTCCAAGGACAGTACCGTCTCTTTCTCGGATTCTTGATTCATTTTTTTTTTTTTGACTTGTTCCTCAAAACTTAGTTTTGTTTCCTCTTTTCTTCAGTTTTGTTTCTGAGGTCGGTTTGAAATGGCAACGTCCTCGAATGTCCCAGTGAATGGCGCAAAAGTGGTTGAAGAGACCAAAACAACAGGAGCTGCGGTTACAACTTCTTCGCAGAAGTCGAAACAAGAGTCAATACCCAAGACCAACGGTCATACTCAGCCCAATGGCAAATCCGGGGTGAATGGTAGCTCAGAAGATTCGGCAAATGGTTCGCCGCCACCTCCAACCGAACCCAGTTTTGAAGGACCCGCAGCGTATGAGTCGTTATCTCTTGAAGAACAGCATTCAAACCACAGCCAAGATGATCCTGAACTGAAACGGGACCTCTATGTCGGCAACTTGTATATTTCCCTTCTGAGACCTACTTAACCTTAGAAACCCTCATGTGACCACACAGATGCTGAAGGACTTATTTGGAGGAGATGCGACTGTTGAAAATGTCAAGATTGTTCCAGATAGAATGGTACTTTTTCGCCTTTTGCGGGTTAACTGATGATAGAACACTCATGGTGGGTTTGGCTATGGATTTGTTACAATGAAAACGAGAGAAGATGCAGAGAAATACTTATCTCAACTTCATGGGTTTAATTATATGGCCGCTGAACTGCGAGTAAACTGGGCTACTCCGACAAAATCTGCAGAACAAGGATTATCGGTGTTCATCGGGGATATCGGTCCAGACGTTACAAAGGAGGATCTCACGGAGGCTTTTAAGGATCCAGAGAGTCGGATCACAGACACCAGAATTGTAATGGACCCAGTAAGTGGACGGACGAAGGGGTATGGATTTGTGAGTTATACAGATGGTGCAGCAGCAGCTCGGGCTCTGAGTAAGAATGGTGAAATTCTCAAAGGAAGACGAATACGTGTCAACTGGGCCAATACAGGCAAGGAAGCTAAAATGATGCCCGGACAACCGTTCATGTACCCACCAGAGCTATATGGACAGCCTGTTGCTCCCATGCCTCGACCGGATGTCACAAATATACTGCTCGCACTGGCTCAAGTTGAAAGATTGGATGTTGGTTGGTATATGGCACTATCTCTTGAAATCCAAGCAGGGATTGTGAGAGTATCACAGGAAGCACCAAATGCCAAGGTAATGTGGGTCGGTAATTTGGACAAAAATACAACTCGTACTTTCATCCATTTATTTCGTGCTAACAGAAGAAATCGATTTGGCAGCACAGTTTGCGCAATATGGATTTATCGAGGAAATGACGATGGTGTCCCCTCAAGGCTATGCATTCGTTGCGTATTTCCTCTGATATGAATTCCTCTAATTATAGAATGGCATCTCATCTGATGGCGGCAACTCTCATTGTTCTGTTCAAAGATTTTACGATTAGAGGCCGTAAACTCAAGACTGGCTGGAGTCACAGTACTCAAAGACAACTACAGCAACAAGCCGCAGCAACATCACTTCAACAGCCTCACCCTGCAACAATGATGCCACCGCACCCTCACCACCGTCCTCAACCGAGCATGGGAATGCAAGCCCCTCCCCCTCAGATGCAAATGTCTCCAATACCAATGGCCCCACAACCAGGCTACATTGCCTACCAACCACAAATGATGTATCCCTACGTCCAACCGGTCCCCTCATATCCTCTGGTCCACCATCCCAACGGTACTCCTACCGGAACCTCAACTCCACGCAGTGCTACAAGTGAAAACGCGGCTCCCTCCGCTCCAGATGCACAAATTCAAGAAACACCATCCGCTCGATAGGTCGGGACAGATGAAGTGCTAAAACGTTTGATTCGTTTGATGGGTGCTTTGTAATTTATGTTTTTGGCTGGGTCACTCGGAAAACCTGGGTTTGGATAATCAATGGGTATTCTTCCTTTGCATGGCTTTGGGCTGGCCGGTGCATGATGGAAATTGGTTTGTAGGATTTCGTTGGTTAATGAAGAGAAGAATTGTGGTTTCGACTCTCCCTTGCATTAATAAATCACCACTCTAGGGGAAGTATGTATCTGAATGTAGAGGTAGCCGACGTAGTTGTAACTCAATCGAAGTTATGCCTACGAGTATATGTTGTCTAAACAAAGTCGGTGGTGGGTGATTAAAGTTTTGCAGATTGTCGGGCAAAGTAGCCAATGTATTGCGACATTCGTGCCAGATTGTCGCCAAGTTTGCCGGCGGAGACGACCTTGGCTGCTAAGTGGGCTTCAATTGAGTGTTAGACTTTGATAATGGCGTCAATTCTAGGCGTCCAGCTTCCCCACCCTTGCCGATCCTTTAATGTTCTGCTGAGGGATTGCGGCACGGAACTGAAAAGTCCCGTGGCGGCCTTCGGTCTTAACCCGCTCCCATTTTACTACCAAAGTCCGTGGCCAACTTCTCCTCACTTGTCCTCAAAGAGTCATAATTTCAAATCCCGGTTTATAAAAGCTTCCTATCGATATTCCATCAATTGACAACAATCAATGGCTTTTCCACCTCCTCCTGATGCTCCTTCTCCTCTTGCGAGATACCGAATTCTCTCCCCCACTGCTGCTGTTCGGGTTTCACCGCTCTGCTTGGGTGCCATGAATCTCGGTACACACTGGGCTGCTATTATGGGCGGTGTCGACAAAGAGGCCTCGTTTGAATTGCTTGACTACTTTTATGAGCAAGGCGGCAATTTCATTGATGTAACTTGAATAATTGTGTTGGACCAAGCTAATTCAAGACTGCCAATGGCTATCAGAATGAGCAAAGCGAAACCTGGATTGGTGAATGGATGGCAAAACGTGGAAATCGTTCTGAAATCGTGCTTGCTACCAAATTCACTTCACCTTACAAGTCAAGTTGGGAGGACTATCCCATTCATGCAAATTACAGCGGCAATTCTTCTAAGAGTCTTAAAGTTTCCGTTGAGGACAGTTTGAAGAAACTTCAAACCGACTACATTGATTTGTTGTATGTCCATTGGTGGTATTCTCCTAATCCTTTTCCTTTCTGAACCATAGGGATTACACCACTTCCATTGAGGAATTGGCACATTCTCTTAACAACCTTGTTGTCGCCGGGAAAGTCTTGTATCTCGGAGTCTCCGACACTCCTGCTTGGATTGTAGCTCAATTCAACCAATATGCCAAAGATCATGTACATCCATCTCATAAACTACGCTAACTATTGCCAGGGTCTCCGTCCCTTCTCCGTCTACCAAGGTCGCTGGAGCGCCTCTGAACGTGACTTTGAGCGTGAAATCATCCCCATGGCAAGCCATCTCGGACTCGCTCTTGCACCATGGGGTGCTCTCGGCGGCGGCCGCTACAAAACTGAAGAACAACGCAAAGAACTCGAGAAAAACAACGAACAAGGTCGTAAACCATTCTCTCTTCCTTCCGATGGCGGTGCCGTTGATCGTCGTGTAACTGCCGTTCTCGACAAGATTGCCAAATCAAAGGGCCCTCACATTGGTGTTACTGGAATTGCATTGGCTTATGTTACGCATAAGGCACCTGATGTATTCCCTATTGTTGGAGGTCGTAAGATCCAGCATTTGAAGGAGAATATTGCGGCTTTGACTATTCGTTTGAGTGATGAGGAAATTAAGGAGATTGAGGACGCCGGTGAGGACTTTAAGTATGGGTTCCCACATAACTTTTTGGGTGGAGGAGAGAAGAATACGGCGAGAGAACCGGGTGAAGTTGCTATGCTCAAGAGAAGTGGCCATTATGACTTCCATGAGAGGCGAAAGGTATATTCCTCTGCAATGGAAATTCTAATTGATAGCCCATCTTGCCTTCTGCCGGAAAGTAGATTGAACGTATATGATCTCTGTAGTAGAGTAGAATCCTCAAAGAATAAATTCCCAGTATTTCTCTTTCTTGTAGATTCATCCCTTTCGTCAGATGCCAAGAATAGACCCAACTCGCTAATTGATCGTCCGTAGGATATTGTGTGTCAGGAATCCAATTTAAGTTACGCCGCGGCACAATTGTCAACGATGCACAGATCAGCAACACTCACGTCTCATAAATCTGACAGTTTGTATTTCTCTGGCAACGAACGCCTAATAGATTGGACATTTTCCCGACGTGCAAAAATCAGCATCTATCTCGTATCCAACCATCTACCCGCATTCCTGGTATAATATTCTCAAAAAGGATTAGTATATACAGCCATATTATCATTATAATTTTCAGTCCTGCCAACCACTTGCAGCTTCCCCAAAATAGTCCTCGATATTTGACCTCCGTGCCACCGTTTTGTCATCGGCCATGTATGATTGATAGGTTTCTTCGGTCGGTGTAGTATTCCAACTTTGCAAGTTTGGAGGGATTGTCAGTTTCGTTGTTGCGTTTTCGGCTTTGGAAAGGAGGAGGGTTGGATGAGCGCTTTGAACGGTTTCGCGAACTTGTTGGGCTACGAGACGAGCGTTACGACTCAAATAGCGATCTGCGATGGAATCGAGTTGTTGTGCAACCCAAAGTTTTCCCGATACGAAATCGATTACATGGGAAAGTGTCAATAAAGGCCTGAAATCGCATTAGCACTGTTAACGGAGGATATTCATACCACATCATTGTTACCGAAGGCTCGCCTGGATCAATGATGGATATGCCGCTTATTATGCGGCAACATAACACCGAGAATTCACGCGCCTGATCGGGAAGTTGAGTGATTAGATGGTGTCGATGAGCAACCAGGTGCAAGTTTATGATTGCGGTACAATGTAGACACCACATTTGAGCAGCTTCTTGGTCGTTCTAATAGGTCAACAAAAGGCAAATCTCGAGATATTACGCATAAAAGTGGTAAGCCCATTTCTGTAGGTAACATTGCTCCTTGGATGTATTCTCCAGGCTGGGCTTCTTCAACACTGACTAGCTCCGAATTCATCCCATCCCATCTGCCGAGTCGGTCTAAAAGGTCTTCGTACTTCTCGCGTAAGATTGTCTCTTGATGTGCATCGTTCCAGGGCGCTCCAACCGAGGAGAGATATGCGTTGCACTCGTATTGGAATCTGCTAGACTCTGCAAGAAGAAGTTCGAGCTCTATTCGATACGGCAGCAATATTTTACCGGATATTGGCACTCCAGAATAGACAATACGCGCAATTTCTCGGTCGGTATTCGCCGGCTGTCCAACTGCATTTGAGCCAACAGTATCAGTCCGCATGTACATGCTGAAGAGAAACTTTGTGTGCAAACCGAGTGGGTGTGTATCTATATTACTTCCTCGCAACCGAATTTGGTCAGATGTACTGCGGATGTGAGCAGCCCAGTTGTTCATATCTCCGGCGCAAATGCTGTAGAACGCCAATATTAGTGAAGTAGCGATGTTTGAATCTGACATTGCTGGAACACCGAGGTTTGGTCGTAAGTGAGTGATTGCGCTGTGATAATGTCGTACATGAGCACTTGATAAGTCCTGTGCAGCTGTTCCAAGGGGTGATGTAGGTGGATGCTGCTTCGCCTGTTCAGCTTGAAGTATGAAGTTTGCAAAGATCGCGTGCTTCAGAGCACTTGAACGGTATATTAAAGGTGACAATATTGTTTCGACTGTGAACGGCTGCCCACGTAATCTGAAGTCTCGGGAGAACCCGTGAATTGCTCTTCGAAGTGCCATTTGAGATTGTATATTGTTTACTAGCACGGCATTACGCACCATAGGCGTGCTGGTACTGGGTGCGGGCTGTCGCGTCTGTGGAGAGGGAGCCATAGAGTTTGACGCTGAAGTACTATTCCGCCGCGATGCATATTGATCTGAAGGATCCAACGACTGGGTAGCGCTATAAATATCGTCATATGGGTATCGCGATGTTGAGGTCGGCGGTTGAAGCGGTAACGCCGTGGTCTGCGCGGTAGGACCGCGAAAGGAGAAGTTTGGATCAAAGTAAGGCAGACTTGAGGTCGACGGCTCCGATGGTATGGGTTGCGCCATCGGTCTTGGTGACTTTGGTACATATACACATTCCCTCCCACCTTTTTCGCAATTCTGGCAGCGCGGTCGTGCTTCGTCGCACTGATGGATGTCAGCCGTTCGTCCGAGCACGACAAGTGTGGAGAAGTACCTTGATATGCCTCCCTTTACATGTTTTGCATCCTGTCTGGGAGTGTTTTGTGCTAGATTTGGATTTAGTAGGTGTTTTCTAAACAAATTGCATGTGTTGGCGGCAAATGCGGACATTACCTTGTGCGACGCCGTTTTACCTTTGACTCGTCCATGGTCGAGCTGCAGCGCTATTATGCGGGGCTGATCTTCTCATGTACTCGGTCAACCAGGTACGGGGAATTCAGTGCAAAGACAATGTCGAAGAGACTCGAGA
>Ga0335073_10002980_pt1 | contig 23418 bp, 24 predicted proteins | sample Lox_Sample_22_FD_207093 | JGI IMG/M metagenome (GOLD analysis project Ga0335073, IMG submission 207093) | Soil microbial communities from Loxahatchee National Wildlife Refuge, Florida, United States - Lox_Sample_2.2 | ecosystem: Environmental > Terrestrial > Soil > Wetlands | place: USA... | reverse complement strand
CGCCGATCGCGAGCGCTGGATTGAGTCCATGGAAGACGAATTGCGCGTCTTTTCGCATGGTGGCGGCGATGTTCTTTTCGGCACCGACGTGGGATACACCGACCATTACGATACGGCGCTCGAATACACTCTGATGTCGCGCTCCGGAATGACGTTTCCGCAGATTCTGGCGTCGCTCACAACGGCCCCGGCACGGCGGTTTCGAGCTTCCGGCCATAGCGGGATGATCGGGGTCGGCATGGATGCCGATGTGGTGGTGCTGGATGGCGATCCCGCAAAAGACATCACGAACCTGGCCAAGGTCCACTTAGTCATTCGCGGCGGCACGGTCCAGTATGAGAATCGATAAGTGGCTGTGGGCCGCGCGCTTCTTCAAGACGCGTTCCTTGGCCGCGAAGGCGTGCGAATTGGGGCGCGTGGAACTGCACGGACAGGCGGCTAAACCTGCGCGCGAAGTCAAGGTTGGGGAGTTCGTGTGCGTGAAGAACGATAGCGGCGAGTTTCGAGTCGAAGTTGTTGCGCTGAGCGAAATTCGCGGTCCGGCGGCAGTGGCACAAACGCTCTATCGCGAGACGGACGAAAGCAAGGCGTTGCGCGTGAAAGCCGCGGAAGAGCGCAAGCTGATGCCGGTTTTCGAGCCATCCCGCGAAGGGCGGCCCTCCAAACGGGACCGCCGGATGTTGAACCGACTCCGAGGCCGATAGCGCCTTACTTCAGCTCTGCGCTCGCCGCCGTGCCGTAGTACAAGCTATTAAACAACAGCTTGTAAGTGCCGTGAGGCTGATCGCGGAAATTGACCTCCGGTCCGAGGAGCACCACTTTGCCCTCCCCGACAGTCGACTCTGCGACCGCCGTGCCGCCATCGAGATATTGCTGGCCCCAAGCCCAGCCGCTATCCAAAACCTGTTTGCCGGAGAACCATCCCACCGGAGCCGTCTTCTGAATTTCGACGGTCGGTTCCAGCTTGAATACCGGGCTGTTATCGAAAAACACGTCCACCTGCTTGGGCATTCCGTACGCCACGGGATCGGTATTATCGACGTTCATCTTGAGCAGCGATCCCGGAATATAGAACTTATCGGCGGGCAGGTTGCGCTCGCGCCCGTCGGGTTCCATCTCGGTGAGGTAACTCTTGACGGGTAAGCCAAAGTCGCTGACGGCGTTGTTGGTGCTGCTGCCGATGGTGACCAGCGTTCCGCCAAGTTCGACAAACTTCTTGAGCGCGGGCACGGTCACGTCGGGCGAGACCCGTCCCACCGTGGCGCGATACTCCTCGGGAACTGGAGCAGCAGCGCGGCCGCGACCAGCGCCTCGTCCACCAGAATCGCCTCCGCGTCCGCCGCGCCCGCCGCCGAGGGTGCCGGCGACGAAAACGATGACGTCGAATTTGCTCTTCAAGTCGCCGGCATCGAGCATGGTCGGATAGACCACCTGGAACGGCATTTCGTATTGCTCGAAGAGCCAGCGAGTCCAACCGGACGGCATGCTCCCGCCGTACGAATCGTAGAGACCGATGCGGATGGGCTTGATCTTGAGGGCGTCGCCTGAGGGCGCTTTCGCCACCGCGTAGACCGGCGTGCCGAGTTCCTTCGCGGCTTTATCGAGAATCGGCCGGACGGCCGCGGAAGAGGGAACCCAAAGCGTTCCGGTCCCGAGATTCCGGCCGTTTACGGTTTGTTCCTTCTTCAGCCAGTAAACGTCCCCGCCGGCCTTCAGGAGGCGGTTGGTAAGGATGAAGGAATTGTTGATTTCGTGGCTGATCAGGTAGCCCGCGGGATTGGACGGTCCGCTGACGGTCATCGCCGGTGGCGGCAGGAGGCCGTTGATTTTTGCGAACGGTCCGTCGAAACCATCGAGAATGCGGTCGTATTCCACGCCCATCTGCATGGCCAGAGTCCAGCCGGTGATGTCGTAGGGGCGATTCGGCGGGCCGCCGGGATAAGCGAAATCGTTGGGGTGGTCCTGCGGCTCGAACATGTCCATAATGTGTGGCCGGAAGGCCTGCGCGGTCTTTACGACGTACGAACCGGCGGGATAATTCTTGCCGGCCACGGTAAATTCCGAAGTCGCCCGCTGGCAGGTGATGCCGTTCTTCAGAAGCGCGTTGATGAACTCCGTGGCCGTAGCGAAATCGGGTTGATCGGAAGGCAGAATATAGCCGCGCGGATCGCGCAATTTGGGATCGTGGAGCACGCTGTTGTACAAATCCATCGAGACCCCGCCGCGGCCGCCGCCCGGGCCGAAATTGCCCGGAGCGAGGTCGCCCACCATCGTGTCGGCGCCGCGGCCGCCGCGGCCGGTGAGTCCGGCCGCCGCGTTCAACGCGTCGATGCGCTTCGGGGTGATGGTCCAATAATCCTTGCTGCCCTTTTCAATGGAGTTCATGCCCATGCGCCAGATGTTGAACAGGAACGTTTCGCGGTAGCGCGAGGCGAGGTCGAGGATGGCGCGATTGTTGGTGATTTCGTAATCGATCGATTGACGGTAGTGCCATGGACCGGGCGTCACCGGCATGGGCCAGTCGCCGGTCGGCAATTGCATTCTGGGAACCACCGGAATCGTCATGGGCGTGGGGCTGCCGATGATCTCGGTGAGGATGCCGATCATGTTGTGGAAATAAGTGATGGTACGCAAGCCGCCGTTCCACCAGGTGGAATAGCTGGACCCGCTGCGCATGGCGCTGCCGCCTTTGCCCTCCGCCACCAGGCGGCTGTGCATCGCCGTTCCTACCATTTCGATTCCCAGCGGCACCAGCGGATCGAAGTTGTAGTTGAAGGGATCGCGGAAGGGAGGAATGAAGATCACCGCGCCGGCTGGTCCGGTCTGGTGATGGTTGTACATGATTTGCGGAAACCACTCGAGGAACAAAACACGATTCATGTTGGTGGTTTCCTTCATGTTGGACATGTAGAAATCGCGATTGTCGTCGTGGCCGACGTACTTGGCGTAGAGGCGCGGCAGATTATTCATCTCGCGCTGTTCCGGCGGACGCAGCGGCGCGTCGGCTTTTTCGCTGCCGCGCATGTACCAGTTGGCGATGAGTTCCTGGCCATCGGGATTGGCCTGCACGCAGAGGAGAATGTCGTCGTTGAGGAGGCGCATGGTCTCCGGGTCGGTGCGGCTTACCATCTGGTAGACCATTTCCATGAGTTGCTGCGAGCCCACCGATTCGCTGGCATGCAAGCCGCCGTCGATCCAGACCACGGATTTCCCTTGCGCGGCCAACTGGTGCGCTTCGGATTCGTTCACGCCTTCGGCCAGCGCCAGGCGGCGGGAGATTTGCTTATACTTTTCGAGATTCCGGATGTTTTCCGGAGAAGAGATGATGGCCATCCACTGATCGCGGCCTTCTTCCGTTTTGCCGATGCTCACCAGCTTCATGCGATCGGACTCGCTGGCGAGCTTTTTCCAGTAGGCCTCGAGTTGAGTATAGTTGGCGACCATATAATCGTCGCCGAGGTTGAACCCGAGAAAATCTTTTGGCGAGGTGACCTTGGGCGCGGACTGGGCGCTGAGGGAAGCGGCGGATAAAATCGCCGCCAGGAAAAGGATATAGCGGTGGGATGGGCGAGAACTCATGGGTCACAGTATATTACAGGCGCGGGTGGCTTCGGTGCACGCGCACTGAGCCGGAGGCCGGGGTCGCAAGCAACACCGCGCCGCCGGACGCGCCAGGCGCAAAGACTTCTGGCATTGTGCTTACAATAGTGCCGATGAACCGGCTTGACGAATTGCGCCGCCGCCACGGAGCGGCTGAAGAGGGCGGAGGAGCGCAGCGCCGCGCGCGCCAGCACCAGGAAGGCAAGCTATCGGCGCGCGAACGGATCGAACTGCTGCTCGATGAAGGCTCCTTCGAGGAACTCGACAAGCTGGTCACGCACCGCTGCCGCGACTTCGGCATGGACGACCAGATCATCCCCGGCGACGGCTTCGTGAGCGGCTACGGGCGCATCGACGGCAGGCTGGTGTACGTCTTCGCGCAAGATTTCACGGTGCTGGGAGGGTCGCTTTCCGAGGCGAACGCGCTCAAGATTTGCAAGATCATGGACCTTGCGCTAAAGACCGGCGCGCCCGTGATCGGACTCAACGATTCGGGCGGCGCGCGCATTCAGGAAGGTGTGGTCTCACTCGCCGGGTACGCCGATATCTTCCTGCGCAACACGTTGGCAAGCGGCGTGGTGCCGCAGATTTCCGCCATCATGGGGCCCTGCGCCGGCGGCGCGGTGTATTCGCCGGCGATCACCGATTTCGTGTTCATGGTGGACAAGACCAGCTACATGTTCGTCACCGGGCCGGACGTGATCAAGACTGTCACGCACGAAGACGTGACGAAAGAAGACCTGGGCGGCGCGATGACACACAATGCCACCAGCGGCGTGGGCCACTTCGCGGCGCACGACGATGCCGAGTGCCTGCGCATGATGCGCGAACTGCTCGGCTATCTGCCGCAGAACAATCGTGAGGACCCGCCGCGCCGCGCCACCAACGATTCCCCGGACCGAGCCGATGACGCGCTCGACACCATCGTGCCGGCGGAATCGAACCAGCCATACGACATCAAGGACGTGATCCATCGCGTGGTGGACGACGGCGAATTCTTCGAGGTGCACGAGCATTGGGCCAGGAACATCGTCATCGGGTTCGCCCACATGGACGGGCGTTCGATCGGAATCGTGGCCAATCAGCCGGCATTTTTGGCCGGCTGCCTGGATATCAATTCGAGCGTCAAGGGCGCGCGCTTCGTGCGCTTCTGCGATGCGTTCAACATTCCGATTCTGACCTTCGAAGACGTTCCTGGGTTTCTGCCCGGCACGGCGCAGGAATTCGGCGGCATCATCCGGCACGGCGCCAAGCTGCTCTATGCGTATTGCGAGGCCACGGTGCCGAAGATCACGGTAATCACGCGCAAGGCGTATGGCGGGGCGTACTGCGTGATGGGGTCGAAGCAGGTGCGGACGGATATCAACCTGGCATGGCCGTCGGCGGAAGTCGCGGTAATGGGGCCGGAGGGCGCGGTCAACATCGTGTACCGGCGGGAATTGGCGGCGGCAGCGGACCAGGACGTTGTGCGCCGGCAGAAAGTCGAAGAGTTTCGCGAGCGCTTCGCCAACCCGTTCGTGGCGGCGGAACGCGGCTACGTGGACGACGTGATCGAACCGCGCGAGACGCGCCCGCGCGTGATTCGCGCGCTGCGCATGCTGGAGAACAAGGTGGATAGTATGCCGCGGAAAAAGCACGGGAATATTCCCCTGTAGGGGCGAATGAGCGGTCTGCGGCGCGCTCTCGGGACGGGTTTGCTGGCGGCGATCGGCGTGTTCGCGCTCGACGGGCTGCTGTTTCACACCAGCCTCTACATGTCGATTCTGGAGCCGGATTCGTCGTCCGGGCTATACCAGCTCATCCTGCACCGCGAGCAGGACGCGCAGAAAACCTGGGGTGACGCCATGATTCTGACCTTCGGCGATTCGCGCTTTGCGTATTCGCCGAAGCTGTCCAACGAACTCACCCCGGAGACCGGTTACACATTTCGCAGCGCCGGAGTCGCCGGGAGCGAGATTCGCACCTGGTATTACATGCTGCGCGATCTCGACCCGGCCGCGCGGCGCTATCGCGCGCTGGTGTTCGGCGTCAACGACTACGGCGACGAAGACACCCTGTATTTCCCCGACGACGACATTCGCGCCTTGCATTACGCCATATCGAGCTTGCGATGGAGCGACGCGCTCGATTTCGCGCGGTCGTTCCACACCCCGGCGATCCAGCGGCAGGCGTTTCTGGGCGTGCTTCTGAAGGGACTCGTGCTGCAAAGCGACGTGCAGGCGTTCCTGACGCACCCGCTCAAGCGCATTGCCTACGTCCAGCTTTGCCGCCGGGGGTATGAAGATTGGACCTATAACTATGTCGATGTTCCCACCGCCATGACCGGCCTCGAGATCGACTGGCGTACCATGACGGCGAAGTTCCCGCCGGGATCGACCCCGGAGCAGATCAGCACCACCACGAGCTGGCTCCTGCATCCGCCTTCGCCGCAGACTGGCCGCCTGGCGGCGTACCGGCGGGACTGGTTCGGCAGGATTATCGATCGCTACCGCGGCTCCCGCACCAGGATTATCTTCGTGAGGCTGCCGCGCGGACCGATTCCCCGCCCCGCCTTCCTCGCGCAGAAGACCACCAGTTCGATTCGCGAATTCGCCAGCCGCCCGAATGTGCTGCTGTGCGACGAGTCGGCGTTCAATTCCCTGGAGCGCCCGGAGTTGTTCAAAGATGCCTGGCATCTGAATCGCGAAGGAATCGCGCGATTTTCGCCCATGCTGGCAAAAGAAGTGACGCGAGTCTTGGGTCCGGTGAGATAAGGAAAATCACGTCCTTTTCCGTTCCAACCACGCCGGGATAATATCCCAGGCGCGGGAGCCATCGAACGGACGGACGGGCAGCAGATTGAACAGGGCGACAACCAGCGAATACCCGCCGAGGATGACCAGCACGGCGTTGACCGGCTCGAATGGGGTATACCCGGCGAGAATCAGGTAGAGCGTGAGCGGGACGGCAACTACCGCTTGCGCCAGCACGCCGCCCCACGCAATGAGCGCGCGATCGACGCGCGAATCGGGGGCCTCAAAACTGGCCAGCCCAAAAATCGGATAGAGCGCCATGCTGAATGCCTGATAGCCCCGGCGCCGCGCCATGAACAAGTGCCCCGATTCGTGCAAAATGAGCAGCGCGAGGTACGCGCCCATGCCTATCAGCGTCGAAGTCAGTTTGCGTGTGGTCCCGGCGAGGATGACTACGGCGAACGCAAGGATCGACCAATGAACGTACACATCCACGCCGCAAACCTGCGCCACGCGGGTGAGGCGGCCGACCTGCATGTTTCCGATGGTAACGTAGTTGCTGCTGAGATCGCATGATGCGCTGGCTTTCGCTCGCCGGGCTTTGGCTGCTGAACTTCACGGCCGCGCAGGAGCTTCCACCCGTGTCCGGATTGCCGCATCCCGTGGTGCTGCGGCGAATTCCGGTGGACGAACGGTGGAACCTGGTAGCCGCGCTCTCGTCTTCGCACCCATGTGAGCCGGCGCCGCTGCCGTGCTGGTGGACCACGAAGGACCGGTTGGGAATTCTGCTCGAAGATCGCATCGACCCTCGGAAATTACGGCCCCTCGCAATCGAGCCCGGGACCGAATGACGACTGTTCCACGCGCGTGGAACGCTTCACTCCAGACGAACTGGTGCTCTCCTGCACGAGCGAAAAATGGGCCACCTACGATAATCAGAAATTCATCTTCGATGAACGCGGGCACAAGCTGGCGAACCATTTCGCATACGCGCCATTCGCGGCCGAGCGCCTGCTTGCCGGGCCGGAATTCCTGATGAAAGCAGGCGCGGGGCGGCTGGCGGTAGCGATTGACTCCGCCAACGGAGATCCGCGCGTGACGAAGGCGGACGCCCCGCCCCCGCCGGCGCCATCGGAAGCTGCCTTCGGGCGATTTCGGCTGTCGAAGGAAAAGAACCGGTACGGCGAGGAGTTTCCGGTGATTGTGGGCGATGGAAAGGTGTACCGGCTGCCGCAATCGGAGTTGCAGCCCGACACCGCGGAGATGAATGAGCAGATCGGTCCGCACCAGTTGGCGGACGGCTTTTTTTGGTTCGGCAAAACGTTCTATAACGGGGAAGGCGCCACGGGCGCCGGCGGCTTCGGCTACTTCGACCCGGAGACGGCTTCGTTCCATCTTTTCCATCCGGCCGAAATGACGGCATGGTCGGTGTCGGCCATCCTGGTGGAACCGGACTGCATCTGGCTGGGGCTGGAACATCGCGGCGAATACGGAAATTACCCCGGCGGCCTCGTGCGGTGGGATCGCAATAGGCAAACCCTGAGGAAATGGGAACTGGCGTCTGTTGCCACCAGCATCGTTCGGGCGGATGACGGCATCTACCTGGGACTGACTGACGGGATCGCCGCCCTGCGGGGAGACCGCGCCGTCAGCTTTTTTGTGGACCGTTCGGCGGCGGGGCAGTATCGGATGGCGGCGCGAAACTGAAGCTCCGCATGGACAAGTTACCGTACCCAAAACCTTCGAAAATGGTTTCCAAGGGTTCGTCGGCATAAGCGGCGCCGAGCGCCACGAAGAGTGGATCGAAGTGCTCGGTCGTCGGGACCGACAGGCGCGCGTGCGGCGCGGAGTGGCGATAGTGGAACAGCTCGTCGAACTTCCGCGCTGCGACTGCCTGGGCCACCCACGTGTCGAACTCGGCAGCCCAGGCATCTACCGGCGCATGTTTGTCAGCGAGGCGCACCCGGCTGAGATTGTGGACGATGCCGCCGCTCGCCACGAACAGGAAACCGTCGTCGCGAAGAGGGCGCAAGGCGCGTCCGAACTGAAAAAGCTCCTGCGGCGGCAGAAAGGGCATGGAGACTTCGATCACTGGCGTCGCGGCCTCCGGCCATGCCAGGCGAAGCGGCGCCCACGCGCCATGATCGAGCCCGCGCTCCGATTCGAAGCGCGCCGGCCAATCGGCCGATTGCAACAGATTCACCACGCGAGCAGCGGCTAACGGACTGCCCGGAGCGGGATAGGTGAGACGATAGAGCTCTTCGGGGAAGCCGCCGAAATCGTAGAGCAGCGGGGCGCGATCCCAGGCGGTTACGCGGACGGGCTTCGACACCTGCCAATGAGCCGAGATCACCAGAATGGCTCGCGAGGCGGTGTGGCCCCGGCCGAAGGAACGTAGCGCGGCGGCGTGGGAATCGCCGCCGAGGGCGGACATCGGCGATCCATGCGCGAGAAAAACGGCAGGCAAGCGGCCCATACCCTCTGTTGGATGAGAGAAACGCCCTCCAGGCTTCGTTATGCTGAAAACGAGGAGGCGAAAAGTGGCACACCTTTTCATCGGAATCAAGGGGACGGTCCTGGCGATCGATCGCGCCACAGGTGCCATGGTCTGGGAAAGGAAGCTGGGCGGCGATTTCATCAACGTCGTGCTCGACGGCGACGAACTTTACGCCGCGGCGGAGGGTGAATTGTCCCGGCTCGATCCGGCGACCGGCGAAGTAGTCTGGAACAACGGGTTAAAAGGGAAGGGGTTCGGCCTGGTCACCATCGCGCAAAGCCCAACCGGCAACTGGAACTCTGTCGAAGAGAAGCTGCGCCGGGATGAGGCAGCCGCGACCGGGGTTACGACCGCCTAAAGAGCCCCATCTCGCGAGGGAGCTGGGCCTTTTGGGAGAGTCCCAGAAACTCGTGCCGGCGACGCAGAGTCGATAGCTCACAGCCAGCTTTGAGACAACCTGTCGGAGCTGGTACCGGAGCTTGCCCGTCTTCTCCCGATGCTTCGGTCAATATAGCGGCCTGCCGTTGCGGTCCTGCTGCGATGGATTAAAAATAATTCCGCCATCCCCGTGGCAACTGTTGGAACTCCAGGTTCCGCCGGCGGCAGCGCACATCCCGCCAGCCATACCCTTGCCCATCGAACCCCACATCCGCAAGGCATTGGCTTGGTGCTGCGCTTCCCGTGCGGCAAGCCACGCATTGCGCTGGGCCTCGCTCGTGAAGGCGATGCCCTTGGGCTCCTCGCACACTCCCAGGTAATGCTCCCGCTCGACGTCGTCACGCATGCCGACGCAATTGCCCGGATCGCGCAGCCATCCGTGGAAGAATTTCGATTGGGCATCGCCGCCCTGCGCATCGGCCAGGTCGAAATAACGAATGGCGCGGTCGCGATCCTGATCCACTCCGATCCCGAACTGGTAGTCGCGCCCCAGGCAATATAGGCCTAGCTGTTCGTACTGGCGCGCGCCTTGCGCGCACCATTTCGCGGCTTCCGACCAATTCTCGGCGACGCCTTCGCCAAACTCATACGCAAAACCAACCTGGGCATACGCCCTGGCCCATCCTTTGGCCGCGGCTTGCCGGTAATATTGCATCGCCGCCTGCGGGTTCTTGGCGACGCCCAAGCCCACGCGATATAGCGTGCCGAGCGTGGACATCGCGCCTGGATTACCGGCATCGGCAGCCTGGCGATATAGCGCCGCCGCCCGCGTATAGTCCTTGGCTTGATAGGCCTGGTAGGCGCGATTGAACGCGTCGCGGTCCGGGTTGGTGAGTTCATAGTCTTTTTCCTGGCGAAGCGCCACGATGGCGTCGGTCGATCCGGCTGCCGCCGCCTTTTGGAACCACTGGCGCCCGGTATCCGCGTTCTGTGGCACTCCTTTGCCGGTGGTATACAGCCGGCCCATGTGAAACATCGCATCCGGATAATTCTGCGCCAGCGCCTTGCGCAGCCAGAACATCATCTGCCCGTAATCTTTGGGAACACCGTGGCCCTGCTCGTAGTAATAGGCGAGCAAAGTCTCGGCGCCCGGATGGCCCTGCTGGGCGGCGCGCAACAGCCACTGGGCAGACTTGACCGGATCGTGCGGGATCTTTCCCTCGCCCTGGCCCGGAGCCGGCGCGTACAGGTCGTGAACCCTCCTGGCGCTCTGGTTGGGATCGATGTTGTAGGTGAAGCTGTGCCAGTAGGCCCAGCCGATACAGAATTCATCCACGGCGTTCTGCGACTGGAAGCCGAATTTCTTCAGCTTGGGCAAGCGATCAAAATTGCAGACGTTGAACTCGTCGTGCATGTCGGCCATCGCCGGAATGGCGGCGATGGCGGAGAGAATCGCAAATGCAAGTAAGCGGCTTTTCATATCTTTTCTTCAACGGAATGTCACGTTCACTGTGTTCGCCGTCTGCCCATCGGCGGCCAGCACGATATTGGTTACTCCGCCGCCGGCAAGCGATGCCGGCAGCGGCCCGATGTTCACCTGGTCGAGCCCCGGATATTGCCCCTGCGCTCCTGAAGACAGCACCGGCACGTTTGTGCCGCCTACCTGCACGGTCACGCTCTTGGCGTTGCGGATGCCGGTGCCGTAAATCTCCAGGTAAACCTGGCCTAAGCTCAGATCGATCGGCAGCGAGAGGATGTTGTTGGATGAATCGAGTTGATACACGTTGGCGTAGCTGACGGAGTTGTTCGGCCCGACGATCAGTACGACGGCGGCGGCCAGTCCCGAGCCGTTGAGTTCGAAGACTCCTGGCGAGACATTTACCACGGGCACGTTCACGGTGCTCTGACCGATGCTGTTTGTCACCGTGACCTGGGCGATCCCTTGCGCCGTATTGTCCGCAAGCAGGAAGTTGATTTGCCCGGGCCCCACGTAGAACAAGGGAGCGGTTTGCTGTGCTCCGCTGGAATCGGTAACGCTGACGGTAGTGCTAGTATCACCAACGGAGGCAGCGAGGTTCGACCCATAAACGGTCGCGATCGACGCCGGGGCGACGAGTTGAATCGTGCCATAGGCAGCCGAAGCGACGCTGCTCATGGTCACCTCCGGCGCGAACGACGCGACTGGAAGCGTGACTGCGGTCAGTGCGCCCACGCTGTCCGCCGAAACGATATCGTTGTACGTGCTGGCGGAAATGATTGCCAGGGCTGCGGGAGACATGCCGGTAGGCAGTTGCGCCTCGGGCTGAAAAGATCCGTCACCGTTGCCGAGCAGGTAGGTTGCTTCGCCCCCCTGGTGCGCCACTACGAGGTCGGGTTTCCCATCGCCATTCAGGTCTGCGGTGGCGATCGAGACGGGGTCGTCCTCGGTAGCTGGCAGGGTGGCGGCTTCCGTAAAGTTGCCCTTACCGTCGCCAAGCAGGACGTCGATACTCGTTTTATCGGCTTGGCAGACCACGGCGATATCCGGATGGCCATCGCCGTTCCAGTCGCCGATGACGATGGCGCTCAGATTGCCAATCACTTTGGTGAAAGAGGCGGCCGGTGCTTTCAACGCGAATGTTCGCGGGCTCTGGAATGTGCCATCGCCGTTGCCGGGAAACACGGCGAGCGTGGCGCTGCCAAACTGAATGCTGCTGATCAGGACAGCCGCGATGTCCGGAATGCCATCACTATTCAGATCGGCTGCGGCGACAGAGGAGGGATTCAGGCCGCTCACCGTCAGCGCCGGCTGCGCTTGGAATGTGCCATCGCCTTTTCCCAGGAGGGGCACGATGGCCCCCCCACCAGGGCCCGCCTGGCTTCCCCAAGCTGCTACCACTGCGTCCAGGTTGTGGTCCCGATCGAGGTCGGCCAGCGCAATGCTCTGCGCCCCCTGATTCACCTGGATGTTAGCGGGTGCTTGGAAGGTGCCGTCGCCGTTGCCAAGCAAAGCGGAAACCAAGCCTGCCTGGCTGGCGACCACTAGATCGGGTTTGCCGTCGTTATTGAGGTCGCCGGTCGTGACGGACTGCGGCATCGGCGAGCTCTGCGCTAGTGAATAGCCAACGGGCGTTTGAAATTGGCCGCTGCTCGACAACAGTACGGAAACATCGCTCGCGCCGCCGGTGACCACCGCGTCGGCTTGCCCATCGCCATTCAGATCGGCCACCGCTATGCCCGTGGGCGCCCCACCCAACAGATGCATGGGCGGCGCTCCCACCTCGCCCTGCGGCGAAACCACGGTCATCCATATGTTTCCGGTAATCTGATCGGCCGTCATCAGGATCGAGTTGCCATCCCCGAGAGTCTGGATGACCAAGGAGCCGGGCGAGTTTCCGGTGGAGTAGCCAGACGGTTCCTGAAAGGTCCCATCGCCGTTGCCGTACAGGACGATCATGCCGCTCGCTTCGGTCGAGACGGCCACCAGATCGGGGTGTCCGTCGCCGTTCAAATCGGCCCAGCCCAGATAGTCGGGCTGAAGTGGAAGTTTCAGCGGTGCGTTGAACTTAGGCTGAAACCCGCCTCCCGTATTCAAAAGTACGGATATGCTGCTGTTCGGAACAGTGGCGAATCCGTGGTTGGCAACGGCGAGATCCGGCCGTCCGTCGCCATTAAGATCCAGAGCCAGGATTGAAGCTGGAGTGGCTTGCGAATCGCCTCCTGGAGCGTAATTCACCGGCGTTCCAAAGGTCCCATCACCGTTACCGTCGAGGATGACGATGCTCGCGCCGGCGGTGCTTGCCGCCGCGAGGTCGATCTTGCCGTCGCCATTGAAGTCGGCTGCCGCGAGCGAGCCCGGATTCTGTCCCGCGGGAAAGTATTTCGGCGTCTGAAATGTGCCATCGCCATTGCCGAGCAGAACGGCCACGCCGCCGGCGTTCGATCCAGGGGTGCCAGGATCGCTGACGGCCAAGTCAATTTTCCCATCCCCATTGAAATCGGCCGCCACGATGGTGGTAAAGGCGGGATCCGGGGTGAAGCCGGTCGGGAAATCGGTACTGCTCAGGACTGTATCGTTGGCTGCCACAAGCTGCACGCCCACACCGCCGGAATCCACATCGATCTGATCGGGGATCCCGTCGCCATTGACATCGGCTGCGATGAAGCCTTGCGCCGCCTCGCCGGTCGGAGGTAGTCCGGCAGTCGCCGAGCGGCGTTTTTGAGGCAAGGATGCGATGGGACCCACCGGATCCGGGCCCAGGCTCAAGCTCTTGCCGCAGACTTGTTGATACCACTTGCTGAGGCTGCCAAAAGAGTTATTCTCTAGAATGCCAACCTTGGCAGTGTCAACATATTTGCCGTCACACCAGAGTTCTCGATAAAAATCATAGACGGCTATCGTAGCGAACGGATAAAATTCATAGTCAGCTTCTGTCAGATGATATACGTAAGTGCAATCCTCACCAGGAGCTCCGACTCTATACTCCCAGTCTCCCGGTATCGGCTTGCCATTGGCGTCCTTTGCCGGTGATAAAGGGCCGCAGTATCCGCCCTGCGCCCACAACGCGCCCGCCGCCATCGCTCCGCATACCAATACCGCGCAGAAGCGCATTCGCCATTCTGCATTCCGACCCCTACCACTTGACATAGTCGTCAGACCCCGGCGATCCAGCATCCTGATTACTCCGGCAACTCAGCCCCAGAACCGCGTTCAATTCGATCTGCCCATTTACCACATTCACCCAGCCGTCGGCATTAAGGTCGTCCGAAGCCCGCGCCATGCGCAGCGCCTGACTGACGATGCTCCGTCCATCGCCAATCGAGGCCACGCTTTGACCGAAGTCGCAGGGCGTGACGGCCGTCGCGGAAACCGGAGTGGATTTGCCCGCGGTGGTTTTCACGGATTCCACAGTGCCCGCTCCATCCAATGCGATGCTGTAAAAGGCATAGGTGTGGCCGGGTTGGCCAGGATCGTGAGCGCTGACCGCCGCGGTCTGGGATCCATCGGGATTCACCTTCGCCACGAATCCGGCATAGCTTCCGCCGGCGGGGTACGCCGTCTGAACGGCACCGCTAGTCGTAGGAAAGGCGGCCGAGGCAGTGGCCCCGGCAACATCAAGATCGCCCGACGCATCGAGCGCCCGCCCGTGGATCCATTCCGAGCAGGCCCGTGCCGGCAAGCGGCAGGCAAGGCATACCAAGGCGCGCGGTGCGCCCAATCGAGATATCCTCCGAAATCTACCCATGGCTGCACCTCTTGGACTTCAGCTTGAATCTTCCGGCCGGAAACCGAAAGTGCGAAGGGGTGAAACGGGGTGTTTCACCCCTTCGGATGGTAGAATTATCAAAGATTTAATGGCGGTATCGACGCAGAGGCAGCTTGAACGGATCCTTACATCGGAGGGGTTCGCCAATAGCCCGCGCCTGGTTCGCCTGCTTCGTTACATCGTCGAAAAATCTCTGGCCGGAGACCGCGAGGCGCTTAAAGAGTATTCGATCGGACTCGACGTTTTCGACCGGGACGCTTCCTTCGATCCGAAGGTCGATTCCATCGTCCGTAGCACCGCCCGGCAGCTCCGCATCAAGCTCGATCAGTACTATCAGAACGGCGGACGCGACAACGAACTGTGGATCGTGCTACCGAAGGGCTCGTACGTGGCCGAATTCCAGGAGCACAGCGCGGCGGTGGCGGTATTTCTAGCGCCTGTTTCCCAGCCGCATTATGCGGTCTTCGTGCTAGCGGGGCTGGCGGTCTCCGGAATTCTCGGAGTCCTGCTGGCGTTTCATGGCCATCCAGCGGTAGTCCGCCCGCGCACCATCGCAGTGCTGCCCTTTCGCGATCTCAGTCCGCACCACGAATTGAGTTATATCGCCGAAGGCCTCCACGACGGTCTCACCAGCGCGTTGGTGCGCGCCAAAGGCCTGGAGCTGACGGCGCGCGTTTCGTCGCAATGGCTCACGAGCCCGGAAAACCCGGCCGGCGCGGCCAAAGCGGCATCGTCGGAAACCGTGGTGCTGGGCAGCGTGGCCCCATCCGGCGAGGAGTTTCAGGTCACGGTTTCCTTGCTCGACGGGAAAAGCGATAAGTATTTGTGGTCGGAGACGTACCACGGCCGCCCGGCCGACCTGGCGTCGATCGAGCATCGCGCGGCTGCCGGCGCCGCGGCCGCCCTGGGCGCCTCGGCGGAAGTCCCCGCGCCGCCGCTGCCGCGCGATCCGGAAGCGCTCGAACTGTACCTTCGCGCGAGTTCGCTGGCACGGACCCGCGAAGCTTCCGCGATGCACGAAGCGGCCGGGCTTTACGAACGACTTCTGGCGGTCGAGCCGGATTTCGCCCTGGGATACGCGTCGGCGGCCAGTAATTATCTCGTGGCAGTTGCCAATGGCGCGCTTACCTGGAAGGAAGGAGGCGCCCGCGGCATCGAACTGGCGCGCAAAGCCGTGGACCTCGACGATTCTCTGGCGGAGGCGCACGCCGCGTTAGGGTTAGGGCTGGAGAGCGAATGGAAGTGGAAAGCGGCTGACGCGGAGTATGCGCGCGCCATCGAGCTCGATCCGCGATCGCCGCTGATCTATTTCCGAAAAGCGGTGGACCAGGCGTCGCGGGGCCATTTCGCGGACGCCGAGAAGACCGTCGAAGCCGCTCGTGTGCTCGACCCGTCGTGGAGCGCGCCCGATGGATTGCTGGCGGAAATCTACTACTACAGCCGCCGCTGGAGCGATGCGTTAAAGCTCGCTCAACGAATCCGGAACACCTGGCAGGATGCCGGAATGGCGGATAACATCACCTGGCGCGTCTCGGTCGCGCAGGGAAATCTCGCCACGGCGCGTCCATTCTTGGTTGGACACGACGATCCTCTGAGCCGGGCGTGGCTCGCGTGCGTCGATGGGGATTGCTCCGAAGCGCGGCGTCACCAGCCGAATGGTGTGTCGGCGTTCTGTATGGCGGGCATTGCGCTGGCCGGCCTCCACGACCGGCAACTGGCGCTCGAGTGGTTAGAGCGCTCGTTCCACGATCACGAGCCGGATCTGGCTTCACTGGCGATCGATCCGCTGTTCGACGCCATTCGATCCACGCCGCGGGCAGCGGCACTTCTGCGGGAAATGAATCTGGAGGGGCAATAAGAATCACCGCTCCCCTGCCGTCAGGGGAGCGGTGCCTCGAGGCCTACTCTTCTTTCGTCACCACCACGGTAACTTCCGCGGTGACTTCTTTATGCAACCGGACCGGCACTTTGAACTCGCCCAACTGCTTGATGGGCTCGTCCAACTGGACTTTGCGGCGGTCGATGGTGTAGCCTTTGGCCGCCAGCGCGTCAACCACGTCTTTGGACGTCACCGACCCGAATAGCTGGTCATTCTCGCCGGCCTTCTGCGCGATGGTTACGGAAACGCCGTTCACCAGCTTCGCCAGGTCCTGCGCTTCGCTTTGCAGCTTGGCTTCCTTGCGGAGATGGGCCTGCCGTTCCTGCTCGACGATCTTCTTGTTGGATTCCGTCGCTGTCACGGCGAGCTTCTTGGGGAGGAGGAAATTGCGGGCATATCCCGCCGCCACTTTCACTACCTGGCCGCGGGCGCCCAACTTGTCGACATCTTCTCTCAATATTACTTCCATGAACTTTTCCTCCCTAGAACTGCGCCGCGAACGGCAGCAGCGCGATGTTTCGCGCCTTTTTGATGGCGTCGGTGAGGCGGCGCTGGTGCGGCGCGCACACGCCCGAAATGCGGCGCGGCACAATCTTGCCGCGCTCCGCCACGAAGGCATGAAGCATCTTCACGTCTTTGTAGTTGATATCGTCGATCTTCTCGACGCAGAACCGGCATACCTTCTTGCGCCGGAAGTATTGCTTCTTCTGGGTGGCGACGGCCTTGTCGCCGCCGGTGGGCCGCTGCGCGGCGCTGCCTGGTCTTCCTTTGGATTCCGGCATGGCTTAGCTCTCCTTCGGCATGCCCGGCATGGCTGCCGGCGTTTCTGATATCGGTTGCCCCAACGAGGGTGCGGGACCCGGAGCGGGGCTCGCGGGCGCGTTTGCGGCCCGTTTGGCGGCGCGCTTATCGCGTGCTTTCTTGCGCTTTTCGAGGCGCTTCAAAGTTTCGTCCACGCGCACGGTGAGAAATTTGAGTACGGCGTCCGTAACGCGCAGGCGGCGTTCGAACTCGTACACGTGCTCCGGCTTGGCGGTGAACTGGAACAGAACATAATTCCCTTCCCGGTACTTATCCACCTTGTAAGCCAAGCGGCGCTTGCCCCACTTATCGATTTTGTCCACCGTGGCGCCCAGGTTCGTAAGATGCGTGCGCAGTTGCTCTACGAGCGCATCCACTTCCTCGTCCGGCGCATCCGGTTTTACTATAAACAGTTCTTCGTAAATCCTCATGCTTCCTCGTTTTGTAAGCCAGGGGCGCGACGATTGAATTTCGTCATGGCCTTTTCGACGCCCTCAGCAATTATGGTCCGAACCGCATCGGCCGCGAAGCCGACAAAGTCGTCCAATTCCGCCCTCTGCGAGCGCTTCATCGGCGCCAGCAGGTACTCCGTGCCACTGTTTAACGGGTGGCCCGGGTGAACTCCCAATCGCACTCTCACGATCTCCTGGGTTCCCAGACTGCCGATCACCGACTTCATGCCGTTGTGACCGGCCGCCGAGCCCTTCAGCTTGATCTTCAGGCCTCCCCAACCGAGGTCCAACTCGTCGTACACCACGATAAGCTGCCTCAGATCGATAGCGTGCTTTTCCATCAGCGGCTGGAGCGAAGTGCCGCTGAGATTCATAAATGTTTGCGGTTTGGCCAGCATCACCGGCTGCCCCTCGATCTCGCCCAGACCGATGAGCGCCCTGGAATCCTTGCGGGTGACGCGGATGCCGTGCCGCTCGGCCAGCCGGTCCACCGTGAGGAACCCCAGATTATGCGGCGTAAGAGCGTACTCTTCGCCCGGATTCCCCAGACCGGCCACCAGAAACATGGCAAATTACTTCTTTTTGCCCTTGTCTTCTTTCTTCTCGGCGGCAGGAGCGCCTTCTTCTTCCTTCTTGCCCTTCTTGATGACTTCGGGCTCGGCAGGGGCTGTACCGGCGGCGGGAGTGACGGCGGCGCCCTCGGCGGGAGCGGCCGCTACTTCCTCGGCGCGCAACGCGACGGCGTGAGCGATCACGGCATCGGGCGAACTGACCAGCTTCATGGAGCCGCTGAGCGCGACTTCACTCGCGCGCCTTGCCTGGCCGATCATCAACTCGGTAACATCCACTACAAACTTTTCGGGAATGTCGTCCGGCAAGCACTCGATTTCGACCGAGCGGGTGATCACTTCAAGCAACCCGCCCTGTACCTTCACGCCCTTGGCTTCACCCGTGGTGTAGACAGGGATGTTGACGCGGATGCGCTTAGTCAGATCGATGCGCTTGAAATCGGCGTGCAACAGGGTGCCCCTGATGGGGTCCACCTGCCGGTCGACCACCATCACGGGCGTGGGTTCACCGCCGGCGATCCCGAGCTTGAAGATCGTGTTATAGCCGGTTGAGCTGTTGATAATCTTGGTAATATCGCGAGGGCTTACGGAAACCGCGACCGGATCCTGGTGCGATCCGTAAACCACTGCCGGAATCTGCCCCGCACGGCGCGTGCGGTGCGCTTCGTTCTTACCGCGCGAGGAACGCACCTCGGCAGCGACTAATATGTCTTTTACCACTTCATTCTCCTTCGGGTTCGAAGTCCGGTTCCGTAAAGGCCCGTGCCCCTACATCGTGGGTTCGATTGCCCGTAAATTTATGGCAGGCTAAAGCCTGCCCCACCGCGGAAGCCCTCGCCATTCTGGCTCCAGGCTCCTTCTTTAAATAAACAACACGCTGACCGATGTCTCTTCGTGTATTGAACGAATGGCATCGGCCATCAAATTCGCGATCGACAATTGCCTGATCTTGCCGACCTGCTTTCCCGCGTCGGAAAGCGGGATGGAATTCGTCACCACTACTTCCTGCAAACTCGACTTCTCGATCCGCTCCAGCGCGGGACCCGATAACACCGGGTGAGTCGCGCACGCCGAGACGCTCAAAGCGCCCTTTTCGAGCAGGGCCTCCGCCCCCTTTACCAACGTGCCCGCGGTGTCGATCAGATCGTCCACCAGCAGACAGTGCCGGCCCTTCACCTCGCCCACTACGTTCATCACCTCGGCGACGTTGGGCTCGTCCCGCCGCTTATCGAGGATCGCCAGAGGAGAGTTCAGCCGCTTGGCGAATGCTCTGGCGCGCTCCACACCACCAGCGTCCGGCGACACCACCGTCACACCCGAAGTGGGTCTTCGCTTAAAGTACTCGATCATCACCGGCGAAGCGAACAAATGATCCACCGGAATGTCGAAAAAGCCCTGAATCTGAGCCGCGTGTAAATCCAGCGTCAGAACCCGGTCGGCGCCCGCCGTTTCCAGCAGAGCCGCAATCAGCCTGGCGGAAATCGGAACCCTGGGTTTGTCTTTCCGGTCCTGGCGGGCGTATCCATAATAGGGTAACACTGCCGTGATGCGCTCCGCTGAAGCCCGCTTCAGAGCGTCGATCATCAGCAGCAATTCCATCAGATTCCGTTCCACCGGAGTGCACGTTGGCTGGATCACGAAAACGTCGCCACCGCGCACGTTTTCCTGGATCTGAAGGTAGATCTCACCGTCGGCGAACTGCCGCACCATGCAATTACCCAACGGCATGCCCAGGTGAGCGGCAATCTCCGCGGCCAATGGCGGGTTGGCGTTTCCCGAAAACAAGAGTAAGCGATCGTGAGTCATCGAGCGTATCGGCTTTGGGGCGGCCATGTTCTCCCGGTAATATGTTCTTCCAGCGCTCGCCACCACATCCGGCGATAGCGTGACCGCGTCACGAAAGAAACTGGAAAGGTCTTTTCAGCAACCAACGATTGTAGCGCGACTGAAATCCGGTTACGATCCTGAAACAATCCAAAAAGCGCCGACCCGCTGCCCGTCATCAACGCAACCGAAGCTCCCGCCCGCAACAGGCGTTTCTTTATGGCCGCCAGACTTGGATGCTGCGGGAGAACCACCTCTTCAAAATCGTTGACGGGCGATCCGGCACCCCTGCCCCAAACCTGAGACTGGAAACTAAATATTTTATTTTGTTCAGATTCCCATGTCAAACGGGGACTCAGTTCGCGGTAAGCCTGGGGCGTGGAAACATGCACCGCGGGCGCGACCAGGAGCGCCTTCTGGGGTTGTCCATCGGGTAACGGAAACAGTTCGCCGCCCCGCCCGATCCCAACCGCGGTACCACCCATCAGGAAAAATCCTACATCGCTGCCCAGTTCATGCGCGAGTTCACTGAGCTTTGCGGCGTCCAGTTTTCCCCCCGTCAGCACCGGTAGGGCAAGCAGGGCCGCGGCGGCGTCTGACGATCCGCCGCCCAATCCCGCGCCCATGGGAATGTGCTTCGTGAGCTTTATGGCGACGCTGCCTTTGACGCGCATGGCATCGAGCGCGAGATGCGCCGCGCGCGCCACCAGGTTGTCGGGAATCGCGTGCGAATCCTCGAGCTCGATTGCCGTTTTCCGGCCAGGCGTGAAAGCGATTTCCAGGTTATCGGCCAGCGAGATGGTCTGAAAGATGGTCCGCAGTTCGTGATAACCGTCGGCACGCTTGCGGAGCACCCGCAAATCGAGATTGAGCTTGGCCAACGCGCGCACGCGCACACGGCGGGTGGAACTCATTTGTCGTATTGCAGCAGCGAGAACACGTCGTTCCCGGCCAGTTTCCTGCGTCCGTTGAGGAACGTCAACTCGACGACGAACCCGATGCCCACCACGACACCGCCCGCCTCGCGGACCATGCTGGCGACGGCCGCCGACGTGCCGCCGGTAGCCAGCAGATCGTCCACAATCAGTGCGCGCGTGCCGGGCGCGACCGCGTCCTTGTGCATTTCGAGCACGTCTTTTCCATATTCGAGGTCGTAACTCACGCTCACCACCTCCGCCGGCAGTTTCTTGTGCTTGCGCACCGGCACGAACCCCGCACCGAGAGCATAAGCCAGAGCCGGCGCGAAAATGAATCCGCGCGCTTCAATTCCCAATACAACGTCCACGTGAAGATCTTTGTAATGGTCCTTGAGTCCGTCGATCACGCCCGCAAGTCCGGCGCGATCTTTGAGCAGCGTGGTGATGTCATAGAACAGAATGCCGGGCTTGGGAAAGTCCGGCACCTCGCGGATCAGTTTCTTCAGATTTTCCATGAGACTCTGTTATAGCAGGAAGCGCCGGATTCGTTGATAATACGGGCATGACTCGGAGACTTGGATTTGCGGCCATTTTTCTGGTTCTGGCGGCATTCGGCCAGCCTGCGGCGCACTTCGAAGTGGCTTCCGTGAAAAAAGCGGAGAGCGGCGGCCCTCCGGGCGACATCCCCCGCAACATGGATCCTTCTCCCGGCCATTTCGCTATGCGCAATGTGCCGATGCGTTACATGATGGAGTGGGCGTATAACCTGCACGATTACGAGCTCGCGGGTCCGGAGTGGATAAAATCTGACGATCACTACGATATTTTCGCCAGGGCCCCGGGTCCCGCCAACGACGACCAGATGCGGATCATGCTTCAGGCGCTGTTGCGCGAGCGCTTTCAGATGAAAGTGCATCGGGAAACGCGCGACATGCCGGCCTATTTACTGATGCCGGGCAAAGGCCCCGCGAAGGTGACGAAATCGGCGGCAGACAGTCAGCCGCGGCTCATTCCCGGCAAGAATACCGAGGTGACGTTTCAACATTTCCCACTCTCGCGGCTGACCTTTCTTCTGACGCGGCGGATGGACCACCCAGTGCTCGACGCGACCGGGCTTAGCGGGGACTATGACTACACGATCGACCTCTCAGGCCTGGCGGAATTCTCCGGTAGACCGACAGATCCCGACCAGAACGTCACATCGATTTTCGCGGCGGTGGAGCGCGACTTGGGGCTCAAACTGGAGGCCCGCAAACAGCAGCCGATCGCAGTGCTGGTAATCGACGCAGTCAATCGAGTTCCCACCGAGAATTGATATGGAGCGACCTTGTCAAGCTTTCAGGGATCAGGTTTTGGTTTTTCGTATTTGGAGCAAAGGTGCTGCATGTTCCGGCGGAGCGGTAACATGATCCTGCTGGTGGGCTTTGAGCAGGTTTTGGTCTTGGACAGCAGGGCTGAGGACAGCTTCGGCGCTAGCGCGACGATTGATCACACTGATATGCGCGGGTCGAAACCGCATGGACATGATCCGTCGGGAGCTGCCTCGGACTGAGGTCGCGGGTTGGGTCCTTAGACCGTGCCGCACAATTCTCGTAGAGGGTTCTCCTTTTCGTGGACCCTCGGCTGTCATCAGCGCTGCTGTCCAGTAGAACTTCACAATCTTAGGCGGCCTTGGCTGGCTTGCCCTGTGCTTCGGTGTGTACCGCGATGGCCCATTTGAATCCGAGTAATTCTCGTGCGATGGCCGTCGCCGCCACATTACTTTCCTTGCCGCGAGCCGTCAGTGCGGTGAATCGTTTGTGCAGCCGCTGTTGTGCCTTCCAGGCGATCTTCTTGGCCTCCTCGCCGAGTGCCAACGACTTCTGCCGCCTCAGAACCCGGCCCTGGATATTCGGCCGGTGCCGATACGTCCAAGCGGCCTCCACCAGCACCCTGCGCAGATGCGCATTCCCACTTTTCGTAATCGCCCCCCTTTGCACGCGATTGCCGCTGGTGTGCTCGCTCGACACCAAGCCGCTGTACCCCATCAACTGGCTGGGGCTGACAAAACGAGACAGGCTCCCCAACTCCGCAACCACCGTAGCCGCGGTCGTCTGCGCCACACCACGCAATGCCTGTAAGGCTTCGATCACCGCCCGAATTTCGGGAGACGCTTGTTTGACAGCCTCGTCGATCGCTTGCTCGAGCTTGGCGATTCGTTCGGCGATATGATCGACTTCCTCCCCCGGTAATGCTTGAGGGTGGCCTCCAGTGCCGGCTGCTCGAAATGTACGTGAATCCGGATCCAGTTCAGGTACTTCTGGGTCCAGGCTTTTCCCGCATCGGTCGGACGCTTGCCGTGGCGCAGCAGGAATTTCCCCAGTCGATGACGCTGACGAAGCTGATCTTTCTTGGCGGCTTCGCGTGCTCGCACCAGATCTCGCAACGCCTCGTGGTCTGCATCCGGAACCCACACCGGCGTCAGTTCGCCGGCCCGGTAACAGCGGGCCAGCTTCTCGGCGTCTCTCCGGTCGGTCTTCACCC
>Ga0335073_10002978_pt1 | contig 23424 bp, 24 predicted proteins | sample Lox_Sample_22_FD_207093 | JGI IMG/M metagenome (GOLD analysis project Ga0335073, IMG submission 207093) | Soil microbial communities from Loxahatchee National Wildlife Refuge, Florida, United States - Lox_Sample_2.2 | ecosystem: Environmental > Terrestrial > Soil > Wetlands | place: USA... | reverse complement strand
GGCGATGAACTGCGGTCAGATCAAGACCGGAGCACCGTGCCGCTCGGAGCGGGTCGCGAAGTACAACCAGCTGCTGCGGATCGAGGAGCTGCTCGGTGACGGCGCCGCTTACCCTGGCCGGGCTGCGTTCCCCAGCTCGGCGGCCCGGGACCAGGCAGCAGAGGATCAGTGAGCTCAGCCGGGCCGGCCGGGCGGGCAGGCGCGCGAACGATCACGCGCCCGAAGCTCACCGGCCGCGCAGCCGTGCTGGCGATCGTGCTCTGCGCGATAGCTCTGACTCTGGCTTACCCGATTCGCGAGTACATCGCCGATCGCCGCCAGACTGACCAGCTCGCGGAGTCGAACGCCCGGCTTGCCCGCGAGGTCAAGTATCTGCAGCAGCAGGCGCGTGCGCTGGACACGCCTGCCGTCATCGAACAGAAAGCACGGGACGACCTGCACTGGTGCTTCCCCGCGCAGACGTGCTACGAGGTAATCCCGCTGGCCACGACGCACGCGAAGGCGGGAGCGAAGCCAGCCGGCTCGCCGTGGTACGGACGGCTCTGGGCGTCCGTGCAGAAAGCTGACGGAAGCCCGGCTCGGTGATCACGTGACCGAGCCCTGCGGGCCTGCTCACCGGCCGGCCGCGGCTGACCTGGCGGTAGTCACCGAGCAACTCGGCCGGCCGCCCAGGGGCGTGATGGCGATTGCGCACCGCTGCCCCTGCAGCCTGCCGGACGTAGTGCAGACGGCTCCCCGGCTGCCAGACGGCACTCCGTTCCCGACGCTGTTCTACCTCACCTGCCCGCGCGCGTGCGGGGCGCTGAGCAGCCTGGAGGCTGCCGGGGTAATGCGCGAGATGACTGCGCGGCTGCAGTCCGACTCGTCACTGCGAACGAGCTACCGTGCGGCTCACGACGATTACCTGGCGCGCCGGGACAGGGCAGCAGCCGCCGCCGGGCTCGAGCCGCTGCCGCCCGGCACGCAAAGCGCGGGCGGCATGCCGGACCGGGTGAAGTGCCTGCATGCGCTCGCCGCGCACGCCCTGGCCGTGCCGGGCATCAATCCGCTCGGCGAGGAGGCAGTGCGCCGGGCCGGGGAGTGGTGGCACGCGGGACGATGCGTGAGCGCGGCGCAGCTCGCGGGTCAGGGAACTGACGGCGCCCGGAAGGCGGACCGATGACCATGCGCGTGGCGGCCATCGACTGCGGGACGAACTCGCTCCGGCTGCTGATCGCGGACGTCGATATAGCGCGAGGCAAGCTGACCGATCTCGAACGGCGGATGGAAATCGTCCGGCTGGGGCAGGGGGTGGATGCCACCGGCATGCTTGCCCCCGAAGCGCTCGACCGCACGCTGCGCATGCTGGCCGAGTACGCAAAGCAGATCGGCGCCGCGGACGTGGCAGCGGTGCGGATGGTCGCCACCAGCGCGACCAGAGACGCCGGTAACGCTGCTGACTTCTCGGGCGGCGTCCAGGCCGCGCTCGGCATCACGCCTGAGGTCATCAGCGGCAGCGAGGAGGCCCGGCTGTCGTTCGCTGGCGCGACCGCCGAGTTCGCTGCGGCAAGCGCCAATGCCGGCCAGTCACCGGTTCCGCCCTTCCTCGTAGTCGATATCGGCGGCGGATCGACCGAATTCGTACTCGGGAACGGGCTCGCAGCGGCAGCTGACCTGGCCGCGATCTCGGTCGATATCGGCTGCGTGCGGCTGACCGAACGGCACTTGCATTCCGATCCGCCTACTGCGGCGCAAGTTGACGCGGCGACCGCGGATATCGACCGCGCGCTCGGCGCGGTGGAGGCGGCCATCGCCGTGCGCCAGGCCCGCACGCTGGTCGGCCTTGCCGGATCAGTCACCACTGTCACCGCCATCGCGCTCGGCCTGCCCGCGTATGACCCGGCGCGGACTCATCACGCGAGGATCTCAGCGCAGGTCGTTCACGCGGTCACCGAGCGGTTGCTCGGCCAGACGCGCGAGCAGCGGGCTGAGATCGGCTCCATGCATCCGGGCCGGGTGGACATCATCGGAGCCGGGGCGCTCGTCCTGGACCGGATCATGCAGCGGTACGGGTTCGCCGAGCTAGTCGCCAGCGAACACGACATCCTCGACGGCATCGCCTGGTCACTTGCCGCCCGTGACTGAGGGTGCCGTGCCGGACCGGCAGGCCGCCGTGCCGCCCGGCAGCGGCTGGCCGGAGGACCCCGCAACGGCCTCAACGCCGGTGGCGAGCAGCGCGGCCGAGGTCCGGGCGCTAGCCGCTAGCGCCGGCTCGCTGGCTGAGGTCGCAGCCCGCGAGTCGGTCTGTCGTGCCTGCGACAGGTTGGTGCGCTGGCGCGAGGAGGTCGCACTGACCAGGCGTCGCTCGTTCGCTGGCGAGACTTACTGGGGACGCCCGGTGCCCGGCTGGGGCGACGAGCACGCGGCCATCCTGATTCTCGGGCTGGCGCCGGCCGCCCACGGAGGAAACCGCACTGGCCGCATCTTCACCGGTGACCGGAGCGGCGACGTGCTCTTCGCCTCGCTGTGGCGGTGCGGTCTCGCCGCGCAGCCCGAGTCAGTCCGGGCCGGCGACGGTCAGCGGCTCATCAACACGCGCGTGGCAGCGGCTGTGCACTGCGCACCGCCCGCAAACAAACCGGAGCCTGCCGAGCGAGATGCCTGCGCTCCATGGCTGGCAGCGGAGCTACGCCTGCTACGGGACAACCTCCGGGTCGTCGTATGCCTCGGGCATTACGCCTGGCAGGCGCTCTGGCCGCAGCTATCGGCTGGCGGCTACCCGGTGCCGAGGCCCCGGCCGGCGTTCGGTCACGGCACCGAGGTGCGACTGGCTGCTCCTGGATCTGCCAGGGCCGGACTTACCGTGCTGGGCTGCTATCACCCGAGTCAGCAGAACACCTTCACCGGCCGGGTCACCGACGGCATGCTCGATGACGTGTTCAGCCGGGCCAGCGACCTGTCCGCTGGCGGCTAGGAGAAAGCGGTGGCGTAGTCGCTGACGAACTGCTCGAAGGACCGTGCGGGGCGGCCAAGGAGCGACGGTACGTCGTCGGTGATCCATTCGGCATCGCCGTCGGCGGCCAGGCTGAACGCCTGGGCGTTCATCTGCGCGATCTGCTCTGGCACGCCGGCCTTGATCATGGCCGCTGTGTTCGCCTCGAGGGTGAGCTCACGGTAGGCAATGGTCCTGCCAAGCTGCTTGGACAGGACGGCGGCCACGTCATAGTTGGAGACCAGGCCGGGGCCAGTGAGCCAGTAAGTCTGGCCAGCATGCGGGGCGGGAGATGCGGCGATCTTCGCCGCCACTGCCGCGACGTCCCTGGCGTCGACGAGGCCGAAGCGGCCGTTGCGCGCCGCTGAACCGAAACTGCTCGAGCTCGCGATCGCCGGCGCCAGCGCCAGGACGTTCTGCATGTAGGCGTTCGACCGCAACAGCGTGTGCGGGATCCCGCGGGCGGCCAGGCCTGCCTCGATCTCGGCTTGCCAGCGCCGCCGAGCTATCGGGGAGTCAGCCGAGGCCTTGCTGGTCGCCTTGACCACGTGCCCGACGCCGGCGCGCGCGGCACTGGCGACCACGTTCAACTCCTGCGCCGGCACGGCCGGGCTGACGAGCACCACGGCGCTGACGCCTGTCATTGCCTCGTCAATCGTCGCAGGCATGTCGAGGTCACCCTCGGCGATTTCGGCGCCCGCCTCGGCCAGTGCGGCTGCCTTTGCCGGGTTGCGAACCAGAACCCGGACGGGCATGCCCCTGTCCCGTAGCAGGCTGACGGTCTCGGCACCGACCTTCCCGGCCGTTGTCACAAGAATCAAGGTAACGCCCTCGCTTACCAGAGAATGGGTTGTACGACCCACTGTGGCCGGCAGAGAAGTGGGTTGTCAAACCCAGAAGACGGTAACGTAGCAACACGAGACGCGAGATGCAGGACCGGCCCGTGCTGACGCCGAAGGGAGAGCGCACCCGGGGCCGGATCGTCGATGCGGCAGCCCGGCTCATCCACGAGCGGGGTGTGGCGGGGACCACGCTGGAGGACATCAGATCGGCGGCTGGCGTGAGCGGGTCGCAGCTGTCTCACTACTTCGCCGACAAGGACGAGCTTGTGCAGGCGGTCATCGACCGACAGGCCGCAACCATTGCCGGCAACCAGCGACGGGCAGATCTCAGCAGCCCGGCAGGGCTCCGGAACTGGCGCACCATGCTGATCGCGGAGGCAAAGCGCAGTGCAGGCAGGGGCGGCTGCCCGCTGGGCTCGCTGGCCGGGCAAGTGGCCGAGAACGACGCGCAGGCCCGCGCGCTTATCGCGGCCGGATTCGGGCAGTGGTCAGCCGCGATCAGCGACGGCCTGAGCAGCCTTCAGGCCGCCGGGTACCTGCCGGACGGCACGGACCCTGACGACCTGGCAGTCACCCTCCTCGCCGTCATCCAAGGCGGGCTACTGCTCGCCCAGGTCCAGCGAAATACCGGTCCACTCGAAACCGCTGTCGACACCTTGCTCGAACTCGCCGGAGTCGGCCGGCATGCCTGACGCCTCTGCTGCCCGGGCAGTGCGAGTGATCTTGTGCAGCCGCGAATCCGGGATCACCCAGGGTTAATGCCAATAGCGCATTGGTTACGCGGAGTGTCCTGCGACTAACCTGAGTGCGAAAGATCGCACAGATAAGATACCTGACATTGGCAGGGAAACGGCCCTAAGTAATTGTCATATCTAGAGTCCAAGATGGGCGCGGGGTATCATCGCAATGCCCCCGTAGCCCAAGGGAAGAGGCCGGCCCCCTAAAAGGGTCCCCAGTGTCGGTTCGACTCCGACCGGGGGTACTACTGACCTGCGGGTAAATGCTCGTTCACGAGGCCGGTTATCTGACCCGCCATTCAGCAGGCACGGATTGCTTCGCCGAGTTCAGCTAGAATTGGCCGCGCGGTAACGTAGCCGGATTCTGCCGCGATTAACCGCTGGCGGGTGACACCTGCAGCCAATTTCGGGCAGCATTCAGTTGCCCGGCGCGGTACGCCAGGAAACGACATTGCAGCTAAGCAGCTACGTTTCTGCCTCATCACCCGCTCACGTCCGGTCCGGCACGGTCGACCGTAATTCTGATGATCAGGCGCTTATCTCTTCGCATCGCGTCGCGGTACTCAGCCCAGTCCGGGTGCTCGCCAGAGACCCGCCGGTAGTAGTCCTCGAGGAGTGGCATGGCGTCCGGCAGGTGAATAAGCTCAGCGTTGCCCTCAGCCTGCACCCATTCGCCGAAGAAGCCGTCGTTCAGCCCGCACAGCGACGCTCGAGGGTCTCGCGCCAGGTTCTTCGCCTTGATGGCCGTCTCCCTGGTGCTGATCAGCACACGGCCGTCGTCATCTACCGCTGCGACTACCGGCGAAAGCTGCGGGCGGCCATCTGACCTGGTAGTAGCCAGAACTGCCCGCGGATGGGTGGACAGAAAGCCGGTGGCCCGCCTGATGTCCACCGGCGCCGTCAGGCCCCGAAAAGCCTGCTGCGGCGCTGCACCTCGTACTCGTGCACAATCGCGCTGGCGTAGCCGTGCGACAGCCCGTGCTCGTCAGACAGCCAGTTCGCGCGCTCATTGCATCTCAGGAACGCAGGGCCAGACTCAAGACGGCTGAACCACTCTCGGAGTTGGAGTCCGGTAACGGACGGGATGCGGGCAAGCAGGTTCTGATGCATCTCCGGAGAGTGGGTCAGGGACAATGCGCACCTCCAGGGCGAGGGAGTCCTTGCTGTCGAGAGTGCACCACCGGGCGCGTTGTGACAACCCCCGATTGAAACCATTCCGTAATGCCCTGTTTGACGCGACGCCGCCTTCCGGGCATAGCACCCAGATCCTTGCCGCCAGCGTGAAGGTGCCGCTGGCGCTAGCTGAGGCGCTCGAAGATCATCGCCATGCCCTGGCCGCCGCCGACGCACATGGTCTCCAGGCCGATCGACTTGTCGTGGAACGACAGGCTGTTCAGCAGGGTGGAGGTGATCCGCGCGCCGGTCATGCCGAACGGGTGGCCGACCGCGATAGCCCCGCCGTTGACGTTCAGCTTGTCGATGCTGACGCCAAGGTCGGTGTAGGAGGGGATCACCTGGGCGGCGAAGGCCTCGTTGATCTCCACCAGGTCGACATCGTCAATGGTCATGCCCGCCCGGCTCAGCGCCTGGCGGGAGGCCTCGACCGGGCCGAGGCCCATGATCTCCGGCGACAGCGCGGTGACGCCCGTCGACACGATCCTGGCCAGCGGCGTGATGCCAAGCTCCGCGGCCTTGGTATCGCTCATCACGATCACCGCCGCGGCACCGTCGTTGAGCGGGCAGCAGTTGCCAGCCGTGACCGTGCCGTCCGGCCGGAATACCGGCTGGAGCTGGGAGACCTTCTCGAGCGTAGTGCCGGGCCGCGGTCCGTCATCAGCCGTGACAACGGTCCCGTCCGGCAAGGTCGCCCGCGTGATGTCCCGCTGCCAGAAGCCATCGGCGAGAGCCTTCTCGGCCAGGTTCTGTGACCGGACACCGAACTCGTCCTGCTCCTCGCGGCTGACGCCGCGGAGTTCGGCCACGTTCTCGGCGGTCTGGCCCATCGCGATATAGACGTCAGGGACGTTGCCGTCTTCGCGGGGGTCGGTCCAGTGGAAGCCGCCCTTCTTCATCTCCTCGGCCCTGGCCTCGGCGCCGGCGAAGACCGGGTTCTTGGTGTCCGGTGCTCCGTCGCTGCTGCCCTTGGGCGGGGCGAACCGGCTGACGGTCTCGACACCGGCTGAGATGTATATGTCGCCCTCGCCCGCCTTGATCGCGTGGAAGGCCATCCGGGTGCTCTGCAGCGAAGACGAGCAGTACCTGGTGATGGTGGTGCCGGGCAGCGTGTCATAGCCGAGCATGACGGCGACCACGCGGGCCATGTTGTAGCCCTGCTCACCGCCGGGGAGGCCGCAGCCCAGGATCAGGTCGCTGATCTGCGCCGGGTCTACCTGCGGCACCTTGGCCAGCGCGGCGGCAACCATCTGCACAGTGAGGTCGTCCGGGCGGATAGTGGTAAGTGATCCCTTGAATGCCCGGCCGATCGGCGAGCGGGCGGTGGCGACGACTACTGCCTCGGGCATGATCGCTCCCTGCGAGACTGTCCCAGCTGACCCTGTCAGTTAACCCCGTTAGTTAACTCGACGGTAGTTTATGCAACAGATCCTGCCATCCCCTGCTTCCCTGCTGCTAACCCAGGCCGGTCTGGTGGTCCGGTAGCGTCGGTTACCTAGGAACGTTCTTGCTGACAAAAGGTCCTGGCCCGGTCGCGGCCGGCCAGAGCTGCCGGGTTGCGCGGTGCGCCCCTGATACCGGACAAATGAGCCAGAAGGCGGCGACACAATGCAGGTGCACGACTCCCTGATCGATCTGGTCGGGAACACTCCGCTGGTCCGGCTGCGCAAAGTGACCCGCGGCCTGCCGGGCGACGGCGCAGGGCCGACTGTGCTGGCCAAGGTGGAGTACTTCAACCCCGGCGGATCGGTGAAAGACCGGATCGCGCTGCGGATGGTGGAGGCTGCGGAGAAGTCCGGCGCACTCAAGCCAGGCGGCACGATCGTCGAACCCACCTCGGGGAACACCGGCATCGGGCTCGCTATCGTGGCCCAGGAAAAGGGCTACCGCTGCCTGTTCGTTTGCCCGGACAAGGTCAGCCAGGACAAGATCAACGTGCTGCGCGCCTACGGCGCGGAGGTGGTGGTCTGCCCGACCACGGTCTCGCCGGACCACCCCGACTCCTATTACTCGGTCTCCGACCGCCTGGCCGCCGAGACGCCCGGCGGCTGGAAGCCGAACCAGTACGCGAACCGGGAGAATCCGGAGTCCCACTATCTTTCCACCGGCCCGGAGATCTGGGCGCAGACCGACGGCCGGATTACCCACTTCGTTGCCGGGATCGGTACCGGCGGCACGATCTCTGGTACTGGCCGGTTCCTCAAGGAGGTTTCCGGCGGCCGGGTGAAGATCATCGGCGCCGATCCCGAAGGCTCCGTCTACTCCGGCGGGACCGGCCGTCCGTACCTGGTCGAGGGTGTCGGCGAGGATATCTGGCCGGAGACCTACGACAAGAACATCTGCGACCAGATCATCGCTGTGAGCGACGCTCAGTCATTCCTGATGACCCGCCGGCTGGCACGCGAGGAGGCACTGCTGACCGGCGGTTCGTGTGGCATGGCCGTGGTAGCCGCGCTCCGCGTTGCCAAGGATGCCCGGCCGGACGATGTGATCGTGGTCCTGCTGCCCGACGGCGGCCGCGGATACCTGGCCAAGATCTTCAACGATGAGTGGATGGCCGACTACGGCTTCCTCACCGAGGAGACGACTGAGCCTCTGGTGGGTGACGTGCTTGAGCGCAAGGCCGGATCGTCGCTGCCCGCGTTCGTGCATGCGCACCCTACCGACACCGTCCGCAACGTGATCGCCAGCCTGCGCGATTTCGATGTGTCGCAGTTGCCCGTTCTGAGCGCCGAACCGCCAGTCATGGCAGCCGAGGTGGTCGGCTCGATCGTGGAGCACGACCTGCTGGACGCGCTGGTCACCGGCAAGGCGGCGCCCGACGACCAGGTAGCCGGCCTGATGTCGCCACCACTGCCGTCGATAGGCTCTGGCGAGCCGGTCAGCGCGGCGGCCCGCGCCCTCGGCGCCGCGGGTGCCGCCGTGGTGCTGATCGACGGCAAGCCGGCCGGCGTCATTACCAGGCAAGACGTTCTGACGTTCCTGTCCGGCGAAGCGGGATAAGGGCGCGACCGGAAAGTGCACGTTCCCGGCCTGAAATTGCCTGTCCTCGATCGCCGCCTCAGGTGAAGATCTTCGCAGCGCAAAGGAGCGCTTTATGCACAGCCGCGATGCGTTCGAAACCCTGGCGATCCATGCCGGCCAGGATCCCGATCCGGCTACTGGTGCGGTCGTGCCACCGATTTACCAGGTCTCGACGTATAAACAGGACGGCGTCGGCGGGCTGCGCGGCAAAGAACTCGGCGCGGCCGCACGCTGGATTGACGGCTATGAGTACTCGCGGACCGATAATCCGACCCGCGGTGCACTCGAGGAATGCCTTGCCGCGCTTGAGGACGGCGCGCGCAGCCTGGCGTTCGCGTCCGGGATGGCGGCATCTGACTGCCTGGTGCGAGCAGTGTGCCAGCCCGGCGACCGCGTGCTGATCCCGGACGACGCCTATGGCGGAACCTTCCGGCTGTTCGACAAGGTGCTCACCAGATGGGGCATCAGCTACCGGCCGGTGCCCATGTCGGACCCGGTGGCCGTGCGGGCCGCTCTCGCCGAGCGTCCGGTACGCCTGGTCTGGGTCGAGACGCCGACCAACCCGATGCTCGGCATCGCCGACATCGCTTTGCTCGCCCAGTTGTGCCGCGATGCCGGCGCGATGCTCGTGGTGGACAACACGTTCGCCTCGCCGTACCTCCAGCAGCCGCTGTCGCTTGGCGCCGACGTGGTCGTGCACTCGACGACCAAGTACATCGGCGGTCACTCCGACGTCGTCGGCGGGGCCGTCGTGGTTGCCGGCTCCGACCGTGGCGCCGATCATGACCTGGGCGAGCAGCTCTATTTCCTGCGGAACGCGACTGGCTCGGCGCCCGGCCCGTTCGACGCCTGGCTGACGCTCCGCGGCGCCAAGACCCTGGCCGTGCGGATGGACCGGCATTGCCTAAACGCGCAGCGCATTGCCGACATGCTGGCCGGACATCCTGGCGTCAGCCAGGTCTTCTATCCGGGGTTGCCGGCACATCCAGGGCATGAGGTAGCGGCGAAGCAGATGCGCGGGTTCGGCGGGATGGTGTCCTTCAGGGCGCGCGGCGGTGCCGCGGAAGCAGTCGCGATCTGCGGGCGCACCCGCCTGTTCACCCTCGGCGAGTCGCTCGGCGGGGTCGAGTCCCTGATCGAGCATCCGGCCCGGATGACGCACGCTTCGGTGGCAGGCTCAGCGCTTGAGGTGCCCGGCGACCTGGTCCGGTTGTCCGTCGGGATCGAGTCAGCCGACGACCTGATCGAGGACCTGCGCGCGGCGCTGGAAGATCACTGACCTGTCCGCAGTTGTTCCCCGCTATGCGCCGGGGAACTGCATCCGCTAGCAAGGGTCAGAGCTTGCCGTTCTGGAAGATGCGGTAGGCGACGGTGGCGAACGCAGCGCTGGTTCCAGGTACTCCGGTGATCGAGGTGTCCCCGCCGTCATAGAGTGGCGGCTGCGCGGCGAGCCACTTTCGTCCAGTCCAGAGGCCGGTGCCGCTGAACCAGGCGCCGTCCCGGCCGACGGCGGTGACGGCGGCAAACTGACTCTCGGTCGTCATCTGGGCCGGAACTCTGATCGTTTGCCAGCCACGCCCGTGCCAGTGCAGCAGCCGATAGGGGTCGCTGCCGCGTTCGGTCACCAGGATCCAGACATCGCGCCCGGAGGCGACGCTCACCTGCGGCGCGGCGGTGAGAACGGTATGCGGCACGCGCACCGAGTGCCAGGCGTTTCCGCTCCACCGGCGAGCGACAAGGACCGAATGGCGGCCGGCGGCCGGGCTTCTGCCGACCTGCCAGACCTGCCCGCCTGGCGCTGAGGCCACACTGACGTCGGGTTCGCTCGAACTGGAGAGCCAGCTCGAGCCGTTCCATCGCCAGACAGAGCTGCCGGAGGCATACCAGACCTCCGATGCTGAAACCACGGCCACCGTTCCGTATCCGGCCCCGGCCGGCAGGTTGTCCTGCTGCCATGACGTTCCGTTCCAGCGGGACGCCGCTGTCCACTCCACGCCGTTCATGGCACCGAACACCCAGATGTTGTCCGGTGCAGAAGCCGCCAGGAATTCCGGAACCAGGCCGCTCGGCAGTGCCCGGACGGTCTGCCACCGATGGCCATTGAAGCTCAGCAGGGACCTGACCGCACCCCGGCTAAAAATCGTCCATGCGTGCCGGGGCCCGGTTGCGGCGATACCGGTGAAGGAGTCGGCTACCGATACCTTGTGAACCACGCGCCAGGTCGTTGTTCCCGTCTGGGTCGCGGCGTCGGCGCTCGCCGCTGCCCCGATGAGTGTGAGAGTAGCTGCCAGCCCGGCTGCTCCGGCTCGTGCTGCCAATCTGCGCACAGCTTCCTCCTCGGCCAGCCGGCTCGCTGCGAACGGCGTGGAGGCCGATTAAATACCCTGATTGCAATTTGTAGAGTGAGCTTTAACGAACCGTGGAAGTCAATGAACCGCACCGGCCGGGGGGCGCCAGCGCTGCCAGCCGGGATGCACCTGGAAGAGCCGGGACGGGGCTAGGGGCGCGGCCAGGAGTTGCTCCCGGGAGTACAGCATCAGGCCGGCCGGAACTGGCTCCCACCAGGGCTCGCGGCTAAGCAGCCGGCCGTACAGCTCGGCGTGCCGGGCGCGCCGTCCGGATGCAGCAGCCGGGCCTAGAACAAGCTCGGAAGGCGCTGACTGGTCGGCTGCCTGCCACCGAAAGTCGGCAGAGACGCGGAGAAGGTCGCCGTGGTTGGGCAGGGCCGCGTGTGCCGTCAGGCAATGGAACAGCAGGACGTCGCCAGGCCGGTAATCGGTGGTAGCCCAGCGGGGCTCGTCGGCGCGCAGCAGCTGCGGCCGCAGCGGCGGCCCGAGATGGCTGCCCGGCAGCACGGCGAGGCCGCCGAGCGGCGCTGGGATATCCATGAGCGGCAGCCAGGTGGTCAGCATGTCCTGCACGCCAGCGACGGCAAAGTCCTGGTGGACGTACCGGCCCTTCGGGACCTTCAGCTGAGTGCCCTTCAGCTGGCTGATCTTCAGCGGGTTGATCTTCAGCGGGGACTCCGGATAGACGACGCGCAGCACCTTCACCGGGTAACTGAACGCGCCCGTGCCGAGGATCAGCCGGATCAGGCCGCGAAGGGGCGGCAGGTAGGCCAGCCGGTTAAGGGCGCGGCTGGCCAGCGCGGCCCGGAACGACGGATCGCCAAGCCCGTCGCGGACGGTGACTGCCCGCTGTGGCCCGACCGGACGTCCCGCGCTGTCGGTCCAGCCGCCGAGGCTCAGCTCGGTGCGGACGCTGTCGTAGGCGGCCTGGACATCGGCGGGCCGGAGCAAGCGGCGGAAGAACAAGTACCCGTCCGCGGCCAGCCGCTGCCGCAGTGCAGCCTGATTCGACTGAACTGCTATGGAGTCGGCCAGTTCGTGCACGGCACCTACGGTAACGCGGTGATGCGCCGTCTCTCGTGCATGGCGCGTGCCGCCTGTGCAGTCGTTGAATGTCGCGCCGGCCGGGGTTGGCTGACGCGGGGCGCGGCATCACGCAATCATTGGTCGGGTGAGCGGATCCGGCCGGGAAGGCCTGTTTGACGAGCTGTTCGGCCGTGGGAACGTCGGCGCGGGCGAGATGGACTGGCTGCAGGCTCTGCTTGATGCGGAAGCGGCGCTGGCAAGGGCAGCGGAACGAGCCGGTCTCACCGGCGCCGGCACCGGAGCCGCAGTCACTGCCGCGGCCAGGGCAGAGCACTTCGACATCGCCGAGATCGGGCGGCAAGCGGCACTTACCGGCAACCCTGTGCCCGCGGTGGTACGTGCACTGACTGCGCTGTTGCCGGCCGACGCGAAATCAGCTGTGCATGCCGGTGCGACCAGCCAGGACATCATCGATACCGCTGTCATGCTGCTGGCGAAGCGGGCGATCGCCGTCATCTGCGCGGACCTGGCGACTGCGGCAGACAAGGCAGCCGAGCTTGCCCGCGCCCACGCTGGCACCGTCATGGCGGGCCGGACGCTCCTGCAGCAAGCTGTGCCGGTCACGTTCGGCCTGGTCGCCGCGGGCTGGGTGGCAGGAATCGACGAGTCCCGGCACGAGCTCGGCCGGCTGCGTGCTCACCGGCTGGCGATACAGTACGGCGGCGCGGGTGGCACGCTGGCATCGCTCGGCGCGGACGGACCTGTCGTCGCCGCGTTGTTTGCTGAGGAGCTCGGTCTGGCCGAGCCAGCGCTGCCCTGGCACACCGAACGGCTGCGGATCGTGCAGCTCGCTTCCGCCCTGGCCGGCGCGTGCGCGGCGGCCGGCAAGGTTGCGAGGGACGTGACGCTGCTTGCGCAGACCGAGGTCGCCGAGCTGGCTGAGGGAACCGCCGATCCGCGCCAGGGCGGGTCCTCCGCCATGCCGCAAAAGCGGAATCCGGTCGCGTCCGTGCTTATCCTCGGCTCTGCCCGGCGCGCTCCCGGCTTGCTGGCGACGCTGGCAGCTGCGGCGGAGCAGGAGCACCAGCGAGCCGCCGGAGCCTGGCACGCGGAGTGGGAGACGCTGTCGGATCTGCTTCGGCTGACCGGGTCCGCGGCCTCGTGGACGGCGACGCTGCTGACCGGATTGCAGGTCGACGCGGTCCGGATGCGCGCCAACCTGGACGCGTCCGGCGGCCTGCCCATGGCCGAGCACGTGGCGGCTGAGCTAGCGCCGGCAGTCGGCCGGCTCGCCGCGCACGACCTGGTGGCTGCCGCGGCCGTCCGCGCGGCTGAACAAGGCACCGGGCTCGCCGAGGCGTTGCTCGGCGATGCGGAGACCGCGACTGCGCTTCAGGCCGCCAGCATCGGTGAAAGTCAGCTTGCCGCCGCGCTCGACCCGGCCGGGTACCTCGGGGCGACCGCGGACTTCATCGGTCGCGCGCTTGCCGCACACGGTGAAGCTGGTGATGGCAACGGCGGTCGCGCACCAGCCAGGGATCTTCACGATCCCGGCGCCGCCAGGCCAGCGGCCAGAAGTACCGGAACCATGGGCCGCGCTGAAGCTGCGGGCGCAACCGGATACGCGGGCTCCGCAGGAAACACAGTTGCCGGAGGAGATACCGGCGCTAGTGCAAACACGGACAGAACAGGAAGGGAGCGTCGTCCGGTGAACGATGACGAGCGCGCAGCCACGGGCATGCGCACCCGCCGCGAGGTGCTCGGTGATGACTACGTTGACCGGGTCGCGGCCAAAACTACCGACTTCACCGCGGCGTTCCAGGACTTCGTCACCAGGTATGCATGGGGCGAGCTGTGGAACCGGCCTGGCCTTTCCCGGCTTGAGCGCAGCATGATTACGATCGCGATGCTGGCGGCTCTCGGCCGCGACGAGGAACTGGCCCTGCACATCCGGGCGGCGCTGCGCAACGGCCTCGGCCCGGACGACATCTCTGAAGTTCTGCTTCAGGTGGCCGTATACGCGGGGGTGCCGGCAGCTAACCGGGCGTTCGGGGTCGCCGCCGCGACAATCGACAGCTATACGTAGTACGCACACGCGTTCACATAGCGGCTTTTGCGATATCGTGACCGTGAAGCGGACTTAAGGACGGGACGGACGTGGCAGAGATCGTGACGCTAGCCGAAGCGATCTCGGCGACCATTCGCGACGGCGACACCGTGGCGATGGAAGGCTTCACGCACCTGATCCCGCACGCTGCCGGCCACGAAGTGATCCGGCAGCAGCGGCGCGACCTCACGCTGATCAGGATGACACCGGACATCATCTACGACCAGATGATCGGCGCTGGCTGCGCACGCAAGCTGATCTTCTCCTGGGCCGGCAATCCTGGCGTCGGGTCGCTGCATCGTTTCCGGGACGCGGTGCAGAACTCCTGGCCGCAGCCGCTGGAACTCGAGGAACATAGCCACGCCGGGATGGCCAACCGGTTCGCGGCGGGCGCGTCCGGCCTGCCGTTCGGAATCCTGCGCGGCTATCGCGGCACCAGCCTGCCCGCCCATACCACCGGCGTCGCTGACATCGTCTGCCCGTTCACCGGTGAAACCCTGACCGCGGTGAGCGCGCTTGCCCCCGACGTTGCGGTTATCCATGCCCAACGCGCTGACAAGCAAGGAAACGTGCAGTACTGGGGCATCAGCGGCGTGCAGAAAGAGGCGGTCCTGGCTTCGAGCCGATCGGTCGTCACGGTCGAGGAGATCGTGGACTCACTTGATCCGCGTCCTGGCGCCGTGGTACTGCCGTGGTGGGCTATCAGCTTCGTAGCAGCCGTTCCCGGCGGCGCGCACCCGTCCTACGCGCTCGGCTACTCGGCCCGCGACAACGACTTCTACCAGGCCTGGGACTCGATCTCGCGGGACAGGCAGCGGTTCACGGCCTGGCTGGACGAGAACGTTTACGGCCGCGCAGTCGCATGCTGAGCTACACCTCTGACGAGATGATGACCGTGACCGCGGCGCGGTCGCTGAGGAACGGCATGACCTGCTTTGTCGGCATCGGCCTGCCGAGCGAAGCAGCCAACCTGGCTCGCATCACTCACGCGCCGGATCTCGTCCTGATCTACGAGTCGGGGACTATCGGCTCGAAGCCGGGTCAGGTGCCGCTGTCAATCGGCGACGGCATGCTCGCCGAGACCGCCGACGCAGTCGTCAGCGTGCCGGAGATCTTCAACTACTGGCTTCAGCCAGGGCGCATCGACATCGGCTTCCTTGGTGCGGCTCAGCTTGACCGGTACGGCAACATCAACACCACCGTGATCGGACCGAGCTACGACAAACCCGCCGTCCGGCTGCCCGGCGCTGGCGGCGCTCCGGAGATTGCCGCGGCGTGCAAGGAGGTTGCCGTAGTGCTGCGCCAGTCGCGCCGGACGTTCGCCGAGCGCCTCGACTTCGTCACCTCAGTCGGATTCGGCGACGGGCCAGGGGCGCGCGAGCGGCTCGGCCTGGCCGGCGGCGGACCGCGCCTGGTGATCACCGATCTCGGCGTGCTGCGCCCTGATCCGCGCACTTGTGAGCTCGTCCTGACCGGGATCTATGCCGGCGTGTCCGTCGCCACGGTCCGCGACAGCACGGGCTGGGACCTGACCGTGTCAGCCGAGCTGACGCAGATCGCGCCGCCGACTGACGCGGAGCTCGCCGCGCTGCGCGGGCTGCTCGGCGCCACGCCACCGCCCGTCGCCGACAGCGCCGCACCGCCAGCCGCGATTGGCCCAGCCGCGATTGGCACGGGCACGATTGGCACGGGCACGATTACCACAGCCGGAGTCGGCGATTGACCGTGATCGGGTAGGAGCCCCGCTATGACCGGTAGTGATCAGCGCCATGCCAGCGCGGCCGAAACCGTTTCGTTCACGCTGCCGCGATACGTGTCGGCCGCGGGCGTTCATCCGCCGCTCGACACCCAGGCCTACCAGTCCTCCCGGCTGCGCGCACCGGGTCAGCCGCTGATACCGATGACCCAGCGGCTCACTGAGATCACCGGGCCGGTACTCGGCGCCGGACGGGTCACCGCCGACGACGCGGACCTGACCACGGGCCATGCTGGCGAGCCACTCGGCGAGCGCATCATCGTGAGCGGCCGCGTGCTGGATTCTGACGGTCGTCCGGTACCGGACACGCTCATCGAGATCTGGCAGGCAAATGCGTCCGGTCGGTACGCGCACCGCGTTGACGACCATCCGGCGCCGCTCGATCCGAACTTCACCGGCGAGGGTCGCTGCGTCACTGACTCGCTCGGCCGGTACCAGTTCGTCACGATTAAGCCGGGTGCGTACCCGTGGCGGAACCACTACAACGCCTGGCGCCCTGCGCACATCCACTTCTCGCTCCTGGGACGGGCGTTCACTCAGCGACTGGTCACCCAGATGTACTTCCCCGCGGACCCGCTGTTCCCGCTCGACCCGATCTTCAACTCGATCCCGGACCCGCAGGCGCGCGCGAGACTGATTGCCGCCTTCGACATCGAGCTGACGCAGCCGGACTGGGCCCTCGGTTACCGGTGGGACATCGTGCTGCGCGGCCGGACGGCGACCGTGTTCGAGACGCCGGGCAACTGAGCGAAGGGGGTCAAGTGAGCGAGGGCATCACGCCGTCCCAGACTGTCGGCCCGTTCCTTGCCATCGGGTTGCCGTGGCCGGACGGGCCGTTCGTGGTCCCGGCGGGCACCGCTGGCTCGATCGTCATCGAGGGCATAGTGCTGGACGGGGCAGGCCAGCCGGTCCCGGACGCGCTCGTGGAGACCTGGCAAGCCGACCCGGATGGCCGGTTCAACCATCCCGACGATCCGCGCGGCCCGGCCACGGCACCGGATGGCTTCCGCGGGTTCGGCAGATCGGCGACGGACCCGGGCGGGAACTACCGCATCGTCACCCTCCGCCCGGGCCCGCTGCCCTGCCCGGACGGCGGGACTGAGGCACCTCACCTGGACGTGTCGGTCTTCGCCCGGGGCTTGCTCGACCGGGTCGTGACGCGGATCTACTTCTGTGACGAAGCAGACGCCAATGCCGCCGATCCGGTGCTGGCATCCATCGCCGACCCGGCGCGCCGGGCCACCCTGATCGCCGCCCAAGACCCTGGTGATGCCGCTGGCGGCCGGTTCAGGTTCGACATCCGGCTGCAAGGCGACGGCGAGACGGTCTTCTTCGATGTCTGAACCGGCTCTTCCGAGGTCTGATCCTGCGCCGCTGGCGCTCGCTGCGCCAATCGCGGGACCGCAGGGCGGGCCGGTACTGGTTCTCGGCAACTCACTCGGCACCGGCGCCGAGGTCTGGGACGGGCAGGTATCGGCTCTGCAGGAGAGATTCGCGCTCGTGCGATACGAGCTTCCCGGCCACGGCGGCTCGGCCGCGCGTCCGGGCCCGTACACGCTCGCCGAGCTGGGTGCCGGCGTCCTTGCATTGCTGGACTCGCTGGGCGTGGGGCGGGCCGGCTACTGCGGGATATCGCTCGGCGGCATGATCGGGATGTGGCTTGCGGCTCACGCGCCCGGCCGGATAGCTGCGCTTGGCCTGGTCTGCACCGCCGCGTATCTTCCCCCAGCCGAACACTGGCGGCAGCGAGCCGCGCGGGTCCGGGCGGCTGGCATGGCTTCGATCTCGGCCGCGGTTGTCAGCCGCTGGTTCACCCCGGCTTATGCCGCTGCCGAGCCGGGCGTCATCGCAGTGTTCCGGGCTGGACTCGAGCGAACCGATCCCGACGGCTACGCAGGTTGCTGCGAGGCCATCGCGGCCATGGACCTGCGCCCGGACCTGGCCGCCATCACCGCGCCGACGCTGGTCATCGCGGGCGCTGACGATCCAGCCACGCCGCCGGAGTACGGCGGCGCTATCGCGAGCCAGATTGACCGCGCGCGGTTCGAGGTAATCCCCGGCGCGGCCCATCTCGCCGCAGTGTCGGCGCCCGACTCCGTCGCGGCTGCACTCACTGCCCACCTGGCCGCGGCGGCGGTGTCTGACCATCGCTGGCGCAACGGGCGCTAGCATGCGCTCTAATGACAACTTCTGGGCGCACAGCGAACACGTCGGGCACGGGCCGGGACAGCGACTTCGTTCAGTCGCTCGACCGGGGGCTCGCCGTCATCAGGGCCTTCGGCCCTGGCCGGGAGCGACTGAGCCTCAGCGACGTCGCCAGGGAAACCGGGCTGACCAGAGCTGCGGCGCGGCGGTTCCTGCTGACGCTGGTCAAGCTCGGTTACGTCCGCAGCGACGGCCGCGAGTTCTCCCTGAGACCGAGGGTGCTCGAACTCGGTTACGCGTTCCTGTCAGGTCTGGCGATGCCCGAGATCGCGTCGCCGCACCTGGAAGAACTCGTCGCGCAGGTACGGGAGTCGTCGTCGATCTCGGTACTGGACGGACATCACATCGTCTACGTCGCGCGAGTGCCGACCAAGCGGATCATGACGGTCGCAATCTCGGTTGGCACCCGCTTCCCGGCCTACGCGACATCAATGGGCCGGGTGCTGCTTGCCGGGATGAGCCCGGGCGACCTCGAGAAGTACCTGAGCGAAGCTGACTTCGAAGCATTTACTGCGCGAACGGTTACTGATCCGGACCGGCTGCGGGAGATAGTCCGCGAAGCGGACCGGCAGGGCTACGCGATCGTCGATCAGGAACTGGAAGAAGGCCTTCGCGCGATCGCCGCGCCCATCCACGGGGCGGGCGACGCAGTGATCGCGGCCATCAACTTGTCGGCACACGCAAGCCGGGTCAGCCTGGCCGCGATGCGGGCCGTCCTGCTGCCTGCGCTGCTGCAGACGGCCCGGCAGATCGAGTCGGACCTGCGCTCGCAGGGCGTCAGCTAGTCGTGATCGCCGGGCGGCTCCTCGCAGTCAGCCTCAGTCATCAACTGGGCTAGCCAGGCCGCACTTGCCCGCGCGACTCGCGGTGGCACTCCTAGCTCGTCGAGCAGGTCCCCGGCAGCCATCATTTCGTCCCGCCGTCGCCGCGCATGCCGGATGCTGCCTTGTTCAAGCCGGTCAACCGTGCTCGCGGAAGCGTCCGCGAGGATCTGCCCGATATCGGCACGAAGCCAGTCTTCGCAGCCCGCTGCCCGTCCGGCCCGGAGCGCTTCGGTGACGGCAGCCGCCAGGCCTTTGTAAAACACGCTCCGGACGAGCTTGCGACTCGCTGCCGTTCCGGCCGGGCCGGGAAGCACCGTGACCGTAGCTCCCAGCTGGCGGAGAATGCGAGCGTAGTCGTCGGCCGCCGGACCGCTCGCCAGCATCGGCGTTCGGAGGCCCAGACCCGGCACTGGTGCCATGAGGGCGACGTCGGCGAAAGCAACGCCTGATTGCGCAGCGACCTTCGCCAATCCCGCCTTGAGGCCTGCGGAGCCGGTATTCAGGTCAGCGTAGATTGCGCTGGCGCCGATACCGGCAAGCGCCAGCTGAAGGGTTTCAGGCGCCTCGTGCGCGCTGGTCAGCGACAGGATGAGGTGTGCTCCCCGGGCAGCGTCGGCATCACTGGAGAGATCCTGGACGGTGCCGGGAGCTGGCACCTTCGGATCGAAACCACGGACGATCGCCCCGGCCAGGGCAAGGTCGGTGGCGATCAGCGATCCGGCCTCGCCTAGCCCCAGCACCGCGATCACAGGAGCGGCTGATGTTCTCATCACTAGTTCCCGGCTAGCGCGGCATCGTCGCGACCGTGAGAGCGCGGAACGCCTCGATCACGCTCTGCAGGTGAGTGTGCATGGCTCGCTGCGCCTCAGCCGGCTCCCGTCCGGTGATTGCGGCGACGATGGCCTCATGCTGAGGCAGCGACACAGCGGGCCGTCCCGGCACGAGCGCGAGCGAGAACTGGTGGCGGACGGTCTGGTCGCGCAACTGGCGGAGCAACCGGGACGCGGTCTCATGGGCGGCGATGTCGCGGATTGCGGCATGCAGCCGCGCATTCAGGTCGCTGTAGGTCAGTAGCTCCGACTTCGCCATTGCCGCGCGCATCTCTCTGACCAGACCGCGCAGCATGGCGATGTCAGACTTGGTCACCCGCTCTGCGGCCCTGGCAGCCAGCATGCCCTCGAGCAGGATGCGGACCTCGGTAATCTCGATCGCCTCCGCCAGTGATACCTCGCGTACCCGGGCGCCCCTGTTGTGCTGGAACTCGACCAGGCCCTGTGCTGCCAGATCCTGCAAGGCCGTGCGGAGAATGAACCTCGATGTACCGAACCGTTCACAGAGATCGACCTCCACCAGTCGCTGGTTCGGCACGTATTCCCCGGCAAGGATGGCCGCGCGGAGCGCTTCGGTGACCGCGAGCTTGGAGTCTTCAGGCACGGCTCAGCTCCTCACTCCACGGGCGGCGTGCCGTGAGTGTGGAACGAGCCGATTGTGGCCAGACCCCAGGCCTGGCCTTTGGCGCGTTCGGCCTCAGTCCAGGTCACCGGCTCCCAGTCAGGCGCGAAGATCAGCCTCGCGCAGGGGTTGCAGAGCTCGATGCGGTTCCCGCCAGGCTCGTACACGTACAGGAAGAACGTCTGCTGGATAGCGTGCTTATGCGGCCCGGTCTCGATGAACACCTGCTTGTCCAGACAGATGTCGGCGGCCCTGAGCACGTCTTCTCTGGTGTCGGTTGCGAAGGCGATGTGGTGCAGACGCCCGTTCGCGCCGGTCCAGTCGTTGGTATAGACGAGGTCGTAGGACTTCTGCGCGAAATGGGTCCACTGAGCGGAGACGGTGCCGTTGTCGAGGACGATCTGCTCCGTCACCCGCCCGCCGAGCACAGAACAAATGAAACTGCCGTTCGGCTCGCTCTGCGCGGCCAGGAAATTCACGTGGTCCAGGCGGCGCACGCACACGCCGCGGGCGGGATAGGCCTGAGCTTGATTCTTCAGGGCCGGCTTCAGGCCAGCGGGAGGCTCATACCGTTCGGTCTCCCAGTAGAGCTCGAACTCATGACCGTCCGGGTCGCGGAACAGGTAGGTAGGCCCGATCCCGGCGTCGCCATCTCGCCAGCCGACACCGAGGCCGCGCGATTCGATCTCGGCGACCCGGCGCTTGAGCGCTCCCGCGCTCGCTGCGCGCAGGCCGGTGCGGCGGATGCCAGAGGTAGCCGCCGCGGTCAGCTTGAGGCTGTGGTGCTCGTAGTCGTCCCAGGTGCGCAAGTACACCGAGTCGCCGCTGGCCCCGTTCTGGGTAAGGCCGAGCACCTCGGTAAAGAACCACAGACTCCGGTCGGGTTCTGGAGTCAGCAGCTCGGCGTGCCCGAGGTGGGCTATCTCGTGCAGCAAGCGCGCCATCAGGGCTCCTCTCCGGCGGTGGCTGCCGCGCCTGCCGGGTAGACGGTACCGTCGAAAAGCTTGCGGGCGGTCCGCACGACGCCTGCACGGCGGACCAGGGGCGGCTTGCAGGAGGTGTCGACCTCCACGTCAACGAGCAGGTGCCCGGTCGGGTGCTCGACGTCAATCGGCTGTCTCGGAGCGGGCATCACGGCGAGTTCCGTCCCGACTGCACCGGGAAGCAGCAGGGCCGTGGCGGCACTGACTGCGCCGAGCACGCCGATAGCGGTGTGCGGGCGAACCGGGATAAATGTGCGGGTGCAGATAGTGCCGCCGTCCACGGGCCTGCTCACCAATGTCGTCTTCGGTACGGACAGCTGGCTCACGTCACCCAATCCCATCAGCTTGCCTGCGGCCAGCCGCAGCGACTCGATGCGGCCGGCCAGTGCGGTGTCGCCAGTCAGTTCGGGATGCGACTCGTATCCGCTGATCCCGAGGTCCCTGGCCCGCGCTACGACCACCGGCATGCCGTTGTCGATGCATGTCACCTCGACATCGCCGATGATGTCGCGGACGCTGCCGGTGGGCAGCAAGGCGCCCGTTGCCGAGCCGGCCGTGTCGGCGAAACGCAAACTGATAGGGGCCGCCGTGCCGGGGACCCCGGCGATCGCGGTTGTGCCGGAGTAGTCAGGAACGCCGCCAGGAGTTCCGAAAGTGGCCGTGACCACGCTGCCGGAGTTCAGCATCCGGATGCGGGTTGTCGTCGAGCCAGCGCCTGGCTCGATGAGCCCGCGCTCCACTGCGAACGGTCCTACCCCGGCCAGAATGTTCCCGCAGTTCTGCTGGTCTGTGACAGTCGCCTGCTCGACCCCGAACTGCAGGAACAGGTAGTCGATGTCGGCGGCGTCGTCTTCCGACGCTGAGACGACCGCAACTTTCGACGTGAGCGAGTGAGCCCCGCCAAGTCCGTCGATCTGCAGCGGATGGCCGCTTCCCATGATCCGCAGCAGCAGTCCGTCTCGCCGCTCTGGTTGCAGCGGCAGATCGGAGGCCAGGAAGTAAAGGCCCTTCGAGGTGCCGCCGCGCATCATCATGCAGCGAATGCCGTTCGCCTCTGGGCGGGTCACTGCGTGCCCGCGTAGGCGTGATAGTCGAGGTACTCCACTCCCAGCTCTGCCAGCACTGTCCGCAGGCCGTAGCGATCAAGGCTCAGCTCGCCCTCGCGGAACGCGATGCGCGCGGCACTCTCCTTCTCGGCTCGAGCGCGAGCCGCCGAGACGGCCTGGCTAACCTGCTGCCGGGCGACGACCAGAACTCCGTCGTCGGCCGCGATGACAGCGTCGCCCGGGGCGATGTGCTGGCCGTTGATGCTGACGGGAACGTTGACGGCACCTGCGGTCGCCTTGACCGTTCCCTGCGCGGACACCGCCGAGCAGAACACCGGGAAGCCCATTGCCTGCAGTTCGGCGGTGTCGCGGACGCCGCCGGTCGTCACGAGCCCGCGCACTCCCCGACGCTGCGAGGCTGTAGCCAGCAACTCGCCGAACGCGCCGTCAGTGCACGCCGAAGTAGTAGTCACCACCAGGACGTCGCCGGCCTGGCACTGTTCTACCGCGGCGTGGATCATGAGGTTGTCACCTGGCCAGCAGACAACGGTCACGGCTGTCCCGGCGAGCCCGGATCCGGGGTAGACCGGGCGGATGCCCGGCCCGAGGTAACCGGTGCGGCCAATCGCCTCATGTACCGTCGCGACGCCGAACTCCGCCAGCCGCGCGACCTCAGCTTGATCTGCTCGCGGGCAGCCCGTGACGATGACGTTCCTCACCTGAGCATCCCGGTCACTTCCGGATAGACCCGCATGTAGGCCTCGGCCATGGTCGAGTGCGCCAGGCCCAGATTGGGACCGGCATTGCGCTGGAGCTGGACGCCGCGACGCCGGGCGAGGTCGGTGTAGTAGTCCCACATGTGCTGCTGCGCCTTGAGGCACTCCATTGCCTTGCGTTTCACGCTGAAAACTGGCGTGATATCCAGCAGCA
>Ga0335073_10002977_pt1 | contig 23426 bp, 19 predicted proteins | sample Lox_Sample_22_FD_207093 | JGI IMG/M metagenome (GOLD analysis project Ga0335073, IMG submission 207093) | Soil microbial communities from Loxahatchee National Wildlife Refuge, Florida, United States - Lox_Sample_2.2 | ecosystem: Environmental > Terrestrial > Soil > Wetlands | place: USA... | reverse complement strand
CGTCGATGCGATCTATATTAAGGACCCTGGCGGCCTTCTGACCCCGTTGCGCGCTCGCACGCTGATCCCTGCGGTGACGGCGGCGATCGGGAACAAGCCGCTCGAGCTTCACACACATTGCACCATCGGAATCGGCGAATTGACCTACATGGACGCGCCGGAGATGGGCGTCAGCGCCGTTCAGTGCGCGTCCGGCGCTGCGGCGGACGGAATTTCGAACCCGCCTTCGGAGCGCGTGGTTTCGAATTTGCGCGCGCTGGAGCACCAGGTCGATATCGACGATGAGGCGCTGGCCGAAGTCGGCCGATATTTCACTCGCTTGGCGGAGGCCGAAGGGCTTCCCGCGGGGCGTCCACAGGCGTTCGACGCGAGCTACTTTCATCATCAGCTGCCGGGCGGAACGGTCGGCACAATGCGCCGGCATTTGGCCGAAAGCAGGGTGTCGCATTTGGAAGGAGCGGTGATTGAGGAATTGGACCGCGTGCGGAAGGAATTAGGCTGGCCGATCGTGATGACTCCCTTCGCTCAGATGCTGATCACGCAGGCGGTTTTGAACGTAACGGGGAAGGAGCGGTACGCGACGATTCCCGACGAAATCATCCGGTACGCGCTGGGGAAATTCGGGCGGCCGAATGTGCCGATCGCGCCCGAGGTGATGGACAGGATCGAGTCGCTGCCGCGGACGCGCGAACTGCGCGAACAACCGGGCATGCCGCCGCTCGCCGAACTCCGACAGCGCATCGGGCCGGAACTGAGCGACGAGGAATTTTTGCTTCGCGCAACGATGCCGGCGGGGCAAATCGACGCGATGAAAGCGGCCGGTCCCGCGCAACAGACATACGACCCCGATCTGACTCCGGTGATGAAACTGATCCGCGAATTGACGGCGAGGCGCGATATTTCTTACGTGTCGGTTGAGAAGCAGGGCTTTAGGCTCGAATTGCGTGGCGAAGGCGGCCGCACGGAGGCATGAGTTTGGTTTCCTCGGACAACGGGTGGAACGAGCCGCTCGGAACCGTCGAGGGCTTTATGTTCGACCTCGACGGCACGCTGATCCTCAGCAATCGGGCGCTCGGGGGCTACCGCTTGCTGCCCGGGGCCGTCGAGGTGCTGAATGATTTGCAGGCGCGCGGCATTCCGTTCGTGGTGCTCACGAACGGCAGCGCGTATCCAGCCGCCGAGCAAGCGCCGAAATTGCGTGCTCTGGGATTACCCATCTCAGACGAAATCCTGCTGACGCCTTCGACCGTGGCCGCGGACCTGATGCGGAAACGCGGAGTGAAGCGGGCGCTTGTGCTTGGGACGCGAGGGGTGGGCCACGCGCTGCGGGAAGCCGGCATAGAGATTGTTTTCACGGGCGAAGAGCACGCGGACAAGGTCGAAGCGGTTTACATCGGCTGGCACCCGGAGTGCGGGATGAAAGACATCGAAGCTGCCTGCAAAGCGATCTCGAATGGCGCGGCGCTATATGTCGCCTCGGACGTGCCGTTTTTTGCAACGAGCGAAGGCAGGACGATGGGGTATTCGCACGCGATCACTGCCGCCGTGCGGAAAATCACACGCGCGCCGATGATTCTTACCGGCAAGCCCTCGCTGCATGCGCTGAAAGTGGTGGCGAAGAAGCTGGGGATTCCCATGAGCAAGGTCGCCGTGGTTGGGGACGATCCGGTCGTGGAGATGATTATGGCGCGGCGCGGCAAGGCGATCGGCTTCGGAGTGACGACAGGCTTCACAACGGCGGACGACTGGGCCGCTCAGCCGAAGGGAAGGCGGCCGCACAGGGTGGTGCACAGGCTCGCGGATATCTTGGAGCTGACTGGCTCGTCTTAAGGACAGGTCGCAATCTTCGGCAGCCCATCGTCCGGGAAAATTCTTTGCCGCGACGAGAGCCCGACCCCCAATAATAGGGAATGAAAGTTGAAGGAAGATACACACGAGCGTATCCTGCTCTTCCGAACGGGCGGATTATCATGACGACGTTGTCGCAGAAGGTGTTCGTAGGGTCGAGCGAACGCGTGCCGGAGCGCGGGCGGCTTGTCATCGATATTGGCGATAAGGTCATCGGTATTTTCCGCTTCGAAGGCAAACTGTACGCCTGGGAAAACACTTGTGCGCATCAGGGCGGCCCCGTTTGCCAGGGAAAGATTATCCCGCGCGTGACGGAAATCATCGAGCCGGGCGGCGAGAGCGGTGGTTTCGCCTTCGACGAATCGAGACTCCATATCGTGTGCCCATGGCACGGATTCGAGTACGACATAAAGACCGGCGCACATCCCGGGAGGCCAGCGGCGAGGCTGATTCGTGTGGCGGTCGAGGAGTCCGCGGATGGAATCTATGTCAGCGTCTGAGGATGGCGCAAAAGTGTCCGCGCTCGTCACGGAGCTTCATGACGGGATCGAGCGGGCGACACGGGCGGGTGAAATCGCGGGCGTACCGGCCGCGAGCATCACGGCTTTGGTGAGCGAGGCAGTGAAATTGTACGCGGCGGCAATCGAAGACGCTGAACCCGGAGCGGATTCCGTCCCGGTGATCGACGCCACTGTTTCCACCACCGAGGCGATGGTGGTGGCCTGCGCCCTTCTTCGGGCGCATCATCTGAACCCTTTCGATTTGGCGCTCTGGTTTTCTCGAACCGCCGCGCCCCGCGGCCAAGGCGCGTAGGATTCCGCAAGGGATCGCAACAAGCGATCGAGGACACGCTTATGGGCACCACGAAGACTTTGAACGGCACGCGCACGGCGACCGAGCACGCGGTGCAACAGATCACCACCCGCACCGATTCGCGCGAGATTCTTGCGAACGCTCGGCGCGACGTCGCGCGCTATCACCTCGACGACTATTTCATCGTCGACGTCGACGCGCACCACGTAGAATTCGATTCCTGGGGCGAAATCCTCGACCATCTGGAAAACCCGGTGCTGCGGCACAACGCCAAGGTGATGACGCAAGATTGGCCGCGGGCGCGCCAAATGGCGTTCAGCAATCATCCCGTGGGCCTGACGTTTCAGGATGTTTTCGGGCGCATCCCGCACCAGGCAGAGCTCGCCGAGTACGTCGAGAAGACGGACGAGCACCGCGACCTCACACTCGTGCGCCGCGCCATGGATTCGATGGGGATTAAGGTGCAGGTCGTGTTTCCGCAGCCGATGCTGGAAATGGGCCTGCACCCCGAGCCCGACATCGTGACGGCGATGACGTTCGCCTACAACCGCTGGTTCGCGGAAACGATCCTGCCGCGCGAAGAGCGCGTGAAGACGCTGCTGTCCCTGCCGTTCCACGACCCGGACGCGTCCCTGAAGATGATCGCCGAATTCGGCGAGACGCCCGGTGTGGTGGGCTTCATGATCACAAGCCAGCGCCACACGGGCGTTCACAAGAACATATACATGCGCATCTACCGCGAACTCGAGGAGCGCGGCCTGCCGCTTGCGTTCCACGCGGGCCCGAGCTGGGGCGACTCGATGACGACAACCATGAACCGCTTTTTGTCGGTCCATTCCATGTCTTTTGTGACGTGCAACATGACTCACATGACGAACTGGATCGTCAACGGTTTGCCCGAGCGGTTCCCGAAGCTCAAAGTAATCTGGATCGAAAGCGGGCTGGCCTGGGTGCCGTTCATGATGCAGAGGCTCGACCATGAATACCTCATGCGCCAGTCGGATGCGCCTCTGCTCAAGCGCCTGCCGAGCGAGTACATCGCCGAGATGTACTTCACTTCGCAGCCGCTGGAGGTGACGATGCCGCACATGCTCGAGGCGACGTTCAAGGCCGTGCGGGCCGAGACGCAGCTGATGTACTCGTCGGACTGGCCGCATTGGGACTTCGACGTGCCCGCCCGCATCGCCGGATTGCCGTTTCTGGGCGAACAGGCCAAGCGCAACATCCTGGGAGAGACGGCGCGAAGGATATTTCGACTTTAGCTGCCGAAACGATCGACGAATGACTTAGGAGCGAGGGAAAAGAAAAATGGCTAAGGGATACTGGATCTCGGTGTATCGCTCGGTGTCGAACCCCGAGGCTTTGGCGGAGTATGGAAGACTCGCCGGGCCTGCGCTTACGAAAGCCGGAGGGCGCTTGCTAGTGCGCGGCGAGGCGGCCGCGGCCTACGAAGGCGGAATCAAGCAGCGGGTTGTCGTCTTAGAGTTTGACAGCGTCGAGCAGGCGATTGCCGCGCACGATAGCGAGGCGTACCAGGCGGCGCTGAAAGCCCTCCATGGCGCCGTCGATCGAGATTTGCGCATCGTTGAGGGAGTCGAGTAACCGCGTCCGGACTAGCGCTGCGAGCGGACCGCCCAGGATCGCAGGATCCCGAAATCTCCGGAGTCATGCGGCTACGAAGGTTGGGCGGAGACAATCTTTCGAGCGGCGCCGACGCCGATGCCCATCCAGAGGAAGAAAAAGCCCTGGATCGGCTCGCCGTAAAAAGTCGACATTCCGATATTCATCACCAGGGCCGTTATCACCATGATGAAGCTGAGCTGGAGGGCCCAGAATGTTCCGGGCAAGCGTTCCTCGAACAACGGATCGCGGTTTTGGTGCCTCAGCCCTCTCCACATGCGGCGCATCGGGTAGATGTAATAGGCGAGATAGGCGAAAAGCCCAACGATGCCGAATTCCTTAATCACGTCCAGATATTCCGAGTCGGTGACAATATCGGAAAAGATGACCTTGGCCGGCCCATGGCCGAGCAGCGGCGATATGGCGATCTCCTCGCTCGCTTCCGGCCAGAGCTCGTCGATGCGCCCGCGGAAGGAATCGGTCTGCGTCGGGTCGCGAAGGCTTTGAAAGCGCTCGAGCGTGGCCTTGTTACTGCTGGCCACCGCGAAAACGATCCCGCCGAAAAGCGGCACGAGAACAAGCAGGAAAACGGCCAGCGTCCTGCGGCGATGCCTGACCGAGCTCGCCAGCATAAAGATCAGGAGGAACACGAGGCCGGTGTCCAGCAGGCCGTAGCGGGAACCGGTCATAGCCAGCGTGACGAGGCTGATGCAAACGATGGCGAAATTGCGAAAGCGGTTGCCGACGCGAAACATCGCGGCGAGCGTGAAGGCGGCAACCGACCAGGTCATCAATTGGCCGAGTAAGTTGGGATTTCCCATCGTGGAGTAAACGCGGCGATAGTGCGCCAGGGAGCCCTCGTCATGGGCACCGCCCGAATAGATTGGGACCAACTGGTGCGCGATGCCGAGATCCATCCACTGCGCCCATGCATACAGGCTTGCAAGAACCACTCCGACCGCGAAGAGAGTGAGCGTCCTTCGAATCCATACCTCGGACAGGCACGATTCCAGGCCAAGAGTAAAGAAGATCACGGGAAGCACGGCTTTGGGAATTTCGTAGAGGTCGCGATACAGAAACTCGTGCCCGAGGACGAACGTGCCGAAAAAGATGGAAAGGAGAATGCAGATGCAATAGACGGCGCCGATGAGAACCATCGCATTCAGTTGCACCGGCCGCGCAAGCCCGGCAAGAAGCAACCACAAATAGATGAAGCCGATGGGGATCAGCGCGAGCTGCTCGACTCGGAACCAGGGAAGGGCGCTGCTGAATGTTACGACGGGAGCTACGACCGAGACAAAAAGAAGAAAGCACACGGCAGCCTGCGCGAGCGTCCACGAAATTCCCTGCGACGGCAGAAATCGATCGTTCGCAAGGCGGGCACTCGTGTTGGACATCGCGATCATCCGGGATCAGTCGATTTCTTCGGCGGCAAGAGTGCCGGTGCCGGTCCCTTTGGACGAAACGGAGTGACAAAAGGCGCGAAGCCGCGATAGTGCCACTGCGTAAGCGCGCAGATCGCTTCTCGTCGGAACGAGCAGCATCTTCCAGCTTACGCGTAGTTCGTAACGCAGAGCCAGGAGCACGAGGATCGCGTCAAGCGAGTAGGAAACGGAAGAAGCGAGCGCCGCGCCGAGAATTCCCATCCGAGGGATCAGGAACCAATCTAGAGCGGCGGTGACGGCAAAACAGACGAATGCGGCGACAGAGCTATAGCCGTTCTTACCGCGACCAGCGAGGTCGGCGCAGGCGACTTTGGCGAGTGACAAGGCAATCGTTCCTGGGAGAATCCACCAGATGACGGCAATCGAGGGACCGAAGCGCGCTCCGAAGATCAGAGGAATCGCGACCGGACTCAACGCTGCGATGGCGATCCCGCCGATCGTAGTTGTGACGAGTACCTGGCGCAGGAGAAAGCAGGTAAATTGCGTCGCGCCCTCTTCTACGGTTCGAGCCGTTCTCGGAAATAGCGCCGAAGCCACGGCCGAGGGAATTTGCCACAGCGCTTCCGAGATAACGACTCCGAGCGCGTAGAAACCGAGCTGCGCCGGGTCGAGGAAATAGTTCACGATGAAAACGTCCAAGCGATAATTGAAGAAGCTCGCCAAATTGCCCAGTTGACCGCGGACACCGTAGATCAAGGTCGGCCCGAAATCGTGTGCGGCATATGTAAGTCCCCAGAAACGGCGGATGCGACCCCTCAGGAGAACCAGGGCGAAGAGGGAACCCAAGAGTAGCCCCGCGAAATTGCCCCACAGAGCACCTTCCACCGACCGTCCGAGCACCAAGAGAAGGGCGAGAAAACTCGTGAGGCTGACGAACTGTCGCAGACTCGCGCAAACGGAGCGCAACCGGAACTGCTCGGTGCCCGATGCCAGCGCCATCGAATAAGAGAAGAGGACGGCAGCCGAGATGCTCACCATTACGACTCGCGCTGATGCGTCCGACAGACCGCGCAATACCCCGAAACGAAAGTGCCAAAAGGCCAGATTCCAGAGAATCGTCGCGACCAGGCAGCCGAGAACTCCCCAGCCCGCAACCGCCACCAGCCACGAGGATTTTGTACCCTTGGAACGCGACGCCCAATAGACGATGGTTCCTTCGCCGCCGAGGCCGCCGACCAGATTGCCGAACGCAATCGACATCAGGCAAAGGCTGATGCCGCCTCGAGCGGCCGGACCCAGCAAACGCGCATACGCCACCTCGATGAGAAGGGCGAGCACGCCAGACGCGACTTGCCCGCCAAGAATTGCGTACAAAGAATGAGTGAATACCGGCGCTGATTTGCGTTTCTTTTCAGGAAGCGCGGCCGTCGCTTGAGCGGATGAGTTGGGAGAGTTCGCGTAGGTCAAGTGAGGTTGTGTATCCAGCGGACACCGCCACTCGACGCCGTAATCCAGCGCCGCATTCTGCGAAATGCAGGGCATCATAAACTGTGACGGGACTCGGTATGTTGCCCGCGCGTGAAAAACGTGTTGCGAAATGTGTATGACGAGCGCGCGGCGTGGGGACTAGAAGGACCCGGCGAAGATTGCGTGAGCTGCCGCGCGTTAGTTTTCACCCGTCTGTCATTTTCTAATAACAACAACCGGGTATTTCATCTCTCGTGCTCGCGCGACACAGCGCGGTCAAAGCTTCGACATCTCAAGAATAGCTAACTGGCGATAGGGCATCGGCTCGTTCGCCGCAGTTTGTTCCGACTTTCAGCACAGCTGTAAGTCACAGGGCGAAGCTACGTGCAAACGAACGCGGGTGCCGCGGAGGCCAGGGAATGGCCGACCAGCGCGTGCTGGTATGCGGTCTATACAAAGCATCAGCACGAGAAAAAGTGCGCGGACCTGCTGCAGCGCAAGTCCGTCGAAGCATATTTGCCGCTCTACCAGAGCGTTCGACGGTGGCAGGATCGAAAGAAGATCATCGCGCTGCCGCTTTTCCCGAGCTACATCTTCGTACGCTCGACATTGGAGACTCGCCTGGAGATTCTGAGCACGCCCGGCGTATTTTTCATCGTGGGGGTCGCGGGGCGAGCGTGCCCGATACCCGACCAGGATATCGAGTCGATGAGGACCATGACGAACAGCCGCGCCCGGATCGAGCCGCACCCGTATTTGAAGTCGGGCGAGCATGTGCGGATATTTCGAGGTCCTTTAAGCGGAGTGCAGGGAATTCTATCGAGAGCTAGCAATAAGGATCGGGTTGTGCTTTGTGTCGAGCCGCTGCAAAAAGCTGTATCGGTCGAGGTGGACTTGGCGGACGTCGAAAAGGTAGCGAGGTAGCACGCCGAGATTCGTGAAGTCTGGTTGAGCAAGAGCGGAATCCAGAATAGGACGCAGGCAAGTGACGAACCTCCATTCCAATCCTTCAGAGCACCCTCTGGCCAGGGCTCCCAAAGAGCAGGGCGAGAACGGCGACGCTTTGCATCACGAGTTCCGCTCGCTCGACTACAGGCACGCCGAGTTCAGCTGGGAGCAGGCCGTCCGCATTTTGCGGAAAAACCGCCGGCTGGGCTCGATCATCGTGCTTTCTTTGGTCGCCACTACGGTGCTTGCCACAGTTGTGGTGCCGAATGTTTACGAGCCGACGGCGAGAATCGAGATCGCGCCCCCGGCGAGCGGCGTGAGAACTCTTTCGGAGGTCGACTCGCCTGCCGAAGTGCAGGACGAAGACTATTTGGCGACGCAGACGCAGATCCTTCAAAGCGATGCGCTCGCAGTCAGCGTGATTCGCTCATTGCACCTCGACAGGAAGCCAGAGTTCGGGGACGGCAAGTGGAGCGCCGCGGAGACGAAAAGGTCTGCCGAAGCGAAGGACATGGAAGCCGACAGCGATTCCGTACTTCGTGAGCAGATCGCCCTCGCTACCTTGACGCCATCCGAATCGGTGGCTCTGGATAAATTCCGGGATGATCTCACCGTCAACCCGATCAAGAACACGCGCCTCGTCGAGGTGAGTTTTTCGAGCCACGACCCGGAAACTGCCCAGGCGGTGACGAACGAAATCGTGGCGAAATTCATCCAGAACGACTATCAGCAGCGGTACAACGCGACCACACGGGCGTCCGAATGGCTTTCGTCGCAACTGGACGGCCTGTACCGGAAGGTTGTCGCGTCGAACCAGGCCGTCTCCGATTATCAGCGAAAATATGGGCTCGTGGAGATGAATGCAGGCGATATGCCTTCCTCGCAGCTCATGGGAGAAGTGAATCATCAGTTGAGCGATGCCGAAGCGAGCCGCATCGAAGCCGAGGCCTACTTGCGGATGATTGATGCAGGGCAAGCCGAACACGTTCCGATGCTCCGTGACGATAAGGTTTACCAGGACTTGCTCATTCGACGCGGGGATCTGCGGACGCAACTGGCTCAAGCGCAGGTCGTATACGGCGACGACAATACGAACGTGAAGAAGCTGCAGGATCAGCTGGCCGAAATCGCGAAGGAGCTCAGTGACGAGCAGGCTCGCATCGCCGAAGGGATTCGCACCACGTACTCGGCCGCCAAAGAACGCGAAGAATTGATGCAGGGGAGCCAGGAGAAGCTCCGGGCCCAAATGGTGGATGCCGATTCCCAGATGGTGCAGTACCAAGCGCTGAAGAGCGAGGCCGTTGCGAACGCCGAGCTCTACAACACACTGCAAGCTCGACTGAAAGAAGCGGGGATTTACGCCGGCCTCGGGTCGAGCAACATTCGCGTGGTCGACCTAGCCGAAAACCTGCGGCATCCGACGGGCCCCCATCGGGCCGCGCTGATTGCCGTCGGCGTTTTCGGAAGCTTTGTCGTGGGACTCCTGGCGTGCTTCTTCAAAGAGAGCCTGAATAACACCGTGCGCACGCCGGAAGACCTGAAGTCGTGGATCGGCCTCAAGGCGCTAGCGCTCCTGCCTGCCATGAATGCGGAGAAGGTCAATGCGTCCAAGGAACTCAAAGGCACGCCTGGACGGCTAGTTGAGGCGAGCGACCGTGTTGCAAGTTCCCCAGGATGCTCGATCGCGTTCATGAAACCAATGACCGCAGAGGCGGAAGCCATGCGCGATCTGCGCACCGTGTTGCTATCGCCGCGAAAGAACGCGGACGTGCGGGTCATCCTGATCTCGTCATCGATGGAAGGCGAAGGCAAAACAACGGTCGCCATAAATTTTGCGATTGCCTTGGCGCAGGTGGGCCGCACCTGCCTCGTGGACGCGGATCTCCGGCGCCCGACGCTGTCGAAAGCATTCGGAATGGAGTCGAAGAACGGGCTGTCGGACGTACTGGCACAATCGACCACACTGGCGAACGCGCTGTGCCAGGTTCAAGACGTTCCCGATCTGTGGGTGCTGCCGGGCGGCTCGCCGACCGAAAACCCAGCGGACGTCCTGGCGTCGGGGGCGATGCACGACGTTTGCGGCGCGCTGCGCCAGGAATTTCAGTACGTCGTGATCGATTCGGCGCCGACGATTCGATTCTCCGACGCACGTCGCCTTTCACGTCTTTCTGACGAGGTCGTTCTGGTGGGCCGGTACGGAGTGACGACGCGACGCGCGATCCAGCGCTCGGCGGAGCTGATGCAGGACGTGCATGCACCGCTGGCGGGGGTCGTACTGAACGGAATCGACTATTCTTCGCCGGACTACCACTATTTCAATTATGGATACAGCCGCAAAGCCGCGAAACGTGATGCCGCGGGCCCGAGCTCGCCGGAATCGCCGTTTCCGCCGGCTCCCCACGGCCCCCGGAGCGCGAAAAGTAAGGGAGCTCACGCGTAGGAACGACTACGGATCAACGATGAGTGGAGTGCTACCCATGAAGTCGACTCGCACAATTTTCGAAGAGAGAAAAGTATTGACCCGCGCCGTGCCCCAGATCCTTCTGGGCTCGCTCTTGGCCGTCGGGCTGCTTGTGCAGCCAGCGATCGCGCGGACTACCAGCAGCGTGGAACAACCAAGCGGTGCTGCAGACTATTCGATCGGCCCGGGCGACGTGTTGACGATCACCGTGCCGGATGCGCCTGAATTTGGCGCCAAGGTTCGCGTGGGTGATTCGGGCACGATCCAAATCATGGGCGTGGAGCGGCCCATTGCCGCCGAAGGAAAAACCACTGCGCAACTTTCGGCGTCGATCCGGCAGGCCCTGATCGACGCAAGACAGCTACGCGACCCAGGAGTCTTTGTCTTTGTCGACGAATATCACGGCCGAACCGTAACGGTGCTCGGGTCCGTCAACAAGCCCGCTGTGTATACCCTCGAAAAAAGAACGACGGTGCTTGAGGCGATTTCCGCGGCCGGTGGAGCGCTGCCGAACAGCGGCAACACGGTGACGATCGTGCGCGGGAAAGCGAGCGCGGAGGCGACCGATACCCAACCCGGCTCGGTTCAAATTCTCGATCTGGCCCGGCTCGCGTCCGGCGAGGAACCTTCCGGAAACGTCGAGGTACGCAACGGCGACATCATCAGCGTGTCGGCGGCGCAAGTCGTCTACGTCGTTGGAGCCGTCGCGAAACCGGGCGGCTTCACCTTGAGCAATCCGGCGGACGGCATCTCGGCTTCACAAGCCGTCGCGCTGGCGCAAGGGTTTACTCCACTCGCGTCGACCCATCATGCGGTGATCGTCAGGCAATCGACGAGCGACCAGTCGCGCCGCGAGATCCCAGTCGACCTGGGGAAGATGCTGAGCGGCCAGGAAACCGACGTGCTGCTCGCGCCCAACGACATTCTCTACATCCCGGAAAGCGGCGCGAAGAAGACATTGAAAGTCATGGGCGACGTCGCGATGGCGACGATCAACGGAATCGCGATCTACGGGATCGGCTACAAGATCGGCACCAGCTATTAGTTCCGCCTGTTACAGACCTACGGCAAATCGCCTTCGAGGCACACCCGCATCTCCAATACCCAGGGAGCACGCATGGATGCAATGGCCAGAACTGCCGCTGAATCTTTACCGGTGGAGACGATGTCTCCGCCGCTGCAGTATCTCGATTTAAAAGCGCAATTCCAAACGATCCGCGGCGAGGTGCTCGAGGCGATTGGCCGCGTGATGGAAAGCCAACACTTCATCCTCGGAAGCGAAGTGGAACAGTTCGAGCATGAATTGGCCGCGGTGCTCGAAGTACGCAATGCCGTCACCTGTGCGTCCGGGTCCGACGCGCTCGTCCTGGCCATGATGGCTGCGGGAATCGGCCCTGGCGACGAGGTGATCACGACGCCATTCACGTTTGTCGCTACGGGCGGGTCAATTGCACGCGCAGGCGCGAAGCCGGTGTTCGTCGACATCGACACCGATACATTGAACATTCATCCTTCAGCCATCGAAGCGGCGATCACATCCGATACCCGGGCGATCATGCCTGTTCATTTGTTCGGCCTGCCTTCCGACATGGACGCGATCCGCCAACTGGCCGGCGAATACTCGCTTGTCGTGATCGAAGACGCGGCACAGGCAATCGGCTCCCGCTACAAGGGAACGCAGGCGGGCTCGCTTGGCGATTTCGGCTGTTTCAGTTTTTTCCCTTCGAAGAATTTGGGAGGCGCGGGCGATGGCGGATTGGTCACGACCCACGATGCGGCGAACGCCGACAAGCTTCGTATGCTGCGCGTGCACGGGTCCAAGAAGAAATACCATCATGAAATTCTGGGAACCAATAGCCGGCTCGACGCGCTGCAAGCGGCCATCCTTCGCGTGAAACTTGGCCATCTGGACGCTTGGACGAAGGCGAGACAGCTGCGGGCGGAGCGCTATCGCGAACTTCTTGAGCCGATCGAGAAGGCCGGTAGTATCCGGGTTCCCCCCGCGCCGCAGGACGATTACGCGCACGTCTACAATCAATTCACGGTGCGATGCGAATCCAGGGATCGCTTGAAAGATCATATGCGCGCCGCCGGCATTCCGACGGAAGTCTACTATCCCCTCCCGCTGCATCTTCAGCCGGCCTTCAGCTATCTCGGCTACAGCTCCGGACAACTGCCGATTTCCGAAGCGGCGAGCCGCGAGGTGCTGTCGTTGCCGCTCTATCCGGAACTTACCGTAGAAAAGCAGGAGCGCGTGGCGCGAAGCATCGCTCATTTCTACGGCAACTGATTGACACCGGCCAAGTGGCCAAAGACTCGCGTTTCATCTTGACCGGCCAGCAGAGAAGCGCCCGAATTGTTTTCCGAGGATTCAGTCAGCGGAGGGGACCAGGCATGAGCACGCCTGCATTGCCAAGAGTGGGAGTCGTAGGCTGTGGCTATTGGGGCCGAAACCTGATTCGGAATTTTCACGAGTTGGGCGTTCTATCGGGCCTTTGCGACGTCCTCGAATCGAACTTGAGCGAAGCGCGGCGCATCTATCGCGTACCGGCTTTCGCCGAGATGGACGACCTTTTGACGACGACGGATCTGCAGGCCGTCGTCATCGCAGCCCCGGCGGCAAACCACTACGAGCTCGCGAAGAAAGCCCTGCTTTACGGAAAAGACGTTTTCGTGGAGAAGCCGCTGGCGCTGCGCGTTGAAGAGGGCGCCGAATTGGTGGAAATCGCCCGGAAGCATTCGCGGATTCTGATGGTCGGGCACCTCTTGCACTATCATCCGGCGATCCAGGCGCTGCGGAAAATGCTCGCGGAGGGCGAACTCGGAAGAATCGAGTACATCAGTTCGTCGCGCCTCAACTTCGGCAAGCTGCGAACGGAGGAAGACATCCTGTGGAGCTTTGCTCCTCACGATATATCCGCGATCCTGCACCTGCTCGGCGAAACGCCCGATCGAGTGACCGCGCAGGGGGCGAGCTACCTGAATCATCCGATCTCGGACGTCACGCTCACGGTGCTGGGATTTGCGAGCGGAGTAAAAGCCCACATCTTTGTGAGCTGGCTGCACCCTTTCAAGGAACAGAAGCTCGTGGTCGTAGGCGATCGAAAGATGGCCGTGTTCGACGACACGAGCAGCGAAAACAAGCTGGTTGTCTATCCCCACCGCGTCGATTGGGTGAATCGTGTCCCGGTGGCGAAACGGGCGGAAGGGGAAGCGGTCGCTCTCGATAAACTGGAGCCGCTGCGCACGGAGTGCATGCACTTCATCGAGTGCGTGCAGCAGCGAAAGCGGCCCGAGACGGACGGCGAAAACGGGCTGCGCGTCCTGCGCATTCTTCACGCCGCCGGCCAATCGATCCGGGATAACGGGCAACCGGTTTTGTTCGGAGCGAAACCGGCGCCCTCCTACTTTGCGCACCCGACCGCGGTGGTCGACGAGCCCTGCGAAATCGGCGCCGGGACCAAGGTGTGGCACTTTTCTCACGTCATGAAGGACTCGAAGATCGGGCCTAACTGCAACCTCGGTCAAAACGTTCACGTGGCGCCGGGCGTGCGGATCGGCGCGAACGTGAAGATTCAGAACAACGTATCGCTGTATACCGGCGTCGAGCTGGAGGACGACGTATTCTGCGGGCCTTCGATGGTATTCACGAACGTCATGACGCCTCGGAGCCACGTGAACCGCAAATCCGAATACCAGCGAACACTGATCAAGAAGGGCGCATCCGTCGGCGCGAACGCAACGATCGTATGCGGCGTGACCATCGGCGAGTACGCCTTCATCGGCGCGGGCGCGGTGGTGACGAAGGACGTGGGATCGCACGCGCTCGTGGCGGGTGTGCCGGCGAGGCGCGTGGGCTGGGTCTGCGAGTGCGGTGTCCGGCTGAAGCTCGCCTTGGAAGTGTGGCGCTGTCCTCAATGCAATGCGGCGTACCAGCTTGCGGATGGGAACTTGTTCAGGGTTGCGGCCGTGGTCAAGACGGCCGATGCACCCCAGATACTCGCAGCGGCGGCCGGCAGCTAAACGAATAGGCCGCGCTGCGCGATCGAATCGAAATGCCCAACACGCTCACGGTCGATACGGTCAACACCTTGTCCGACGGTGCGCGCCCGCGCCGGATTGCGCAGCCACAGTCACGTAAAAGACCCTATCGCGTGGTAGCTCACGGACTGCGGCACTTCTGCCAGAAATTGCCGGGCCTCGTTTCGAACGACACATGGGACGTGCGGGACCGCTCGCGTCACATGCCATCTGAGTTGGCGCGCCTCGTTCGCGATCTCCGCAGTTGCGATTTGGTTTTCTCGTGGGGCGGCCGGCTGGACATGGGACCGTTTCTCTGGGGAGCGCGTTCTCTGGGGGCGCGGAAAATCGTCACGTTCTGGTGCGGCAGCGATGTGCTCCGCGCGCGGGCGCTGCTTGGCACGCGGAGTATCGACTCCTGGATCGCCGGGCAAATTCATTGGGCGGCCTCTCCGATACTGGCTCGCGAAGTGCAATCGATGGGCATCGACTGCGATTTTGTGCAGGCATCGTTCGTGGAACCTGTCCGCGATCCGAAACCTCTTCCCAAAGAGTTCTCGGTGATGGCTTTTCTGCCGCGAGTCGACGCGGCGGAAGTGTACGGTGGAGACAGAATCCTGGAAGTGGCACGAGCGCTTCCGACCGTGCGCTTCAACCTCGCCGGGCTGCATCCCGGGCAGGAGATTCAGGTGCCATCGAATGTGGCGGTTCACCGGTGGACGTCCGATCCGAGCCTGCTGTACGAAAAGTCAACGGTGCTGCTGCGGCCGGTACGGCATGACGCTGGCATTTCGTTCATGGTCCTCGAGGCGCTCGCGCACGGACGCCACGTCCTGTACACGTATCCGGTCCCGGGAGGAACGCAGATCGGGAGCGTCGAAGAGGCCAAGGCTCAGATCGAGCGTCTCAGGGCGCTCCATAACTCGGGGGCCCTGGCACTGAACTATGCAGGCATCGACGCGGTCGAGCGAACCTACTCGCGCGACGTCGTGCGAGAAGAATTGCGCACGCGGTGGGAAGAGATTATCTGTTCGTAGATTCCGGAAGCGCTTTTTGAGAGAGATAACCTGATGCGGTTGAAATGGGTGAATCACGCTTCGTTTCTGCTGGATTGCGGAGACGTGCGGCTGATTTGCGATCCGTGGATCGAAGGTAGCGTTTTCAACAACGGCTGGCGCCTGTCCTCGCCAACCAGAATGCGCTACGACGAGTTCGCCGGCGTCACGCACATCTGGTTTTCGCACGAACATCCGGATCATTTCTTTCCGCCGAATCTAAAGAAGATTCCAGAACCCGTGCGGCGCGGCATCACCGTTCTCTTTCACGAGACCCGCGATAAACGCGTCGTCGACGTCTGCCGGTCTCTTGGATTTTCGGTGCTGGAGCTGCCCGAGCGGCAGGGCGTGGCGATCCGTCCCGGATTCAGCGTGCTGTGCGGAGTCAACGAGGACATCGATTCGTGGATTGCGATCACAGCTGAAGGAAAAACGATCCTGAATTTGAACGACTGCGTTTTTGCGCGAAAAGATGAACTGCCCGCGATCCGCAACATGGTTGGCGATGTGGACCTGCTGCTTTCACAATTTTCTTACGCCAACTGGGTCGGCAATCCCGAAGATGTCGCGTCTCATCGCGCGCACGCCGCCCGCAAGCGGGCGCAGATGGCGTCTCACATCGAAGCCGTCCGGCCGCGGCAGTTCATTCCATTTGCAAGTTACGTCTACTTTTGCCACGAAGAAAACTTCCACATGAACGCCTCGGCCAATCGAATCGGCGATATTTATCGATTTCTTACTGACGAGGTGCGTCAGGAAACGGTCGTGTTGTATCCGGCGGATGAATGGGAAGTCGGGTCGCCGCACTCGTCGCTCGAGGCAGTCGAAAAATACGAATCGGATTTTGAAAGCGCCCTAAGCTGCCCGGCGGTGACTTCCGAGAGCGTTCCATTCGAGCGTTTGCAGGAGGCGACGTCGGCATTGATAGCCAAGTGTTACGAGCAAAACAATTCGTTCTTATTGCGCTCCCTTGGTTCTACGGTGGCGCGCGTCTCGGACTTGCAACAGGACGTCGAGATCTCTTTCGGTGGCGGAATCGGCTCGGTTCAAGGAAGGCAATCGGACATTATCCTCTCTTCCGATTCTCTGATGTATTGCATAAGGACGGACTGGGGCGGGGAAACGCTGAAGATCAACGGCCGTTTTCAGGTTCCACCCGGCGGCAATCCAGAGCGATTCTTCCGCCTGTTCCGGGTTCCGCAGCACAACGGCTACGGCAGCCAACTGAACTTGCGATTCGCAGCCGGCCGGATGCTCGACGCCGTCTTTCGCCGCGCAGCAAGCTGATGTCTCGATCCGAAGACCGGCCCTTCGATCGGGCCACGCGAAGATCCGAGCACCGCCGCGTCCTCGTTCACGGGCTCGTCTATTTCGGGAAAGTCTTCGCTGACTTCATGAACGACGATGACTTGGAGTTTCGCTACTACCCGGACGAGGGCCTCCGGAACTTTGCCGCGATGTTTCGTGAACTGGCGGCCTGCGATTTGGTGTACCAACTCGGCGGGCGCCTGACGCAGGGAAGATTCCTTCGGATTGCCCACGCCTTCGGGAAAAAGCACATCATCATGCACTGGCTTGGCAGCGACGTACTCGATGAACGGCGCCTAGGGCTGGCGGATCGCGGGGATGCATGGGTGCTCCACAACCTGCATCACTGGGCGGAATCCGACTGGATGGCGCGCGAGGTTGGCAACCTGGGAGTTCCGTGCGAGGTTGTGCCGTTCCCCTCGCCGCGCGTTCCCGAGTCGCCGAGCCCGCTGCCGGAAGAATTCAACGTGCTGGTGTACATGCCGACGGTGGAGCGCGGCGAACTGTACGGCCTCGACCGAATACTCCAGGTCGCGCGCGAGCTTCCCGGCGTTTCGTTCGATCTCGTCGGGCTCCTCGACGGGCCAATTCCGGATGCACCCAGCAATTTACGAATCCATGGAAGGATTCCGAATCTCGCCGAGTTCTATCGCCGATCGACCGTCGTCTGGCGGCCGGTGCGACACGACGGCATCTCGTGGATGGTCCTCGAGTCTCTGGGCCATGGCCGGCACGTGCTGTGGACTTATCCCTTTCCCGGTTGCATCCAGGTGCAGGGCGCTTCGGACGCGCGCGATTACATCGCCCGCCTTTACGAACTCCATCAACTGCGTTTGCTGGGAATCAATGAGAAGGGCGTGCGATACATCGCTTCGAGTGGCTATCATCCCCGCTTCCTCAAGCGACGGGTCCATTCGCTGCTGAAGGGAATCCTGGAATCTCCTGTTCCGAATGAAGTTGCTGTCAGGTCGATCGGATCGTGATTGCCTTCGTTTCTCGAGGGGTTCTGGTGCTCGCCATTCTCCTGGGGGTGCTGACGGGCGCAGCGACGGGCTGGGACAACTCAAGCTCGGCAGGACAGAGCCCGCCCAGAACCGCGCCGAAACACTACTTGCTCCTCGTAAACACCGCCATCGCGTTCATGATGACCGAAGCGGAACTTCACCAGTTCGATCAGTCCGCTTACGATGGCTTGGCGATCGCGCCCTTGCATGCTTACGACACGTCGAGGCCGCCGTCCGTCGCCGCCATGGACGCCGAAATGCGCGAGTGGAAACAGTTCACGCACAAAGATATTTGGCCGTGGGTCTATATCAATCGCATGATCGCGATGAATCCCAAGGAGAACAACCCTCACTCCGACACGCCCTATTTCCGCAAAATCGCCGGCGCCGATTTGGACGACGCGGAAGGAGCGCAGTCGGATTTTCTGGCGCTGTGGCGGAATGCGATCGCCAGCGCGCGCGACTCGAAGATGCCGGGAATCGTTTTCGACCAGGAGTTCTACAACAACTACGCGGAATACGATATCGGCGAGCTGTCGCGCGAGTCCGGCAAGAAACCCGCGGAAGTGGTTTCGAAATTCGAGGCGCTGGGCGCCCGCATGGCCGACATCGCGTCGCAAGAGTATCCCGATTCCGTCCTTTGGTTTCTGTGGACCGGTCTTACTCACGCAGGCTACAAGACTTACGACGGCGTCTCGTACTATCCGTCTCCCACATACATCGCGATCGGACTCTTGGACGAAATCGCTCAAAAGAGACTGCGCTTGCGGGTGCTGACCGGCGGAGAGGGCAGCCTCGGTTACTGCCACGATACTTTGGACGATTTCCGGTCGGCAATCGGGAAGCGCGATTCCGACATGAAATCGACGCTGGAGAAATACAGCGGGATACTGGAAACGGCCGGGACGATGACTCTCTGGAGCGACCGCCGGGCCAACCAGGTCTGCAAGACGGCCAGCGCCCCGACGATCGAAGACCTCGAGCCCTATCTCGATCTGCTTTTCAAATCCTACCGCTACAACTGGATCTGGGCTTCCGGCGACGGCGGCTATCTCGCATTCGCGCCCGGCGTCGCGCCTCGATTCGATGCTGTGATTCGCCGCTCGAAGGCACGCTCATGGACAACACCGAGCACTCGCTGACTGCAAGCGCTGCACCCGCATACAACATGGCATCGCCATCAATCTTCCGCGGTTCCGTATCCGAAAGGACCGGGCCGAGCGCTGCGGTGGTTGTATATGGCTTGGAGCAGCTAGCGCGTCGCGCCGGAGTGACCGAAGAAGCGCTCCGCCGTTGGCGCATCGACTGGACCCAGCGCGATTACGTCACCGTGTTTATTCAGCCCGGCACGCGCAAGCGCGTTCGATTTCCTCGCGCCAGCGGCGTCACATGGGACGACATTCAGGCGAGCAAGTTTCGCGTCTCAATTGCTGAATGGATGCCCGGAGCGCCGCCCAAGTGCGAGTCCATTCCGGATTTCAGAGTTCCCTTTTCGTCGTCCCCTGGCGCGCGCGTGGGCGCGCTCTTTGCGGCGGACTCGCCCGAAAGCTTCACGTGCGCGGTCGATCTGCCGCTGGCCGCAACGCTCACGCTCGCGCGCTACGAAGAGACTTTCCCGGCGCCCAGGGACACGCACGGGCGCTTCCCTGCATCGTCGAGCATTGCCTTCCATCACGGATTCCTGCACCGGCCGATCGTCGACGAGTATGGACTTGCGCTCGAGCAGGTTCTGGAGCGGCTGCTGCCGGCGTGGCGCCCCTCCCCTCGGAGCTTGCGGGTCAAAATCAGTCACGACGTCGATGAAATCGGCGTTCCATTTTCTCTGCGCGGCGCTGCCGCCAAGACGCTCCGCCATGGCCGCCCGTTCTCGACGCTCCGCGATCTGGCAGCACCGATCTTCGGCGTGAACAACACCTATCAGTCGCAACTCAAGCGGCTCGTGAGGTTCTCAGTCGATCGCGATCTCGATTGCTCCGTGCACTGGAAGGCGAGTAAGCGTGGCCTGCATGACACCGGCTACAGGCTCAGCGACCCCGCTATTCTCGGACTCGTTCATTTTTTCAGGGAACGCAGCATCGAGATGGGCATTCATCCGAGCTACGAGACATTCGAATCGCCCCAGCTCTTGCGGTCCGAGGTTGCCACCCTCCGTGATTTTCTGGGCGATCAGCGAACGGGCGGCCGTCAAGACTACCTGCGATGGAGCCCTCCGTCGTGGTCCGAGTGGGACGCGATCGGGATCAGCTACGACTCGTCCGTGGGATTTGCGGATCAAACTGGCTTTCGAGCGGGTACATGCATTCCGTACCGTCCCTGGCTCTGGCGCGAACAGCGCGAGGCCAACCTGATCGAGATTCCTCTCCTCGCGATGGATTCGATGCTTCGCGGATACATGAAGGCGGCTCCCGCGCGCGCGCTCGCCGTTCTCCGCGAGCTGATCGTTCGTTGCCGCTCGGTCGGCGGTGTATTTACGCTAGCCTGGCACAACACGAGTCTCTTCGATTCCGGCTACACCGTCGTTTATCGAGCCGTCCTCGATGAGCTGGCGGGGACTCCAAAATACGATTGGAGGGCAGCGTCCGCGTGAATCTCTCCGAAGGCCTTCAAGGCAAAACACAGACGACGTGGCTCAGCGTAGTCGGCGCGCGTCCGCAATTCGTCAAACTCGCTCCGGTGTGTCGCGCGATCGACCGGCACAATGCGGAGAACCGGCTTCCGTTCATTCAGCACCGAATCATCCACACCGGGCAGCACTACGAGCGCGAAATCGCCGAGGTGCTTTTCGAACAGCTCTTGCTTCCGAGTCCCGACCATAATCTCGGTGTTGGATCGTCTTCTCCGGGCATGCAACTGGCGAGGATGCTCCAACGGATGGAGCCTCTCCTGCGCGAAGAGCCGATCGACTGGATGATGGTGTATGGCGATACGAACTCGACGCTGGCGGGCGCCCTGCTTGCATCGCGTCTCAATATTCCGCTCGCGCACGTGGAGGCGGGGTGCCGCAGCGGCGACATCACGCAGCCAGAGGAACAAAACCGCGTGATCGCCGATCATCTGAGCCAGCTCTTGCTGGTTCCTTCTCGCGCCGCGCTCTGCAACCTTCGGCGCGAAGGGATCGGCGCCGAAGGCGATCCGCGGCCGCGCCGCACGATCTTTGCGGGCGACGTGATGTATGACTCGATTCTCCAGCACCTACCCGTCGCCGAGAAAGCAACGGAAAAGAACTTGCGCGAGCTCGGCCTCACGACAAAAGGCTATTACCTCCTCACCTTGCACCGGGCGGAGAATACAAACCGCCAACGCCTCGCGTCCATACTTCGCGGAGCCGGCAACCTCGATCTCCCGGTCCTCTTCCCGGTCCATCCGCGCACGCGGAATCTCCTGGCCGCCAGTGGCATTCCCTTGAATGGCCGGATCAAGCAGGTCCCTCCTCTCGGTTTTCTGGAAATGATCTCGATGGTGAAGAACGCCGCGAAGATTCTCACCGATTCGGGCGGAGTTCAGAAGGACGCCTTCTACCTTCGCGTCCCCTGCGTCACGCTGCGCTCGACAACCGAGTGGCCCGAGACGGTCGAATGCGGAGCCAACCGCGTCGCCGGCACGGAACCCGATTCGATCGTGCGGGCCGTTCGGGAAAATCACGCCGAAGACTGGAGCCAATTGACGCCGTATGGCGACGGCAACTCGGCAACGAAGATCGTCGCTGAGATGCTGGCCCCGGTGGTGCCTGAGCCTTTGCCCGTCGTGCCTCCATTGCAATGACCGCGACGCACAATCCGGGCCACGTGAAACGCCGCCTCAAAATCGTTCACCTAACAACGGTTCATTCCGCGCTCGACCCTCGCATCTTTCACAAAGAGTGCAGATCGCTCGCTCGAGCGGGCTTCGACGTGACCGTGATCGGCCCTCATCACGGTGATGCGACACTCGACGCTGTGAAAATCAAGTCGATCTCGCAGGATCGCTCGAGAGCGGCTCGAATGACGCGAACCGCTTGGCGCGCGTACAAGCAAGCCCGCCTCGCCGACGCCGACGTATATCACTTCCACGACCCGGAACTCATTCCGGTCGGGCTGCTTCTGCAGATGAACGGCAAGCGCGTGATTTACGACGTCCACGAGGATCTGCCGAAGGACGTCCTATCGAAGCATTACCTGCCCGGTTGGAGCCGCTTCGCTTTCGCCCGCCTTTCCCAGGGAATCGAGGAATTGTTCAGCGGGCACTTTTCCGCGCTCGTGACTGTCACCCCGGCGATCGCCGATCGCTTGCGTAAGATCAACCCTCACACGATCGTCGTCCACAACTTCCCGTATGCCGAAGAACTGCTCATCGCCGGAACCCCGCCGGCGTGGGAAGGGCGGAGAGCGTCCGTCACATACGTGGGAGGGATTGCCCGCCGGCGCGCCATTCGAGAGATGGTCTCGGCGATGGCCCTCTTGCCCGAGTCGCTGCCGGCCACGCTCGAACTGGCCGGGCCCGAGATTCCCGCGGAAGCGGATTCGGAAGCGCTGCGAAAACACCCCGGCTGGAAGCGCGTTCATCATCACGGATTTCTCGATCAGAAGAGCACGTTTCGAATCTTGCAAAACGTGCGGGCCGGCTTGGTTCTCTTTCTCCCGGAACCCTGCCATTTCGATGCGATGCCGCAGAAGATTTTCGAATACATGGGAGCGGGTCTGCCGGTGATCGCGTCCGATTTCCCGCTCTGGCGAAGGATCATGGGCGATATCGGTTGTGCTGTGTTTGTCGACCCGACGGACCCGGCGCAAATCGCCAAGGCGGTCGAGTACGTGCTCACGCACCCGCGCGAAGCGGAGGAAATGGGGCGGCGCGGCCAGGCTGCGGTGTCGCAAAAGTTCAACTGGACGTCGGAAGCCGAAAAGCTCGTGCGTCTTTACGAGGGAATCGAACGAGAGATATGTGCGGCATAGCAGGGATCGTTTCGCTGGACGGATTCGACCCTCGAAAGCTCGTGGCCATGACGCAAATGATCGCGTATCGCGGGCCCGACGGTTACGGCTTTGGGTATGCGGACGCCGGTCCGGAATCGCTCATGGAAATCCGCCACGGTGACGAGAATGTGCCCAAAATTGCGCGGCCTCGCGTGGGGCTCGGTAACCGGCGGCTTGCGATCCTGGATCTTTCGGCAAACGGCAATCAGCCGATGGAAGCCGATCACGGCTTGTTCTCCATCACGTACAACGGCGAGATCTACAATTACAAAGAGGTTCGCGAAGAGCTGCGGGCCCTCGGGCATCATTTCTTCTCTGCGACCGACACCGAAGTCATCCTGCGCAGTTACATTGCCTGGGGCGAGCGGTGCCTCGAGCGATTCAACGGGATGTGGAGTTTCGCGTTGTGGGACCGGGCCAGGCAAAGATTGTTTTGCGCCCGAGACCGGTTCGGCGTGAAGCCCTTCTATTACGCCTCGTCTTCGCGCGCCTTCTATTTCGGCTCGGAGATCAAGCAAGTGCTTGCGGGCTCGGAGATGAAGCGC
>Ga0335073_10002976_pt1 | contig 23426 bp, 14 predicted proteins | sample Lox_Sample_22_FD_207093 | JGI IMG/M metagenome (GOLD analysis project Ga0335073, IMG submission 207093) | Soil microbial communities from Loxahatchee National Wildlife Refuge, Florida, United States - Lox_Sample_2.2 | ecosystem: Environmental > Terrestrial > Soil > Wetlands | place: USA... | reverse complement strand
CGCGCTCGACGGGTTTGCAGAAATCTGCGCTTGCAGACCCGTGCCCCCCAGGCTAATCGTTGTAGGTGAACCCGGAGCGTTGCTCGTGATCGAAACACTGCCCGAAGCGCTACCGCCCGTCGTGGGTGTGAAGGTAACAGTGAATGTCGTATTCGCGCCTGCACCGATCGAAGTGGGCTGCAGGCTCATGGTGTAACCCGCACCGCTGATCGTAGCCGCGGTGATATTCAGGGTCGCGCCGCCCGAGTTTGTCAAAGTCACGGTTTTACTTGAGTTGCTGCCAACGTTCACGTTGCCAAACGCCAACGAAGTCGGGTTGACGCTGAGCTGCGGTCCGCTCGCTATCGTCAGCGTCAGCGTGGCGTTGCCGGTGCCCGTGCTATCGGTCGCGCTTAGAGTAACCGAAAAAGTTCCAGCCGCCGTCGGCGTGCCGGAAATAAGCCCAGTGCTGGAATTGACGCTCAACCCAGCAGGAAGGCCCGTCGCGCCATAGCTGGTTGGCGAGTTAGTTGCCGCGATCTGATACGAGAACGCAGTCCCAACTGTCCCGTTTGCCGCCGTCGCACTCGTGATCGCAGGTGCGGCGATGGCTATCGTTAGCGTGAGCGTGGCGTTGCCGGTGCCTGTGCTATTGGTCGCGCTCAGGGTGACCGAAGAAGTTCCAGCACTCGTCGGCGTGCCAGAGATGAGGCCTGTGCTGGTATTGATACTCAAGCCAGTCGGAAGACCCGTTGCGCCGTAGCTGGTTGGAGTATTCGTAGCGACAATCTGATAGGAAAACGCCGTCCCAACTGTCCCGCTCGATGTCGTTGCGCTCGTGATCGTTGGAGCACTGGTGCCGGTCTGGCCCGTCCCGGAGAGATTGATCACGAGCGAGGACGGCGTTCCGTTCGTCGTGAGGTTGATCGAACCGTTTGCCGCGCCCGTCGACGAAGGATCAAATGTCGCGTTGAATGTGGAGCTTCCACCTGCCGCAATTGTGGTCGAGGTCGTCAGTCCGGTCTGGCTGAATCCGGCGCCCGTGACGCTGATCTGCGAGAACGTCAACGTGCTATTGCCGTTGTTTTTCAACGTGATCGGCTGGGAATTTGTGTTGCCGATGGTTACGGTGCCGAACGCCACACTCGATGGTGTTGCTGCAATCTCGGCCTGTAAGCCTGTCCCGCTGAGAGCGATCGTGGCGGGAGAACCCGGGGCGTTGCTCGTGATCGAAACACTGCCCGAAGCGCTGCCGCTAGCCGTCGGTGTGAAGGCTACGGTGAAGGTCGAATTCCCACCCGCACCGATCGAGGTCGGCTGCAGGTTCATGGTGTAGCCCGTGCCCGTGATCGTTGTCGCCGTGATGTTCAAGGTGGCATTTCCCGGATTCGTCAAGGTCACGGTTTGAGTTGCGTTGCTCCCCACATTCACGTTCCCAAACGCAACCGGGGACGGGCTGATGCTGAGTTGTGGTTGAGCCGCAGTTCCAGTCCCACTGAGGGCAATCACCAGCGGAGAACCTGGCGCCGAGCTCGTGACCGAAACGCTACCGCTAGCATTGCCGCTCGTCGTCGGCGCAAATGTTGCTGCAAAGGTGGCGGTTGCGCCGGGCGTGAGGGTTTGCGGAGCGAGCGCGCCCATACTGAACCCGGCACCACTGGCCGCGGCTTGGGTGATGGAGAGATTCGCTGTCCCGGAATTCTTGAGGGTTACATTCACAGATGCGCTGCTACCGTCCAGTATGCTTCCAAAGTTGATGCTGGAAGGGTTGGCGGTCAGTGCGGCTTGAGTTCCGGTTCCACTGAGGGCAATTACCAGTGGCGAATTCGCCGCGGTTGAAGTCACTGTGATTGTTCCCGATGCCGCTCCCGCTACGGAGGGAGCAAACTGCCCCGTCAGTGTCGTCGAGCCGCCCCCGGCGATCGTTTGGCCGGAAGTGATGCCGCTCACGCTGAATCCGGCGCCCGACGCGGCAATGCTGTCGAGCGTGATCGTCGACGTCCCCGAATTTGTCAGCGTAAAGGTTTGCGTGCTGCTGTTTCCAACCTGCACATCGTTGAAATTGAAACTGCCGGGATTCGCCGTCAACGTACTCCCTGCCGCCACGGCACTCCCCGTTATCGTAAGCGTCTGCGGCGAATCCTGCGCGTTGTCCGTGAAGCGAATGCTTCCGCTCACGCCGGCGGTCGATTGCGGCGTGAACTGCACGCTGAATGTGGCTGATGTGTTTGGAGTGATCGTGGCCGGGATCGCAAGCCCGCTCATGCTTAAGCCGGTCCCGGAAATCGATGCCGCGCTCAAGGAAAGATTCGTGTTCCCGCTGTTGCTCAATGTGACGCTTTGAGAGCTGGTCTGGCCTACGGTGACATTATTGAAATTCAAAGAAGCGGGAGAAAACGACGGAATGGCCTCCAGCCCGGTGCCCGTCAACGCGATGGCCAGGCTGGAATTTGTCGCATTACTCGCAATCGTCAGGGCGCCAGTCGCGGGCGTCATCGAGGTTGGCGCAAACTCCACTTGAACCGTTGCGCTCTTTCCTACAGCGATAGAACTCGAAGGATCCCCTCCCACGACGGCGAACACTCCTCCCGAAACCGTCGCGCCGGAAATATTGACCGTACCCGTTCCGGTATTCGTTACCGTGATACTTTGCGTCGCATTCGCGCCAACCGCTACGTCGCCGAAGCTGACGCTTGTGGGAGACGCGGTTAATACTCCTCCGCCCGAACTGCCGGCTCCGCTGCCGCTTCCACTCGATGCATTCGTCGTATAACCCGCGCAGCTTGCAAGACTCATCGCCGCTAAAAGAACCAGAAGGCCGGTGACTAAAACAGCGCCTTGACTGGAATTTGCCCGGCGCTTAAACGCGACGCCCTCGCGGTGAGTTTTCGCTCTTCGCATGATGCGCACACTTTAGAGGGCCGCATCGTTCGCCTCTACTGGACGTGAGACGGGAGAAAGGGAGACCGGAAAACCTGTCCGGTGATGGAGAACAACTGTCCCTTTGTCCGATTTAGTGCTACAGGATTTTCTGCATGCACTTGTCTCCAGCTAGACGTGCTGAAATGTTGTTCGCTAAAAGTTTGCCGGGAACAAAGAACGAAACATCCATCCCCAGCGCGCCTGTCGCCGAAGCACACTCTGAAAAGGACGAACCGCGGGTTGGGCCCAGGAGACTGTTTGTGAAGAGGAGATGCCGCTACGGGTTCGGCACGTCGGCGGGTGCTTCGTTCGACGGGGTGCTGCTGCCGCCCGAATCGACGGCTTCCACATAGTAGTAATAATCTGTTCCCGGAGTGACGTTGGTGTCGGTGTAGCTCAATGAGTAGACCGGAGATGGATTGATTGGTGTGGTTCCTTCTGCCCCCGAGGAGGTTCCCCGAAAGACGTTGTACGTCACGCCATTCGTCGGGCTGGCATCCCAACTCAACACAACAGAGTGCATGCCCGTCCCGCTCAATCCAACATTCAAAGGGGAATTTGCCGCATTGCTCGCGATGCTGACGCTGGCGCCGCTCACGGAACCGCCCGAAGTCGGAGCAAAGGTGACCGTCAGCGTGACGGACTGTCCGGGCGTTAAAACCGTGCCGTTCGCGACGCCGCTCGCACTGAACCCAGCACCTGCCACCGTCACCCCGGAGATCGTCACGTTTGCGTTCCCGTTGTTGGTCACCAAAGTCGTCAACTGCTGGCTGCTTTGATCGAGAACATTGCCGAATGGCAGGGTCGTCGGATTCGCGCTAAGAGATGGCGTGCTCGCCTGACCTGTTCCAGAAAGATCGATAACCAGCGAAGAAGGCGAGCCGTTCGTCGTCAGGGTGATCGAGCCACTTGCTGCTGACGTGGACGACGGGTCGAACGTCGCATCAAATGTCACGCTCCCACCCGCCGCAATTGTGGTGGATGTGTTGAGCCCGGAATAATTGAAACCAGCGCTGCTTCCCGAGACGCTAATCCCGGAGAAAGTCAGCGTTTCATTCCCGTTGTTCTTCAGAAGAATCGACTGCGAATCAGTATTACCCATTGCGACGAGCCCGAAATTAACGTTTGTCGTGCTGGTTGAAATTTGCGCCTGCAGTCCTGTACCGGTCAGTCCGACCGCTAAGGTAGCGTCCGAAGCGTCGCTATTTACTGTCAGCGTTCCGCTTGCCGGAGTTGTTGATGTCGGCGCGAACTGTACCTCTACCGTTGCACTGTCTCCTACGGCCAAAGAGGCGGAGCCGCTGCCACTAACCACCGTGAAGCCAGTCCCAGAAATAGAGGCTCCGGAGATATTGACGGCCCCTGTCCCCGTGTTCGTGATCTTGACGTTCTGCGTGGCCGTGCTTCCTACTGCCACGTTTCCAAAGCTGACACTCGTAGGCGAAGAAGAGAGGACGCCGCCACCCGATCCTCCGGCGCCACTGCCGCTGTTACTCGAAGCATTCGTCGTGTAACCGGCGCAACTTGAAAGACTTACAGTCGCGAGAAAAACAATCAAGGCGAGGGCCGCGTTCAGCGCGTCGCGCTTGTGCCGGAACGCCATGGCTGGGTTGCCTACGGGCATTCTTCGCATAGCTAGGCCAGTGTAGGGATTGACCTACGGGCGAACTACTGTACGGGGGGACAAAGAAAGGGTAATACAACAGACCTGTACGCACCCGAGGCTGTAGCTTGGAGTTCGAACCCAGAGGATACAGGGATGTTAAGGCAGGATTCCGGTTGCCTTTGCGCGCAACGCGAGGAGCTCCATCACGAGCTTGTTTTCGGCGCGAGCCAGCTCCTCGACGGACTGACCGTTTGCTTCCTTCAGCACGCCATCGACGATCATCTGCGTGAGTTCCGGGGTCACGTCAGGCATCTCAAGTTTCTTCATCAGGTCTGTGAGACCACGCATAAAGTGCTCGACAAAATGATGAATTCCGCCGGAACCGCCGGCCAAATGCCATTGCAGGCTAGGGCCCATCAGACCCCAACGAAGCCCCGGGCCGTAACACACGGCGATGTCGGCGTCTTCCACACTAAGGACGCCTTGCTGGATAAGATAAAGAACCTCCCGATAGAGAGCCAGCTGAAGCCGGTTCCCCACATGACCGGGGAGAGCCTTGCGCAGCCGAATTGGTTTCTTGCCGATAGACGCATAGAAAGCGATGGTTCGTTCGATGACCGCCTCGGATGTCTTAGCGCCGCCCACGATTTCCACCAGAGGAATAACGTGCGGGGGATTAAAAGGATGTCCCAGCACGCAACGCTCGGGATGCCGCTTACAGGCAGACTGCATGGCATCGACGGTGATGCTGGATGCACTTGAGGCAAGGATCGTCTCGGGAGGGGCGGCTTCGTCCATCTGCGCGAACACTCTGCTTTTCAAAAGAGGGCGCTCCGGGACGTTCTCCTGCACAAAGTCGGCTTTGGATACCGCTTCCTTGATATCGACGGTGAAGTTTAACCGTTCGCGGCTGGCACTTGGAGCAAGGCCGATGGCCGTGAGCAATTCCCATGCGTCGTCGATGCCCTTGCGTAAGTTGGCCTCCGCATTTGGGGCGGGATCCGCCGCGACCACGTCGAAACCGCTGGCCAGATACTGCGCAGCCCAGCTCGCGCCAATCAAGCCCGTACCGACGACCGCTATCTTTTGAATCTGTGCATTTGCCACATCGTCCTCCGAAAACGAATCGCATTACCTTGTATAGAAACATTCACGACGGCCGGGAGCATTAGGCGGACGCAAGTTTCCATATTCCAAAGCCCTGCGGTTTTGCTATAGAGTTTATCTTAATCGTCCTGCAGCAGCCCAAGTCCCGACGAATGCTTGCCCGGAAAGTGAGAGGATCCATTCAGTTCCCGCACGCCGGCCAAATTGACGTGCCGATTTTTGCGCGCCTATACTGGCTCCAGACCATCTTCTGCGAGGAGAATTTCAATGGCGCAAACCGAACAGGCGGTGATTCTGAGCGCCGTCCGCACGCCGATCGGCAAATTCCTGGGAGGGCTTTCGCCTCTCAGCGCCACCGAATTGGGCGCCAAAGCCATCGCCGAGGCAGTGCGGCGCGCAGGCGTCGGTCCTGGCTATGTGGACGAAGCCATAATGGGCAACGTCGTTCAGGCGGGACTTGGCCAAAATCCGGCAAGGCAGGCAGCGCTGAGTGGCGGATTGAGCGCGCGCGTTGCCGCAATGACCATCAACAAAGTGTGCGGATCGGGGCTCAAGGCCGTGACGCTGGCCGCGCAAGGCGTGATGTTGGGCGAATCGGAAATCGTCGTGGCCGGTGGGATGGAATCAATGTCGAACTGCCCATACTTATTGAAAGGCGCGCGATCGGGCTATCGGCTGGGAAATCAGGAAGTACTCGACTCCATGATCGTCGACGGGCTTTGGGACGTTTACGGAAATTACCATATGGGCCAAACGGCGGAGTTCGTGGCCGAGAAATATGCGATTTCGCGCCAGGAGCAGGATCAGTTCGCGCTCGAGAGCCATCGCAAAGCAGTACGCGCGATTAAGTCATGTTTTTTCGCCGAGCAGATCGTGCCAGTTGAGATTCCGCAGAAGAAAGGCGAGTCTCTCGTCATCAAGACCGACGAATCACCGCGTGAGGACACATCCATGGAAGCGCTCGCGAAGTTGCGGCCGGCGTTCAAAAAGGACGGAACCGTCACAGCAGGCAACGCACCAGGGACAAATGACGGCGCAGCTGCCGTGGTCGTCACAAGCGAAGTAACGGCTGCCCGGCTTGGCAAGCAGCCAATGGCACGAGTCGTGGCACAGGCCGCGAGCGGCATAGAACCCAAATGGGTGATGATGGCGCCCGTCGAGGCAGTCGAAAAAGTGCTGCAAAAGACGGGGTGGGATCGCGACAGAGACGTGGATTTATACGAATTAAACGAGGCGTTTGCGGTGGCTGCCATTGCCGTAACGCGCGAGCTGCACCTCAATCCCGGGAAGGTAAACGTGAATGGCGGCGCTGTTGCGCTTGGGCACCCGATCGGTGCGTCCGGAGCGCGCGTGCTGGTAACACTTCTCTACGAATTGCAGCGGCGAAATCTAAAGCGCGGCATCGCAGCTCTCTGCTTGGGCGGCGGAAACGCGGTCGCATTGGCCGTGGAACGATGAGCAATGATTCTGCGATGTGCCTCAGGAGATGACTTTCGCAATCTTTTTCAGATCAGCGACGAATCGTTTCATTTCCTCATGCCGTGTTTCGTCGTCCGGCGCACGCAATACAGAGGAAGGATGCACAGTGGCCGCCACGTAAGGCGCGAGCGGCGAATCGATGAATTGGCCGCGGTGTTGCGTGACGCGAAAATCCTTCCCAAGCAATGCCTGCGCGGCCGTGGCGCCCAGACATACGATCACTCTCGGCTTCAGCCGCGAAATTTCCGCATCCAGCCATGGCCGACACGCAGATATTTCAGCGGCGCTCGGTTTTTTATGAATGCGCCGCTTGCCGCGCGGTTCCCAGTTGAAGTGCTTCACAGCATTCGTCACGTAGGCTTTGCTGCGATCGATTCCCGCTTCGGCAAGCGCCTTGTTCAGCAGATTGCCGGCCGGCCCCACGAACGGCTTTCCTGCCAAATCTTCCTGATCGCCCGGCACTTCACCCACGAACATCACCGTGGAATCCGGCTCGCCTTCGCCGAACACAGTTTGCGTGCCGCGCTTCCATAGTTCGCACGCCTTGCAGTTTTTCGCGATTCTCGCGAGTCCTTGCAAACTGGGAGTGGAAGGGATTTTTTTCTGCGCCGGGTCGTCAGGATTCCCCGAAGTGCGCTTCGGCATGTCGATATCATGCCAAAGCTGTCGCTGTGAAATCGATAAGGGTCAGTGTCTAGCGCGTGTAAGGTGTTCTCTCGCTTCGGCCAGCGGAACTTGACAAGCATCAAGGGGCGAGTGCAAAATCGCCTGTGGCGAACAAAAAGCGAACATGAAAACCGCCGCTACATTGCGCCTGGCCGTCGAATCCGCATTGGCAGGTCGGATTTCCGCTCCCTTCGTCTATCGCGACCGGAAAATTTGCGAAACCGTCCCCAGCGGCATTCCGGAAATCGATTCGCTTGCAGGCGGCTTGCCGCGGGGCAGCCTGACGGAAATTTGCGGCCCGCATTGTTCAGGCCGTACGAGCATTCTGCTTTCCGCTCTCGCCTTGCGAACGGCGCAGCTGGAAGCATGCGCATTGATCGATAGCCGCGATGCCTTCGATCCGCATTCCGCCGCAGCGGCGGGTGTAAAGCTGAACAACCTGCTATGGGTGCGATGCCAGAATGTGGACCACGCGTTACGCGCTACGGACCTGCTTCTGCAAGGCGGCGGATTTGGGCTGATCGCGCTGGACCTGAGCGACGTTCCTCCCGAAACCGTGCGTTACGTGCCTCTGAATGCGTGGTTTCGCTTTCGCAAGACGGTGGAGGACACGCCGACGATTTTGCTTTTGCTGGAGCAGGAACCGCACGCCAAAACGTGCGCTTCATTAGTATTGAGCCTCGGCATGGATTCATCGCGCTGGACCGCTACGTCCGATGCTTCTGATTTTCCGCCGCACGGCTCTCTGCTCGATGGTTTTCATATACGCGCGGGGCTCAGGCGTTCGAAATTCGAATCCGCAAGCGCCACGAGCATTTCCCCTGATCCCGGCCATCAACATCATCGCCGCTTCGCTTCGCACAATCTGGAAACCGTGTTCGAGTCCAAAACAAGTTGGGGCATTCCGGACGGCAGCTGGCCCGCCGATCCGAAGCAGAAGTAGACGCAAAATTTCGCTGCAATCCTCATCGGATGTGAAATCAGGTCGTCATGGCATTTGCTGCGATTCATTTTCCCAATTTTCCGGTGCAAGCCGTCATTCGCGCCGAACCGCCCCTGCGTGGCGCCCCCGTAGCTCTCGTGGAAGGCGCACCGCCCGTATGGAATGTTGTCGCCGCAAATGAAACTGCAGCGTGCATGGGAATTCAAATCGGCATGACCCGCACGCTCGCCGAACAATTTGAAGGCCTGCAGATCCGGCTCCGTTCTCTCGCGCAGGAAATAGCGGCGCATGCCGCGTTGCTCGATCTTGCATGGTCAATTTCACCGCGCGTCGAAGATACGGCCGCCGACGTTCTGGTCATCGATGTCGCCGGGCTCGCCTCTCTGTTCGGCTCCGACGAAAATATCGCGAATTTATTGATGCAACAGGTTGTCGCATTTGGGTTCACGGCTCATGTTGCGATCGCTTCCAATCTTGAAGCAGCGATTCATGCCGCGCGCGGCCTTCGCGGCATCACACTGATCGCTCCTGGCGAAGAATCGAAACGGCTGGGCGCTTTGCCGGTAAGCGTGCTCGGCGCATCGGTGGAAATTCTGGAAACGCTCGAGCTGTGGGGCGTGCGCACCTGCGAAGCTCTCGCGGCTCTCCCGGTGCTGCAGGTTTCCGAACGCCTCGGTCAGCAAGGCGTGCAACTGCACGAATGGGCGCGAGGCGCGCGCGCGCGCGCGATGGTTCTTGCTGAGCCTCGCATTACTTTTGAAGAAGAGATGGAGCTTGAAGATTCCGTTGAAGAGCTCGAACCGCTCTCCTTTTTGCTGGGCCGCTTGCTTGATCGCCTTTATATGCGATTGACGGCGCGTTCGCTTGCCGCCAACGCCGTTCATGTGCAGTTCGCGCTCGATCCAGTCGGCCGAAAAGACGTGCAAATCCGCAATGACGATTCCCGCCGTAAGAAAAAATCGAGCATGTATGAAAAGGCGCTCACGCTGCCCGTGCCGATGCGGGATTCGAAAATGCTTTTGAATCTGCTGCGGCTGCAATTGCAGGGCGATCCGCCATCCGCGCCCATTCTGAAAATTGTCATATCGGCAGAGGCGGCCAAGCCCCGCGCCGTGCAAACCGGTTTGTTTGTGCCTCCTTCTCCTGATATCGCAAAACTCGAGCTGACCATCGCGAGGCTCACAAACTTCGTGGGCGACGGCAATATCGGTTCGCCGCAGCTGGTAAATACGCATCGTCCCGGCGAATTTCGCATGAACCTTTTCGCGCCTTCGCGTGAAGGGGAAAAATCGCTCCGCAAAGCCGCAGTAGCCGCAAATGCACTTGCTTTAGCAAAAACGCCAGCCACGCGCGCACACGATTTCGCCGATTCAAAGCCTGCCATCGGTTTCCGCATGTTCCGCCCGCCGCTGCCCGCAAGCGTTCAATTGTATGCGGACCGGCCGAAACGCGTTTCATTTCGCGGCGCGCACGGCGAGGTTCTCGCTGCATCCGGACCCTGGCGCAGCTCCGGTGATTGGTGGCGCGAAGATGAGTGGCACCAGGACGAATGGGATCTCGAAATTCGCTTCCACATTCCGCCCGGGCGGCAAGCAAAGAGCCCCGCATCATGTCCACAACACGGGCTCTACCGGCTTTATTTTGACTCGATCGTTCAGGGCTGGTTCGTGCGAGGCATCTACGATTGATGTACGTTGAACTTCACGCCCGGTCGGCATTCAGTTTTCTCGAAGGCGCATGCGTGCCCGAAGAACTGGCCGCAGTTTGCGCCGAACGGGGCATGTCCGCCGTAGCGTTGCTCGATCGCGATGGCGTGTATGGTTCTCCGCGGTTTTATCTTGCCGCACAGAAAAACCGGCTGCGCGCGCATGTCGGAGCGGAAGTGACTTCAACGGAGGGTTGGCGCTATCCATTGCTCGTTTCTTCGCGCGCTGGTTACCAAAACTTGTGCCGCTTGATCACGCGCATGAAACTGCGCTCGGCTAAAGGCAAAGGTTCCGTCTCGGCCAACGAAGTCGCGGAATATGCCACTGGGCTTGTTTGCCTCACAGGAGGCGAAGAAGGGCCGCTGGCGCATGCGCTCGCACAGGGCGGAATCGAGAGCGGTGCCGCGTGTGTCCGCGAATTGTGTGAAATCTTTGGCCGCGAGAATGTTTATGTCGAATTGCAGCGTCACTTCTGTCGGAATGAAGAGGCGCGCAATCAAGCGGCCGTCGAGATAGCACGTAAGATGAACTTGCCGCTGCTGGCTACGAACGGCGTGAGCTACGCGCAGCCCCAACAGCGCGAAGCGCTCGACGTCTTCACCTGTATCCGCCATCACACAACGCTCGCCGAAGCCGGACGCCTTCTCGCGCGTAATTGCGAACGCCACATGAAATCGCCCGCGGAAATGATACGTCTTTTCGGCGATCTTCCCGAAGCGATCGCCAACACCGAAATTCTCTCCTCTCGTCTGAACTTCACTCTCAAGGATTTGGGCTATCAATTTCCGAAATATCCGGTTCCCGACGGCAAATCGCAGATGCAATTCCTGCGTGACCGCACGCACGACGGCATGATTGCGCGTTACGGTCCGCGGCACGAACGCGCGCAAAAGCAGATCGACCGCGAACTGGCGCTCATCGAAAGGCTCGATCTTTCCGGTTATTTCCTTATCGTCTGGGACATCGTTCGATTCTGCCGCGAGAAAAATATCCTGGTGCAGGGTCGCGGCTCGGCTGCTAATAGCGCCGTCTGTTACGCGCTGGGGATCACGGCTGTCGATCCGGTCGGCATGGAACTGCTCTTCGAGCGGTTTCTTTCCGAAGAGCGCGGTGAATGGCCGGACATCGATCTTGATCTGCCCAGCGGCGATCAGCGCGAACGTGCGATTCAATATGTTTACGAGCGCTACAGCAAATTAGGCGCGGCCATGACCGCCAACGTAATCACTTATCGCGGCCGTTCCGCGGCTCGCGAAATCGGCAAAACGCTTTCGATCGGGGCTGAAATGCTCGATAAGCTTTCATCCTTGGTCGGCGCATGGGAATTCAAGGATGAAAATGACAAGCTCGATTGCCATTTCCGCGACGCCGGTCTCGATCTCGGCCACCATCTCATCCGCAAATTTCTTGATTTGTGCCTCATGGTTCAGGATTTGCCGCGTCATCTCGGCCAGCATTCCGGTGGAATGGTGGTTTGCCAGGGCCAACTCGATTCCGTGGTGCCGCTTGAACCGGCCACCATGCCGGGCCGTGTCGTCGTGCAATGGGATAAAGACGATTGCGCGGACATGGGCATCGTCAAAGTCGATCTGCTCGGCCTCGGCATGATGGCCGTTCTCGAAGATACCATCCTCATCATCCGCAACGATTACAAAGAAGCAGTGGATCTCGCGCATCTTCCCGCAAACGACTCAGATGTTTATGCCGCCTTACAGAAAGCCGACACGATCGGCATGTTTCAGATTGAAAGCCGCGCCCAAATGTCGTGCCTGCCGCGTCTGCAGCCCAAATGTTTTTACGACATTGTGGTGCAGGTCGCGATCATTCGCCCGGGCCCGATCGTCGGCGAAATGGTGAACCCTTATTTGAAGCGCCGTCAGGGCCGCGAAGCAATCGATTGTCTTCATCCCGATCTTGAGCCGGTGCTGTCGCGAACGCTCGGCGTGCCGCTTTTTCAGGAGCAGTTACTGCGCATGGCCATGATTGCCGCCGGATTCAGCGGCGGCCAAGCGGAAGATCTGCGCCGCGCGTTTGGTTTCAAGCGTTCCGAACGCCGCATGAAGGAAGTGGAGAAAAGGTTGCAGGCGGGCATGGAAAAAAAGGGCCTCTCCGTTGAAGTCCAGGAAAAAATCATCCGTTCCATCACTTCATTTGCTCTGTACGGATTTCCCGAATCGCACGCGGCAAGTTTCGCTCTGCTCGCCTACGCCAGCGCCTGGTTGAAATGCCATTATCTGGCCGCGTTCACGGCGGCCATGCTGAATAATCAGCCAATGGGTTTCTATCATCCCGCCACGCTCGTGAAAGATGCCCAACGGCACGGATTGCGCGTCAAACCCATCGACATCACTTGTTCGGATTGGCTTTGCACGCTGGAAAAAATCGGTGACAAACCGAACGAATTTGCCTTACGCATCGGTCTGCGTTATGTAAAAGGACTGCGCGAGGAAATTGGAGAGCAGATCGTCCAGCAGCGCGCCGCGCGCGAATTTGGTTCCATCGAGGATTTGAAGCTGCGCGTGCCGCAAATCCAAAAATCGGAGTTGGCCGCATTGGCTTCGATAGGCGCTTTGAATTTCATCGGCGGCAAGCGCGGCAGGCACCGCCGTGACGCACTATGGCAAATCGAACGCGCCGCTCGCCACCCAGGTCCGCTTTTTGAATCGCCGGAAATTTGCGCCGAAGCCGAAAATGACAAAGAGCCACAAGCAGAAATGCCCATGCGGATTGACTCGCCGCTTCTTCCCATGACCACCGAAGAACGACTCATCGCCGATTATCACGGCACAGGAATGACGGTCGGCCCTCACCCCCTCGCATATCATCGGGCGCTTTTGAAACAGCAGCGCATTCGCACCGCGCTCGACTTGCAAAAACTGCCCAACGGAACGCTGGTTCGCGTCGCCGGCTCGGTAATCGTGCGCCAGCGCCCGGGCACTGCTAAAGGTTTTGTCTTTCTCAGCATGGAAGACGAAACAGGCGTCGCCAACGTGATCATCACACCGCAGCTTTTTCAGCTGAATCGGACGGTCATCGTGGGGCATCAATTTCTACTTGTGGCCGGTACGCTGCAGAATCAGGACAACGTAGTTTCTGTGAAGGCCGAAACAATCGAGCCGCTTCACCTTACGCGCGCCGAAACCACATCCCATGATTTTCATTAATCAGAGCCGCTTTCGCCGCGGCTCTCGCAGCAGGGAGTAGCCAGCCGCGCATATAATATTAAGGACCGTATGACTCCCGAGCTCTCCCCACTCTCCGCGCCCGATCTGTCGTGGATGCACCCCCTGGTCCGCGACTGGTTCGTGTCTCGCTTCGGCACTCCCACCGAGCCGCAATCGCAAGGTTGGCCGCACATCCTGGCCGGCCGCACCACCCTGATCTCCGCCCCAACTGGTTCCGGCAAGACGCTCGCAGCATTTCTCGCCTGTATCGACCGGCTCGTACGGAGCGCGGTATCCGGCCAATTGCCGGACAGAATCGAAGTAGTTTACGTCTCGCCGCTGAAGGCCCTAAGCAACGACATCCAAAAGAATCTCGATGCGCCACTGCGCGAAATCCAGCAGCTAGCAAGTGAACGCGGGCTCCTGATGCCGGAAATCCGCGTCGCCGTCCGCACCGGTGACACGCCCATGTGGGAGCGCCGCGAAATGCTCAAGCAGCCTCCGCACATTTTAGTCACCACGCCGGAATCGCTTTATATTTTGCTCACCGCTGAAAAAAGCCGCGAAATATTGAAGACGGTCGAAACCATTATCGTCGATGAAATCCATGCCGTCGCGGACGATAAGCGCGGCGCGCATCTCGCCCTTTCTCTCGAACGTCTCGAACATCTCGCGAATAGGCCGCCGGTCCGCATCGGCCTTTCGGCCACGCAGAAGCCGCTTGAACTTGTTGCCCACTTCCTTACCGGCACTGGTCGGCCGAAGCCGCAAATCGTGCAAATTGGCCAACGCCGATCGCTCGACCTCGCCGTCGAAGTCCCTCCGAGCGAGCTTGCTCCCGTTGCTTCGAACGAAATGTGGGGCGAAATATATGACAGCATCGCCGATCTGGCCCGCCAGCATCGCTCCACGCTCATTTTCGTAAACACGCGACGTCTCGCCGAGCGCGTCGCCCATCACCTTGGCGAACGCATCGGCAAAGACGCCGTTGCGGCGCACCACGGTAGTCTCTCCCGCAAACTCCGCCTTGCCGCGGAAAAAAAGCTGAAAGCCGGCGAAGTCCGCGCGCTTGTGGCAACGGCCTCGTTGGAGTTAGGCATTGATATAGGCACCGTCGATCTCGTTTGCCAGATCAGTTCGCCGCGCGCAATTTCAGTCGGACTTCAACGTATCGGCCGGGCAGGGCATTGGCGCGGCGCGATTCCGAAGGGCCGCATTTTCGCAACCACACGCGATGACCTGCTCGAATGTGCCGCGCTCGTCCGCGCGATCCGTCAGGGCGATCTGGACGTCCTCTCCGTTCCCAAATCGCCGCTCGATATTCTCGCGCAGCAAATCGTCGCCATGTGCGCCGCCGAAGACTGGAACGAGGATGATCTGTTCCGGCTCGCCCGCCGTGCTTACCCCTATCGTGATCTTTCTCGCGCCGATTTCGACGCGATTGTCGAAATGCTTTCGGAGGGAATCGCCGCCCGCCGTGGCCGCTTCGGCGCATATCTGCATCGTGATCGCGTGAATCGAGTTTTGCGCGCTCGTCGCGGCGCTCGCCTCGCCGCGATCACCAGCGGCGGCGCCATTCCCGAAAACTCGCTCTACAGCGTCGTGGCCCAACCGGAAGGCACGGTCGTCGGCACGGTCGACGAAGACTTTGCGGTCGAGAGCCTTGCCGGCGACATCATGCTCCTCGGAAATACCTCATGGCGAATTCGCCGCGTCGAATCCGGCCGCGTGCTCGTCGAGGACGCACAAGGCGCGCCCCCCAACGTGCCGTTTTGGCGCGGCGAAGCTCCCGGGCGCACCGCCGAACTGTCGCAGCACGTGTCCGATATCCGCGAAAAACTCGACGCGCTTCTCCCTGCCCACTCACCCCTCATCGTGACGAATTCGAACCAAAATCCCGAAATCTCCGCCGCCATCGCCTGGCTACAAGATGAATGTTCTCTCGATCAGTCCGGCGCCGAGCAGCTCATCGAATACCTTCTCGCGGGCCGAGCTGTGCTGTGTGCCGTCCCAACGCAAACGACCGTCATCGCCGAGCGATTTTTCGACGAAAGCGGGGGAATGCAGCTCGTAATCCACGCCCCGTTTGGCGCGCGCATCAACAAGGCCTGGGGCCTCGCGCTGCGCAAACGCTTTTGCCGCTCCTTCAATTTCGAGTTGCAAGCTGCTGCGACGGACAACGGTCTGAATATCTCCTTAGCCGAACAGCACAGCTTTCCGCTCGCTGACGTTTTCAATTTCCTGAATGTCGCATCCGTTCAGCATGTGCTTGAGCAGGCCTCGCTCGCCTCGCCGCTTTTCACAGCGCGCTGGCGGTGGGACGCAGGCCGCTCGCTCGCGCTGCTCAGGTTCCGTGGCGGAAAGCGCGTGCCGCCAAATATCCAACGCATGCTGGGAGATGACCTGCTTGCCGCGATTTTCCCCGAATCGCTCGCGTGCCCCGAAAACCTCGAAGGCGAGATCGAAATTCCCGATCATCCGCTCATCCGCGAAGTGATGAAAGACGTTCTCACCGAGGCGATGGATATCGATGGGCTGAAACGCATCCTGGCGGATATCTCCGCCGGCCGCATCAAATGCCTCGCCGTCGATACACCGGTTCCGTCCCAGTTTTCGCATGAAATTCTGAACGCGAATCCCTACGCTTATCTCGACGATGCTCCGCTCGAAGAGCGCCGAGCCCGCGCCGTCGAAATGCGCCGCATGCTGCCCGACTCCGTCTTGTCGGAAGTTGGCCGTCTCGATCCCGCGGCTATTTCTGAGGTCCGCGAGGATGCCTGGCCCGATGTCCGGGACGCGGAAGAATTGCACGACGCACTGCTCACGTTCATCGCGTTCCCATTGTTCGAAAGCGAAACTGCGTCCGCTGTTGCTGAGCCTCTCCACACAAAGCTTCAGGATTCCTCTTGCAACTGGGCACCCTTCTTCGATCAGTTGGCGGCTAGCCGCAGGGCTACGCGCGCCTCGCTAAACGGGCGAAATTACTGGGTAGCCGCCGAGCGCGCGCAAAGCTTCAGCCAGCTATTTCCCGACGCGAAATTCGAAACCGAGCTGCCGCCGATTGAATCAGTCGCAATCCCCGCAGAAGACGCGCTGCTCGCGATGACGACCGGCTGGATGTTTCACGTCGGCCCAGTCACTGCGCGCCACCTTGCCGAAATCCTGTGTTTGCCGCCGTCCGCCATTGACCGCACGCTCCTCCGCCTCGAAGCTGGCGGCACGATTCTGCGTGGTCGGTTCACCGGTGCAACCGAAGAGATCGAGTGGTGCGAACGCCGCCTTCTTGCGCGCATTCATCGCCTTACGATTGGCGGTCTGCGCAAGCAAATTGAACCTGTGACACCCGCGCAATTCATGCGTTGGCTTCTGCGCTGGCAGCACGTCGCGCCCGGCTCGCAAGTCTTCAGCGAGCGCGGCGCATTGGAACTATTGCAGCAGCTTCAGGGCTTCGAAGCGCCCGCAAACGCTTGGGAACGCCAAATCCTCGCGCGCCGGATTGCTGATTACGATCCGAAAGTGCTCGATCACCTTTGCTTAACCGGTGCTGTCGGCTGGGGCAGGCTTTCGCCGCACCCGGCCACATTGCAGCCGTTGAACGCGGATGGGCGGCGCGTGATTCCCACCAGCGTCGCGCCAATCACTTTTTTTGTGCGTGACGACTCCGAATGGATGATCCCGCGTCATGCCCCGGAAAATCAGGTCCACGGCCTCAGCCGCGGAGCGCGCGACGTGCTCGCCTTCCTGCAGCAGCGCGGCGCCTCGTTCTTTGCCGATATCGTCCGTGGCAGCGGCCGCCTCAAATCGGAAGTCGAAACCGCACTCTGGGAACTCGTCGCCGCCGGAATGATTACGGCCGACGGCTTCGATAATCTCCGCTCGCTGATCGATCCTAAGCGCCGCTCCGGCCACGGCTCCGGAAAAACCGCTCGCCCGCGCCACAGCGCAGGGCGTTGGTCGCTGCTCCATTCGGCCGACCCCATCGAGCACACGAATGCCTTGGAATCCACGTGCTGGATGCTTCTGCGTCGCTACGGCGTCGTCTTCCGCGAAGTGCTCGCGCGTGAAAGCATTTTGCCGCGCTGGCGTGAATTGCTCGTCACGTTGCGCCGTCTCGAGGATCGCGGCGAAATTCGCGGCGGCCGCTTTGTCAGCGGCTTCCTCGGTGAACAATTTGCCTTGCCCATTGCGCTCGAATCGCTGCGCGCCTTTCGCAACGTTCAGCCGGACGGCGAAACGATTACAGTTTCCGCCGCCGACCCGCTCAATTTCGCCGGCATTCTCGTTCCCGGCGAACGCGTCCCCGCCAATTCCGCGAAATTCGTCGCCTTCCGCGATGGCGCCGCGGTTCCTCCGCCTGAACGCCCTTCCGTGATCCCGATCCTCGCAGCGCGATGAAGACAGAAAAAGAACGAGGCCGCCTGGCGCCCCGTTTTTGGCCGCAATTAGAAACCGATTTGCATTGAAAACAAATGGGTTAGCCCCGCTTTTAATTATTTTCAGTTGCGATTAGAAAATTCCGCTCTGCAGGCAAAGAATGCTTCCGGAGGGTGGCGGGGAAAAACTATTGCGCACGCACAGCCAGTTGTAGTAATAAAACACACATCCGTAGTAGAGGAGCCGCTGTGCGCACCAGACTCACCCCGCTGGAATTTCAGATCATGACCACGCTTTGGGAGCGCGGCAAGGCCTCCATCCGCGAAATCCAGGAAGCATTCCCGGCAGACGATCGCCCTGCCTACACCACTGTCCAGACCACCGTCTATCGCATGGAAGACAAAAACATCGTTCGCCGCGTGCGCAAGGTCGGCAATTTCCATATTTTCGAGCCTGTCGTTTCGCGCAACGCCGCGCAAGGCCGCCTCATCGACGATCTGCTCGCGCTCTTTGGCGGGCGCACGCAACCCGTGATGGCGCATCTGGTGGAATCAGGCAAGCTCACGCTCGACGACGTGAAGGAAGCCGAAAAGGCCCTCCGCAAGCTCTCGAAAAAGGAGGCCAAGGCATGAGCGCATTTTCCGGTTGGATGTCGCCGCTCGAAAATCATCTGTGGCAATCAACTGCGTTTGCGGCCGCTGCATGGATCCTTACGCTCGCCCTGCGAAAAAATCAGGCCCGCGTCCGCTATTGGGTTTGGCTTTCGGCTTCGTTGAAATTCCTCCTCCCGTTTTCGCTTCTCTTTGCGATCGGCGGCTATCTTCGCCCCGTCCGGATTGTGGCAGTCGCGCCGGCCCCGATTTCCGCGGTCGTGCAGCAAATCGCCCAGCCGTTTCAGGATATATCCTCTGTTAGCGCCTTTGCCGCGCCAGTGGATGCCCACGATTCCAATATTCCGCTCACGCTCCTGCTGATCTGGTCGTGCGGCTTCCTGGCCATCGCGTTTTCCTGGTGGCGCAGATGGCGCCGCGTGCGCAAATCGTATCGTGCCGCGACGCTCGCGTTCGTGCATTCGGGCGTACCCGTAATGTCCTCGCCGTCGCTGCTTGAGCCCGGTGTGTTCGGAATCTTCCGGCCGGCGTTGATGCTGCCCGCAGGCATCGCCGATCGCCTCACGCGTCCGCAAATGGACGCGATCCTCGCCCACGAGATGTGCCACATTCGCCGTCGCGACAATCTCACCGCGGCTCTCCACATGTTCGTCGAGGCAGTCTTCTGGTTTCATCCCATGGTCTGGTGGATCGGCGCCCGCCTCGTCACAGAACGCGAAAACGCCTGCGACGAATACGTTCTCCGCCTCGGCGGCGAACCCGAAACCTATGCCGAAAGCATCGTCGAAGTCTGCAAATTCTATGCGGAATCACCGGTCGTCTGCGTCTCCGGCGTCAGCGGCGCCGACCTGAAAAAGCGCATCGTCCGCATCATGACGGCGCAATTCGCCAGAGGGCTCACGACAGGTGTGAAACTCCTGCTGGGCCTCGCTGCTGTTGCAGCAGTTGTCTTCCCGCTCGCATTTGGTGCGATTGCCGCGCCGCGCTCCGCCCTATTCAGAGGCGTTCGCGTCTTCTATTTGCGCGAGTCAGGGCCGTTCTCCGGCGGTCGGTCAGCGCCAGGGCCTGCGCAGTATGACAACGACAAAACGCTGCCCTCGTTTGAAGTGGCCTCGATTAAGCAGACGGATCCGTCGCGGATAACTCGCGGCCGCGGATTTTCGAGCCCGGATCCGAGTCAGTTTCGAGTGATCAATATGACGGCCAAGGGCATGATCCAATTTGCCTACGATCTCAAGGATTTCCAGGTCGTGGGCGGACCGGACTGGGCCGGTTCGAAGGCGTTCGACATCGATGCAAAGGTCGAAGACTCGATTGCCAAAGGTATGCAAGGTCTGTCTCGCCCAGAACGTCAGCAGCTACAGCGAATGATGTTGCGTTCCCTGCTTTTCCAGCGGTTCAACCTCGGTCTCAGCCACGTGACGAAAATCGAGCCGGAATATGCGCTCGTCGTCGCAAAGGGCGGACCGAAATTGACTCCCACCACTTGGGTGCCGCCCGCGCCGGGAGTGCAAGGTTCGCAAGCCCTGCCCGGTAATGGTCCTCACCTTCTGCTCGACAATGGCAGCATCAGCGCAGTGGCGCAGCCGATCAGCGGTCTCGCTGACCTGCTGGCGTTTATGCCCGAGATCGAAGGTCATCTGGTAGTTGATCAAACCGGCATAAAAGGAAATTACGATTACACCGTTCAGTTTTCGTCCGAGGCGTTGGACCAGAAATTCGCGGCGCAGGCTGGCGCGCCGCCTCCGGCACAATCCAACGATTCGGGTCCGTCGATCTTCACTGCTCTTGAAGAGCAGCTTGGGTTGAAGCTGCAAATGACCAAAGGTCCCGTCGAGATTTATACGATCGAGCATATCGACGAACCGTCTGAGAATTGAGCCTTGTGACGGTCTGCGGAAAGCGATGCGAGCTATGCCTAATCTGAAGGCGGCATTTTTATCCGGCGCGCTGACTTGTCTCGGCGTTCTGGCGCCGTTGCTCATTGTTCGATCCGGCGCCGCGCAAGCATCTCAAGAGCACCAGCCTTCCTTCGAGGTCGCCTCAATCAAGAAAGACGCGCAAAATCCATCCGGCAAAATGTTTTTCAGAATGGGCCCTCCTCTCGGTGACGTAAGCCAGTGGACGGGTACGAACGTAACGGCGAAGGGACTGATTGCCACCGCTTACGGCGTCAAAGAGTTCCAAATTGAAGGCGGTCCCGGCTGGCTCGGTTTCGAGCGCTTCGATATCGACGCGAAAGTGGACGACGCGGTCGCAGCGCAATTGAAGAAACTTCCGGCCGCAGAGCAAGAGGAGCAAATGGATCTCATGCTCCGTCCTCTGCTCGCGGATCGCTTCAAGCTCCAGATCACGCGCGGCACGAGAAAAGGCACGGTTTTTGCCCTCGTGGTCGCGAAGGGAGGGCCGAAGTTGAAGGCAGCGCCGCCGCCGGATCCACAGGCGCCGGCCGCACTGCCGCCTCCCGCGCCGGGCGGACCGGGGCATGCTCGCACCCCACCGCCCGGGCAGGCGCTCATCATGATGAATGGCAGCGGACTTGTCACGTTGGCGGCGAATGGCGTGCCGATCACCGATTTGGTGAATCAGCTCGCGGCCCGGCTCGGCCGGCAAGTGCTCGATCAAACGGGCCTCGAAGGCACGTACCAATATGCGCTGCAATTCACGATTCAGGGTGGTATCGGCCCCGATGGCGCTCCGCTTCCAGGGCCTCAGGCAGCATCCGCCGCGCCCTCGGTGTTTACGGCGCTCCAAGAGCAACTCGGTCTCAAACTAGACTCGACAACAGGGCAGATTGAGACGATTACGATCGATCACATCGAGGAACCATCGCCGAACTGAAAGCGGAAACAAAGCGCTCCGCTCCGGTGTCTCAGCATGCATTTGGCGGTGCCGTCAGGAGGTGAAGAGTGAAAATTGAAGCATGCCGTAAATTCATTTGGCCCGCGGACGTGACGCCCCTTGCCCTCATCTTGTTCGCTTCGTTCGCGGTGATTCCGTGCTCTGTCATAGCCCAATCGCCCAATGCTCAGCCCTCGACAGCACCGCAATCATCCGTCCAAGCTTCGGCTGGTTCCCAATCGTCAGACGCGCAGCTCCCTGCCTTCGAAGTGGCGGCTGTGAAAAAGCACCCTCCCGACAACGGCCCCAGCATTCGCGTCATGATGGGCGGCCAAGACCCGAGTCAATTCCATGCATCCAACGTCACCGCTAAAATGTTGATCGCCACCGCGTACCAAATGAAGGAGTTCCAGATTTCCGGCGGGCCAAGCTGGATTAACTCCGAGCGCTGGGACATCGACGCAAAGGTGGAAGACTCGCTCGCCCATGAATTGCAGAAGCTTCCACGCCAGCAGCAACAGGCGCAAACGGCTCTGATGCTTCGCTCGCTCCTCATTGATCGCTTTGCTCTGGAAGTGAAACGCGAGACGAAAGAAGGCACCGTCCTCGCTCTTGTGATCGCTAAGGGCGGACCTAAACTCAAGCAAGTTCCGCCGCCGGACCCGCAGGCCGGCCCCGGACCTCCTCCCGCACCGACAAGGCCGGGACAGCCGCCCACGCCCGCTCCGGGGCAGACCTTCATGATGATGGGTAACGGCCTTGCAACGCTTGCGTCGAATGCCGTGCCGATCGCCAATTTGGTGAACCAACTGTCGATGCAGCTCGGCCAGCAAGTCGTCGATCAAACCGGCCTGAAAGGCACATACCAATACACGCTGCAATTCACTCCGCAAATGGGCATGGGAGGAATGCCGCTGCCTCCCGAGGAACAATCATCGTCGAATTCTGACACCGCGTCCCTTTTCACGGCCCTTGAAGAGCAACTCGGGCTGAAACTCGAGTCAACGAAGGGCCCCGTCGAGACGATCACGATCGACCATATCGAGGAGCCAACAGCGAACTAGAATGCCATCGAGCGCGAGCAACCCGGATAGGTGGCGTCGCAACCAACGCAACATCAGCGAGGGGTAACTGTTGTAATAATTCGACGCTTTCCCGCGTATAAGGAAGCGCCGCTCACACTCACTACTTATCGTCCTGCGGTTCGACGCAAGCACGGGGCGCGGCAACGGCATTCGGAGAACTCATCATGAAATGTGGTAAAGACCTTAGCCGGACATGCCGTGCCCTGTTCTGCTTATTTCTGCTCGCGACGTGGGCCTTCGATCCTCGCGTTTTTGCCGCCACGAATTATCAAGGCCAGGTCACGTTCAATAGTCTGCCCGTCCCCGGCGTCACGGTATCCGCAGCACAGGGGACGAAAAAAGAAGTCTCGATCACGGATCAGCAGGGTGAATACTCATTCCCCGATCTGCCCGATGGCGTATGGAAATTCCAGGTCCAGATGGAAGGCTTCGCCACGCAAACGCAAGACGTCACCGTCGCCAACGGCACCCCCGGCCCCTCCTGGCAATTGAAGCTTCTGTCGCTTGCTCAAATCACGCACGGCGCCGCTCCGATTCAGGCGGAAAAAGAATTGCCCGCCACGTCGCCCGTCCAGGCCAATGGTCCGGAATCCGCAACCGAAGCGACACCGGCTCCCGAGACACCCGCGGCTCCCGCAGCAAACGGGAACTCCCGGCCCGCCGCAAACAATACGAGCAACGCGAACAACACTCCGCCTCCGCAGCAGCCAAGCGAAGCGAACGGAAGCGAAGCATCGAGCGATCTTCAGCAGAGCGCCGCAACCGGTCTCGTCGTCAACGGCAGTGTCAACAACGGTGCCGCCTCGCCGTTTTCGCAAGCGGCCGCGTTCGGCAATAATCGCCGTGGCCCAGGGCTACTTTACAACGGCAACGCCGGCGTGAATTTCGATACGTCCGCGTGGGACTCGCGCAACTTCTCGCCCGGCGGTCTCGCCACGGCGAA